>Ga0247763_1000918_pt1 | contig 17552 bp, 9 predicted proteins | sample UWRJL141409B4_FD_179926 | JGI IMG/M metagenome (GOLD analysis project Ga0247763, IMG submission 179926) | Plant litter microbial communities from Arlington Agricultural Research Station in Wisconsin, United States - UWRJ-L141-409B-4 | ecosystem: Environmental > Terrestrial > Plant litter >...
ACGAAGGCGAGCGTGACGCGATCGACCCGAGGGCGCTCCGCGAAGATCTGCCGGCTCAGGCGCTCGGCGAGCGCCGCATACGTCGCCGGAGGGCCGCGGCGCGAGGGCTTGTAGGCGGCTCGGATCCGCCGGTACTCCAGGAAATCGGCGTTCCAGCGCCTGGAGGCGTCGCCGCTCTGATAGAGGACCTCGTCTCCGGTCACCGAGTGCGCGGTGACGCGCAGCGCGCTGACGATGCGTCCGGGGCTGCCGAACAAGTGCCAGTCTTGGCCGCTCTGCGTGAGCTCGAACCAGTCCTCGATGGGAGCGAGGACCAGGGCGCGGGCCCGCTCGACCCCCCGCGCGAAGATCAGGTATCCGCGCGCTAGGCGATCGGGATCGGTGTCGATGCCGAGCGCGCGAAACAACCCGGTCCAGCGGCGCAGCTCTTCGCGCTCGAAGGGGCGCTGAAAGCGCTCGGCGGAGGGCTCGCCCGCGGTCGGCAGCGCGGCGAGCGCGTTGAAGAACACGAAATAGGCGATGATCGCGGCGCGCAGCCTGGCACGGGCCGACGCCGGCGCGGCGGGCTCTAGCCCGGGTGCCGGGATCGAACGCTGGCCGTCCGTGACGCCGGGGCTCGACACGCCCGCGTTACAGCACAACCGATCGCGGCTGGCAAACGAATGCCAGGCTCGGCATGCACCTGGAGTCGACGCCTCTGGCCTCAGCCCCCGGCGACACGCGTCACCACCGGCGACGCCGCCGTGACGTCCAGACGTGCCCGCTTGCGCTCATACATCTCGCGGTCGGCGGTCTCGAGCAACGCGTCGAGCTCGGCCGGATGCATGGGGTCGAACTGGGCCGTGCCCACGCTGATGGAGAGCTGGAACGGCTCGCTCCCGGCCTGGTTCAGCTCGCCGAGGTGGCGCGCGACGCGCTCGCGCACGGCGCGAGTGCCGTCGATGTCGCAGTCCGCCGCGAATACGGCGAACTCGTCGCCCCCGAGCCGCCCCACGATGTCGGACTCGCGGAAGGCGCCAGTGAGCAGCCGCGCCGTCACCACGAGCGCGCGATCCCCCACCTCATGCCCCAGCGTGTCGTTGATCGTCTTCATGCCGTTGAGGTCAACAAAGAACACGCTGGCAGGCCTCTTCGTCCGGGCCGCCTGCAACAGCTGCCGCTGGGCGTGCTCCTGGAAGCCGCGCCGATTGTACAGGCTCGTCAGCTCGTCGCGCAGCGACAGCGTGCGCAAGAGCTCGGCCTGGTTCTTCAGCTCCGTCTCACGCCGTCGCTTGTCGGTGATGTCGCGCACCACGGCGATGCGCACGGTCTCGCCCCGAAACTGCGTGTGCCGGCCGCGCACCTCGACCGGAAAGCGCGTGCCGTCGCTGCGCAGCATGTTGGCCTCGTAGATGACGTCGGGGTGGGCAGCCTTTTCGCGCACGAGCTCGCGATCCTCGGGCGCGAACATCGAGATCCCATCCACGCCGATCAGCTCATACGGCTCGCGACCGAGCCAGGCCGCCAGGGTCGTGTTGGTGTCCACCACGAAGCCGCCCTGGGTGATTGCCACCCCCTCGAAGCTCGCTTCCGACAGCACCCGCAAGCGCTGCTGGCTCTCGAGCAGGTCGTTCTCGGCGTGCCGTTGTTCACTGACGTCGTGATACACGGCGACCGATCCCACCAGCCTGTCGACCTCGTAGACCGGCCGCGACGTGACGCTGAACGACCGGCAAACGCCCTGCCGATCGTAGATGACGAGCTCGACGCCGTCGCAGGCCTCGCCCCGCAGGGCCCGCGTGAGCGGCCCCTGCTCGGAAGGGAACGGGGTCTTGCCGTCGAGGCCGAACGCGTGGTGCTGCTGCGCCCAGTCCTGCGGCACCTTCTCGCCCTCCGCCTGGCGAATGTACTGGCGCGCCGCGGGATTGACGACGAGCAGGCGCCGGTCGCTGTCGATCACCACCACGCCATCGCCCATGTTGGCGAGGATCGACTCGAGTCGCGCCGTCTGCCGGCGCAAGGCCTCTTCGGCGGCCTTGCGCTGTGTGATGTCGCGCGCTGCCAGGTGGATGTGGTCGGCGGCGTTCCCACCACGCACCAGGCAGGCGTGGGTCTCGAACCAGCGGTACGTGCCCGATTTCGAGCGCAGCCGGTGCTCGAAGGGATCGGTCGACTCGTTCCCCGCCAGCACGTCGCGCAGGAGGCGCCGCGCGGCCTCGCGCTCCTCCTCGGGGAGGAGCAGCTCGAGCGGCATCGCCAGCATCTCGGAGCTGGCGTAGCCGAGGGTGCGCTCGCACGACGGGCTGACGTACGACAGCGCGGCATCCGCCCCGACTATGCAGACGAGCTCGGAGGCGTGTTCGGCCACCATTCGGAGCGCTTGCTCGCCCTGCTGCAGCCGCTCGCGGGTCTGCTTGGCCTCGGCGATACCGCGCGCGCTCGACCAGAGGCCCCAGGCGATCACGCACAGGAACAGGCCGGTCGAACCGAACGAGATGTAGATGAGCGAACGCCGGCCCTCGGCCGCCGCTAGCTCACGCTCTGCTACGCGAGCGTCCTGCCGCGCCAGCATTCCGTCTGTCGCTTCGCGCAGGGCGTCCATCAAGTGCCGTCCGCGGCCCTCGCGCACGAGCTCGACTGCTTCTCTGGCGCTGCCGCCCTGATAAAGAGCGAGCGTCTTGTCGAGCTCGCCGAGCTTCTCGCCTGCCAGGCGCCGGATCTCGACCACGCTGTTGCGATGGTCGTCGTCGCGGACGACCAGCCTGGCCAGTCGATCGAGCTGCGCGGACAGCCCTCCCTTCGCGGCCATGTACGGCCCGAGGAACTCCGGGTCCTGGGTGAGCAGCATTCCGCGCTGCCCGGTCTCCGCGTCCTTCAGCAGCGAGAGCGTGTCGCTGATGGCTTGTCGAACGGCGAGCGCTTCGTGCACCGCCGCTTGCGCCGCCGAATAGCGCCGCTCGAGGCGGAGCGACGCCACGCCGCCGGCCACGACGGCGACAAACCCCAGAAGCCAGGCGGCTCGGCGCTCGCGAGTCGCAAACATCGCCAAACTCGATTTCGGCGTCGGGTCCAATGTGGGCCCGACTCGACCCTCCTCGATATCCTACGCTCGATTTCGCGGAAGCCCGTCGCGTTTTCGAGCGGCCCACGGCACGTTGCGGCGCGCACCTGCGAGCGGGTGCTGCCGCGTCACGAAGGGCACCACACCTCGCCCGATGTCGACAGAAGTGCGGGCGTTACCCTCGCGCGCTGGCCCCGCTCACAGCGATGAGCTCGGAGCCTCGTCAGCGCTGCCGTCGCAGCTCGAACGCCGGTGTTGCATGCCCGGGGCCGCGAGCTGCTGGAACAGCCCGGGCACCAGCGGCGGGTTGTGGTGAACGTCGCCCTGGATGAACACGATGTCGCGACCGGCGCCGGGCACGACGAATCGCACACGCCGGGGTACCTCGGCGTTGCAGGTGGGTCCGCTCGGCGGCACATCGGCGTCGATGCCGTCAGGGTCGACGCGAGGCGCCGCGGTCGACGCGGGCCGGTGCTCGTCGAGGCGCACCTCGTAGAGCACCAGGCCTTGCTGCGAAACGCGCACCTCGAGCACGCGCAAGCGCTGCTCGTGCCAGGGCCGCTCCCAGTCCTCGTCGCGCGGGACGAAATGCACCTCTTCGGCCGCAGAATGTTCGCTGTCGATGCGCAGTACGTAGGCGCCCGACTCCCACTCCAGGCGCGCCTGCTCGGGCCGGTGAACCAGGATCGGCGCCTGCCCCGTGAGCAGCTCGCCGAGCGCTTCGGGAGGCACCGGCACCTTGAGCGCCTGCTCCAGGTTGCACTCGTCGGCAGGCCCGGTCAGAAACTGGCGCTCGCGCAGATCCGAGAACGCGAAGGCCTGCCCGTCGGAAGTCAGCGTCGACAGGATGCCGCCGAGCGGGTTCACGACGTCGAAGCGCAAGCGCGACGGCCTGGCCACCACGTACAGGCTCTTGGCGCGCACGCGGCCCTCGTCCCCGAAATAGTCGAACGTCCCCTCCCCCGTCAGGCCACGGCTGCAGGCCACGCCCTCGCGCATCGCATCGATCGCGTCGCGGGGCGACGGGAAGCGCGACGCTGGCGCGGCGCGATGACAGGCGAGCGCCAGCCCGAGCAGGCCGAACAGACCTGCCGGGCGGCGCAGGAACGCCGCCCGTCCGTCATGTCGCGCCCGCTTCAACGGGAGACCATCCTCACGGGTCGCCTCAGCTTGCCGTGAGCGAGTCGAACAGCTCGGCGTCGACGGTGGGCAGCCGCAGCTCCTGGAACACGACGCCCGCACCGTTCTGGGCCGCGATGCGCGCGATCGCCGCGCCGTCGAGCAACGTGATGGGCGCAGCGTTGGGTACGCGGGCTTCCTCACGAGCGCCGCTCATCACCTGACCGGTCGTCGCCAGCAGGCCCGCCTGCGCGTCGGCGTAGTGATGCAGGGCCCCGCGCAGGTCGATCACGCGCTCGCGCCCGATGTCGCGACCGTCTCGCCGCACGATGATCGCGGTCGGGATCTCGCCGGTCGCGGAGCGCGCCACTGCCGAGAAGTGCATCTCCTGGTTGTGCGCGCCCTGACGTCGCACGGGCTGAACGTCCTCGAAGCCCATCTGCGACAGGAGCAACGAGAAGAACTCGCCCATGGCGCGCGGCTGCAGGCCTTGGAGGCGCTCTCCGAAGCTGCGCGCGAACGCGTCCTTGTAACGCGTCGTCAGGCCTTGAATCTCTTTCTCGAGGCGCACCACCTCGGGGTCGAGACCCCAATCGGTGGAGCTCACTGCGCGGCCGTGCATCACGAACCGGGGGCGGCGGCGCTCGGCGCGGGCGCGCACGATCTCTCCACGCACGACGTCGGCGATCGCCTCCTGCAACGCCTGCAGCTCGACCTTGGCTCGCACGCGCCGCACACCCTGCTCGGCGAGCTGCCGGATCGGGATGGAGCCCGACCGAGAGCGGGGTGAGAGCAACTGATCGAGCAGCGCGATGACGGACGGCGCGCTCAGATCGTCGACGACTCGCCCGCCATCGCCGATACGCGCGCCGTCGACGGCGCGCCCTTCCGCGGCGCGCGCCTCGAAGGCCTTGGGTTCGCGAGCGTCGCTTGAACGCTCCCGGTCGTCTGCACCTCGCCGGCCGTCGTTGCGGCTCTCGCGCGTCTCGCTGCGGCCTTCGCGCGTTTCGCTGCGGCCTTCGCGCGTTTCGCTGCGGCCCTCGCGCGCTTCGCTTCGGCCCTCGCGAGGGTCGGGTTTGCCCTCGCCGCGCGCGTCGTTGAAGCGCCCGCCCGAGTCAAACGAGCGAGGCTCCGCGGGGCGGCGGTTGCCGTCAGCGCGAGCGGAGGGAGCGGCCTCGTCTTCCGAGTCGGCGAGCAGCGGCGCGTCGGACACCGTGTAGGAGGGCAACCCATTGTCCTCGTCCTGGCCGGAGCGTCCACCGCGACGGCGGCGGCGACGCCGCCGTTTGCCACCCGGCTCGACGCGCTCGCTGGCTTCGGTGTCGGCGTCTCCCCCGAGGATCGGCTCGTCGTCGTCGTCCTCCGGCACAAACAGCTCGTTGGCGGCCGCCGCCAGCTCGGCCCGAGCGCGCTCGTCGTCGCCGATGTCCTCATCTTCGTCTGCGTCGAGCCCCGCGATGTCCGGATAGGCAGAGCTGTCCGGCTCCGCCTCCTCTAGATCAGCGCTGGCCGAGTTGGCTGTCGTCGCGGACGCCTCGCTCGCCACCGCGACCTCTTCCTCGCTGCCCACGCCGAGCTTCGCCAGGCGCTCCAGCGCCGGGGTACGGTCGGCGAGCCCGGATTCGATCACGGACTGGTCCCAGTCGCGCAGGGCGAAGACGCCAGGCTTGACGCGCACCAGGGGATTGTCTTTCGGGTCTTTCTTGACGACGGCTGCCAGCCGCGCCCCCATCGTCACCTCGGGGCTCTTACCGACGTGGCTGAGTAGATCGCGTTCGATGGCGACGTCGGTAATCTCCTTGTAGTGCAGGGGTTTCCCCACCAAGCGCAACACATGCGCCGCAGCTTCTGTAAAAGTCATTGTCTCCTGAACCTGCCAAATCTCGTGCAGCTGTATCTCGTGGGCCCGCCGATTTGCCCGCCCCCTCCCCGGGGCGCCATGCTGGCGTCCGAATCCGGAAAAAGGGCGTTAACCTGGCCGGCCCTGCGATGGATCCCATGCCCCATCACCGAACTGCGCGCGCTTCATAACACAGGCCGCTCGACGGACCCTCATCTTCTGGTCAGGTGGCTTTCTCCGCATCGGCAGCGGCCAATCAACCAGTCAAATGTTAGGTTCATTCCAACTCGCCAATATGGCTCTGCTTAATGACCAGGCTCGACGAGAACTGCCACGGGGACGCGAAGGGGACGGACATGGGCTCCGGTGAGGGGGACCGCTCGGGCGGCGCCCTGATGTACGGGGTCGAGCTCGCCTCCAGGACGAGCCTCGGACTCGGAGGGCCCGCTGAGTATTTCGCCCGCGTCACGCGCGCCGACGATCTGCCGGTCTTGCTCGACTGGGCGGCTCGTCGAAGTCTGCCCGTGACCCTGCTCGGCGGCGGCAGCAATGTCGTCGTCGCCGACGCCGGCATCGGGGGGCTGGTCCTGTCGCTCGAGCTGGCTGGAGAGGCTTGGCGGCGCGAAGGAGAGTTCATCGAGGTCTCCGTGGGCGCCGGGGAGGCCTGGGACCCGTTCGTGGAGCGCACGGTCGAGGGCGGGTGGCTGGGCCTCGAGTGCTTGAGCGGCATCCCGGGCCGCGTCGGCGCGACGCCGATCCAGAACGTCGGCGCCTACGGGCAAGACGTGTCGCAGACGCTGGTCTCCGTCGACGTGTATGACCGCGTGCAGGGTGCGTCTTACACGCTCGCGCGGGCGGAGTGCGGCCTCGGCTATCGCACGAGCCGCTTCAAGACCCGCGACGACGATCGCTTCATCGTGCTGGGGGTGACCTTCCGTCTGCGCGCCGGGGCCGAGGGCTGCGTCGCCTACCCCGAGCTCGCGCGCCACTTCTCGGCGCCGGGCTCGCCGCCGCCCAGCCCGAGCGCCGTGCGCCGCGTGGTGCTGGAGACGCGGCGCAGCAAGTCGATGCTGCTCGACCCGAACGACGACAACGGTCGCAGCTGCGGCTCGTTTTTCCTCAATCCCGAGCTGACACCGGCCGAGCTCGACGCGCTCGCCTCGCGTCTGCCCGCGCCGCCCCCCGCCTACGCGCAACCCGATGGCCGCAGCAAGGTGTCGGCGGCGTGGCTCATCGAACAAGCCGGCTTTCGACGGGGCGAGCGCTTCGGAAACGTGGGCATCTCTTCTCGCCACGCGCTCGCGCTCGTATGCCACGCCGGGGCGACCGCGGGGGAGCTCGTGGCCGCGGCGCGGCGTGTGCGCGACGGTGTAGAGCGCGCGCTCGGGGTCGTGCTCGCACCCGAGCCGCGCTTCTTCGGCTTTGCCAAGGCAAGCGACGGGCTACCGCCGGCGTGAGAGCGACGCCGGCGCGGGCTTCACGCTCGCCTGTTCATGCGGCCGTGCGGGCCACCGTGTCGTAGATGGCGGCCACCGCTTCGTCGAGGCGTGACACGTCGGAGCCGCCGGCTTGCGCCATGTCGGGCCGGCCCCCACCCGAGCCACCGACGACCTGAGCGATGCTCCGGATCAGCTCACCGGCCTTGTAACGCCCGGTCAACCCCTTCGCCACGGTGAGCACGAGCTGCACCTTGCCCTCGTGCTCGGAGCCGACGAGGACGACGCTGTCGCCGAGCTTGTCGCGCAGCTGCTCGGCGAGCTCGCGCAGCGCCGAGCGATCGGTGACCTCGGTCTTCACGCCCAGCACGCGCACCCCCGCCACTTCGCGGGCGCCCGAAATCAGGCTGTCGGCGCCGCCGCCTCCGCCCTGCATCCAGCGTCGCTGCGCCTCGTCGAGCTGCTTCTCCAGCGTCTTCTGCTGGGCCACGAGCCGCTCGACCTTGTCGACCAGGTCGACCCCGCCCGCCTTCGCGATGCGGCTCGCCCGCGCCAGGGTGTCTTCCAGGCTGCGCACGTAGGCGAGCGAGCCGAGGCCGGTGGTGGCCACGATGCGGCGAATGCCCGCCGCGACGCCCTGCTCTTGCAGGATTTTGAACAGGCCGATGTCACCCGTCGCCCGCGCGTGCGTGCCGCCGCAGAGCTCGGTCGAGGGCCCCATGTTGAGCATACGCACGGTCGAGCCGTACTTCTCTTCGAAGATCATCATGGCGCCGAGCGCGCGCGCCTGGTCGAGCGGGAGCACCTGCGTGCGCACCGCGTGGTTCTCGACAATCAGCTCGTTCACCGCGTCCTCGATCGCGCCGATCTGGGCGTCGGTGAGGCCAGTGCCGTGCGTGAAGTCGAAGCGCAGCCGCTCGGGACCCACCAGCGAGCCCTTCTGCTGCGCCTGGGGGCCGACGACCTTGCGCAGCGCCCAGTGCAAGAGGTGCGTCGCCGAGTGGTTGCGCCGGGTGGCGCTGCGGCGCGCCGCATCGACGACCAGCGTCACTGCGTCGCCGACGGAGATGCTGCCGCTCTGCACGACGCCGCGGTGCACGACGAGCCCATCGAGGGGCTTCTGGGTGTCCTCCACGACGAACACGCCGCCGGCGAAGCGGATCTCGCCGCGATCGCCGACCTGGCCGCCCGCCTCGCCGTAGAACGGCGTTTTCCCAACGACGAGCTCACCCCGCGCGCCCGCGTCGAGGCGCTCGACCAGCGCCCCCTCTCCGACCAGCGCGACCACCGCCGACGTATCTTCCTCGCGCTCGTAGCCGGTGAACTCCACGCGGCCGCTCGAGACGCGATCGAGCACGGCTCGATAGACGCCCTCGACCGCCTGCTCGGCGCCCTTGAACTCCGAGCGCTTGCGCGCCTCTTCGAGCGCCTGCTCGTAGCCGGTGGAGTCGACCTCGTAGCCGCGCTCCGCGCAGATCACCTGGGTCAAGTCGAGGGGGAAGCCGTAGGTGTCGTACAGCCGGAACGCGTCTTCGCCCGGCAGCACCCGCTCCCCGCGCGCTGCCATGCCCTCGAACGCCTGCTCGAGCAAGCCCAGACCGCGCTCGATCGTCTCCCGGAAGCGCACCTCTTCCTGCTCCGCGACGCTGGCGATGAGCTCGCGCCGCTCGCGCAGCTCGGAGTACTGGTCGCCCAGGAGCCTGACCACGTCCAGCGCGACCTCGTGCAGGAACGGGCGCTCGATGCCGAGACGGTGACCGTGGCGGATCGCCCGGCGCATCACGCGCCGCAGCACGTATGCGCGCCCGGCGCGATCGGGCAGCACGCCGTCGGCGATCAGGAAGGCCGTCGCGCGCGCGTGATCGGCGATCACCCGCATGCTCACGTCGTCGGGCGCCATCGTCGCGCCGTAGGGCTTGCCCGAGAGCTCGGCGACCTTCTCGACCAGCGGGCGCAGCAGGTCGGTGTCGTAGCTCGACGTCTTTCCTTGCTGGATGCAGGTGACGCGCTCCAGCCCCATGCCGGTGTCGACGCTGGGCGCGGGCAGACGCTCGAGCGTGCCGTCGGGCTTGCGCTCGAACTGCATGAACACGAGGTTCCAGATCTCGACCCAGCCGCTGCCGTCGGGCGCGGCATCTTGCCCGAAGCGAGAGACGTCGACCGGGCCCTCGCCCTTGAAGTAGAAGATCTCGCTCGAGGGCCCGCACGGCCCGGTGTCGCCCATGCGCCAGAAGTTGTCTTCTGGGCCACAGGCGATGATTCGCTCCTCCGGCAGCCCGGCGATGCGCCGCCACAGGTCGCGCGCCTCGGTGTCGGCGGGCAGGTTGTCGGCGCCGCGCAGGTAGGTCGTCGCCAGGCGCTCCGGGGGCAACCCGAGCACCTGGGTCACGAAATCCCAGCCGTAAGTGATCGCCTTCTCCTTGAAGTAGTCGCCGAAGCTGAAGTTGCCGAGCATCTCGAACAACGTGTGGTGGTTCGGCGAGGGTCCCACGTTCTCCAGATCGTTGTGCTTGCCGCTGACGCGCATGCACTTCTGGCTGGTGGCCGCGCGCCGGTAGGCGCGCTGCTCGCGGCCGGTGAAGACGTCCTTGAACTGCACCATCCCCGAGTTCGCGAAATAGAGGGACGGATCGTTGGGCGGCACGAGCGGGCCGCTCGCGACGATCTCGTGCTCGCGAGTGCGGAAAAACTCCAAGAATGCGCTGCGAATCTCTGAGGAGCGGACGGGACGTTCAGCCATGGCCGCGCTCCTGTAGCACAGAGCGGGCAGCCCCGGAGAAGTCCTGGTGGCTGGCCTCAGGAGGAATTTGGCCCGGCTACCGAATGGCGGCTACAGTAGCCTCGATGGCGCCGGAGACGACCCCGCGCGGGCTGCGGCTTCGCCGTGCCGTCGAGGGCCGGCGCGTGGCGTCGTGGCTGCTCGGCAGCACGCTGGGAGCGGGTCTCGCCTGCAGCGCAGCGCCGGGCTCGGGCCGCTCGCTCGGGTCAGACCTCGGCACCTTCAGCGTCGACGCCGCGCGCGCCCTCAACGAGTGTGGTCCCGACGCAGTCGGCAACCCGCGCCGGTTCAGCTTCGATGTCGAGCTCGCGCGCGATGGGGCGGAGCTGTTCTGGGACGGCAATTCGGGCACGCTCGACAGCAGACTCGCGTTCGAGCTGACCGCGAGGGTGCGCGTCGAGCTGCGCGCTGCGCGCGGGCAGGACGGCGGCTGCAACATCGTGCGTGAAGATCTCATCGCAGGCGAGCTCGCCGTCGACGCCGCGGGCGAGCTCACGACCCTCACGGGGGAGATGCACTTTGCCTTCACCGCCACGCCAGAGTCGACCTGCACGCTCGAGGAGCAGGGGGCAGCGGACCTGCCGCGCCTGCCGTGCAGCATGAGCTACGCGCTGAGCGGACGCCGCACGCGAGCGCCAACGCCTTGACACCAGGCGACTGCGGCCGCATGTGCCCCCGGTGGCCAGCCGCGACAGCGGCGCTTCAGCTCCGTTTCCGGTGCCTTCATACCTCGCGTAGGGGGCCGTCGCTGCCGCACCGGGACGGGAATCAGGGCGACAGGATGGCACGGGGCCCGGGGTGCCGGGCCGTCGCGACCGTCACCGGTCCACGGGTGCCGAACGGCGTGGCTCGGGAGACCTCCGGGGATGACGAGCTCCGGGATGACGAGCTCCGGGGTGACCCAGCGGCGCACCCAGAATTTTTTACGCTGGACGCGCTCACCCCCCCATGCGCTCGAGCTCAATCCGTGCCAGACTGAGGTCATCGTGCAAGCTCGGAGCCTACTCCCGAAACGATTCGGCGGGGGAGCACCCTCGCACTTGCACCCGTTGATGGGTTTCCGAAAGGGCCCACCCTTGAGAAACGCCGCGCCCGCGTGCCTTCATCCGTCGGATGACGTGTCTTCACGGAGTCGTGTCTTTCACGGAGCCTGCGGGTGAGCCGTGCGCGCGTTCTCGCGGTTGTCCGGAATATCCGGAGGAGGCGGTTGAAACGATGCATCAATATTGTTCCTCGGGCTCGGAGGTCATTCGGGCATAGGCGCCTCGCTCGGCTCCGAGCCCTCCGCTGAGGGTTCGATCGAGCGGTCGCCGAACAGTTGCATTCGAAGAGATTGCAATCGAGCGCGCGCTGCTCCGCCAATGGCGGCAGCCCCCGAGCGACAACGGCGCTCGGTGCTCTTCGACGCCGGGGTAATTCCCGCGGAGAAGGGGCCTCCCAATCGGGCCGGGCTGCGACGCGAGTCGCACCCGGCCCGTTTCTATTTCGGGGCATTCGACGCCCGGCGACGGCAGGCGGGGCGCCCGCGCGGTGGTAGAGGTGGACGCGCCCGGTACCGGCAGCCATTTTGCGTCGCACGGCCTGTACCCGATAGCCGAATCGCGGCCGCTGATTTAGCCTGCGCCCGGCATCATGAGCGTCTGGCTGTCTTCCCTCTCGTCGTCCGCGTCGTCGCTGCTCGGCTCGTATCCGAAGTTCCTCGACACTCTGTTCTTCCAGCGCTGGCCGGGCGCGCTGCTGCAACGAGACCCATTCGAGAACTTCACCGTGGCGCTCTCGATCGGCCTGGCCTTTGGCGCTGCCGGCTTGCTCATGCTGGAGCACCGCGCGCGCCGGCTCGGGCAACCCTACCCGGAGCGCAAGGCGCGCCGCATCGGCATCCTGCTGACGGTGGTGTCTTTCCTCCTCTACTTCGACTTCTTCAATCCGAACACGCGCTACGCGAACTACTACCACCGGCACGAGCTCTATCACTATTACCTCGGCTCCAAGTACTTCACCGAGGTCGGCTACGATCGCCTCTACACCTGCACGGCGATCGCCGAGGTCGAGCTCGGGCGCGGCGCACAGATCCGCAAGCGGGAGATCCGCGATCTCGGCGCCAAGAACCTGATCATGCCGACGACGGAGACCTACATCTTCGACGATCCTGGTCAGTGCAAGAATCACTTCGTTCCCGAGCGCTGGGACGCCTTCAAGCAAGACATCGCCTGGTTCGAACAGTCCTCCCGCGGCGAATACTGGGAGAACATGCAGAAAGACCACGGCTATAACCCGCCGCCGGTCTGGACGATGGCGGGCAAGGCCATCAGCAGCCTGGCGCCCGCGGGCGACGGCTTCTTCAAGCTGCTCGCGCTGATCGATATCACGCTGCAGCTCGGCGCCGTGTTGCTGATCAACTGGGCCTTCGGCTGGCGTGCGATGACGTTGGCGACCATCTTCTGGGGCTGCAATGCGCCCGCGAACTTCTACTGGACCGGTGGCGCCTTCATGCGCCAGGACTGGATCTTCCTGGCGATCGCCGCGCTATGCCTGCTGCGCAAGCGCTACTTCATCCTGGCGGGGGTCGCCCTCACCTGGTCTACCCTGCTCCGCATTTTTCCGGTGGCTCTATTCGGCGGCATCGGCATCATCGCTCTGTTCCACCTGCTGCGGCATCGGCGCCCTCACCCCGATCACTTGCGCTTCTTCGGCGGCGTGGCGCTCGCCGTCGCTCTGCTCGTGCCCGCCAGCATGGCGGTGACCGGGCGCGACGCCTATCGCGAGTTCGCCGCACACATCGGGTTGCACAAGGACACGCCGCTCACCAACCACATGGGCCTCGAGACGATGCTCGTGCACGACTGGCAGGGTCGCATGGTGTTCAGCCGTGACGATCGCATGGACGACCCCTTCGAGGGCTGGAAGGCGGGGCGAACCGAGCGCAAACACACGCTGCGCCCGGTCTTCCTCGCCATCAACGCTTTCATGTTGGCTTGGCTCGCCTGGGCGTTGCACCGCACGAAGCTGCTCTGGGTAGGCATGGCGCTGAGCGTGCCGATCATCATCTCGCTCACCAATCTCACCTGCTACTACTTCTCGGTGTTCCTGGCGGTGGCGGTGCTGGTGCGCCCGCGGCCGGCGCTCGGCCCTGCCTACCTGGCGCTGGCAGGCGCGAGCCAGGTGCTGCTCGGCCGCTTTTACTGGATCGACGACAAGTACACGGCAGAGAGCTACCTCTTCGTGGCGTTCGGGCTGTGTATGCTCTACGCCTATAGTCGGCCGTTCAAGCTCGCCGAGCTGGTCGCCAGCGTGCGGCCGAAGTCCAAACCCGCTATGCTCCGGTCGTCATGAACGCTCTGTCGATCGTTGCCTCCCGCCCGAGCTCTCCTTTGGCGCGGACGTCCAAACCCGCGTCTTCTTTGGCGCGGGAGCCCCAACCCGCGTCAGTCCTCGTTTCCCTCACCGTCCTGCTGGCGCTCGCCTCCGCCGCGGGGTGCGAGAGCGGGCCGGTGGGGCCGTCGTCGGCGCCCGCCGCCGAACCCAGCGCCGCCCAGCCTGGTGCGGCCGGGTCACCCACGGCGGCTCTGTCTAACCCGGCCGTGTCCAGCGGCACCCCAGCGGGCAAGGTCTCTGTGGCAAAATTTGGCGGCGCGCTCGAGCCTGCCAGCTCGACTCCGCTCGCCAGCTTGCTCGCGAACCCCAAAGCCTACGCCGACCAGACGGTGACGACGGAGGGCAAGGTGCAGCGCGCTTGCAGTCGCAAGGGATGCTGGATGGAGATCGGCTCGGGCGACGACGCCTGCCGAATCACCTTCAAAGACTACGCCTTCTTCGTGCCGACGGATTCGGCCGGGGCCCTCGCGAAGATTCAGGGGCGGCTCGACACCCGTGAGGTCGAGGCGGCCGCCGTCAGCCACCTCGAATCCGAGGGTGCGCGCTTTCGCAACAAGAAGCCCGATGGTTCGGCCACCGAGGTTCGCTTGATCGCGAGCGCCGTCGAGCTCACGCGCTGAGCTCCGACCGGGACAGCGCAGGCCCCCTTGGCGAAACGTGCGCGAGCCACGAAGGAATGGCGCCTCTCGCCCGCGCCGGGTCGCGACCCGTAGCCGAATCGCGCTCGCTGATTTAGTGTCCGCGATCGGAACACCACGGAGACGGCCTTGAGCGAAACCACTTCCGATCCGGACGCGCCGGGCCCCTCGACGCCGCCTTCGAGCGAGCCCCCGCCGCCGATGCGCCCGACGCTGTCGCCGACGCTGGAGACGCACCCCGGGCTCAGCGCCGCCGAGCTGCGCGACGTCTGGATGATCCTCACGCCCGATGAGCGCTTCGACGGGTTTCGGCTGCTCCCGCGGGGCGACGCCGAGGAGTTCTTCCTGGAGCTGGGCGCGCGCGATCACGCCGAGCTGATCCTGGGGCTCCCTTCCTCCGAGCGACGCGTGTGGATGCGGCTGCTCGCGCCGGACGACGCCGCGGACGTGCTCCAGGCCGCCCCCTCCGAGAACAAAGACGAGCTGCTCGCGCTGCTCGACACGCGCACCAAGAACGAGGTGAGCGCGCTGCTCGCCTACGCGGAGGACGAGGCCGGCGGCCTGATGAATCCGCGCTTCGCGCGTCTGCGGCCCGACGCGACCGTAGACGAGGCGATCGGCTATCTGCGCCGGCAAGCCCGCGGGCGCATCGAGACGATCTACTACGTGTACGTGCTCGACGAGCAGCAGCGTCTGCTCGGGGTGGTCTCCTTCCGCGAGCTGTTCTCGATGGACCCGACGCAGAGCATCCGGGACATCATGCATACCGACATCATCTCGGTGCGTGACGACGAGCATCAGGAGGCGGTGAGCCGCATCATCTCGCAGCACGGTCTACAGGCGGTGCCCGTGGTGGACGCCGAGAGCCGCATGAAGGGCATCGTCACCCTCGACGACATCGTCGACGTCGTCCAGGAAGAGGCCACCGAAGACATCCAGAAGGTCGGCGGCATGGAGGCGCTGGGCGCGCCCTACCTCAACGTCGCGTTCGGCAGCATGTTGAAGAAGCGCGCCGGTTGGCTATCGGCGCTTCTGCTCGGCGAGATGCTGACGGCCACCGCCATGGCCTTCTTCGAGGACGAGATCGCTCGCGCCGTCGTGCTGGCGCTGTTCGTCCCGCTCATCATCTCGAGCGGCGGCAACTCGGGCTCGCAGGCATCGACGCTGGTGATCCGGGCGATGGCGCTCGAAGAGGTGCGCCTGCGCGATCTGTGGCGCGTCGCCCGGCGCGAGCTCGGCGCGGGCCTCGCTCTCGGCATGATCCTCGGCGCGCTCGGCTTTCTGCGCATCGTGATCTGGCAGGCGGTCACGCCCACCTACGGCGAGCACTACATGCTCCTCGCGCTGACGGTGTTCGGCAGCCTGCTCGGGGTCGTCACGTTCGGTACCATGACGGGCTCGCTGCTACCCTTCGTGCTGCGCCGCCTGGGCTTCGACCCGGCGAGCGCCTCGGCGCCGTTCGTCGCTACGCTGGTCGACGTCACCGGACTCGTCATCTACTTCACGGTCGCGAGCTTGCTCCTGCGCGGCACGCTGCTCTGAGCGGGCGCGCCTGATTCGTCACAGGAAGCCCGGGAGGCGGGAGGGCTTTGGTGTTCCTCGGGCTCACTTGATGAGGATGCGCGCCGCCTGCTTGACGAAGGTGCCGATCACCGGTCGATAGCCGTAATCGCGCGCACTCGTGTCCGTCATGTTCTTCGGGCAGATCGATGAGACCACCGCCTGCTCGCCCACCCCCTGCAGCACACTCAGAATGCGCGGCGCGGGATAAGCCTTGGCGAAGCGCTGTTCGGTGCCGTAGGCCGCCGCCGCCGCGTCCCAGCACAGGGGGTTGCCGTCGAGGCGATCCTCTCGACAGTCGCAGGCAGCGCCGGCGCTGGGCGAGCCCTCGGCGCAGTCGCGGCTGATCGGTAGGGGGAAGATGCACGCGTACTGCAGGTCATCGAAGACGTCGCGCTCCTTGCCGTTGATGGCGTTGAGCAGCGTGTTGTCGGGCGGCATGATCGCGTCGTGAGTGAGCGGGTGAAGCCCGGAGCGCGGCAGCGCCGATTCGCGCGCGAAGGGATCTTCCGGAGGCACGCCATCTGCCTCTGAGCCGAGAATGCGCTCCCAGAGGCGTGTCTCGGCGAAGTCGGAGGCGGGGATGAGATCGAGCTGGCCCGCGACGTCGCGCGTCGCATCGGTTGCCACGTCTTGCCAGGGCACGCCCACGATCCCGACGAAGAACACTTGCTCCTTGGCGCGCACGTTGCCCTCGGCGTCGATCGGCTGGCTGTAGAGCGGATTTTTCAAGAAGCGGACGTTGCCCGAAGCGTCGGCGAGCGGTCGCCCCTGCGCGTCGAAGCCCTCGGGCAGCCACGGCGAAGTGAGCCCGAGCACGTAGCGCTCCACCGGATACAGGTAGTCGTAGCCATATTTGCGCCTCTGGTCGAAGCAACGCAGGTTCTGCCCGAGCCGCGCGCGCTCCTCCTCGGGCGAGATCAAGGGCTCGACGGCGCAGGCTTCGCCATCGGCGGCCGGCGGGCAACAGCCCGGATCCTGCTCCTTGGGCGTGCACCCTGCCGGCGTGGCGAACGAGCACGAGTAGCAGCAGGCGCTGTTCGGGTCGGCTTCGCAGGCGCTCGAGGCACGGGTGATGCCGCGATTGCCGTCGACCTGCCACCAGGCGATGTCGGTGTCGCGCACGGAGCAGTCGTCTTCGTCGGCGAGCACCAGGATCGCGACCACCGAGTCGGGTCGCAGGAAGGCGTCGCGCTGCTCGAGCAGAGCCTGATCGACCCCCTGGGGCAGCACGCAGTTGGCGTCGAGATCCGAATCGTTGCACGGCACGCGCACGAGCTCGGCGTGGGGCGCGGGATCCATCAGGAAGCGGTACATCGCTTCCAGCGGCGCCTCGAAGCCACAGCCGCTCTCCCCGACCGTGTCGACCAGATCGACGAAGCCCTGCTTCATCTCGGCGAGGTCGCTGGCGCCCGGCGGCTGCACGCGCTGTTCGGGATCCCACGACAGGAAGCCGAGCTCCCGGTACGACGGCACGGCGCGCCCGCGATCCAGCGTGCCCACCAGGTAGCCCTTGTCGCTCTCTCCCTCTCCGCAGCCTGCGAGGGGATTGTCAGCGCCATGGGACCCCAAGCTGGAGGTGACGATGCCGACGTGGATGTCCTTCACGGGCGCGAACTGCCGCGCGAAGCCCAAGGGGCACGTCTCTTCGGACGTCGCGGGCTGGTACGCCTCGGTAAGCGCCGTGTTCAGGCAGGGTGGGTTCACCAGACGCTCCAGCAGATCGGGGATGGCCGCGCTGAAGATCTGCTGTTTGTCGCCCATC
>Ga0247763_1000919_pt1 | contig 17545 bp, 16 predicted proteins | sample UWRJL141409B4_FD_179926 | JGI IMG/M metagenome (GOLD analysis project Ga0247763, IMG submission 179926) | Plant litter microbial communities from Arlington Agricultural Research Station in Wisconsin, United States - UWRJ-L141-409B-4 | ecosystem: Environmental > Terrestrial > Plant litter >...
CGAGACTGCCGACTGCGACATCCCCGCCGTCCGGGCCATCGAACGCGTCGACCAGTGCGAATCACCCGTCGGTGGCGCATGATCCAACGTCCTGGCGACCAGGGCTTCGACCTGCTCGTCCGTGATCTTTCGCGGGGCCCCCGAACGCGGTCGGTCCACCAGGCCCTCCAGCCGGTCCGCGATGAACCGGGACCGCCACTTGCGTACGGTCTCCCGCGAGACACCCAGATCCTGCGCGACCTGCGCGTTCGGCCGGCCCTCCGCGCACGCCAGCACGATCCTCGACCGCAGCACCAGGGCCTGAGACGCCGTCTGCTTGCGCAACCAGCCCCGCAGAACCCTGCGTTCGTGATCGGACAACTCCAGCGACAGCGGCTTCGGACCAGGCATTAGCCCACCCTACAGCTGCCCAAGAACTTCCGACTCAGGACACTAGGAATCCTCACCGAGGCCGAGCCCGGCACCTTCAGCAAGAAGCAGTAACCAAGTCCGGAACGGACACCACCTCACGAACCGCCCACGGAGAACGCCATGTACCTCTCCATGGCCATGCTCCTCGTGCGCCGCCTCGCAAGATCAGCCCACTGACAGGCTTTTCAGACACCCTCTAATCTGAAGAAATGACAAACGGGGTATGGCACCGCGGATATGAGATAGAGATCAACTTGTCGCTGCCCAACCTCGGGCATCCGCATCTTCGGTCACTTCGCGATGCGCGACGCTCACTGTGTTCCGATGCCCCCGCCAACGCGCCTACGATGCGGTGGATACGGAATACGGAGCGCGCAGACAGGACTGTTGCCCCAACGCTCACGGAAGTAGTCGAATTACATCCAAGGGGAAATAATGTCGGGAAACGAAGACACGCCCGAAATGTCGCAGGATGTTCCATCAGTACGAGCAGCATCCGGAGAAGGTCAGCCTGCGCAGCAGACCTCCGCGGCAGACGTATCACGAGAATCGGATTCAGCGACGCCTGAACAAGATCCCCTTAACACACAAGAACCTTCGACTCCCAGCGCCTCACCCATAGTCGAGCTGATCGACAGCAGAATTCCCGGATTCAAGGGAGCCGACAGAAAAAATCGCTGGAAAGTAATTCTTTTAGGCTTGGCTTTATGCTTCACAATTGCCCTGACTGCAAGTTATTTTCAGTTCGGCTTCAACCTGCTCACCATGAACGCGAACGCTTCTGCAGAGGAAGCCGCAAATGACGCTTTGGACGCCAAGAAGCCTCCCTTCACCATGACTGTGACTACGCGCACCAAGGTGCAAGATATCCTCACCTCCGCAGGCGCCGTCCTTCTATTCAAAGAACCCTTCACACAAAAAGAGCAAAAGGAGCTGGCGCGCCTGGGAAAGACTGACCTAACAGATCCACGGGCGTCCAAAACCTTCATCAGGAAGCTCCTCACATCCTTTCACGAGAAGCCTTCTGTCATGCTACCGGGGGGATTCATCGGAGATGATCCGGTGGATAGGATGCTGCACCCTCTTCAATTGACGCTGCAAAGTTCACGTTCGGGATCTGTGACTATCCGCGACATAAACGTGACGAACTTGAAATGCTCGCAGACCACCGTCTCAGCCGTTGTTCACCTGCCTCCACAGGGCGGTGGAATGGTTGACGGGGTCACGGTTGACTTGGTGAACACCGGGGCCAGATGCACCCCTTATGGAAACCAAGGGAAGGAAGAGCCACCCATATTTTTCCAATAAGTTCGTCGAGCTGGGGAATGGGCAAGCCTCATGGGCCGCAAATTTGGACGTAATGACGGCCAATCGGCAATGCCGCTGGGATCTCAAAGTTTCCTACATCGACTCTGGGGAGAATAAAATGCGCACGCTGAAGAGCCCTCTCTTCCGCACCGATGGCTACCCTGCCGCCCCCTCTCAGCTATTCGAATTCATGCCGTCTCCTGACTCCTCCTTCGCCTCAACTTGCTGGGGAGAGAAAATAAACAAGAGCGTCAAGTGTGACGTGCGGGCCGGGCACAATGACCGCAAGCGCGCGAATCCTGAACTTTATTACTGGGCAGTGCCTGTCATTTCTCCATGAAGAGCGCAGAACGCACATCAAGGGAGAACGGCACTCTCGTACTTGCCCCGCTTAGATTTTCGGGGGAATGCGGGCACACGACACTTATCGCCCCCCGTACCGACGCCCGGCGACCACCCGGAACATTTGACCCATCAAGCAGCGCGTCCGAGCCCACGTAGCTCGATACAAGCAGCTACAGGTCCAGGACCGCTCGCAGGGCCTGATCGACGCGGGCCACGGCGGCGGCGTCCACGGGGCCCATGAGTTTCGCTCCGTCGAAGCGGGCGGCCTGGAGCTGGGTGATGTTGACGGCGACGGCGGTGCAGGGGACCGGGTCGCCGATAACGACGGACATGGCAGCGTCCGGGTAGCGGTCGGTGTCGGTGCTGGGCATGTGGTCTTTGGCGTCGATGGTGACGAGGTCGGCGCCGCGGGCGGCGATCAAGTCGGGGAACTGCCTCAAGGCGGAGCGGGTTCGGTGCAGAGCGCCGCGCACGGCGGGCGGGTAGGTGCCCCTGTCCGCAGGGGTGGACGGTCCAGCCGCGGGCGCGTAGAGCGGCTGCGCCGGGATGGGCGGCCGTCCAGAGCGAAGCAGATTACGAGCCGGTTGGTAGGTCTCGTTCGTGTGCTGCTGGCGTCGGGTGGCGAGTCGACTGATCCGCTCACCTGTCGGCGCCTCCTGCGGGGCGTGAGAAAGCAGATCAGCGGGTACTACCGTCTCTCCGACGGAGGAGACCCGATGTTGGACAATCGTGCGAAAAACCGTGCATGCATTCTCATTTGGGGCGGATGTTGTCAGACCCCGCTGCCATCATCCGGCCATGGCCCAGATCAGCCCCAAACTCGCCCTCACCTACTTCACGGAGATCTCCGCCGGCTCAGCCGTCCCGCTGGACTTGGACGACCTCCTGAACATGGTGAACCTGCGCCGTCACAACCATGTCGTCATCGGCGACATCGCACTGCGGTGCTACAAGAACAAGTCGAAGTGGACGTACGACGAACGCGACATCCGCCGCGCCGCTCAGGCGTTCGCGGACTTTCGCCTGGACGTCGACGACGTCGTGGAGGTGCAGCTGCCCGCCTACCGCGACCACGACGAAAGAGACTCAGAAGACTGGGGCCGGGCCGACTGGCGACAGTCGATCGCGTCCTGGATGTTCTGGCAAGCCCGCCGAAAGCACCAGGAAGGACGTTCCTACGAAGAATGGAACGACAGCTGGAAGCGCATCGGCGTCAGCGGGCTGCCCGGCGAGCTGACCTGGAACGAATTCGTCGGGGCGCGCACCGGAATCCGGCTGCGGGAGAACATCGCCAATACCCGACCGCTGGAGCTGATGACCTTCTCCGGCGGCAGCATGTTCCTGCCGAGGGCCTACGCCGAACTCCTGGACCGCTGGGAGCAGGTGCAAGAGGACCTGGTCGCTGGCGCGCGGATCTGCAAGGGCTGCGGAGGCCAAGGCCCGCGCTGGGGTAGCTGGTGTACGCCGAGCACGGTCGGCTACGTCACCCTGTGCCCGCCGTGCTCGGGAGCCGCCTTCCAGCGGTACACCGGTCACCTGCGCGGGGTGCTGTACGACTCGCCCCGTGTCCGAGGAATCCGCGCCGACAGCTACCTGTGCCGCCTGTGCGCTGAGACCCGGGCATCGGTTTGGGATCACTGCCATGATCACGGCTTTCTGCGCGGGCCTCTGTGCGGCAGCTGCAACACTTTCGAGGGCAAGAGCTCTCCGCGCAGCTTCCTTGAAGGCAAAGAGGGGGCCGTGCTGCATCTGTTGGAGTGCCGCGGCTGCCTGGAACGGCGGACCCTGCCCGGCCGGTACTACGTAGCTATCGCCCAGAAACACCTGGAGGCGACCGAGTACCACCATCACCGCAGTCGCCGATGCCGACGCCAGATGTGGGTTACGTATGTGGAACTTGCCCACGGCGCACACCTCTTCGAGCTGAAGTGCTGGTGGCACAGCCAGACGTGGACAAAGGACGTCCCGGTGCCCGACACCTTCGCGCTCGTGCGGGACTTCGTCGGCCAAGCGCTCGCCGAAGCACTGCCGGACCCCGTAGTGCCGGCCGCGCGTGCCGAGTCGGATACAACATTGCTTGCGTGAACGTCGGGTCCTTTGCGGATACGTGAGCGGGCCCGGGCCAACTGGCCCGGGCCCAAAGGCTGATCGGCTTGTCAACGTTCCGACTCAACGGGCCGCAGCATATGAGCGGAGTCCGACAATCCTGTGTCAGAGAACGCTCGGCAAAGCCAGGAACAGTAGCAAGAGCTCGAACCTAGAAAGTGGTAGGGCCCTTGCTATTGGGGGACCTACAGGTCGAACTCGAGGTGCTCGATGTCCGTGAACCGGACTTCTTCCAGGCTGCCGGCGCGGCGGCCGCTGTCTTGGAAGTACACCTCTTTGAGGGCTTCGGCCGCGATCTCTCGCAGGCGGTCGTCGCTCTCTCCGGCTTCCTGGGCTTCGAAGAGGCGGGCGGCGTGGACGGGGGGCAGGGCGACGGTCAGGTGCCGGATGCGGTCCTGGTCCGTGGAGCCGATCGGTGCGGTGTAGCCGAGGCGTGCGCGGGTGTCGATGACGATACCGCCCGTGGACGCCGCCTTCTGCCGGGCCCTGGCGCGGATCTGCGGCTGCCACCGCTTCTTCACCTCGCGCTCCAGGCGCGCGGCGAGGCCAGGGCGGGGATTTTTGATCTGGTCCTTCACGTACCGCTCGACGGTGCGCTGGGAGACCCGCAGCATCTGCGCGGCGGCCTTGGTGCCGCCCAGTTGCTTGACCAGGTACCGCATCTGCGGGCCCGCGGTCTTGGGTGCCGGGCGGGTGAACGCTTTTTGCACGGCGGCGTCCAGGCCGTCCCCGATCAGGCTCATCGTCGCCTTCTCCTACTCTCCGCTGTCGGCGTCGGTGACGGTGCCGTCCTTGATGTACCGGGCGAGGTTGAGTTCGGGGGCGCCGAACTGTTCGCGGACGCCTTCGCCCCACAGCACGCTCTGCGTGCCCTCGTGTTTGACCAGGCCGGGGTTCACGCCGAGTTTGAAGCCTCCCGGCAGGGGTTTGCCGTCGCGGTAGGGCAGGAAGTCCAGCGGTGACGTGCCATCGGCCGCGTAGACGGCGCAGTCGGAGAGGATCGCGACCGGGTACTGGCCGGTGAAGGCGGCGTGCTTGACGATCTTTCGGTGCATGTTGGTGCGGGTGCGGGCGATGACCGCGGCGCGGATGTCGGGGCGCCACGTGGGGCGGGCCAGGGCCCGCCACGGCTGACCGGGCTTCCAGCCCTCACCGCGCGGGCGTTCGCGCAGCTTGCCCAGGCCGCCCTTGACCGTGGCCTTGATCGCGGACACCACGATCGTGAGGTGCGGGTCGCGCTGCTGGTAGCCGTCCATCGCCGCCAGGAACTCTTCCGGTGGCACGTCCGCGGGCACGCCCAGGTCGGCCATCGTGGCGAGGTAGGCGTCGCGCAGCCGGTTGTACCAGCCGTCCAGGTAGCGGCCGTTCTCGTAGCGGACGTACGCCTCGATCGGCGCGACGTCGTAGCCGAGTTCCACTGCGTAGGCGACGGTGGGCGTCGCGTACCAGGCCGGGCCCTCGGGGCGCTCTCCCTTCGGTGTGAACGGGGAGGGCAGCAGATGCGCGTCCAGGTCCGCCCACTTGTCTTTGCCGAGCTTCACCCGCGACAGGTCCACGTGGGAAAGGTCGACCAGCCAGGAGCCGGGCAGCTTGGCGTCGAACACCGGCGCCTTGACGTGTGTGGGCGCACCGAGGCCGACGGCCAGGCCGTTGGCGCCGGCGGCGAAGGCCATGTTCACGTCGATGCCCACGAGGTGCCGCAGGGTGCACTCGGCATCCGTCATGGGCCGCGCCCAGTCGTACGCCTCCTCGAACAGCTTCTCGCCGGGGTCGCGCATGTGGAAGCGCGGCAGGTCCTTGAGGAGCGGGTGTCCGTCCGGGGCTTCGCACGGCGCGCAGTCCACCGGATCCTTGCCCAGGCTGCCGGGGTTGTGCTCGGAGTGCCGCTTACCCGTCGCGTCCGGCTCGGAGGCGCGGGTCGGCGGGTGCAGGGCGGTCATCAGCTCCAGGCCGGTCACGGCGGTGGAGCCGGGGGGCGTCATCACCCGGGACGCGTACACGCCCAGCACGCGGGCGAGTTCGGCCGGCGGGAGCTGTCCGGCCTCGCCCCAGTGCCGAGTGTCCAGCGCGTTCCAGGATGGGATGCACAGCTGCACGCAGGCCCGCTCCGAACCGGTGGCGGGCCGGTAGATCCGCGCCCACGGGCCGAAGCCGCGCTTCGTCAGCTTCCACTCCGCGCGGGCCAGCTGCTTGATGACCTTGTGGCCCTCGGGGATGCGTCCGGCGAGCTGCTCGTCATCGGTGAGGGAGACCGGCAGGCCGTAGCGCTCCAGCGCGGCCGGGGTGAGTACGAGCAGCGGGTCGGCGTCCTTGCCCGGACCAGCCAGCTTCGGCTGACCGAGCTTCCCCTCGCGCAGCGTCCAGTCCACCAGGGCCGGGATGCTCTTGGCGGGCACGTCCAGGACCAGACCGCCGGTGCAGTACGCCAGCACCTTCCCGCCCTCAAGATCGACGACCGTCAGCGGACCATTCTCGAACCGCGGGTCGATGCCTCCCGCCGGGGTGCCGGCCGGGGCCGCCTTCTTCGCACCCGGACGGCGCGACGTCGACGACGGCCTGGTGGTGCGCGCCGGACGCGGAGCAGCCGCCGGAGCAGCAGCGACGGAAGCAGGAGCAGGGGGCTGGGTGTTCTCGGTTGCAGTCATGACCGCAGCCTCGGGCGTCGGGCCGGTGGACAGAGGCGGCGCTTCTGCCGGAGCGGGTGCGCCGGTGAACGTGGTGGGCACCGGCGCCGGGTAGAGCTCCGCGAGCTGCTTGAGCAGTCGCGCGTACGCCTCACGCTCCGGGCCGCGCGGCTCGGTCGGCTTCTTGACCGACTCCCAAGCGGACACCGTGGCCCGGCGCACCTTCAGGGCACCGGCGACGCCGTCCAGCGTCAGGCCGTGCGCGGTGCGCAGCCGTTTGCGCTCCTCCGCCGGTGGCAGCGGGGAGCGGGACGCGACCAGCGCGTCGACCGCGTCGAACATCTCGGACATGGAACACCTCCTGATCCACACTACCTCACGAACCGTAAGCATGGCGTACGTATGCCGTACAAATGCCGTACCAACAGTGGATGCGAACAGTGGTGAAGGGCTGGAAATGACCGAGTCGCGCGCGTCCTTTGTGGGGAGTAACGAGCGATCGCATCACATGGAGTAATCAGGGGGTCACATGGGATGGAAAGATTCGTTCGGTGACGCGATGAAAGAACTGGCAGCAATACGGCAGCGGCTGGACCGGCTCGATGACCCAACGGTCGGACTGACCGCGCTGCACGGAGAACTCACGCAAGGACGACTGAAGATCCTGGAAACCATCCAGGGAGGCGTCACCGGACTGCGTGAGGAGAACCGGGAGGTACGCCGACGGCAGGACCGGATGATCAGCGACCTCAATGAGACGCGGGGGGAACTGCGGCAGCTGCTGGACCTCGCCGGCGACCTCCGCCCTCTCGTGCCGGCCGAAGAAGTGGACGAGCAGGGCGGCGAGCCGGAGCAATTCCATCCGCAGGAGACCGCGCCGCCACCGAAGCCCGCGGCGGGGCCCGGCTACAGCTTCACCGATCCTGCCGCAGCGCATGCGTCCGTCTTGTCGGGTACCGACTCGCAGGGGGAGTCCATGGAGAACACCGAGCGTCAGCCGCAGCCCGAGCCGGGGAGGCAGGACCAGGACCTTGCTCTGCGGAACGCCATCGAAGCCGCCTACCAGGGCACGGCCACTTCTGCCGCTTCCGTCGGCGCACCACAAGCGAGGGACGTGCAGGACCCTCGGATCGCCCACGGTGTCCTGCTGCTGAAAGCCGCCGGCGTGGCCTCGGCCGAGGTGATCGCCCACCGTGACACCTGGGAGTGGCTCGCGGCCCTGGCCACCGATCACAGCCACTTCCGGACCCCGCCCGCTGTCGAGGACATTAAGGAAGGCCGCATCCAGACCGTCCTGTCCGGACGCTCACTCATCGCCCTGCTGATCGAGCTGTGGAAAACCCGCTCCACCGCTACTCCGCTGGACGGCGACTGGGCACTGGCCATGACCTCGTACAACCGCATCGCAACCGAACTGGCCGACGTCACAGGGCAGGGCCAGACCATCCGCATCACTCTGGACGACGGCCTCCACCCGCCCGAGGCCAACAACCGAGCCGATCAGCACCGCACACCGACGAACACGTGACGGAAGTTGCAATGAGGTTCTTCTGGCTAGCCGCCCTGTGCGCGCTCGCCATCATCATGGCACTGCTGACGCCTTACGTCTTCCGACACGAACCGCTCTGGCAGGCCGTCGGCGGTCCGTCATGCTCGCGGGCACCATCAGTCTGATCGCCGTCCTGCTCCGGATGGAACGCCAGTTGCGGATCGTGGACCGGCAGGCCCGCAACGAGCCGTAGCGCTCTCCGCACGGCACACCATGAGGCGGGGCAGGCGATTTTCGCCCTGACCCCGCCTCGTGTTCGTAGCGGCAGCCATGCCGCCGTCATGCAGGCGGTTATGCACCCAGGACGTGGCGAGTCCGAGCGCGGCGGCTTATAAGTCAAGGCTCATCGCGGGGTTTTGTGCGTGGATGGCGAGATTGTGGGAGCTCAGAGTCGCCTTCACATCCAAGGTGATTTCTGTCACTGAGTGCAATTGAGCATGCAATTTCCCCTTCGCGCAAAGAATCCGCAAAGACGATCTTCGCTACGAAAGTGCAGCTCAGTACGGGTGGCGGAATGCAGTTGCCACTGGCGCGTGGTGGCGGTGGAAGAAGTGCAAACCTGGCGCGGGGGCGGCTGCGAAAAAGCGGTGCCCTCGGCTGAACCTTCTCCGGGGGAGGCTGCGCACGGGTGGGGCGTGATCGGGTTATCTGTTCCCCAGAGCAATGAGGCTCGAGGCAGCTGTGCGCATGCGCAATGGGCAGGTGTGTTGCCACCCGGAAAGGAGAGCGATCGCCGTGTGCTGTGAAGTCGCCGGTTCCGTGCCGGCTGTCGCTTTCGTGCCGCGAAGCGCCATGCCAGCGCACCGCCCGGCATGGCGGCTGCACCACGTCCCGGTGGGCTGTCGGCGCTCCAGGAGCCGGGTGGCCCATGGGCGGTGGTGGCTGTGGCTGCCCGTGTGGGGGCGAGCCGGCGCAGTCGCCGTGAGGTCGCATTTTCCTTCCGAGGTGCGCGCGCGGCAAAGAAGCGCGCCGGGAGTACAGCTACGGCGGGTTTGCTGCCGCAGCACCTGCAGGCCCATGCAGTGCCATCCGCGAGTGTGTCCCGCCTTCGCAGGCGCACAAGGTGGGACACGCCTGCGGGAACGAGCCGGCCCTCGTGCCCCCGGCCTGCGGAAAGACGGTTCACAGGCATATGTGATTCACGGATGGTCCAAGGGACAGAGCTGCGGGAAAGCCCTTTCATGCGTTCGCTCAGCGGTGCACGGATGCTGCACCATCGCTCATCACACAGAAAGGCTCGAGCAGTAACGGCCCTGTGCCGCCGCCCTGTTGACCGCTGCGCTCCGCGCTATCTCCGAAAGGGACAGGATGAACCTTTTGCCTTGCAGCACATCATTTGCTCAGCAGCGTCCAGTGGTGAGACAGGAGGCGTCGCTGCTGGTGCCGATCACCGGGATCGCTGCTGGACTGGCGAAGTTTCGCGGATTGTCTGCAAACCGGGCGGGCGGGGCAATGCCCGTACTCCACAGCAGGACGTCGGGGACCAGTTGTCGGCACGAGCCCCATTCTGCGGAGGACTGAGGCGCTATGGGTCGCCGCGAGCAGCCGATCAGACCGTGCAGCAAGTCCTTGCGGACACTGGCAGCCTGGCTTCGGGCTGGCCGCGAGCAAGCGGGGCTCACCTACCAACAACTCGCCGCCTGCACACCGTTCAGCCCGGACACTCTGTCGCGTGCTGCGTCAGGGAAACACGTGCCCCGGAACGTTGAGATTGTTGTCGCTTACGCCGGTGGGTGCGGGTTGCCGGAGGCTGACGCGAGACGGCTGTGGAAGCTCGCGCGCCGGGACGCGTCTCGTGCCGCACATGTGCTGAACGGCCAGCGCAGCGGGCTGCACATCAGCATGGTCAAGGACTTCGCCGACCTCCACTCCGCCATCGTCGAGCAGTACCAAAACGTCGGCAGTCCGGCCCTGCGCAAGCTGGACGAGCGGATCGGCGGCCACGGGCGGCTTCCGCACAGCACAGTGGGCCGGGTCCTCAATGGTCAGTCCCTGCCTCAGCGCCCCTTCGTCCTGGCCTTCGCCGAAGCCGTCAACGTCCGCAAATCGGAGATCGCGGAGTGGGCAAAGGCCTGGGACCGCGCCGACAGAGATCTGCACAGCACACGCAGCAGCCGTCGAGCATCTTCCGTCCAGGGCGACGTCCAGGGCCGGCTGACCAAGCACGACCGTGTCACCCCCCGCGATCTGCAACTGCTCATGAGCGATCTGGAGGGCTTCGCGCGCCGCACGCCGGGCATCAAGCTGCTGGTCATCCCGGAGGCGGAGTACCCCCAGACGTACGGGTCCGCCTCGCGCATGACCCGAGAGCTCCTCGTCGGCCAGGCGCAGCGGCAGGGTGACCTGTCCTGCCCTCGGTGTCACAAGCCCTCCTTCGGCTACGACGACGCTCAGGGCTGGCGTGCGGAGCTGTGCACCGGCTGCGCACTGCTGCCCGTGCCCTCCCCTGCCGCCCTGTCCGGGGCCGAGTCGTCAGAGGTTCTCGTGTCATCGTCCGGACGGCCTCAGTTACCGCGACGGGTGCCTGGCCGCTCGTGGCCTCCTTCCAGTCTTTCGGTTTCCCCCGGAAGCGAGAGCACGAAGGTGTTCGAGGCCGCCGGCCCTCTGCCGCAGGTGTGCTGCCGTCTGTGCTTGAGCTTCCACAAGGCGCAAGACGGCTGCCCGCCCGTGGCGGAGGATGCAAGGGGCGCGGGCCCGGGCTGTGAGTTCACCGCTGCTGTCGCCGGAGGGGACCAGGAGGCGCAAGCCGTGGACGGGACGGGGGAACTCGGTGCTTGCCTTGCTGCTGATGAGGGCGTCCTCAGCAGCATCGGCCCGCCAGGGACTGCGATTCCGTCGGTCACGGTCGCGATGGGGAGCGGTTGCGAGGGTGGCGGTGTCCTACCGGGTGCGTCGGCCAGGCGGCGGCCATCTACTGCCTCGGCGACGCATTCTGGACGTTCTTCCAGGGGCGCAACGGCACGCAGCCCGGGCCGGGTGGCGGACAGGCATGGAGGAGCAAGGGGGCGAGGGGGGTGAGGCAACAGCAGAGCCGAGGCCCGCGAAACGGACCTCGGCTCGGAGGGACCATGTCTAAAGATCAGCTAGTGAGCATGAGGATGTGTACGTCGCCTGCCGGATCTGTTGCTGAGATCGTCAGGCTGGGTGGGCAGTGGTGGTGTTGTGATCCTGCAGGGCTGCGGCCACGTGAGCCTGGGCTTGGGCGACATATTCCTCGCTCGCCGCCCGGAACTCGGGGCTGGCCACCCGCTCCCGCACGTAAGCGTCCATGCCGGCCCTGATCACAGCGTTGGCGGTCGTGGACTCAACAGCAGCGATGGCCTGGATGCGGTCGAGCAGCTGTCCGGGAAAGCGGACTGAGACCACGACCTGCTTTTCCTTCTCGGTCTTCTTGGGTTCGCTGGGCACGCGGGGCTTCCCTTCGTCGGGGGCATGGACGCCCCGTCCGCGCCAGGGATCGGGGCTGCCATCCCGGTTTCACACAGGTGTTGACAGGCGAGTCGACGCACCGTTTTCAGACTGCACTGAGTGCCCACAGCGTAGGGCACTACAGCACTACACGATGCGTCGTGGGTCACAGTTCATATGAAGCCCTAACCTCTCATATGCCATATGTGCATCTCTGGTGTGTCCTACAACACTCAGTACTTCATAGAGTGTCGACTCGTAGATGTAGTCGCACATGAAATCCTCCATACGCACTACACGAAGTACATCTGTAGGGTGTACTACGCTCAGCAATCGAACGAACACACACCGCAAACTCGCGAGCGTGTGCCATACCCAGGGAGGAACCGCGTTGGACCACTCGCTGCCTTACTACCTCGACGACCGCACCAAACCGTTCGGCGCCGACGTGGTCACCGGGCTCGCGGCTGACGCCGCCCTACGTGCGCTGGACACCGTCAGCCGCAAGGTCACGACCGGCCAGGACATGAACCAGAAACTCCCGCCCGATGAGGCACTGGTGAAAGTCCTCGCGCTGCAGGACGAATGGTCCACCTCGCCCCAGCACCGCCCCCCGGCGGGAGTGCCGGACCAGGTGGAGTACTGGAACGAGAAAGCGACCGCCGTCATGGGCGGCGTGGTGACCGATGTCCAGGCAGCACTGAGTGACATCGGCAAAATCTCCGGACAGCCCATCGCCGTGATCGGGTCCGAGGGCAGTCTGGACGAACGCATGGACGCCTTCCGGGCACGGGTCAAGGCTGCACAACCCGTCGTCTCGGTCTCCGCCAGCGGCTGCATGCGCCGCTGGCTGACCACCGGGGACACCGTCGCCACCTCGCTGTCCATCTTCACCTACATCCCCGCACACCCCCTGTATGCGGCCACCGTCACCCCCACAACTGCGCTGCTGTCGGACTGCTCCGGCTCCTGGCGCCTGACCCTCGCCGACGGCTGGCAGGCCATGGCTGGCGACCCTCTCATCGCCGACCCCGCACCCGACTACGTGCTGCTCCCCCGCACCCTCAAGCACCTCGAGTCCCGGATCCGCCGGCACTACAAGGAACCGCTCTTCCCCTACGACAGCAGCGCCGCCATCGTCCAGGCCGTCCTCAGCGGGGCCGTGCCCGTGGCGGTCCACTTCACCGAGCACGCCCTGGATTCGGCGATCCTGCCCGTCGCCATCGGCCACGGCATGGCCGTGCGGCTGCAGAGCAGCGGCGAGCTCCTGGAAAAGCACTGGGAAGCCAGTAAGTACATGTACAAAGCTGTCACGGGCGAAGTCCCCTTCAGCGACAGCCTCGTCATCGCCCGCAACATCTGGGACGCCCGCCGCGTCAGCCGCATCCTCGCCCGGGAGACCGCCCTCTACGAGCAGATCAGTCCCCTCGACGCCTTCCTGGACGAAGACGACGACGCCTGACCTCGTATCCCGGCGTCCCCACACTCCCCCTCCCCCGGCCAGCACGCGCCGACCGCCCACCAAGGACAGCGCACGTGGACAACCTCACCCTCATCCCCGACACCCTCCAAAGCAACCAGCCCCAGACCAGCCCCGGATGGCGCTTCAGCGTGATCCCGCCCAAAGACGTCTGGGCACAGTGGTACACCAGCCTCAAGGCCGCTCGCCGTCCCGCCGGCACCCTCGCCATCCCCGCGATAGCCACCGCCGCCACCCTGCACTTCACCCACGTCATCCAGGACAGCGACACCCTCATGACACTTGGACTCACCGCACTCACCGTCGGATACGACGCCGTCATCGCCATCTGCCGCACCTGGCACAAGACCGCCCTCGCCGCAAACCTCACAGCCAGCCAGAACTCTCCCCGCCACCGCACCGCAGCCTGAAAACAGGAACCCGCGCAGCCAACAGGGTGCTCCGATACCACCGGGGCACCCCTCTTTGATTCTCCAACTCAACTCCTCTCGCAGCAGACAACGATGCGTGCAGCAGCATCGCAGCCAGACCCCAAGCCCCGCGTGGCACGCCAACTCCATGGGTAAGCCCCACCCGTCGGGGACAAGGGGCGGGGGAAGCGCATGAATTGGGAGATGTGGATCGCCGTGGCGAGTCTGTTGCTCGCTGCTGTCGGCGCGTACTACGCACGGGGCGCCCTTACTCCCGAGAGCGCCGGAGAGTCACGGCATTCCTTCGTCAAGGGACGGCAGGACATGAGTGCTCGCTTTGGAGAGCTCTCGGAGGTAGCGGCTGAAATCCACAGGCGTGCGCGCCCTACGCTGGAGCGGATCGGAACCTCAACGCTGCTGTGGGAACCGGCAATGCGTCCGCTTCGGCCAGTTCCGCTGCGGCGGGTGACACTCGCTTGGCGGGAGAATCCGCCGCCGCCCGATCCAGCGCTACTCCGGGCAGCGCGGCGGTACTTGCCGAAAGAGACCAGGTCGCAGAAGTACACACGGTACTCCTCGGCCATGGGCGACCTTGCCCGGCCCACCCTTTTCGAGGACCGCCCGTCCTTCAGACTGATCCAGGCCGACTGGTCGCACGCGGACGGACCCCGTCTGGATTTTGGCACCGGTAAGTACTTCGACCTCATCGATCAAAATGAGGCTCTTGCCCATGAACTCGCCGAGGCCACGCGGCGGAAACCAGGACGTGTGCCGTTCTGGGGTCGCTTGCCCATGCGCCGCCTCCTCACGGACGATCCCCTGCTGCTTGAGCGCCGCAAGGTGCTCCCGTCTGTCGGCACCCTGACCCTGCGGCGTACCCCTGACGGACAGGCATCCTATTTTCTCCTCAAAAGGGGCAGGGGAAAGGTTGCCACCGGCGAGGAGACGTATGGGCCTCTCCCCGGCGGGATGATCCAACCCGCCTCTCTGTCACCCCACGCGCATCAGCGGGACTTATCCCTGTGGCGCGTCATCATGCGCGAGTACAACGAGGAACTGCTGGGCGCTCCTGAAGCGACCGGTGACACCGGCACCGAAGTCGACTACGACCAGCCCCCCTACAGTCTGCTCGACGCAGCACTGGACGACGGTTCTCTGCGCATATGGTGTTTCGGCATGGCGCTGGAACCTCTGCATCTCGCTGTGTGTGTGCTGACCATAGCGGTCTTCGAAGCCCACACCTTCGACATGATCTTCGCCGAAGCGGTGGAGGAGAACGACGAAGGCACAGTGATCACCGAGTACCGGGCCGGCGGCACCGTGGTGGGGCTGCCCTTCACCCAGGACGACATCGCCGCCCTCTCCGTCTCACCCACATACGCCTTGTCATCACCCGCAGCAGGACTTCTGCAACTGGCCCAGCAACACCGGGAGATGCTGCTCGCACCCCCCGGAGGCGCCCTGAGATAAGTTCAATCGACCTGAGGCCCAGCTCCACCCAGGCGGGTCTGTAAATCGTTGGGTCTGTCCCGTAGTCGGTGGTGACGCAGGGGGTCAAGGTAGGAGGATCCGGTGGCGGAGGAGGTCGAAGCCAGCGCGGCCGTGCATCTGTCTCATGATCCGCTTGGTGCGAGTGTTGACGCCTTCGGTGCGGCCGTTGTGGTAGGGCAAGGTGAGGTCGGCATTCACGGCGCGTCGGTCGATTTCGAGACCCTTGGTGAAACTGCGCAGGTGAGGCAGTCCGGCAGAGCGGGCGGACGCCATCCATTGGGTGAGGTGCATGTCATTGCCCTCGGCTGGTTTCAGCAAGGTGGCGAAGCCGCGTTCGAGTTCGGCGAGCGCGGTCATTTCCGGGCAGGCCGCGGTGTTCTCCAGCAGGGCGGCGTCCTGTGAGCGGAGATTCTCGGGGTGGGTGAGCAGGAGCCGGGTGACTCGGCGTGCGGTGGTCACCGGGCGATCGCCCTCGGCGCGGCCTTGGTTGAGGTGGCGGACCAGCAGGTTGGCGCTACCGGTGTAGCCCAACTCCCGGATCTCTCGCAGGAGGTGGATGACCGGCACTGCCGGGTCGGTCTTGCGTCGTTCGCGCAGGTGATCGCGATAGGGGTCGACGAGGGTGGGCCGGTAGGCGGGGGTGATGCGCATGGCCTGGGGTTCGGGCATGCGCGCGTAGCGTTTGACGGTGTTCAGGGCCAGGTCCAGGCGGCGGGCGCAGTCGAGCAGGCCGACGCCCTGTCCGAGAAGATCGTGGATCTTGTTCCAGCGTTCACGGGTGGTCTGCTCGCGCACCCCGCCGGGGCGGGATGGGTTGGTGGTGGCCCAGCAGCCGGCATGCGCGCGGACTTCGAGCAGTACCTTGTCGCAGAGGTTTCGCCAGAGGTGCCAGCGGTCGCTGACCTGCACCGCATCGGGAAGGGCGCGGCGGATGGCCTCGGCGTAGCTGGCCGAGCCATCCCGGCAGACGACCTCAACACCGGGGTGTGTCCGCAGCCAGGACTCAAGGGTGGCCATCTCACGGTCTGGCAGGACTGCGATGCGTCGGCCGGTCTCGGCGTCCGTGATGATCGTCGCGTACCGGTGGTGGCGTCGCAGGGCGAAATCGTCCACGCCGATCACCCTCGGCACGGCCCACTCGGGCAGCGGCAGGCGCTGCAGATGGCGCAGGGCGGTGCTGCGGGAGACCGGCATGGCCAGCAGGCTGGTCAGACGGCCCGCCGCCCGGCCGCACAACTCCCGTGCCACCTGGGATATCTGGGCGGTCAGCCGAACCGTTCGGCGCTGATGACGCTCCAGCAATCCGGGAACCTGCTCGCGAAACGTCTGCCGTCGGCAGGCAAGAACGGGACAGACCAGCCGCCGGACCTGCAGGCGCACAACTACTGGCCGCCCGTTGACGGGCACGTTCCTCACCGTCCGCCCGTGGTACCCGTGCACTTTCGCCGTCGGCGTCCCGCACGCCGGACACGGCACCGCGGCATCCTGGGTGCGGGCCAAGACCACAACCGAGTCGCCACCGTCTGCCACCTCCTCGACCACCAACGGCGACAGCCCTGAAAACACCGTTTTCACAAGGGAGTTGATATCCGCCACAGGATCATGATCATGGGCGGCTACCCGACGTCACCACCGACTACGGGACAGACCCACTCGTTTGACAGTCCCGATCCCGGACGTGACCGAGGACCCGGCCCCGGCAGGCGAGGCCCCGTCCTCGGAACTGAGCGCCCACTTGTTTCCTGTTTCCTGGCCGGTAGAAATGATCACTCTGAAGAGGTGTCATGACCGCACGATCGCTGGGCGACTTCAGCCCGTCGAGCGACCTGCTACCACCCTGCACGCTGGGTGGCCTGTGGGCCGTACGGCACGGGCAGAGCACCGCCAACGTGGCTTTCGCCGCAGCGCAGGCATCCGGTTCGACCGTTCCGGTGCCGGGCCGCGACCGGGACGTCCCGCTGTCCGAACTGGGCACCGCGCAGGGTGCGGCGCTGGGCGGCTGGCTCGCCGATCAGGCTCCCGGGGCCGGGCCCGACCTGGTGGTGTGCTCGCCTTACCTGCGCGCCCGGCAGACCTGGGAGGCCATGGCGGATCGCGCGGCTGAACTCGGCACACCGCGGCTGGACGTGCTGGTCGACGAGCGGCTGCGCGACCGGGAGATGGGCATCTTCGAGCTGCACCCGCCGGCCGCGCTGCAGGCCCGGGCGCCGCACGAGGCGGCCCGCCGTGAGCTGTTGGGGGAATGGACCTACCGGCCGCCCGGCGGCGAGGCCTTCACCGACGTCGCCGTACGGGTCGGGCAGTTCGTCTGCGATCTGGGCCGGGCCGCGCCCGGGCGGCGCGTCCTGCTCGTCGCGCACGACGGCGTGGTCATCGCCCTGCGCTACGTCCTGGCCGGGATCGGCGCAACCGC
>Ga0247763_1000920_pt1 | contig 17543 bp, 16 predicted proteins | sample UWRJL141409B4_FD_179926 | JGI IMG/M metagenome (GOLD analysis project Ga0247763, IMG submission 179926) | Plant litter microbial communities from Arlington Agricultural Research Station in Wisconsin, United States - UWRJ-L141-409B-4 | ecosystem: Environmental > Terrestrial > Plant litter >...
TCGGCACTAATTCGGCAGCGTAGATAGGTGTACGGCCTGAACTGTCGGGATGGTGAATGTCGGCCTTCCTATCCGCGAGCAATCTGACCACTTCCAAATTAGTGCCGAGGATGGCACTGTTGACAAGTGTGTTCCCAGACTTGCTGGCAAACTCGGGATTCGCGCCAGCATCGAGGAGCAACTTGACTATCGCCGGCTTTGGCAGTGCGACCTGCAGGAGGTTCATGCCGGACCACCTGTGCAGAATGTCGAGTTTCGGCTTCCGCTCCAAGAGCTCTTCTACCAGGGCGACATTGCCGTCTTTGACAGCAAAATATAGGGCGCTCTGCCCGTCGTTGTCGAGGGCATTTACGTCAGCGCCATGATTGAGTAGCCACTTCAGGAACGGTATATTCCCTTTCCTGCTTGCTATCATAAGGGCCGTATCCCCGTCCGAAGCGCGGGCGTCTAATTTGATGGGCGAGTCGCCCCCGATCAGCGCGTCGCACATGTCGACAATATTTTTGGTGTCCTTGCCCGAGTTCGCCAGCTCGAGTATGAGGGGTGGTCGTATGCGCTCGTGGTTCGGATCGCCGCCGTGATCGATCATATGACGGACGCACTGCAGATTCGTTCCTCCGATGACGGCAAACCACAGGGGAGTATCCACGTCGTAGGGGCCGAGGCGGTTCGGGTTCGCGCCGCTCTCCAGGAGAGCTTTTATGGTTCGTGGAAAGTTCTGTGAGGATGCTGCTTCCAACGCCCCCCATTCGCCGCCGCTGGTGGCAATCTTCTCACGGTCTTGGTCCGCCCCGAGGCTGATGCAGAACTCGGCGGCTTTGATACTGCCCAGCCCTGCCGCGCCAATGAGCCAGTGGCCCAGCTGGCCCGGCTCTGAAAGCGAAGGGTCGTTTTCGATATACGACCGAAGCACATTGACGTGGCCGTAGTTGGCGGCAGCTTCTAGAGCTGTGACGCGGCTGTTTTTCTTGATGTCCGTCCGCGCACCGTGGGCTAGTAGAGTCCGAACTACGGCAGCGTGGCCGAACCTCGACGCCATGTAGAGCGGAGAAGGAAAAGCTCGAGCAGCCTTGGGCTCTGGCTTTGCGCCATTGTTGAGCAAAAAGCCCGCCAGCTCGCCCATGTTGAGCCACGTTGCTGCCCAGAGGGCTGATTGCAGCGACGAGAGAGGGCTGTCGTCGGGTGATCCCGCCAACGCCAGCACTGCCTTGGCTATTTCCAGTGCCATGGTCTCATCTGCGACCTGGATTGCTGCGGCAAGGACGTCTGCCAGAACTGAGATGGTGTAGCCCCCGTCTTCTTGGAGCAGTTTTGTTAACGTCTCGTGTCTTCTGGACCCTGCAGCCGCAACCAGGCACTGGGCTCGCGAACCCTCCATGTCGGGGGCCTTTTTGATATCGTCATATGAAATCATTCCCAAGCCGACAAGAACTGGTAGGGGAGACACGGGTGGAGCCTTGAGGCTCCGGGAAAAAGGGTTGCTCATTGCCCAGTAATTCTTCGCCCAGAGAGAGAACGGCTGGATGATGGTAGGGTCTTCCAGAAGTGAGCGCAGATCATTGGCCATGTCGTCCTCTTGACACTTGGACAGGTGATATGGGAAGGCTTGCACCGCGTAGAATACGGTATGCTCTACGTCTGGGACAATCGGAGCGGTGATCTGTCGTTGTGCTTGCTGCTGCTGTTCGTCGGCCCCTGATGTCGAGCCGTACTGTCGCCATACGGAATCGAGAAGACGCTGCGCGGCATCGGTGGAAAGGAGCTCAAGACAAAACCTGGCTAGAGATTGATGTGCAGTCCGTCGCACTTCATTCCAGATGTATTCGTTCCCATCAACTGTGTCTTCTTCCAGGAGATCCCTGATGTCCATCCGGATAGTGACGTGGCTCTCACTTGACTCGAAGAGCACGCGTGCCCATGACATCAGCCGGTGCAAGATTTGTTCCTCGGCGGCCGGAGAGACTAGATCTGGCGGTGGGTGGGTACATGTTCCGTGCATTTTTTCAGGACGATAATGAGCGAGGATGGTGGTGAGCTCCCGCTGACTTAGCGGACGGTAGCTGCAGAGAAGCCAGCTCAGCGCCCAGCGGACCTCTTCCAGATCTGAATGGGACCGGAGTATCCTGTCCAAGACGATCCCCGGAGTGTCTCGAGGCTGTATTTGCTCTAGAAGATGGGTAAATTTGGTCAGTGATTCGACCGACCGGTCCTTGGGCCATCCGGTTTGCTCCTGCAGCAGCCCGAGAGATCTCTGTAAACCGGTCTTGCTCATTGGCGCTAGCCTGGCTAGAGCGCGTCGGATTTGATCTTTTACCTCTTCCAACGGGCAAAGATCAACCACAGGGTCTGCTGCTCTGCCCTCGTCGTCAATGTCATTGTCAGCAGCGGGGAGGGCCACGTCGTCAACATTGATACTCGGCCAATCTCGGAGCTCTTCCAGCAGTAGTGCAGTAGGCTCTCTTGATGTAGCCAGGATTCTGAACGGACGCTCGCTGCGTTCTGAAAGCTCCTTGTAGTAGTTGAGGAATACCCCTCTACTGTCTTTGTCGCATTCATCGAGATCGTGCAATAAGAGCAGTGCGTAAGGCCCGGAGTGGTAGAACATGATGGGCTCGAGCGTGTTGAGGCAGGATTTCTCGGTCCATCCACCGTCTGTTGAAAATGTCGGGTTAGCGTCATTTGTCAGACATACTCTGGGGCGGGCTTAATTGCTCATATATGTTACAAGTGGGTAAAAAGACAAACTGGGAAAGGGGACGATGGGGGAGACCAAAATCTTGAGAACACTGACTGAAGAGAAACCGGTCCTGGAGTATATCATATTCCCCATTGACCGACCCGGTCGCGTGGCCGCCCAAGACCTGGACCAAGACGGATGCGAGCATATCCGAAATGTTGTCACGAAGAGGATCCGTCGAATCAAAGGAGAAGCAGAGGGCCTTTGCATAGTTATCATCCCAATCTTGAGGCGCTTCTGCTTGCCAGGCAAGAAAGATTTGCTCTGCAACATTATGAGCTGCGCGGTATGAACTTCCGTAGATGTGCAGAATCTGGGAACCTGCGAACTCGGCCCATTCTTTGTACGTCGGGTTTTCGAGCACCGGGTGAGAGGCGAAGGCTGGCGAAGTGCTCTGAAATTGGCGATGTGGTGATGAGCGACTCAGGAGAGCTTTCTCCATGGGTACCCAAGTCAGATGAGGGACCCAATCTGGAATTGGTGGATTTTTAGCTCAAGAGACGGGGCACTTGGATGCTCGGGTGCATACTTTCCGAGTTGTGTGATAGGTATTGCCTCAGGCTTGGAAAGCGCGCTACCGAGCCATCTCCCTGGTGTTCTTGAATTAGTACTTCAGGTGGAACGCCAAGTGTCGCCGTGAAGTAGTCAAAGGCCTGCTAAGATGTCAGGCGCTGTGTTTCTCAAAGGGTTTGAGATAGGTACTTGACTCACGGGATGAAATTTCCCCGGCTTTTCCTGGTTTGCATACAGGCTTATGATCCTGCTGCGTAGGGTGATCTTGCTGTTTATGAACATCTGGGTAGTCTGCAGAACAGACGCGGCAAGAAAGCGGATGGACGTTGCGTTGAGAAGGTGAGACCATTCATCATCTTTCTTGACGGATAGAAATTCAAAGAGCTTCGATTCCAAAATCCCGAGCTCGAGACCGCGCTGGGGACAGCCCGTGAAGACCTGATAGCGGATGGTTTAGGAGCGGCCACTACATAGGCGGCTGCTGCGCTTTTTTAAGCGTCCAGACTTACAATTTGTGCTGTATTGGTGAATATCCCAGGATATTCCTCTTCCGATTTGGCCGCTAGCGAAATGGCCTATTCGTTCAAAGCCAAGTTAACCCTAGCCTGTGTGCCAGCGGGAGAAGGAGAGGGGCACCACCTTTTTGACCACCAGGGCGCCGAGATCGTAGGCAGCAAAAATGATGGCTCGCTTTTCCTGTATCTTGGTCGTGTCCTGCTTTCGTAGAGTTACCAGTCCGCTTAAGAGGCGGATGGCCTGCTGCTTCAATGACCCTGGAGTGAGACTTCCCGCCAGTAGAGCAGCCACCTCAAATCGAAACACAAGTTCTCTCCTATCCGCTGCTTCCGAGGTAATCAAGTTCGTAAAGTCGTGTAGTTCTTCCTCTGGATATATGGCCGATACATGCACAATGCTACACAGGTTTTGGTGGTGAGTCTAGTGTTTATTTCTCATGCTAGACGAAATGCTGATACCGCATACACGAATACTTACTCAACATGCGGCTCATCGCTGTCTCTGAAGTCTTCATCTGCCCGTAGGAAGCTCTTGGTAGTGAGATACTCGGGGCGCTCTCTTGTCTCGGTCTTGTCATCGGGCTCCATGGTTGAAGTGATGGGGATGCTTGCTGCGAAGCCCTTGCTGCAGAATCTGGGCTGACCAACTGGGTTTAGCTGTGGATGAGAGTTTCTAAATTCTGACGGTGTCGAGGGGGTGCCGGGGCGCCTGTCTGGCAGGGGGTGGGGCGGCCTAGTGGCGGGTAACAAGACAAGAAAATAATGAATTGGGCTGTGGGTTGGATCAGACCGCTCCAAGAAGGGTACATCCGAAATGAGCTTGTGAGCCGCGCAGGATTTCAACTGGTGTGAACAGGCCGCGGAATTATGCGCGGGAAGGAACTGGGACCTATTGAGCCTTGTAGGTGAAGGTGTTCGGCGAGGTGCGTGTAGGTCCCAGTTAGGTAGGTAGGTAGGTACCTACGTCCGAACTGAAGCTGAGGTAGTCTGCATGTCGACATGAGAGAGAAAGAGAGGGGCACCATTAGTAGATCTCCGCGTCGGTACACAGCAGTCACTTCAGTGACCAGACAGAAAATGACTCGGAATCTCCATACAAAAGTACCTAAGTAGCCAGCTTAGGTACCATGGTTGTCGGGCACAAATGCTCACTCGACGCGTGCGGGAAGCTGACGTGCGCGACTTCGGTAGTACACCAATAGGAGGCGAAGACGCCCAAGTAAAGGGGTTGGAAGGGGGGGGTTGGGTGTGATACCACTGAGTCTCGCATGCGAGTCTCGGCAGTGACTTGTCCAATAGCTTGATGTGATTACACAATTGTGTAAAAAAAAAACCGCGGATGCATAAATGCGGACCGTATTTGACATGCGAACACCAATGCCAACAGCTTACGGTCTAGCCACTCGACACTGCGCCAAAATTCTTTTCATTTGGCACAATGGGCGACAAGCTTGATGATTCTGAACTCTGGGTAAGCGATACGGAGGGTGAATGGGGAGACGACGATGACGAGTCCCCAGACGACCCAAGGTATTTCCGACTTGAGCTGGGACGCGCTGGTCAATCAGGAGGTATTGTCTCAGTAATGTCCGATCGAACTCGGACTAGCACTCTAATATGATAGAAAAACAATCCAGGCTATCATGTCCGCAATAGACCGGGAGAGAAGCAGCGACTGGCCGTGTCTGGATTTGGTGCTGGACGGAGGAAGCGGCCTGCGTTTTATGTCAGCTGTACGGCAAAGGTCATCGTCCATGGAACTCTAAAAGAGGACTCGGAGAAGCGTGCAACCCTCCTCATCTACGACTTTGAGTTCTTTTCCTACCGGTCTGCGCGCATAAAGGAAGCCAACATTCTGTTCGAGTTCCAGCCTGGGCCGGGCCGCATCGGTGGCGGCCCAACTGTTCAGAAAGTTGCCCCCTACGCAACTCACGTTCTGATGCAGACCACGCAGACAGAGACGCGGACGATTGCGCTGGATGGGGGCGTATCCGGTGGCGCCATTGTTGACATCAATACGAACCTCAGCGCTGAGAAGGCGGTCGAGAAGACAACAACTTGGGCTGCCGAGATTACAGGGGCTCGTCCATTCGATGACTGGGGAAATTACATGGTCGCGCAGTGGTCCCTGAAGGAGAACGCTTCTCAGCAAAACGGCATAGTGTCACTCTTTAGGGCCTGTATTCTCCTCACACGGGACGACGACCAACAGTTCTGCTGTATCCCGAGCATCAAGGTGAAGCCTGATCTCAAGTCGCAGGTGCTATCTCTGTTTTCGTCTAGGGCGCCGGATGAACCCATCGTTTTTGACCCCGCATACAATCCTTACAATTTGCTGGAAGATGGAGTTGAAATTGACGAGCAAAACTTGGGTGCCGTGGCAGAAGGCTTCGACGGCTTGTGGGACTGTACTTTTCATAAGAAGTTTGGAGATGCTGTCAAAGAATCGCGGGCCGCTGTTGAGCCTAAGAAGTAGTGTTGTAAGCAGCGACGGACGGGACCGGTCAAGGACTAGGTTAGCAGAAACGAAACTGGCGTGAAGATTTTTTTCTGCGGCGGACTTGCGGCATCCCACTTTGTGGCTATTTTTGCAGAAGAGCTGTCTACGTGAATACTTCGTGCCTAGGTATCTAGGTAGCTATCTCAGACTGCTACATGCCCTCCATGAAGCTTTCAGCTGTGTGGTGGGGCATACCCAACAGCCTGACTGCCTTTTCCTATTCCAGAGTGGCACAGTAGCCATCTCACACCACCACATGCAGCCCATCCAATAATTATTGATGCGGGTAATTAATAGCACCGCCAGCAGACATGTCCAATAAAATCGACCTTGCTGGCTGCCGCCTTCGCCGAAAACATCCAGCATGAAGGCTGCCACATCCAATAGGTAAGTACATGGCCCGAACCGAGCCACCCCCCGCATGTATGCACCCGGAGGACACCCCGCATATGCGCCTTCAGTGCAACTTCATCAAAGCAGCTAGCGGCCACCTGCTGGTTCACACACCCAAGTCTGTACGACGCCTCTTTCTGCCGCTCGATCCGCACCATCTTACACTACCTCATCCGGGTGTGCTGGGCTGGTTAACTGAAGGCGGGGTCGACATAGGTTCCGGCTTTGGCTTACAGGGCATCGGGTTTCCCCTCTAGCTCCGGCTACCTAACTCATTCTCATCTCCACTTGAATTCGCAAATACCCGATTACAAACCGTTTTGTTTGTGGACTTTTACCTTCCGGCACCGAATTTTCTACGCCATACCAAGAATCAGTACGCCATGCACGATCCCGGAGTTGTTCCCGTGGATGATTTTCCTCAGGATCCCTTCACCGTCGACACCGATGACGATGATGAGCCAGACAACACCCCGGCTCGCCCGGCCCAAGTGTCCTCCCCGGAGGCGAGCGAAAGAGCGGGATGGGAACGCCTCGATTTGAATGAAAAGTGCGACGAAGTCATGAACCACTTGATCCGGGGGGACAGGCGATGGGACATCAGCAGTCCTGAGAAAACCACCGTCCCTGTTCTGGAGCCGTACAAGAAAGAGAGCTTGACTATGAAAGACCCTCGCGACCCGAAAAGTTCTACGGCCCTCCACATTCTGGCCAGGCACTTTGAGAAAAAGTACAGCAAAATTCCCGAAGACTCCCTCTCAGAAGTTCTGGTGTACCTCCTCGACCGAAGAGATAAAGGCTTATTCGGAGCGGGGCTACCCGGACAAGTCCAAGAAGAACCCATCTTGAATGTGGCCTTGGAGTATGATAACGACAGGTTCATCGACCACGTCAAGAATTTCTGGCCCCTCAGATTTCCTGGTCTTCTCAGCATCCAGGATAAAGAAGGCAAGAACTTCCTCCACCGCCTCTTCTTTTTACCAGAGGAAGCGTCCAGGTCGACCATCTTAAAAGACTACAGGAAGAAGGCGTTTGAACGAGCAAGGAAGTACGCCCTCGACGCAGATGCCCGGACCCTAGCCGCAAGAGACAAAGAAGGCAACACACCCATCCACTACGCGGTGGAATATCCGCAGTGTTTTAAAAGAAACGAAGAATACATCCGAATCGTCCAGAATATGGTCTTGAATGCCGACAGCGTCATGAAGGACAAGGGTGCTTTCAACAACCGGGACGAGTCTCCGATTTTGTACTGCCAGCGCACTCGGAAGGAGTACGAGGAGTGGAAGCAGGAGTGGGAACAGGGACGGGCGCAGAGGAATGCGGCATCGGCGCAGCAAGCAAATTCTCGACAGGCCGAACCCGAGTCGGGAGCGACTATTACTACTGCTGCTACTGCTACTACTACGAGCAAGGCTCTTCAGTCGACTTTTGTCGGGCCAGTCCCGAAATCAAAGGCCAAGTACCGGAGCATGGGTGATGGAGACATACCCGGCAATGGCATGCTTAGCCCGGGCTTAGATGCGCCCGAGGGTTTCGGCTTCCGCCGCTCACCTACGGGCGGCCGCTCTGGTCAAGCCCGGAGCAACAAGCCTGATGCCATTCAAGTGATTCAACCAAATGAGCGACTTGCAGCTCACCCCCCCAAGACGCCGGCCCCACCCAACGCCAAAAAGGGCGGAGATGACTCGGCCGACAAGATCCTAGAGTTTCTCCAGTTGCACTACATCCGAACGCGGTCCGACTTGGAAGCCCGGGACCTCATGTACGGAAAGGATGTTTCCGGTGAGTCGACGAGTTCCAACCTTGGCACCTGCTCTGTTACCTGATCAAATACCGCCGGACTAACTGGCCACCTACTATTCCAGACAAAAACCTCTACTTTGACGCGTCAGGCCACAAAAACGCCGAAGAGGTGATTAAGCTGATCGACAGAATGTCCATTGGAGGCTTCGGGGACACTCTAGCCTACGTCTACCTCCCCATCGTCCAACACAGCCAAGACAGCGAGTTGTCTACCGCGAAACCGGCCAACAAGAAGAGCTACACGATGAACAAGAGCGTGGCTCGGCAGAACAACGCTCTAGCCGCAGCAGAAAATCCCAAAGTTGGCCGCACTTCGTTGGTCAGGGTGTTCGACAAGCTGTACGAGGCGGGCGTGAAAAGGATTTTGCGCTTGCAAGTCGACGACTGGGAATCGCTGTCGCACACAGATGCCGCGCTCGAGATGGCGGTGCACGGGTCGGATCGATTACCGACGGGTGCAGGCAGAGGGGAGATATCGATCGAGACTTGGTGAGCAAACCCCGCCTAATCATGTATGGAAGAAGTAGATAACTGATCTGCTGCTTCCGTGTCTGTTCAGGGACTGGCGCAAACCAGATTTGAGTCTAGATGTCATCGCCTTTGCTGCGCCCGGCGTGGAACACGTCAATCTGTACTGGAGCGGCAATCAAGCGGTGCTTAGAGGCTGGGCTTCTTCCGAAGGGATCCCGAGATTATACAATCTCAACACGGGTAAACCAAAGACAATCACCATCCATGCAGCTCCGGTATGTTTTCCTACTACCTCACCCTCCCCCCCTTCCACGTTCCCGCTGGAGTTGGTGTTCTCTGCGCACTTCCTGACACTCTTTTTCGCAGGGCATTGAAAGTCGTAAGCGAATGGATTGGATGCTGGATATTTTCAACAAGCAGATCGATGCGTTCAACAAGCAGCTCGGGAAGGAAGGCGCTGGGATCGAAGTAAAAGTAAAACACCGCATGTCCGGCCTAATCCCCAAGCCGGATTCCAGTGAAGACGCGGGAGACTCAGGGGGGCGCAAAGCCGAGGGTGAGCGGCAGCATATATGGGTGAAACGCATGGAGGAATTCAGGAGGGCGCTGACTTCCTTCCTCGGGGAGTCTCCCTGTCCGACAGCCGACAAGATCGAGAAAGTGAAGGTGGCACTCATTGACGACGGCGTCGACCTCTCCAACCTCGACTCCTACAATGACGTCGTCACCGTCACCGGCCTGAGCTACTACCCCCCCGATGGCAAGGGAGAAAGACCCTGGCACCGCTCCAGCCACGGGCACGGCACCATCATGGCCAACATGATCCGGAGGATCAACCCGTGGGTGTCCCTGCACGTCATGAAGCTGCAAGACGGTTTGTCCAGCGATGGCAGCCGCACCATCTTCGCCGAGAGTGCCGCCAAGGCCATCCGGGGCGCAATACACCGAAAGGTCGACATCATATCCATGTCGTGGACCGTGAAACAAAAAATCACCTCATCCATATCCGCGAGCATGTCACCCCGACCGGCGTCGCGCCCAGCTGCCGAGAACAACAACACAAGAACAACACTGGAAGCAACCGCCATCACCATGCTCGAAGATGCCATCGACGCCGCCGTCAACGCCGGGATCCTCCTATTCTGCTCTGCGAGCGACGACATCCAAGCCGGCGGGATGGACTCGCTCCCCTTCCGGCGAGCGCCGACCGCCATCTTCCGTATCGGCGCGGCCTTATCCCAGGGCCAGCGCGATCCGCGGTCCGAAGACAATGGACGAATCGAATATTTCTTCCCCGGCAACCAAGTCGCCGAGGCGTGGAATCCGCGGTCCGCCGAGACCGTAAAATACCACGACGGGTCCTCCGTCAGCACGGCGCTCGCGGCGGGGTTAGCCTCGCTGATCATATACTGCGCCATCATCGTACGGGATTGCTACGCGCACCTGTCATCGTCATCGCCGCTGCGGGAGGAGTCGCAGGAACTGAAGCGGTTTCAGAGATTTGCCACGGGATTGCGGAATCGGGAGAACATGAAGCGGGCACTGGACAGCATTGAGCATGAGGGCTGGGAAGACAGGAAATTCCTTCCCGTCTGGGGTCCGTTTGGGAAAGCGGCGGATGATATCAGCACGCCGGGAATCAGTGGCAAGGAAAAGCTACAACATCTTGATAAGCTGGTCGTGGGTTTGTGCGGTAAATTCACCGATGCGTAGCCCAGCCCAATGCACTGGGGGTGAAACAACTGAGCAAATAGGGATCAAGACAGGATGTTGATGAATGTCCCTGGAACGCAGTTTTCGGGATAGCGGCAACAATACAATTCATATAACTTTAGAACCACTCTTGAATCCGCCTCCGAGTTCCGAGCTCCATTCTGCGTTGTTGTGCGGCACTTTGGGCAGCGTTTCGCCGGATAATTGGAAATTTGCCAACAAAACGAACTTGAGACCCCATCAAGCATTTACTTGTGAAAGAAATAGTCATTACAAAGGACTGAGGAAAAAGTAAGAATAAAAGGGGGGGGGGATATGCAAGGGGTCAAAATGACGAGATTCTCTAGAAAAAAAAAAAAAAAAATACAACACCAGGGATTCACTAGTCGCCACCGATCCAACTACTAACTACTAGTCTGGCCCTCACTGACTTATCTATGGGAGAGCGGACGGGATCCCGAGTTTTCCAGTGGGTATGGTCGTATGTGGCAGTTTAGAGTGCTGTCCTGCTTTATAACACCGACTAGGGAAGAGCGGCGAGAAATAATAATGTACCCATCACTTAGGGCGTCTGGAACCCGTTTAGTACAGCCTGAGCATCGCACCCTCCTTCTCGCTTCCATCCAATGCTGCCATGTCCGCCGCCTCCCCGCTCATCAGGCCATGCACATAACACTCGCCGACCAGCTGGAACGAACCATGTCCCCGACTACCCTTGCGCAAGATAAAGGGTACCGCTCCGCCATCTATCACCGTCACTACATCTCCGACGAGCACATCCCCAGGAGCGATCCCGCAGAGCCCAGTCTGTGTGATGACGCAGCGCCATCCGATAAAAGTCTCGCGTAATGCCGCGAGGTAGTTTTGTGCCCGCGCCCAGTATTGTCCCAGGACAATGTCTTGCGTGTTTGTTGGTGGTGCCGTAGGTGGTGTCTCAGCCGATCCACCAGCAGCGAGGAACACACGCAAAGCCTCATATGACGCGCACATGTCGGCTCCCGGTAAACCCGCCGACTGGTTGCGCGGGAGGGTTGCACCGCCAGCGATGGGGAGCTTCCACGCCAGATTGGGGTCACAGTGATCACCCCAAGGGGAGAAACGGGAGTTTTGGATAAATGACTCAATCTCAGTGAGGTAATGACCTAGTTGCTGGTGAGTGCAGCATGCACGGCTGATCTCAGTGACGCGGTCGACGAGTCGGCCTTGGATCTCAAGCTCATCGCTGGAGATATCACAGCGAAACTCGGGTTTGGGTTTCGTTGACGCCGCCCAGCGTGCACCACGGTGAGAAAGTGAGTATAGGCTGCTACAGAGGGTGGGAGCTGTCCAGTTGGGAATCCAAGATGGGAAGCGGGCGGGTTGGGAAGAGCAGCCAGCGCGGTAGAGCATCTGCATCATGTTGCAGCCTCCACCATCGCCCAAGCCTCCGTCTTGGTTGGCTATGAAACAGGCGTATCGGCGCACAAGGACGGAAAAGTCGACCTGGTAGTCGGGGTCGAGAATCTTGTCCTCGGTATTCTTGCACAGGCCCAGCAGGGCAAAGAAGTGGTCTCGTGTGTACTTGGACTGGACGTGGCGAAAGTCCTCGAGCACCTGAAGCAGTTCGGGCCGTTTCTTCTGCGCCTCGGTCTCGCGCTGTGCGGCTAACGTTGTGAAGTTTGACCACGCCTCGCGTGCGTCCTGGTGTAGTCCCGTCGGAGCGGCTGACATATTTTGGATCATCTCGACGGCGCTGAAAAGGTCGTTCCAATCCACGATCCATGACCCACTTATGACACGCACGCTCGGAGCGAAAACAATCTCCTGTACTATCCAAGCCCGGCAGAACCACGGGCCATGGAAAAAGTGTTTGATGGCTGACCAGGCAGGGTCGTTGTCCGCTGGTCTTGGTTTGCCTTGCCAGGTCGGAGGTATCTCTGGTAGCTGCTCAGGCCACTTCATATCTTTCCGCTTGCACATCTCTTGGGCTTGTCTCGACCGCCGCATCTGCATCCGTCAATCTGTTGCCCTCGTCGCTCTCATTGCCTCCAATATACGCAAACACACATGTGGACCGTTGAAATATATGGGGGAGCAATCGGATCTGTGCCTTTTTCTCTGCCTTGGCTGCATCATCCGCCTCGTTCTAGTTGATACAAACAGCATCAACCCATAGTACAAAGGGCTCGGTCGGATGGCGGATCCTCCGCAAAGCCGCATCCAACGACCATGTCAGCGGTATACGGCCATCAGGCGTCCACATGGAGTGCGGTTTATCCGAGTTGCCCCAAACATACGAGAGAGCGCGATAGTGTCCCGGATTCTCAAGGGTGGCGTGATATACAATTGCTCGGAGGGGCGAGTCTGCTAAACCCGGCCAGAGATTGACCAAGCGAATCTCGTTTTTGTTCAGCGTCCGGTACTGGTAGGGCTCATCACCTCTAGACGTGGCGGCAAAAAGCTCAGGCCTCAGAGCTAGTTCTAGAACAGGACTGTTGTGTTCTTCCTCTCTTTGTTGTTTGCTATGGCCACCGATGTTGTTGTTGTTGTTGCTGTCGTTGTTGTTGTTGTTGTTGTTCTTGTTGTTATTGTCACTATACCCTGCCCTGCCGTATCCAGGTGCTGGCATCTCTTGTCTCAAAGCGGGAGATGGTGCGGGATTGAAATATGATGGTGGAATGGGAGATGGTTGGTGGTGGATCTGGTACGGATTTGGATGAACCTGGGAGTAATAGTTTGGGCCGCGACCGTAGTAGTATCCGTGGTAATATGCCTGATTGGGATATTGCTGCTGGAACGGTATAATATGCGGGGTCTGACGCTGCCAACCTCCGGGGTTCATGAATGGCGCTGGGTAATGTAATGTCACTAGCGGACGGGGTACGGAGCTGTATGGCGCCGCGGGAATGTCTGTAGTTGCCCCAGATGTTTTCACTGGGGGTGGAGGCTCGTCGATGATTCGTGCAGTCAGTCCCCAATTGCCTGGTACAGCGAGACGGCCTGAGCTACATAGGCGCCAGGGATCGACGAAAAGATGAAGCCGCGGCTCGGTGTAGGCATTGCAGATCCTCACCAAGACCAGCACGTCTCTAGGTGGCTCTAGTTTTTCCTGCTGCTGTAGCCGAAGCTTTCGCATCTGTCGGTTTGGTAGTCAGTACTCCGTATTTGATGGCGCATTGCATGGACTCAAAGGTGAAACCCTTACCCTCTCGATATGTGAACATGTCCACTCGAATGTTGACTGTTCGTCGCCAGGCGTGACAGCAACATCAAAGTGAAAATTTGGGGGCCGAGCCCGTTTCTTCCACAACTCGGTCGTCTTGCAGCCTGGGGCCTGCTCGTGGAGGAACTCGGCTATTTTGGACGAGGTCTCTTGATCTGCAAATGTGAAGGAAGAAAGCGTCCTGCCAGACGCACGGAACGGTGAAATGCCAGCTTTCCGTCTTAACACACTTGTCCAATGCGTTTCTGCCTGGTACAGACTTCCCAGCACTTCAGAGAACAGGTACGAAGTGTATTGAGACCGTTAGCATCGTTGCCACGAGGTTTGCTCTTGCTAGAGAACGGGTAGACATGCCATCAGCTCTCCAATATACTGAATGCCCGCCCGACTAGTTCCGGAGATAATGCGATAAATTTCACCGCAACCACCGGTGTTATTATGTTCCGGGCGCATTGCTCCAGCTTGCATGTGTTGTCCGTCGTATTGAAGGTCCATGAATGGCATCTCCGTCCTCGAGTCGCTTGGTGGGGGAGAGTTGCTCGCCTGACTCGACGCAGATGAGAAACATCGCTGGAAGCTGGACTTGGGCAACCCATCGACAAATGACTCGCCTGATGCTTGGTCAGAATCCTGGACCGTCAGAACATCCCCCGACCTCGCCGAGTAGCCATCCTTTGGCAGATTTCCCCTTTCTTTGGTTTTCATGTCAGATCAGCAGCTCGGACGCCAAGACGAAAGACGGACAACAGACGGGAACTTCACTCTTGATCTTACCTGTTTTATTCGTTCTTACACAATCAATGTTCCTTTTCCGAAACCGGAGGTACAGTTTCTCAAGGCTCGTGGGACCCAAAAGCATGGCCAGAAGCTTCTTGTGCTCGTCTTTGACAATTCCGCATCGCTTCTCAATAGCGTTCACAACTTCAAGTGGAACATCCCAGCTCGAAACATCAGCCGAGGTCAAGAAAAGCTGCAAGCCGTCGGTGGTCCAGGAGATAACTGCTTCCCCTTCCCCTTCTCGTCCGGTATGCGTTTTGCCATTAGCTGTCGTGAGCGTGTACGTCTCGATAATTCGATCAGCTGTGTTGACTCTAATCCGCTCCATCTGGCGCGACAGGACATCATGTTCTGTGTGTGTCTTTGGAATCAAACTGGTACCCGCAGGTTAGAGAAGGGGAGAGGGAGAGGAGAAACTGATTAAGGAGTTACGTACGCAGTAAATAAATGTGACCTCGCTTTTAGATGCCTGGTCCGTTCTGCATGAGTCTTTACCTTACCACCGGGGGTGGCATCGCTTTGCACAAGATTCGACAGTTTCCGCTCTTCAAGCTGGAGGGCAACCAGAAACGGATCCATAGCTGTCAGATTCTCCCCAGTGAACGCGAGCAAGGGAACGACACCCTCGAAGCTGTCGGCCAGGTGATCCAGATCCGCGATATACCAGTCTGAAGAACACCCCAGAGGTCTCAGAGATTGATAGCCTGCTTCCCCCCGAGTCTCACGGATAGGGAATATCGCTTTGTTTTTAAGGACCTCGGCGACGCTGGCTGCCTTTTGATTGCTTATTGCAGCTAATGTGTCACTGACTTTGGTGAATAACTCTGAGATCCCGCTAAGGGTCATGGTGCTTTCGATAAGGACAAGACTTTGGATGGCGCTTCCGACCTCTCCTGGGCCACTTGCGAGCAGGCATTTGAAGAGTTTAGCGCTTTGATTATACTCAGCCGCGATGTTGAGTCCCTTGCTGATGCATTCCTTCATACTGGTCCAGCGTGGTTTGGGCTTGGCCGACGTGGATCCGAGAACTGTATAAATCAACGGCAGTTTGCTGAAGGTGGACCTATATAGAATAGACGAATGACATCAGCACCGCCCAATCCACATGACTCCTGGTTTCAGTGCAGATGGCATGTTCTCTCACCATATAACATCCTCTTGGTTATTCGCATACTCGGCTTGGAGTTGAGCGTAGACATGACCAACTTGGTCTTTCCCCACAACTGTCGAGCCCGCCAGTTGCTTGAGACAGGTAAGCAAATACTTGGCATCCCTTCTGACGGAAACGCCAAGATGCTCAAGTGCCATCCACCGTTTGTCTCCGGCATCTTTGATCTTGAGAATATGGATGCCCGGGATTTCTTCAATACGGCTGTCGATTCCAGGGAACAAAGTTTCCCTAAGTGGGGCAATGCCGACTCGACTTCGTACCATCATGGATCCAAGGGCTGATCGGACACCAAATCTGGATTCCTGCAACTCTGGACAGTCTGCGGGAGACTGGTCCTCAATCCACCTAGAATAATGCCGCCAGTTGTCGCGGAGGAACTCGAGAACATCTTCAGTATCACAATTGTCCATGACGAACCTGAAGTGATCCGAAACCACAAACTCCTCCTTGGGTGCACTGGCTGATGAGATTGTGAGCCGCGGAAGCGTCTGAATTCCGAAAGAAAGCTTCAAAAAGGATATCCAATTCTCCTCATCGCCGGGGAAGGCCTCCGAGTAACTGTGGTGGAGGAAGGGATGATTCGGCTCAAAAGACGAGAGAATGCGACCCTCGGCTGTACCTTGGGCAATGTCGCTGCCGAGATAGGCGCTAGTCCCGCGGCATGTTGAACCGTCCTTGCCGCCTACGGTGGCAAACCAGAACGGAGTCGTCCCGTTTTCAGGCCTACGCCACGGAGAGGTATACAAGTACTTGGCGTGCTGAACTAACTCCTGTCGGCTAAGATTCATGGACAGAGGGTCGTCACCACTGTGCATATTGACGATCATCTGGCTGACTTCGGCGGCGTCGCATGGCTTGACGCCGAGAAGTTTGAAGAGCCTGCACCGGTTGTTGTCTTCCGCGGCCGCCTGGTCTACAATGTCGACCCTGATGCTCTGTGGTATGATCGGGACTGTGTTGGCTTTTGGCTGAGGAAAGAAAATTTTTCGGTTGTTGGCCGCAACCCATTCCGCTGTCTTCCCGGAGCGTGCTTGACATCTCTGGAGTGGAACAATCTCCATGCCGAATATCAGCCTTGCTTGACTTGAGTCAGTTGCGAGCTTTGTTAGATATGTAGCAAGTTTCGAGTGCCATTGGCTCCCTCGAGCTTGAAAAGTAACAGGGTCATTCGATATCGCCAGCTGCAGATCATTAAGAAAGTCCTTGTTCGTGAGTCTCTTTACTTGAAGCGAGTAGAGTGCATCTGTCGCCCAAGCTGGATATTTATGCGAGACATAGCGTGCCTTGGTGTCGTTGCAAAGGGAGAAGAGCTCCCCATGCTCGTCTGTGGCGTGGGGTCGATCCGAGGAGGAAACGCAAAAAAGCGAGGACGGGACACGCAAGGCTTTTGAGTTTGCATCACAGGACTCCAACAGCGGCCTCCGGGACAGGCGGCTAAGAATTTGTTGCCGCATTGAATCGAAAAAGTCCTGCTTCTCATCGTCGGCAGGGAGATATTGGGGCCAGTAGTACTTCAGCGGCCCAGTGACTAGGATCTCTATGGCAGCGACAAATGCATCGACGGACGCATCCCGGAGATGTTGATTCCATGCCGAGTCTTCGATAACGTCTTGGCGGCTGGTTGTAAGGAGGAAGTCGGCCTGGAGCAGAAAGGGAAGCCCGTAACATCGGACTGGTAAAAATGCATACACGCTCTGGATTTCTTTGGGCGATTCTTTCTGGAAATCTGCCAGCGGGAACCCAAG
>Ga0247763_1000921_pt1 | contig 17543 bp, 20 predicted proteins | sample UWRJL141409B4_FD_179926 | JGI IMG/M metagenome (GOLD analysis project Ga0247763, IMG submission 179926) | Plant litter microbial communities from Arlington Agricultural Research Station in Wisconsin, United States - UWRJ-L141-409B-4 | ecosystem: Environmental > Terrestrial > Plant litter >...
CATACTTGCTGAGAGCGAGACAAAAGCCCATCACATCCAGAAAGTCGGAAACTGACTGGTCAGGATAAACCTGATTAAGCCCCCCCTCCTTTTCCCCCCCTAGCGCGCCTTTGTGACCTGGGGGGGAGTGCCCGGAGCTTGAGCGGGAGGTCCGTCTGACACCTCCCTAGCAATGGAGACGCCGATTCGAATGATGTAACGCGCAGACACAGACAGAGGAGCATCGCAACAAGTGGGTTAATGACCAAAGCAAGGTACCAGTACCTCTACACTTCGACCCTAGATCCCAGTATTTGCCCGTGCACAGACCCGCAGAGAGATGTGACGATTGCCAATGCGAGTTCGAGGGAGGAGCGGAGCTACACTAGCGTGACTTGGAGGTGTACCTTCTCCGGACCTCCTCCGATCTCTCGCGAAAACATTGTGCAGGGTTCACCACGAGAATGGAGAGACTTATTTCTCGACGCAAACATAACCCAGGGGCCAATTACCGAATCGGTTCATTCCAGCTCGAATGCGGCCCCCAAAGCGGCCTCGACCAGCAACAAAGAACTAGTCACTATTGTTAGTTTCCGGCAATTAATAAGAGCAGCTCATTAAGAAACCAAACTTACGCCGAACCCCCTCCGACGTCCAGCCGTCCATCCGCACCGCGCCGCAGACCCGCAACCAACAAGCAATTCGGCAGGTCAACCGTGAGGGCTCAACCGTACAAGTTCGGGAAGATCAAACAACAGGCACATGCAGCCTATGAGAAGGCGACTTTGATGAGAACCCACCAACACAAAGTGTTAGTGCAACCTATCTCTATCGTTTCCCCGAGATCGCCTTTCGTGGGTCCCGGTTATTCCAACTATTTGTCATTCACGCAAAGCTAGGTCGCTCACTCACACACCCAACACCGTGCCAGTGAGCGAGAGATGCACCTCTTGCGGCTCGAGTCACTGATCTAGCTGCCTACCTCGGGTTGACTCTCCACCAATAGCTATTTTTTCAAGCCCTTCGCGAGTGCGGAGTCGGCCTGCCTCAAACCTCAAGTATGCAAGTGATAGGTATGTGACAAGGCTCCCAGTCAGTTGCCCTGCATCCGAGTCCTGCGTTCCTAGTTGCAAAACAAAGTACCTATGCAAGTTGGAGCCCGACCAAGTATTTGGAATTTGGAATACAACTCAAGGTCGCTCCAAGCTTCCTGCAGCAGCTCACGTTTCCATATACTACTAGTTTTTTGCGAGACGCAGTTTGCACGCACTGTGTTGCGCACCGCACCGGGCCGCCCCAGCGTGGCCGACGTGCATCGCATCCATCCCATCGCATCCCCAATCCATGCCATCCCACGTTTCCCACTTTCGTACATAGGTACGTACTTGGCTCCATCCCGTGTGCTCGTGCTCCAACCAAACAGCACTTGTTCAGCTCGGAGCTTTCCGAGCGGTGGGGCAGGACCAGCCGGATCGAGGCCGGAGCAGTGTCAGTCTCTTTGGCACCCACTGCCAGCAAACTAAAGCCTGGCACTACGGGGAATACTACCTCATGGCTATCGCCAAACAATGTTCATCTTGGCATCGAATAGATCCCCAGCCCGCCCCGCGGAAATCCAGCCAACCAGTACAACTCAATCCATCTCATCACCCTCACTGACGTGAACCGAGCCGGACCCCTCGTCGGGGAGCCATGATGCCTGGATCATCTGTAACCAGCCCGCAACCTCCTGCCGGTTCGGCATACAACCCGAGATGGCGGATCCCATCTGAATATTTGAAATACCGTTTTTTTTTTGCTTTGCTTGCGTAGCACTGCGTATGCTACTTTGCATCTCTCTCACGTCAGAGCTTTGCCCCTCGTCAAAACTTCCAATAGCATCGCCTGCCTTGCCCGCCTTTACCCTAGCTTTGCCCCCTTACCACATGAACCACATATCATGAGCAGGGGATATTCTCTACCCCATGATCTGCGGAGCTCTTCTTTTGTCTCTCCTTCCCTTCCCGTGTCCTTTGTGTTTCTTCTTCCTACTGTCACCCGCCCAACATGTTTCTCAGATACAACAAGGTCAAAGCGGCGGCTGCCAGGACCTGCCCTGTCATGAGCGAAACGTGCCACGCCAACCACGTCTGGAGGATCAGGCGCTCAACTTCGAGTAGAGGCACCATGCCCAGGGCAAACCGGTCTGCGAGGAACAGTTTCAGGACACAGTTTCGATACACGGTCTTCGCTGCGGCGCTCTCATACGAAAGCACGTATGCGTCCATGGGCGATATGCGAAATTCTCGAATGTCCACGCCCGTCTCTCTTCCTGGCTCGGTGGCTGTGGCGCTCGACGTGAGAGGCCGAATGATGCGCTCGGGCCTGACACGCAAGTTCTGTAGGGTTTTGAAGACGGCGAACTCAAGATAGTTGGACGACACCAACGTCGGTGCGGGCTTCTTGAATACGAATTTGGGTAGTAGCTCCGGGCGTGACACCCAGATGGTCCTGCTTTCTTGAGATTCGCAGAATAGAGCCTCCATATCATGCGCATAGTAGACAAACCGGGAGTAGAAGACGGGGGTGAGCACCTTAAACTCCATCTCCTCGGGGTTGTTTTCCTCTGGCCCATCCCGGGCTCCGGAGGAAAGCATCACCTCGCTTACGGCTTCCGATATCCCGCTCGGTACGTATTTGACCGTAAGCGGCGAACTAGACTGTTCCACAAGGTGCCGCAGATATCTCCTGAAAATCGGTTCCAGTTGGCGCTCGGTCGAATTGGCGTGACGGCCGATGCTCCGCTTCAGGGGCTCGGGCCTGTACCAGACATGGAGTTTACGCTGGAAGAAAAGCAGGCCAGCCTCCTTGACGATTCTTGGAAACGTCAGGAAGCCAACCCAACACCACGAGAGCAAGAATTTGAGTTTCTGGAAGCTTGTCATCGTGTATGGGTCCACAGCTTGGCCATCGGGAACCAGTCGTGCAACCAACTTGCCGTGTCCCTTGGACGAGACAAGATTAATTGTGTTGACAACGGGGCCGATGCCTTGCATGTGAGGAAGCAAGGGATCGCCTGCCACCAGCGAGTAGGAGCCCTTCCGAGAATTAAACGGCGAGACGTGGAAATCCTTCGGCCAGGCCTGCTTCAGGACGGCTCGGGATGGAGTCACCGTGTCACCCTCTCGCGCCGTTCCCTCTGCTAGGCTTGGTGAGCCAGCATCAATCTGATGCGCTAGGTCGTCATTCGGGGTCAGGAAGTACATCCTACGCTCGTCAAACGTGTTGTTGACTTCGAGGATCATGGCGGCCAGTGACTTGTTATCATCGTACAGGTACCAGAATGAGACAGGGTTGAAATGATAACCAAGAAAGCGAGCAGCGGTAACCAAGTAGGCATATGGGTACTTCGCTGGGTCCGCCCCCTGTAAATGGAATTAGTATTGAAAAATGCGGAGCAGGGGAAGAATAGATAGGCTATCCGTACCTGGGCAACGAGGTAGGCGTCCAGTTTTCCCCGCAAACCAAGCTCCGCCTTCCCACGCTCGAGATAATCGCCGGGGTTGACAGTGTACCAGCCCCTTCTTGCCCAAGGCTCAAGGGAGAGCCACGAGGAGAGACTCCAGCCTTTATCAATCCCGACAGAAACCATTCCGCCAGCTGTCCCTTGCCAGCCCACTGGCACCCCGACGACGAGGTATGAGTACGAGAAGGAGTGCTTCGTTGGAAACATCCTCGCGTGGGTGGTTCGGGCAGGAAAAAGGAGGACTTTTCCCGGACCTGTCCATGCCGGCTCTTTGGTCTCCCTCAAAGTCCGGAGGGTCGCCAGAATTACCAATGCTGCGAGCAGAGATGAGGTCGCAGTCCATGCTGCTTGCTGAAGGAATGCCGTTCCCTCGTAGGCTTTAAGAAAGTGGTTTTGTCGGAGCAGGGTAAAGAGCACAAGGAGGATGCCGTCAAGGCTGCCTGCATAAAGAGTTGAGTAGGCCACGGCCACGAGAAAGAGAGCAAATGGAGCAGAGGATGGACCTGCCATCGTTCAAACTAGAGCGTCAGGATGGCGAATTGGATCTCTGTTGGTCATGCGCTCCTCCCCATTATCTCCAATTGCCTATTCTTATCATCCAATTGACAAATACACTGCTGAGAGAAATCCGAAATCATGAGACAAAGACCTAGGTCGAGATTCCTCTCATCGCTCCTTCCCGGCAACTTTAATTGGTAACCCGAAGTTTAAAATCGAGACGCTGGTTCCGGTCCGGGTATGCTTATTAAGCCAGCCGGATGGGATTTGCGACTCGCGAGGCCGCCCAGGGAAACCCGGTTGATTGGCCGATCCCAAAACCCAAAGCGCAGCCCCAGTGTGGCGGAGAACACCGCTCCAGCTCGCCGCTCGAGTCACAGCCTGCCGCCATTCGACGGCAGCCCATGGAATTCCACTGAGAATTTAAACTCATTCAACGACTTTGACGCCTCGAGAACGACAAACGAACCTGTTCTTTATCTACAACTTGCCTTTGAAACAGCCCGCACTAGCGGCAACCAAAAAAACAGCTTCTTTTTCTTTGCTCCGTGTGGTCTACTCCTATTTCCGATCTCGATCTATACCAAAGTCAAAACCCCGCCGCTGACCGCCTGAATCGTCCCTCTCCTCCCGCCACATTTTTCCCTCTTCCAATAACAACAACAACAACAACCACACAAACCTATATCCAAAACCGTCAAGATGAGTGATTTTGACACCGGCGATGTCAAGATTGGCAAGAACGTCCGCCGCGGCGGCGCCGCCCCGCGCGAGACCGTTATCAAGGGGAAGTCAGCGCTCAACGCTGCACAACGAAGCGGTGCCGTGATCGCAACAGAAAAGAAGTTTGCCACTGGCAACGCTGTAGGTTTCCCCAACACTCCATTTTTTTCTTTAGTGAAATCCTCCTAACAGTTTCTAGTCCTCCAAGCCCGCTGTGGAAGGTCAACGACTCACCATGGTCGACCGCTCCGATGACATTGTCAAGCCCAAAACCGTTGGCAAGGATGTCGGACTCGCCATCCAAAAGGCCCGCGCCGAGTTCCAGCCCAAGGCGCTGACGCAAAAAGACCTGGCGACAAAGTGCAACACTACCCCGACGGTCGTGGCCGACTTTGAGCGCGGCACCGCCGCTCCTGATCAAAAGGTTCTGTCGGCCATGGAGCGCGTGCTCAACGTCAAGTTGCGGGGTAGCGATATCGGCAAGCCGAGGTTTGAGAAGAAAGAGAAGAAGTAAGAACACAAGCTTGAATTTTTGGCGGAGGGGAGGGGATATGGCTATCGACATACAAACCCGTAACAGATAGGTGTCCCGATTCGGCGTGAGTGCCCGTCGCTCACTCACTCTGACAAGAATGAGACTGAGACGACGAACGACCTTGATGAAAAGCGATCCTAGATTTGTTCTTCTCTCTTTTCCGTAGCGGGTGGTTTGATATAGTGCTTTCTGCCGGCGTTGCGATGCATCGGGTGTCTCACGGGGCTCTTGTGGATAGATTTTACTGCCTTTTGCATTCGAGGTAGTCAAAAGACCTTATACATCAACTTCCGTCATTGTTGCTCACCTGTCCACAACCCCGCTCCATCCAGGTATCATAGAATAACAGCACGCAACCGCCATGCCTTAGCCCAAACGCCTCCCATGCCCTTAGCCATGTCATGCTATGCTAAAATACAAAGTCTGCAAAGTTTGACCTCAATCCCAACTCGGCAAATGGCTGACCCAGCCACAAAGCTAAAATCAACCTTAAGCTAACAACGTGTTTACTCTCTCCTGAAGCACTGCTTTGTTTGGCTGCATAGCAGTCTGCAAGACAACATTCTCCCGTCCTCCGACAGTGACAACCCTCATCCACTGCGGGGCAATCTCCGTCGCCAGGAGCTTAACACAAATTACACCGTCCTCGTGCGAGATGGGATTTCGTAGCGAGTCCTTGATTTTTGTCATCAACGCCGCCATTGTGAACGAGATACGGGCCTGCCCAGTTGATGTTGCCATACAAAGCATGCCAATGACGGCTGCAATGTCCTCAGCACGCTGCAGCGCTGCTCGTCTAGCGAATTCAGCGGGTGTGGGCCCCTTGGCGGCCTCCTCCCTCCGGATCCGATCCTTGTGACGAATTCGCTCGAGGAGGCTCATTTCCGAGCCGTCGGCGTTGAGAAGCGGCGCTGCCTTGGCCTCTTCCCCATGATGTGGCTTTCTAACGACGCCATTTTTGAGCTCCATCAGTGTCCGCTGGCCCTTCACCGTGATCGGATGCATCACAGTACAGGATTTGACGGCGGCCCTGGGCAGCGTGGCGATGAAAAGTCGAATGTTCTGATCGCGGCGGCCTAGCCAGAGAGTGCGGAGATTCGCTTCGAAGTCCATGTTGAGCTTCTTCTCCCGCAGGGGGCCGGATCCAGCATCCGGATTGCGCTCGATGTAGATCTTGCCGCGGCCATAGTCACACAAGAAGAACCGACAAGAGGTCTTGTCAGCTTTGACCGGTGTCCAGCCCAATATTCCAATGCAAATGCGAATGTCGTCGAGTGCCACTTGTCTTTTTCCCCATGCCTGGGAGATGCTGGTGTAAATGGTGCTGAGCTCGATTGGCGAGTTGTTGCCACTGTGGACAATGGTCATGCTCAGGGTTTTGAGCAAGGCAACGTGAAGGTCGAGAAGGTCGACGAGTTCTTGGGGAAGATCGAAATCATTTTTGGGCTGGATTGTCGTCTTTGTCCGCTTGCGGATGGGTGAAGAAAGATTGAGACGCTCCAACAATGTCTCGGGTTCTGGTGTGGCTGAGTCGGCTTCGAGCCGGCGCTTTCGGCTTGAGGATACAGTCGGGGCTGCGAAGCTAGGTGTGTTCTTGGCAGCCTCGGGCTCGGCGAATCTCACTGTCTTCTTTCCTGTGGCAGGTGCGATGGGCAAAACTGGTGTTGGCTCGGCCTCGCGGCGGATCTTCTTGCGACTGGTGTCTGTGCGAGACGAATCCTCGGCCTCGTCGGTTGCACTCCTCTTCTTCGAGGTAAGGACAATCTCAATAGTGGAAGTGCGTCCCGCTTTGAGTGCAGCGATCTTGTCGTCAATGTCCTTTCCGAGTGTTGGAAGCTTAGAAACCCGAACGAAATTGCTCAGGCCCGTGGTGGACTTCACGGCTGCGGCAGGTCTGCCACGGGCGGACCGCTTGGGGCGGGAAATTGTGCCAGGCATGGTACTGCTGGACGTGTGGGCGTGTTATACGGAAGGTTCAAGTCAATTGGGACACAAGTCGAGGCAGGAAAGACCGGTAGAAGTTACAAATTGTAAAGTTGAAAGTTGGAAAGCGGAAACGAGCGTGGTGGGTTAGAGAGGGGAGCTTTTCAGGAGACCAGGAGGGCATGAGCGGCCGGGAACGCGTCCAGCGCGTAAAGTGGAACAGGGGACGCGACGTGATTTTGAGTAAGCCCCACCTAGACGCGGTTGCCCTGCCAGACCTTCCAATCGAAATGAGGCCTGACCACAACGGCGAAACAGCCCCACATGGCACTAGACGGAGCGCTCTGTTTGGCCCAGTTACTGGCTGCAGCCCTGTCCATTCTGCGTCCTCGCTTTTGCGGGGCCAAAGCTCAATCGCAGACTCACAATCCGGCCGTAAATTCGGTGTCGTCTGGGAAACAATGGAGGAATTGACGGGACTGACGGCATCAGCTCCAACAGCCCGACCCTAACCCTGATGCGAAAATGGCCAAGTCGGGCTCTGGATTCAGCTTCTGAAAGATTAGGTTGTTAGCGAAAAACCTAACGTTACTCCGTAACAGGAGTCGCAGCATGGCTGGCGAGGCGTTGAGACAGGATATCTAGACCCGAGGTAGGCTCAAAACTCGAGGCCTCGTATTCATGTCGAATCCTTGATACGGAATTGGGGAAACAGCCTTAGGCGTCCGTCGGAAGAGGACAAATCGGCCCCGAGGGACACTTAAATGCAGCTGCCGAAATGCACAGTACCGCGCCAACAATCTTGCACGGTTGGACAATTCATGTGGTGGGGTACGTCACTGAGGGGCTGTGGTCTTTTGACATGCATGCTGCTCATCAGTGGGAAACCTGTGCCCCTCGTTTGATCCCACCACCAACAAGCCAGATATAGACTTAGAATCGCACATTCATCACTGAATCAATCATCGACAAAATGGCAGAATTAGACATCGCAACCAAGGCTCCCGAGAACGATGCGCGAGGATCTGCTACGGAGAATGCCCCTACCAGTTCACATCCAACACTTGGAGAGCACTGCACATCAGATCGGCCGACCCCTGCCAGGCAAGCTTCGACGGGTGAGGTTACCAAGCTGGCCGACGTCAATGTTTGTCTTTCTGGGTATATCCATCCTGTGCGATCTCGATGCTGATGTGGTTCCCATAGGTTTACATTTCCAAACCCGCCGACTACCCACACACGCCAGCGAAGCTTCTCCTCCTCCTGACCGGCGGCACTGGGCTTATGAGCGTGAACAACCAGATCCAAGCAGACCGATTCGCTAGCGAGGGCTACGTAGTCGTCATGCCAGACCTCTTTGATGGTGATCCGGCCCCCAATACGAGTACAGTAGCCGATGAACCCACGACCCCAGGGTCTCTCCTGGACACGTTCAAGATCAAGGCTGCCGAGACGGCAAAGAGCTTCCTGATTGACATGTGGTTGGCGCGACACACGGAAGAAAAGGTCATGCCCATTCTCCACAAGGTTATGGACGCGTGTCGAGATGAGTTTGCCGACGCCGTCTCGAACGGAGGAGGAATCTATGCGGTCGGGTACTGTTTTGGAGGACGCTACATTCTCTTGCTGGGAGCCGAACGGTCGTCAGCCCCGCTCGGAAGAGGCTTTCCCTGGTCAGCCGTATCGCCAGGGCCTGCAGACCAAGAGGCGAGCAAGCCCACCACTTCAGGGCCATTCATCAAGGCGGGCGCAGTTGCACACGCAACCCTGGTGTCGCGACAGGATTTTGTTGGTTTGAAAGCCCCCATCAGCATGGTATCGGTTGAGCAAGACCCGTTGTTTCCGGACGAGGTGCGGACAGCTGGGGAGGACTACATGAGTAAGAACAACGTTGAGCACGAGGTACAGGTATACCCCGGCGTCCCACACGGTAAGTCTGCGTATTCCTTGACTCAGACTCGACTCCGCTAACCTCGACCAGGGTTCGCTATTGTGGGCGAATATGACGACCACAACATCAAAGCCGCACAAGCCACGGCATTTGAGCAGATGCTGAAATGGATCCAAGAGCACTGATGGGCGTAAACAACGGGGGGTTTCCAAGCAGCATCCACTAGCAGGTTTTTTGTCCTCGGCCAGTGCACAGAGCGGACTTCAGTGTACCTATGAGGTCGTTGGGTAACGGCGTTTCGGCACGGATTGCAGGTCGGTCAGGTCCTCTATGACATTACGAGATGGTACAAATGATTTTACCCTTGGTTTTGTTCTCCTCGAGCAGTTGATGGGCCTTGACGATCTCCTCCCACGGCAGCACCGTATCAATGAAGATCTTGAGCTCGCCATTCTCAAACTTTGGCAGGTATTCGGCTAGCTTGTCGCTCAGCCGTCCCTGGTAGTCCTCATCGCGGCTCCTAAGCGTACTTCCTTCAATGCGTACCCGCTTGTAGAGCAGCTTGCCGATATCCAGCTTATCCACAACAGCCCCGCCCATCAGACCGAGCATGCAAATCCTGCCATCGCCGGCCACGATGTCGAGGTTCTTCTGCAGGTAACTGGCCCCGACAAAGTCCACGATGAGATCCACCCCTTTCCCGCCCGTGGCCTTGAGAATCCCCTCCACCCAGTCCTCCTCCTTGTAGTTGAACGCCTTAGTGGCCCCCAAAGCGCCCTCGATAAAGGCACACTTTTCCGCGGTACCCGCCGTCGCAAACATATCCCCCAGCCCCGCCAACCGCGACAACTGCAGTCCCGCAATGGATACTCCGCTCGCACCCGCATGCCATAGGATGGTTTTGCCCGACCCGACCTCCGCGCCTAGTACAAAATGCAACGCCTGTGTCGCTGTCATCCATACTTCGGGTACACCCGCTGCTTGGGGAAAGGATAGATGCTCTGGCTTGCGTAGCAGCATTCGCGTGGACACGCAGATGTACTCGGCGTAGGCGCCGCCATAGGCAAGGCCGAAGACGGCGTCGCCGATGGAAATGTTTGTGGATGAGGATGAGGAACCCAGGGCGGTGACGATGCCGCTGAATTCGACACCGAGGGTGGGTGTTGTGTTGGGGGGCACGGGATATCGCCCTTCGCGTTGGAGGAGGTCCATTCGGTTGAGACCGAAGGCGGAGACCCGGACTAGGGCTTGGCCTGCCCCGGGTTGGGGAAGGGGGGCGGAGAGGTTGATAAAGAGAGAGGTGGCGGGGCCGGAGCCGGAATGGATATCTGAAGGGTGTTAGTGGGTGAGTGGGCGAGGATAAAGGGGACTCGCCGACTGCTCGCATGGTTTTGGACATTTTGGTTTGCGTCAGGAGTGGATGGCCGGTACGTTTCTATAGCTGTGGCTGATGTTATTGATGATGCGGATTGTGCAATGATGTCGGCGGTGCTCAAATAAGCCCCTCCAGCTTTAAGATGAGATGTAGGTATGTAGGTGGGTTTCCGCGTTCCGCAACGCGGGGAAACAACTCCATAACACCGAACCGCGCCAAAATGGACCCGGCAGCTCCGGTGAGTTTCGGGGGTTGATGCAAAGAAGCAGAGGGGTCAAAACATTTAGGCGGTAGAAAGCGGCAAACAGCTTTCAATTGATGTCCGTCGTTCCAAGACGCGCAGCTCCGATGAGTCTGCAATTGAGTGATTGATGCCGAAGCACCCCCGGCGACTCAGCTCCGTGTCCGGGGGCTCAGGTCCGTGCTTGGCGTGTGAACGGTAACTACGACATCAACAAGGTTCAGCCGCCGTTCTTTGGATTTCTGCAAGCCAAAACTTTGTTTTCACGTCCATACTCCCCATTTGGATGTTGCGTTTAAATCCCGCCTCACCTCACACTGGATGTACTCATGGCCCAGTCTCCGAGTGAACATGTCCAACATCAAAACTCCCCGGGACACCGTCACACTCATGCTGTCACCGTCACTTTTCACCGTGAGAGACTAGGGGATTCCCATCTGTCAAAGTCGCTGGGATGAGGTCAAAACCTACTTCGGACGCTTTGGACTATCCCGAAATGCCAGTCACATAGTGCCCAAGTCCCCCGGGGTGGAACCAGTAGCCTCGATGAAGAGAGATATCGCTGTTTGTCGACGCCGCCAGCCGCAATCGTAGACCCGATTCTGAGTCTCGATATTATCCGCGGCATCATGGCGAAGCGAACGTGGCAGTACACGACGAACCGGCAAGAGCTTCGCCAGTGTCTTTGACCGGAAGGAAAGCCCATCCGATCAGGAGGCAACCTTACGACTCTGAGACATATCATGGGCAGTACCAGAATGTGCGACACGCCAAAAGCCTAGCTCCATGGCAAGTGACGCAAAGTACGAAGATGGAGACACCGAGCCGATCAGCCCGAAGATTCAGCGTGGTCCCTTCGGGGAAGCCGGAAAGAACGACAAGTCAAGCTTCTAGCATATGGCTTGTGGAAATTGCGAGCTACGCTGAAAGAGAAACCGCTGGGTTAATACGAGCGAAAATGTGGGAGTCAATCAATTCCGCTCCGAAGTGAATCGTTCAACCGAGACTGGAGTGGGAAAAACCAGGTCGCAGCCGAGATGATAACCCGGCACTCGAGACGAGACGCAGGTCGACAGGCTGACTGTTCCACCGCCACCATCGCATTCGCGCGTCGTTGCACAGCAGTTGCGGCGGGTCCAAATCAAGTCACAGACAGAAATAGACGCGGTGCCATTTTCCGTACCTACCATTTTTGCACGCTTTGTTCAGATCTTGAGACCATCTCCACCGCAATCATGGAGCTCTCAAGATAGGGGAGAAGGTCAATGCCTTCGTCGCCCCCGAGAGTTGTGGAGTTTTGTTTCGCGGCCTAGACTGCTTCATGTCGGCTCCACCGCTGGCGAGACTCGAGATGGGGAATAATCAGAAGCGCTCCTCTTCGGTGCAGGTGGAACGGCGCTGCAGACATTGTCATTACCGGCCTGATTAGCCAGCGAATCTAGTGGCCGATGGGGTCGCTGGGCAGGCAGGAAATTAGGTACCGATTCGCTCGCGGAGCTCCAATCGAATCTCCAGGGCCCCTTGTTGGTCTCTGCACTGGGAGTCTAGTAGTGCTGCCAGATCCACACACCCCTTTTCGCGCACCCACCCCCCAAGAACAAGCGAAAACATGGGATCCTCTCCTGGAGATTGCGGGTGCCCGTTATATAACTGGGATGAAGCCTTCATCGCCGTAGCGCTTTTGCCTCTCTTTTTTCTCCCTCACCCACATTCGCTCTCTACACCATACCCTGACTTTTTAAGTCAATTTCACTCGTTTTTTACGATCAGAGCTGTCTTCGTCCTCGCCCACGCGACCCCCGAGTAAAATTCTTCCATAATCAGATAATTCCCAACAAAAACAACCCTCAAAATGAAGTTCTCCGTCGCTGCTGTTTTCGCTGCCGCTGCTGGCGTCTATGCCAGCAAGAACGTGACTTATGTCACCGAGGTCGTTACGGCTCTCACCACCTACTGCCCCGAGCCTACCCAAATCACCTATGGTGACAAGACCTACACCATCACCAAGGTATGTAGACCTTGCGGTGACGCCGCATCGAGGGTTAGATTCTGGAGGATGTCAGTTCGACGAGACATGAAATTTAAAGAGACCTCCGGGTCCCAACTCTCGTCTCTGACATTCCACGGATATGCTAACCGAACTTCTACTAGGCCACCACCCTCACCATCTCCGACTGCGCTGGCGGCTGCACCGTGACCAAGCCCATCACCGTCATCTCGTCGGTCATCTGCAATGACTGGTATGTTCCTTTGCTGTCTGAGAATCACAGACGATAGAAATTAACGCGACGGTTTAGCGATGCCCCCAAGCCCACCTACCCCGCCAAGAACAGCACCATCCCCGCTGGCCCTACCGGTGGCGCCCCTGTCGTCCCCACCAGCAAGCCCATCACCGAGGTCAGCGGTGCTGGCAAGGCTGCCGTCCTCTCGGGCGCCGGTCTGGCTGGTCTTCTCGGCCTGGCCGCCTTCGTCCTCTAAATCCGCCCCCATTTGATTCCCCTGGTCTCGTAGGAGGCGAGCGACCGAACCCCATTGCGCGCAAAATCCCTTCCACGTTGGATAATGCACTTGGAGGGGAGAGGAAATAATAGTTAATTGGTTTCGTTGGAACCAACCTGGCGATAATCCCTTCCGCGCTTGAACGACTTGATAGGGCGGACGGCGGTGGGGAAGGGTTATGGGCCGTGGCTGTGGGAGATCCGGGTGAATGAGTCTTGACTCCAGTGACGTTTTGAGCTGGGAACCATGCGGAATGTCCACTCTCATCTTGATGTGAGTGGATGTTCTGTATGGCTGGTTTTTGCTTTCTTCTTCAACCTTTTCCCTTTATGGCTGGATAATTACTTTGTGGGAATTATTTTCTCGCGCGGGCGCTCTGTCCTTTGCGATCTTTAATTTTCGTAAAGTAGAGAGGGAAGGTGGTGTGGGGAGGGAGAACGGAACCGAACCTTGAAGTGTGTGATAGACAAGTAATACACATGCTTCACCCCTTATGATTTGGATGGACTTGCAGAAGTGTTGAAGATGTTGACTGAATCAGATGTGGTGGGTGATGTTATACAGAAGGGTTAAAGATGGATAAGCAAGCACCTCCCGTCGGATTGGTTTCCGTGCCGTTTTTCGGCGGAGACGAATGCATGGGAATATCCGACAGACTAGGTACCCGGTTTATGGATTGCTGGCATTGAAGATATGTTTCACGGCTGAGGCGATCAACTCCAAGTCTCACCACCAGGGTGTGTGTTTCCCATCCATCTTGCGTGGTTATCTCTGACTGTGAGTTTTTAGCTGCCAAGGCCTCCGGGGGGGAAAAACCGCAAAGAAAACTGCAAAGCGAGATAGAGAGAGAGAGAGACGTTGCAACGAAACTGGACTGCACAATGCGATCAAGAGAATACGAGGCATAGTTTTGTAGAGTGGACTAGAGTTACAAGAGAGGAGTATTTGGATTTGGCTCCAGTTTGTGAATCCTTTGACAATACCTTAGAGTGCTTTTTGTAACTACGGCTCCGCTCGAGTGCAACTGCCTAGCAATTCGTAGGTACTCCTCCTGTCTCCTGCCTGCCTAGCGACAAACCAGCCAGCCAGCTAGCAAACAGGATAATATTTTCCATTCTCTTCAAGTCGAGATAGGTGTCTCTCTGCTGACACCACACCTGCCGGCTGAAGAAGGCAAACGCTGAATAATAAGGGAGCTGAAGAAAAGCGACACCGCGAATTGTTTCGTCGCTGGTGACACCCCCGGGGTGAGAGGAGTAAAGTAAGCGAGATTATGTTTTCAGGTTGCTGCTGCTGGTGAGTGGCCAGAGCGTCTAAGTTAGCGGTGCCTGGGAAGTTCGACGGTGAGACGGCGAGGACTGGCAATGGCAAGGAGGACTGAGCGGTCGCAGTGGAGTTTGAAGAGTGAAGTATGAATAGCCTAGCGGATCTTCGATGAACCGCTAGAGTGGAGATTGGATTTCAGGAGATCGGGGTTCAAGATGAAGTACCTACGTGAGTTATTGCCTCAGGCACACAGAGCTAGAACCTCAACGTTGAGAGCACCATCCATCAGCGACAACACAAAGAATGCCGCTCGTCCTGACGCCCGGCCAACGGTCAGACCACAGCTCGGCAGCCGTGGCCAATGACCGGCTTCCCCGCGCTGACGGACCGAATAATCGGAGAAAGGGAATATGCGGGGAGTTTGGGGTTTGCCGAAATCAACGTCAATGAAGCTGCGCAATTGATGAGAGCTATATCCTATAACAAGACAGCAAAGATGGCCTATTGTGTCTGATTTTGCTCTCGCAGGTTCGTCGGAATGGATCATCCCCAAGATCAGGTGCAGTTGCACTCACTCCAAGACGCCGAGAGCTTTTGGGCTCATCAAGCCAACCATGTATACTGGCACAAGAAGCCCGAGGTGGTGCTCGCCCGGGCGACCAAGCAGCTGAACACGGGCGACTCGCACGACCACTGGGAGTGGTTTCCCGGCGGCGAGATCTCAACTTGCTACAATTGCATCGACAGACACGTCTTGGCCGGGCACGGAGACAAGCCCGCCATCCTCTACGACAGCCCCGTCACCAACACCAAACAGCGTTTCACTTACCAGCAGCTCCTCGATGAGGTTGAGACCTTTGCCGGCGTTCTTCGTCAGGAGGGCGTCAAGAAGGGAGACGTGGTGCTCGTGTACATGCCCATGATTCCCGCTGCCCTGATTGGTATCTTGGCCATCAACCGGCTTGGCGCCATCCATGCTGTCGTCTTTGGAGGCTTCGCCGCCAACGCTTTGGCTCAGCGCATCGAGGCTTCGAAGCCGGTGGCTATACTCACTGCTTCGTGTGGCATTGACGGGAACAAGCCGCCAATTCCATACCGCAACTTTGTTGACGATGCGCTGCGTCTGTCGTCGTGGAAACCCGAGCGGACGATTATCTGGCAGCGCGAGCAGTTTGAGTGGCGGCCGCTAAAGAGGACGGACGGTGAGCGGAACTGGCAGAAACTTGTCCAGAGTGCCAGGGCCAGGAAGATCAAGGCTGAGTGTGTCCCAGTCAAGTCGACGGATGGGATCTACATTATTTACACCAGCGGCACCACGGGGCTACCCAAGGGGGTGCTCCGCGAGGCAGGTGGCCATGCTGTCGGCCTGCACCTTTCCATCTCATACCTCTTTGGCATACATGGACCAGGCGATGTCATGGGCTGCTTCAGCGACATTGGCTGGGTTGTCTCGCACAGTTATACTCTGTACGGCCCGCTGCTCACGGGTGCCGCTACCGTTCTGTATGAAGGCAAGCCAGTCGGTACTCCAGATGCCTCAGCCTTCTGGCGGCTCGTCGAAGAATACAAGATCAACTCCGTCTTCACCGCGCCCACCGCATTGCGCGCCATCCGCAAAGACGACCCAAATAACGAGTGTCTCGGCGCCATTGGAGCCCGCGGTGGTCTTCGCAGCCTTCGGGCATTGTTCCTCGCAGGAGAGCGGTCCGAGCCTGCCATCATCACCATGTACCAGGGCTTGCTCAGGGACCATGCGGCACCCGGTGCCATAGTCATCGACAATTGGTGGTCGTCGGAATCGGGTTCCCCCATCTCGGGCATCGCTCTCGTCCCACACGCCGGAAAGCATCGCAAGACCCGTAACCACGACCACCCACCACTTCCCATCAAGCCCGGCAGCGCAGGCAAAGCCATGCCTGGCTTCGATGTCCGCGTCGTCGACGACAGCGGCAACGAACTTCCCCCCGGCAACATGGGCAACATCGTCCTCGCCCTCCCCCTCGCACCGACCGCCTTCCGCACCCTCTGGGGCGACCCGGAGCGCTTCTACCGCGGCTATCTCCGCCGCTTCAGTGGCCGCTGGCTCGACACTGGAGATGCAGGCGTCATCGACACCAACGGCTACATCCATATCCTCGCCCGCTCCGACGACATCATCAACGTTGCCGCCCACCGCCTCAGCACTGGTGCCCTCGAACAAGCCATCACTTCTCATCCCCGCATCGCCGAGGCCTGCGTCGTATCCATCCCCGATGCTCTGAAGGGCTCCCTCCCCTTTGCGTTTGTCACGACCGCCGACTCAGCACCCCACACCGACGACGCACAGCTCCTGGCCGAAATTCAGAGCCTTGTCCGCTCACAGGTCGGCGCCATAGCTACGCTAGGCGGTATGATCCGTGGGAGGGGACTCATTCCCAAAACTCGCTCAGGCAAGACGCTGCGCAGGGTGTTGCGTCAGTTGCTGGAAAATGCGGTACATGGCGAGTTTGACGCCGAGGTGTCGGTTCCGTCGACGGTGGAGGATATCGGAGCAGTAGAGGTGGCAAGGGAGAAAGTGAGGCAGTATTTTGAGCAGCAAGGGGGGAGCCACCGGGCGATTGAAGGAAAGGCGAAGTTGTAATCTCACACGTGAGGGTGTTAACAGGCGGAATGGGTGCTAGTGCTTTTTGTGTGATCCTGTTGCAAGCTGAGCGAGCGTTGGAGTTAAGATTGTGGTAGCTGTATGGCTTTTGACGTTGATGTTGAGGGGCTGGGCATCGGTGAAGCCGTGGTGTTGGGTGTCAGGATGATAGGATGGCAGGATGTCTTGCGTGGAGATATGAGTTATCAAGATTCTCATCTGCCGAGAAGAGATCTCATGATCCGCATGTCATGGACACTCAAACCCTGAGATGATTCGATCCGACCTGGCCGTACCCAACTCAAGCAGCCATCCGTACAGCACTAAAAAGTACACATTTCAATTCAAAGAGTCGATGATCTTGACCCCCAGCCCCTATAGACTTGCCGACGAGACAACCTGTCTTATCCCACAGCATCCCAACACCCTAGTGTGAGCATCCCATGGGAATTTTTTTTTTTTTTTCACAAAGCTGACGATTGGAAAAG
>Ga0247763_1000922_pt1 | contig 17541 bp, 11 predicted proteins | sample UWRJL141409B4_FD_179926 | JGI IMG/M metagenome (GOLD analysis project Ga0247763, IMG submission 179926) | Plant litter microbial communities from Arlington Agricultural Research Station in Wisconsin, United States - UWRJ-L141-409B-4 | ecosystem: Environmental > Terrestrial > Plant litter >...
GAACACGGAACGTTCGGCGATCCATCGCCCCGGCGTCTGGCTGGTGCACAGCTCTTCGCTGTCGGCGGCGCTCCACCGGCACAGGGCCGATGTCGTTCCGGTGCCGCTCGCGACGACGTCGCAGCTCGCTCCCTGTGCCGCGCACTGCTCCGCCTGGAGCGCGTCACAGCGCGGCTCGCCCAGCGGCGCCGTGCCCGAGTCGGTGACGAGCTGGCAGTCGGCCTCGCTCGTGCAGAGCGCTGGCTCGGGCGGCTTGCACCGCGCTGAGCCCAGGGCGACTCCGCACGGCGGCGCAGCGCCAGAGTCGCTCTCGTCGACGCCTGCGTCTGCCGGCGGCACGAACGGTTCGGGCTCGCTCGAGGGGCCCTGCTCGGCGTTCCTGGAGAGGCCATCCACGTCGCCGCCCGCGCGCGACTCCAGCTCGGACAGGTCGCGCAGCGAGCAAGCGAAGGCCAGAGGGGCGCAGCCGATCCAGAGGGTTTCAGCGAGTCTCATGGGGTTCCGAGGCAGCCACGAGGCATCGGCCCGCGCGAGGGCGCGCGGTCGCCGACGTCTGAGGGCACGGGCCCGCTCGTACCGTCATCCCATAGACGAGCGCCGGTCACCCGGGTCGCGTCTCGTCTGCAGCCAGACGTCGTTCAGCCGCCGAATCCGCGTGACGCCCCGAGAGCAGGAGCGTCTAATGGGCTCGCCATGGAACCCTTCGTTGATGCTTTGCGCCGCTACGACGACATCGAGTCGCGCCTGACCGCACCGGTTAGCGAACGGATGCTCGACCTCGCGCAGCTTCGAGCGGGGCAGCGGGTGCTCGACCTGGCGAGCGGTTGCGGGGAGCCAGCGCTTCGAGCCGCGAGTCGGGTCGGAGCGCAGGGTTCGGTGCTCGGCCTGGACATCGCTGCAGAGCTGATCGAGCGAGCTCGGGAGAAGGCGCAGCGCCAGGCGCTATCGAATGTCGAGTTTCGCGTGGCGAATGCCGAGCTGCCCGAGGGTCTTCCCGGCGAGTCGTTTGACGCCGCCACCGCGCGCTGGGGTCTGATGGGCATGCGCTCCCCAGCGGCAGCCCTTGCCCAGGTCCGCAGGCTGCTCGCGCCGGGTGCTCCTTTCGTGGCCGCACTCTGGGCGGAGCCCGACCGCGTCCCCTGGGCGATGTTGCCGCGACGAGTGCTGCGCCGGTATCGCGACCTGCCCGCGCTCGACTCGGACGCCCCCGGCGTCTTCCGCTACGCCGAGCTCTCACGCATCGAGCGCGATCTCGCTGGCGCTCAGTTCAGGCTCGAGCACGTCGAAGAGATGGATGTCCCCGTGATCGAAACGCAGACGGTCGATGGCATCTTGACGTGGATTCGTGATCTGGTCCTGGGCCGACTCGCCGAGGGGCTGTCCGAGCGCGAGCGAGCGCAGTACGAACTCGACCTCGCCGGCGAGGCGGAGCAGCTTCGCGTGGACGGCGTGTTCCGCCTGCGAGGCGTCACGCGGATCGTGCTGGCACGCTGAGCCTGTCGTGATGAACCGGGTGATGGCGCCCTGGGCGTCGCGCGTCAACGCCAGCATCGCAGAGCTGTTCCCGGGCTATTTCGCGCTCGTGATGGCCACCGGCATCGTGTCGATCGCCGCCAAGCTGCTCGGCCTGGTGCGCGTCGCCGAGGCGCTGTTTGGGCTCAACATCGCGTTCTACGTCGTGCTCTCGCTGCTGCTGGCATTTCGCCTTGTCGCTCATTTCCCGAGGGTGCTGGCGGATCTGCGCGATCACAACCGAGGCCCCGGCTTCTTCACCACAGTCGCCGGCACGTGTGTGCTCGGGTCTCAATGCGTCGTGGTCGCGGGACACATCCCCGTCGCGCGCCTGCTCTGGTTTGTCGCGATCGGTCTGTGGGTGGTCGTCATGTACTCGTTCTTCACCGCCGTGGTGGTGCGCGAAGAGAAGCCTTCGCTCGAGGCGGGCATCAACGGTGCTTGGCTCATCGCCATTGTCGCCACGCAGGCCATCGCCGTGCTCGGTTCACTGGTCGCGTCCAGCCTGCCGTCGCCCGCCGCGGTGCTGTTCTTCACGCTCTGCATGTACCTGCTCGGGGCCATGCTGTACCTGACCATCATCACGCTCATCTTCTATCGGTTCACCTTCCTGCCGATGAGCATGGATCGGCTCACGCCGCCTTACTGGATCAACATGGGCGCGGTCGCCATCACCACTCTGGCGGGCTGCACCCTGCTGTTGCATCGCGACCTGTCGCCGCTGGTCACCAAGATCGAGCCCTTCCTGCTCGGCTTCACGATCTTCTTCTGGGCCGCCGCCACCTGGTGGGTGCCGCTGCTCGTCATCCTGGGCATCTGGCGCCACGCCGTGCGCAAGTTCCCGTTCCGCTACGACCCTCAGTACTGGGGCATGGTGTTCCCCCTGGGCATGTACACCGTCAGCACCCTGCGTCTGGCCCAGGCAGCGGACGTGAGCTTCATCCTCATCATCCCGCGCGTCTTCATCTTCCTGGCCCTGGGCGCGTGGGCGGCGACGTTTGCCGCCATGGTCGTCTCGCTGCTCGGCTCCGGCAAGCCGCGCGGCGTGAACGCCATCACGACGTAGCCGGTTCCCCCCGCGGGTGCGCCCTCGGGCGCCGCCGCCTGGCCCGCGGCACCGCGTTGACAGTCGAGCTCAGTAGAGCTCGCCGAGCCTGCGAGCTCTCGGGCGGAGCGCCCACGAGGCCAACGTGATGGCCGCGATCGCGACATTGACCACGATGATCCAGGCACCATCCTCATGCGCGACGTGGGAGACCAGCGCGCCCATCATGTTGAAGAAGATGCCCGCATACGCCCACTCTTTCAGGCGCGGCAGACCCGGCCACAGGATGGTGAGGATGGCGAGCACCTTGGCGAGCCCGAGGGCTGGGATGATGTATGCCGGGTAGCCGAGCTTCATGATCCCGTCGATGGTGGTCTTCGCTCCCGCGAGCTCGAAGATGCCGCCCGTCATGCAGAAGACGACGACCCCCGTCGCCCCCCAGTAGGCGACGGTCTTCGCCCTCGTCGCGCCGCCGTTCACGGCAGTTGCCCCAGCATTTCGATCGAGAAAGAGAGACTTTGACATTGGACCTCCAGATGACCCGCATCCATCGCGGGTCTGATTGAAGGACGCGGGGGCAGCCGGGAATGGACACCTCCCCTCATTTTTTTTCTGACGGGGGCGGGCCTCCGGGGGCGATTGCCTCCAGGCGCCGCTCGAGCAAGGCTTTCTCGGGGTTTGTGGGCGCCGCCGCGAGCGCACGCTTCGTGTGCGCGAGGGCGCGGTCGCGATCGCCGCGCCGCCGATGCAGATCGCCGAGCGCCGCATCCCACAGGTAGTACTCGACGAGCCAGCTCGGCGCCTCGAACCCCTCGAGCTCGGCGAGCCCCACGTCGGCCCCTTTCCATTCGGACAGCGCGATCGCGCGGTTCAAGACGTTGAGCGGCGAGGGCGCGATGCGCTCGAGCACCTCGTAGAGCCGGACTATCTCCGCCCAGTCGGTCTCTGCATAGGTGGGAGCGAGGCAGTGCTCCGCGGCGATGCCTGCCTCCGCGTGGTAGCGCGACACCGCCTCGCCCCGAGCGGATCGCACGAGGTGATCGATCCCGCGCTGGAGGAGCACGCGATCCCACAGCGAGCGGTCCTGCTCTTCGAGGAGCAGGAGGCCGCCCCAGCCATCCACGCGCGCGTCGAACCGCGCCATGTGAAGACAGATGAGCGCGATGAGCGCCTCCGTCTCGGGCAGCGCGCCCGCGGGCTCGTCGTTCAACAAGAGGGCCAAGCGAAGGGCCTCGTCGCACAGCTCGCGACGGATCACCCGGTCGGGCTGCGCGGAGCTGTAGCCTTCGTTAAACAGCAGATAGACCATGTGCAGGACGCCGTGAACCCGCTCTGGATCGATGGGCGTGAGCTCGGCGTGCTCCCGCAGCCGAGAGCGTGCGCGCTGCAGCCGCTTGTGAACGGCGTCGACGCTCTGGAAGAGACGAAGCGCGATCTCCTCCGTGCTGAAGCCGCAGAGGGTCTTCAGCGCGAGCACCAGCTGCGACTCGGGCGGGATCGCGGGGTCAGCGCAAACAAAGAGCAACCGCAGCACGCCGTCGTGGACCTCCTGCTCGACGTAGTCTTCGCGGACCTCGGCTGAGTAGCGCTGGTCTCGCTTCTCGCGGCGGAGCTCGTCGAGCACGTAGTTGTGGGCGACGCGATACAGCCACGCCTCCGGATTGTCTGGCAGGTCGGTGGCCCACGATCGCGTCGCCTGCAGCAGCGCCGTTTGCGCCGCGTCCTCGCAGAGCTCGATGCGACGAACGCCGAATCGGCGCGAGAGGATCGAGACGAGGCGCCCGAGCTCCCGGCGGAACCAATGCTCTGGAAGCTCGGGCGTCGGCATCGTCAGAACGTCGCGAGCTCGATGATTTCGACGCTCGGGAACATCGGGACCTCCTTGGCGACCTCCACGGCGCGCGAGAAGGACTCGGCCTCGATGAACGACCAGCCGCCGACGACCTCTTTACCTTCGACGTACGGTCCGTCCGTGACCGCACCGGCCCTGCACACCGCCGAAAGGCCGCCGGGCTTGGGGCCCGAGCGCGGCGGCGACTGCTCGAGGATCTCTTTGGAGTACTTGGTCATCCAGGATTTCCACTGCGCGTAGCCGGCCTGCATGTCGGCGGGAGACGGCTGATCGCGCGGATCGGTAGACTTTCTAAAAATAAACAAGAACTTAGACATCACATATCTCCAGAACGCCTGCTCCAAATCGCAGGTCTGTGGGGATGACGCTGAGCCACCGCCGCCTGGACATCAACCGGTGCTTTTTCTGTCGAAGCCTCGAAAGAGGGCCGCCGCACTCCCAATTTGCCCGACCGGCTAGCCGCCTATCACTGTTTGCCATCAGCGTGCACCGCCTGCTGGCTGGGCGGCCCAGCGCGGGCTGGAGAGGAAGAGCAGCTTGGTCAGCGGGGGCTTGGCGGCGGCACAGAGCAAGCGCAGCGTCGAGCTGTCCTCGATGATCTCCCTGGAGCTCGAGGCACGGGTCGGGCGCGTGATAGTGCACCGCTCGCACGAGCTCGCGGATCACGCCGGCGTTGCGACAAATGCACGTCAGCGTGATCGGAGCCTGCTCGATGGGGTGGCGTGACCGCATCGGCATCAAGGCTTGGCCGTCAGCGTGAAAGACGTAGAGCACGCTGAACTCGCGCGAAGCGAGCGCGGCATCGACGATGATCCTCCAGCGAAGGCGGCGCATCGGCGACGGGCGCGTCGTTCCTGGCCGACATGCCGCCGCGGGGCCGCGCCTGCGCCGCTGCTGAGCCGTGCCTGACTCGTGCTATAGCGTGGGGGTGAACACGGTGGCTGCTCGTGCAGCGCGGTTCGGTACGAAGCGACGTCCGCTTGCTCTCGGCGCACCGGGCACCTCCGACTTGCGCTCATGAATAGGCCGCAACCGAGCTGGGACGACCTGCGCGTTCTGCTGGCCGTGCACCGGGGCAAGAGCTTTCTGGCTGCCGGCAAGGCCCTCGGTGTCGCCACGTCCACCGTCGCGCGGCGCATCGAGGCGCTGGAGGCCAGCGTGGGGCGTCCGCTCGTGCATCGCGGGAACGGCGGAACGAAGATCGACGCAGACGCGCTCGGCCTCGTCGCTCTCGGCGAGCAGATGGAGCACGGGTTCGAGGCCCTGCGGCGCGGGCCCAGCGCCGAGCGCATCACTGGAACCGTTCGCGTCTCCGCCAGCGAGGGCTTCATGCGAGCTTTGGTTCGCGTTCTCGCCAACGTTCGGGCGAAGCACCCCGCGCTGCTCCTGGAGGTGGCCTCGGAGTCGCGCTTCGCGGACCTGGCGCGGCGCGAGGCGGACATCGGCATTCGAATCGCCCGCGCGGCGACGCCGACGCTGGTCGAGAAGCGCCTCGGGCGCATGAGCCTCGCCGTGTTCGGCGCGCGGAGCTACCTGGAACGGCGCCTGCCTGGAGGTCGACTGAACCGTGACGATGCGGCACGCCACGAGTGGGTCGGGTTCGATCGCGCGCTGGCGCGGCTGCCGTCAGAAGAGTGGACGCGCGCGTACGGCGCAAAGCGCTTCGTCTTGCGCGGGTCGTCGCCGGCAGCGCTGGAAGAGGCGGTGGTGACGGGCATGGGGCTCGGCATACTGAGCGAGGCCCAGGGGGCAGCGCTCGGTCTGGTGCGTGTTCACACGGAGACGAGTCCCCCTCCGGTAGACGTCTTCCTCGCCTTTCACCGGGACGCGAAGCGTACGCCGCGGGTCCGCGTCGTCCTGGACGCCATCGAGGCCGAGCTCCATGGCCTGATCGGTTGACTACGGGCGCACCGCCTCGAGCGGTGCAGCTCGCTCGGGCAGCGCCGCGGCCATCATGTCGGCGAGCATGCGCGGCTCCGCCCGGCCGAGCTTGCCGAGCTTGCGGCTCGTGGTCGTTCGGCTCATCAACCATAGCAGCGCCGCCAGCACGACGCGCGGGATGCGAGGGAGCGCCGCGACGACGGGGGGGCGCACCGAGTTGCCGAGCGCGCGGACGATGTGCAGGCCGGCGAACAACGCTTCGGCGTGCTGGACCGCCTCGCGCCAGGATATACCGGCGCTGCGCGCGAACGACAGCACACCGATGGCCATGAGGGGATAGACCATCGCGGCGTGCGAGCGGAGCCAGCTCTGCATGTCGTCGTCAACGACCGTCGGAATGCCCGCGGCGGTGAAGAGCGCGGCGACCTCGGGATCGCTCACTGTGGTGCCGCGGCGAATCTGCGGATCGATGCGGCCAGCCTCCAGCAGGACGAACACGCCGCCAGGGAAGCCGAACGCGAAGCGCTCCGCCCCTACCCCCTCGCGCAACGGCGCGATCGACTGGAACGTGTTGAACATGAACATCACCTTGCGCGCCGCCGACTCCCGCAGCGCAGGGAGCACGGCGTCGACCTGCGGCGCGAGGACGGTGACGAGAACGAGATCGAACGCCGCCGCTCGATCGAGGCTGGCGGTGACCGTGACCGCCGCGCGCTCTCCGGACGTGTGTACGATGGCGCGATCGCGCGAGAGCTGGTCGAGGCGTGCTCCGCGGGCGACGACCGTGACGTCGTGACCGCTGCGAGCCAGATGAAAAGCGAAGGTGCTGCCGATGGCGCCGGTACCGATGACGGCTATCCTCATTCACGGTCTCTAGGCCGCCGCGGCATGCGCTCCAATGCACATCGACGCAAACCGGATTCGCGCCGGCGCAAATCGGGGGCCATCTCTGCGCCGAACTCAGCGTTCTCCAGACCCGAGGCGACGACGGTGGCCTTCCCGGACGTGCCGATCACGAACAGAGGCGCCAGTAGCTCGTGCCCCAAGTTCGTGCCCGAGAAACCCGGCGCGGACTTCGGGTTTCCCCTACTGGTGGCCGCGCGCCGGCGCCACGCCGCGACCCGACGCCGCGAGGCTGCGCTCGATGACCCGCATCAGCTCCGGCGCCGACGCTGGCTTCTGGACGAGCACGTTGGGAACGCCCGACAAGAACTCCGTCCCTTGCTCGGTGTTGGCGCCGCCGGACAGGAAGATGATGCGCGCGGCGAGCTCTGGCCAGGTCTTCGCCACCTCGCGGTAGAACGCCATGCCGCTCATCCCCGGCATGATCAGATCGCAGAGGATCACGTCGAACTCTTCGTGCCGATGCAGGCGATCGAGCGCATCCGTGGCCCGTTCGCTCGTCACGACGTCGTGCTTGGAGCTCAACATCCGGCGCACCACCGCGAGCACGGCCGGGTCGTCGTCGACGAGCAAGATTCGCCCGCCGAGCCCGACGAGCGGGGGGGGCGCCTCGGTCGGCACGGCCTCTCGCGCGATCGGGATGCGGACGACGAAACACGAGCCCTTCCCGAGCTCGCTCGTGACGCTGATGTCGCCCCCCATCTCCGACAGGAGACCATGACAGACGGCCAGGCCGAGCCCCGTCCCGATCCCGGCGGGTTTGGTCGTGAAGAACGGATCGAAGATCCGCTTCAAGACGTCGGCCGACATTCCGCAGCCCGTGTCGGCGATGGAGACTCGAATGAACTCGCTGTGCCCCTGGTGGTCGGGGGCGTCGACGTCGATGCTGACCGTGAGCTGGTTGGTCGCTCGCTCAGTATCGCGCATGGCGTGGGCAGCGTTCAGGAGCAAGTTCAAGAATACCTGCCCGAGTCGACCTTCGTCTACCCGGGCCTTGGGCACGGGGTGCAGGTCGCGCACCACGCGCGCGTAGCGGACGACGGCCGAGTGGCTCACGCGCATGGCCCACTGCATGCGGTCCACGACGTCGCAGAGATCGGCGCGGGCGTCGCGACGCGCGAAGAAGCTCAGGTCGCCGACGATGCCCGCGACATGCTTCGCGCCCTGTTGCAGATCGTTGGCCAGCGCATGCAGGCCATCGGCGACCTCGCTCACGTCTCGCAGGTCGTCGCGCTGCTTGGAAGATATCAGGAGCCCCAGCCGATCGAGCTCCTCCTTCAAGAACTCGATGTTGCCGAGCACGTAGGTCAACGGGTTGTTGATTTCGTGGGCGATGCCTGCCGTCACGACACCGAGGGAGGCGAGCCGATCGGCGACGGCGACCTGCTGCTGTGCCCGACGCTGCTCCGTCAGGTCTTTGATCACCGCCACGGCGCCCGAGAGCCCACCCCGCTCGTCACTGATGGGCGCCACGGTGTAATCCACGGGGAGCTCGCGCCCCGCGGCGAGCAGGGCCGTGTTCTGCGGGAGGCGGACCACCTCGCCCGTGTCGAAGGCTCGCTGCACGGCGTTGTCGATGGGCTCGCGCGTGTTCTCGTTGAGCAGCTGGACAAGCTCGCTCAGCGGGCGACCGCGCGCCGTCGCCTCGCGCTGGGCGAGGAGCGCCTCTGCCGCCGTGTTCAGGAACGACACCTTGCCATCGGGATCCACGGCGATCGCCGCGTCGCCGATCGCCCGCAGCGTGGTCGCCAGCCAGCGCTCGCGATCGCGCAGCTGGCGTTCGAGCCGGTAGCGGAACAGACACACCTCGACGCTGCTCTTGAGCTCGCTCCAGCGATAGGGCTTGAGCAAATAGCCGAGCGCCCCGGCGAGCCGCGCCCGCTCGACGGTTCGATCATCGGCGAAGCCGCTGAGGAACACCACCGGTGTTTCGAAGCGCTCCCGCAGCATCCGGGCGGCGTCGATTCCGTCCAGCTCGCCGCCGAGGTTGATGTCCATGAGCACGAGGTCGGGGCGGCGAGCCTCTGCAGCCTTCAGACACGCGAGCGCCGACGGAACGGACGCGGTGACCTCGTAACCCATCTCTCCGAGCGCCTCGGCCAGATCCGCGGCGGCGGCCTCTTCGTCCTCAACCACCATGACCGCGATTGACACTCGAGTCTCCCGGCTGCGCCCTTGCGAGCAACCCTAGCTCAGACTTATGCCTTCTCGCGGGTCGTGCAACCGCTGCGGCTCTTTCTGGGCTCGCCGTCGTGCGATACTCGCACCGTACGGCGTGGCTCAAAGCGGCTCGACGTGCCCCGGAGCGGCTTGGAGGCAAACCGCCCCGGCTACAGCGAGGGCGTGCGTGGGATGACGGCGCCTGTGGCGTGTTGTCGCTTCACCGCCGACGCGGCTGCATGGATAGAGCTTGGAGCGCTAGAGCTGGAGCGAAACCAGCGGCCCTCGAGCTTTGCGACCCAGGTGGTGTCGGGTCGTGTCGAGCCCTCCCGAATCGAGCGGGCGCGGCCTGCCGAGAGCTGCTGCCGCTCCACGCGCCGTGCTCCCTTCGCGGCTTGCATGCAACGGGCACGCGGCGTGTCTCACCGCGCAGCCGAGCATTGCTGTCAGATCGGTGGCTCGCTTACGCTGAGGGGCTTCGCCCCAAACGCGAGAAGCCAACCCTGAACTCTCCGCACTTCGAGTGAGCATTCGGTGCAGCGAACCCCTGATCCTGACGAGAGCATCAAACGCCGCCTGTGGGCCGTCGTCGCGGAGGCGACCGACCGCGCCCCTTCCGAGCTGACACCGAGCGCCCGCCTGGTGAGCGATCTGGAGCTCGATTCCCTGGCGCTCGCGTCGCTCTGGAACGAGCTGGAGCAGGCCTTTCCCGGGCTGGAGGCTCGAGACCTGGCGCTGACGCATCCGGATACCTCGCTCGGGTCGTTGCTATCGGTCTTGCTGGAGCGGCTCGTGGCGCCGCCTTCGCCGCCGTCACCCTCGCCGCCGTCACCCTCGCCGCCGTCACACTCACCCTCGCCCGCGCCGCCTGCCGTGAGCCGCGCGGGGGCGACGGCCTCGTCCGCCATCACCTGGAACGCGGACGCTCGCGCCACGCGCACCACGTTGCTGCTGCTCGATGCTCTCGAGCTCGACAGCCCCTACTTCCGCAGCGTGGAGGGCAACGCGGGTCCGAGCGTGCGCATCGCGAACCACACGGAGCTGAACCTCTCGACCTACGACTATCTCGGCCTGAGCGCGGACGCGCGGGTGGTGGAGGCGGCGGTGCAGGCGCTGCGCCGCTACGGGACGTCGGCCTCAGCCAGTCGCATCGCTTCCGGCGAGCGCCCGGTGCACCGCGAGCTGGAGAGCGCCCTGGCGGAGTTCCTGGGCTGTGAGAGCGCTCTCGCGTTCTCCGCGGGGCACGGCATGAACGTGTCGGTGCTGGGCCATCTGCTCGCGCCGGAGGACCTGATCGTCTGCGACGCCCTCGCCCACGATAGCATCCTGCAAGGCGCCCGGCTCTCGCGCGCCAAGCTGAGGACGTTCCCCCACAACGACGTGGACGCGCTCGATCGCGTGCTGCGCGAGCAGCGACCGCACGCGCGGCGAGCGTTGATCGCCATCGAAGGCGCCTACAGCATGGATGGCGATCTGGCGCCGTTGCCCGAGATCGTCGCGCTCAAGCGCCGGCACTCGGCGCTGCTGTTCGTGGATGAGGCGCATTCGCTGGGCACCGTCGGCGCGACGGGGCGCGGCGTCGCCGAGCATTTTGGCGTGGAGCGTTCAGAGGTGGACGTCTGGATGGGGACGCTTTCGAAGGCCCTGGCGAGCTGCGGCGGCTACGTCGCCGGGCAGCGCGCGCTGATCGAACACCTGCGGTATTCCACTCCGGGCTTCGTGTACTCCGCCGCAATGACACCGGCCAACGCGGCCGCCGCCCTGGCAGCCCTCGGCATCCTCGCTCGCGAGCCGGAGCGCGTCGCGCGCCTGCAACGCAACGCGCGCTGTCTGCTCGAGGCGTGCCGGAGTCGCGGGCTGAACGTGGGCAGGGCCGGCAGCACGCCCATCGTACCCATCGTCGTCGGCGGCTCCGTTCGCTGTCTGCAGCTGGCGGATGCGATGATCCGCGCTGGCGTGAACGTGGTGCCGATCACCCACCCCGCCGTCGAGGAGGGCGAGGCGCGGATCCGCGCCTTCGTGAGCGCGGGCCACGAGCCCGCCGAGCTCGATCGCGCCGCCGAACTCCTGCGCGAGCAGAGCGAGCGGCTCTCGACGAAGGACGCCGAGCGGGCGCGGGCGTCGAGCGCCATGGTGTCGTCGAGCGCCGTGGTGTCGTCGAGCGCCGTGGTGTCGCCGGTCGGCGCCGCGCCGGCGGTCGCCCTCCGACCTGCCCACGAGGTGCGGCGCGCCTTCGTGACGGGCGGCAGCGGCTTCATCGGCTCCCGCGTCGTGCGGCGCCTGATCGACCAGGGCATCGCAGTGTGCTGCCTCTCCCGGCAGGACCGTCCGGCGCGGCTCGCCGATCTGCCGGTGCGGCTCGTGCGCGGCGATCTCTCCGCTACGAACGCGCTCGCCGACGGCGTGCAGGGCTGCGACGCCGTGGTGCACCTGGCCTGCGTGTCCTCATGGGCTGACATTCGCGCCCTCGGCGACCGGCTCGATGCCGTTGCCGTCGAAGGCACGCGCCAGGTGCTGTCGGCAGCCGTGGCCGCCGGCGTCCGACGCTTCGTGCACGTCTCCTCCGTCGCCGCGCTCAACGCCAGCGAGCAGCCGCGCGTCTTCGACGAGTCAGCCCGCTACGAGCTGTCGCATCGGGGCCTCGCTTACAGCCTGGCCAAGCACCGTGCCGACGCGCTGGTGGCCGAGTACGCCGCGCGGGGCCTCGACTGCGTCACGCTGATGCCCGCGGAGACCTTCGGCCCGCACGATGACGAGCTCGTCACCGCCGGCACGCTCCGCGACATCCTCGAGGCATCGCCCGCGGCCGCTTGCGACGGGGGCACCTCGGTCGTTCACGCCGACGACGTCGCCGACGGCATCGTCGCCGGCCTCCTGCGCGGCGGCACGGGGGAGCGCTACGTGCTCGGAGGCGAGAACCTCAGCGTGCGGGAGCTGGCAGAGAAGACATTGCTCGCGGCGGGGCGCCGCCCCGTCGTCGTGCCGATCCCGAACGACGCGCTCCGCCGTTTGACCCGCGCCATGCTCGACGAGGGCCTCGAGCCACCCCTCTCACCCGACGTGCTCGACTACGCGACGCTGTACTGGTTTGTAGACTCGTCGAAGGCGCGTCGCGAGCTCGGCTACGCGCCGCGCGGCGCGGACTCGACCCTGCGAGACGTCGTCACCTGGCTGCGAGAGACCGGGCTGCGAGAGACCGGGCTGCGAGAGACCGGGCTGCGAGAGACCGGGTCTACGCCCCCGCCGAGCCGGCGACGCAATCGACTGTAATTGTCGGGGTTCGTCGCCCCATTCATGGTGTCTGGAGTCGGCGAGAACCCGCCGGCGGCTCTATCGGAGAAGGAGTGCCCGTGGACCAATCCGTGACAATGGGGTCTCGACAGGGGACCGATGTCGGTGACGCATGGCGGCGAGCTCATGAGCTGGCGCGCGCGTGGTGGCCGGGGGTCGAGCTGCCGCTTCAGCAGTTTGCGAGCCATCTGCAGCGGCTCGACTGGAAGCACGAGTCGCCCGAGCACACCCATGAGCTCTATTTGTGCTGCGCGTGCAGCCTCGGTTGCCCGGAGGCGTGCCGGCGGCTGGAGAGCGAGTACTTTCCAGCCCTCGAAGCTGCCCTGCATCGCCAGTGCGGGCGGCGCGACTTCGTCGAAGACGTCCTCCAGCAAGTGCGCGAGCGCTTGCTCGTCGGGCCCGCACCGAAGATCGCGTCCTACGAGGGGAAGGGGTCTCTGTCTTCCTGGCTGCAGCGAGTGGTGCGGCGCGCGGCGTGCGACGTGTACCGAAAGGAGAATCAGGCTCGGCGCATCGCCTCCGGCTGGTGGCAGGTGGTAGAGAGCCTGGCCCCGACGCCCTCGAGCGAATCCGATAGCTCGCGCCCGAGCGATGCTCGCTACATGGGCGCGCTCGAGCGAGCGCTGCTCGAGGCATTGGCGCAGCTCTCGCTGGAGGAGCGGAGCTTGCTGAAGCTGTATTATGTTCAAGGGTTGAGCGCCGACGAGCTCAGCGAATGCCTCGGGCGTGACCGCTCGACGGTCTATCGGCGACTCAACCAGATCACGGCGCAGGTCAGGCGCTGGAGCGTGGCTCGCGCTCGTGAGCAGACCGGCATTGTAGACCGTGAGGAGCTCGGCAGCCTGTTTCGAGCCAACCACATGTGGATCTACCTGGACCCCGCCGTCTGGCTCGAGCCCCGTCGAGCGGAGGGCGACAGCGCCCAGGCAGCCAGGCTCAAACGCGGGTGATCTTCAGCATCTCTAGGCCGATACGGAGCTGCCGCGTACGAGGCCTGCGTTCGATGATGCTGGCGGCGACGAGCGGCGCGCTCGCCGCGATGTGCTGGCGGATCCGAAATACATCGTGATCGACGCGCTGCGAGATCTCGCTGCCGGCGACCAGATCTTCCTTGTAGAGCCACCCACAAGAGGTCTCCGGCAGGTTCGCTGCGCGATCATCGAGCCGCGCTCGCGCCAGCGTGAGCAAGAGGTGGTTCTGCACTCGGTTGCCGAGCGACAGCGAGCGCTCGGGTGACTCGAGCCGCAGCTCGACGTACTCTTCGTCGGCTGAGACGATGAAGTGCAACGCCATCGGCGCGACCGCCGCATGGGCATCGCACGTGACGGTCCGGGCAGCAGCGTCGGGACAACAGAATCGCCAGAGCTGGGAGCCCGCCTCGAAGGTATCTCCGTTGATGACCAGCCGCGGCGGCGAGTCCGCCGCCTCGACGACCCACTGCCCCGCGGAGTCTTGATACAACGTCAGATCGGGGGCCTCGTCGGAGGGCAGTCCGTGCACCGAGCCCACGACGATGATCTGATCGGCGGTCGCCGCGTTCACCACCATCACGACCGGCGCCGCATCGCTCGTGACCTCCCAGGCCTGGTCGACCCGGCCGAAGGAGAGCCGATCGCCTCGAGCCACGGCGTATGCCTGACGGGACTCGAGGCGCCGACCGTTGAGCCATGTGCCGTTGCGGCTATCGAGGTCCCAGACGTTCCAACTGTCTCCCAACCAGCGCAGCACCGCGTGCTGGCTCGAGGCGAAGCTCGCGGTCAGGCGCAAAGCACACTGCGGTCCGCGTCCGATCAGGGTCTCGGATTCGAGCAGCCGCACCAGCGGGGCCGTCAGGCATGTGATCTGACCCACGTGGCCGCGAACCATAGCAAAGCCTTCGCGGATGGAGCACGTGCAACGCGAGGGCGCCCTCGTTCTGGCCCAATTGGTGGAGATTGCCGCCCGATGCCTTTCCACGTAGAGTTTGGCTGGCTCTCATTGGGGGTTCGAGATGGTCCGTGCCGCCCTGGCAAGATCGGATGATGTCGGCGGTTATCGGATCCTCGGCCGGCTGCGCGAGGGCGGCAACGGAATCACCTATCGCGCGTACCACTCGAGCAGTGGGCGAGCCGCGATCATCAAGGTGCCGCGCGTCGAACAGGCCGCGACGACTGACGCATTCCTCGATGAGATCGCCACGTTGCAACTGCTCAATCGCGCCGGCGTGCGCGGCGTGGTCGAGATCTTGGCCACGGGGTTTGTAGGTCAGTTGCCATGGTATGCGATGGCGGCGCTCGACGGGCAGGAGCTCGCGTCACATCTGCGCGCGCTCTGGGCGCAGGCGTTCACGGCGTCCGCATTCGCCGAAGCGACCACGGAAGCAGGCGAGCAGAGCGAGACCGTGGAGCTCGCCGTTGCTGATGAAGCCGGTGCGCGTTCGAGCCACGCGCGAGCGCCGGAGAGCCCATCGAACCCGGAGGCGCCGCGCCGCGCTCTGGACGGCGACCGCCTGCAAGCGACGCTGCGATTGGTCGGCGACATCGCGACCATCCTGGCCGAGGTGCACTCGCAAGGCGTGCTGCACGGAGACCTGAGCCCGGCCAACATCATGCTCGGCGCCAACCTGTCACCGACCCTGCTCGACTTCGGCACCGCCCGCAGCGTCTTCGAGCCGGGCAAGGCGCGCGAGCGCGCGGCGGTGAGTGGGCAGCGGCGCGCCACGCCGGGCTACGCCGCGCCCGAGGTGTTTCGCGGCCAGCTGCTCGACTCGCGCTGCGACATCTACAGCCTGGGCTGCATCGCCTACGAGCTCCTGCTCGGGAAGCGACCCTTCAACGCCTCCGACCCTGCGGCCCTGATCCAGCAGCATCTGCTGCGCGTCCCCGAGTATCCGGCGGCCGGAGACCTCCCCGAGGGCGTGGCGCAGCTGCTCCGGCGCATGCTCGAGAAAGACCGTGCGCGCCGCGTCTCGCACGCGATCGAGGTCGCCGAGGAGCTCGCCCGCTGGAACGCCGACTCGCGGCCCATCGCGGCGGGGACGCGCACCCTCGGCGTGTTCCGGCCGCGCCTCGCCGGGCGGGCAGACCCCCTCACCCGACTGCGTCAGGTGGTCGACGGCGCTCGCCAGGGGCGAGGCGGCCTGGTGATCGTGCGCGGTCAGAGCGGCCACGGCAAGACGCGCCTCGTGAACGAGCTCGGCTTCGACGCCGAGCGAGGTGGCGCGCTCGTCCTCGTCGGGCGCTGCGTCCAGGCGCCCACGGCTCTCGCTCCTGCCGAGCCGGCGCTCGCCTCCGGTCTCGAGCTTTTCGAGCCCGTCTTCGAGCGAGTCGCCACCGCGCTGGCGAAAGGCGAGCTCCAGCTCGACACCGAGCGCGAAGGGCCGCTCGCCCTCGCGCTCGCCAGTGTTCATCCCTACTCGCCCGTTCGCCTCGCGCGTCGGGAGCTCCCGAGCCTGCCGCCGCTGCCCCCCGCGGCGGCCGCCCAGCGACTCTTCGGTGGTGTGTTGTGCCTGCTCGGTGAGCTCGCGCGCCAGCGCCCCCTCGTGCTCTTGCTCGACGATCTGCAGTGGGCCGACGAGCTCTCCGTCCAGCTCCTCCTGCGCTTCGCACGAGAGGCTCGAGAGCTGCCGATCGTCGTCATCGCCACCACGCGAGACCGCATCGGGCCGAGCGAGCCCGACGAGCTCCGCCAGGCCAGCTCGTTTGAGGTGCTGCTCGGTTGCCTCGGACGGAGCGACACCGCGGACGTCGCGAAGGACCTCCTCGGCAGTGACACGCTACCCGAGGGCTTCCTCGATTTCCTGATCGCACGCTCCGACGGGGTCCCGTTCTTCATCGCCGAATACACACGCGCGGCGCTCCGAGCCGGCTGGCTGCGCCGCGAGGCGGCCGGCCGCTGGTCGTTCACGCTACCCGACAACGCTGGAGCCGACGCTATCCTCGCTCGAACGATAGACGAGGTGCTCGTCGAGCGAGCGAGCGCGCTGTCGGCTGACGCCCATCGCGCGCTACGGCTCGCGGCGGTGCTCGGGCGCGAGTTCGACGGCGCCGATCTCGTCAGCCTGTCTGGAGGCGCCGTCGCTTCGCGCACCGCATTGAGCGAGCTCGTGGCGCGTGAGATCCTGGTGCACCCCGACTCCGACCGCTATCGATTCACGCACGACGCCATCCGCGAGGCCGTGGAGCGCTCGCTCGCGTCCGACGAACGCGCGCGCCTCCATCGCCTGGCTGCCGACGTCGTGACGGGGAAGACCTTCGCTCGCGACCTCCAGCGCTCGGCCCGCCTCGGCCACCACTGGTCCGAAGCGGGCGAGCCCGAGAGAGCGCTCGAGCACCTCGAAGCCGCCGCGCTCGCCGCCGTCCGAGAGAACTCACTCAGCCTCGCCTGCGACCTGTATCGGGCTGCCCATCATCAGTGCCAGCTGACACAGGCGCCGGTGGCCAGCAAGCTCTCGCAGCTGGACGAAGATCTCGGTGACGTGCTCTTCACGCTGGCGCAGCACACCGAGGCACGGACTCGCTTTCGGCGAGCCCTCGGCACGCGACCCGAGTCGTCTGCCCTCGAGCGCGGGCGGCTCTGGAGGAAGCTCGGGGCGTCGTGCTTGACGCTCTATGAGTATGACGAGGTGAGCACCTCGCTCGACGAGGCCGAGAGAGCGCTCGGCAGCATCGTCGACCCCGATGTCTCGGCGATTCGCGAGCTGATCGAGGTGAAGCTGAAATGGGCCGGGCGCTTGTATTTCTCTCAGGCCGAGGGCTCGAGGATCGACGCTGTCCTGGAAGAGCTTCGCCGGCTCGTCGACGAGCGCGGGACAGACACTCAGCGCAGCACGTACTACGTTCTGGCCAGCAACCGGGCGCTGCTGCGCCAGCGGTTCGCGTACAGCCCCGAAGCCACCCAGCTCGCCGAGCGCGCGATC
>Ga0247763_1000924_pt1 | contig 17521 bp, 19 predicted proteins | sample UWRJL141409B4_FD_179926 | JGI IMG/M metagenome (GOLD analysis project Ga0247763, IMG submission 179926) | Plant litter microbial communities from Arlington Agricultural Research Station in Wisconsin, United States - UWRJ-L141-409B-4 | ecosystem: Environmental > Terrestrial > Plant litter >...
AACGTCTCGAGCAACATTACGAATGCTGTTCTGTACGGCTACACACCCGAGCTGTTTTCCACACCACAGAGAGGCACGGGGAATGCCCCAACGGTGATGTGTAACTGCGTGTTTGGCATCATGGCGGTAAGTCCCCCCCTTATCTCGGGGTGCGATGATGGAGCTAATCCGCCTTCAGCCGATCGTTGCCATCTATACGAATCTTCAAACAGCGGCGCATATACACACCAGCGGTGCCTTGTGAATAGCCGCGGCCTCTTGGCTTTGCTGCTGCCATTTGAATCCAGGGGGAATCAGCCATTCTGATAATGCTGTGTTAGAGGAAGTCGGAAATGTATGGGTGATGTTGCCCCTGAAAGGATGCTTGGCGCTAGCAAGTTGAGCGGTACCTATCTCCTTCGTAGGTACCTAGGTATGTTCGGATCTACCCCAACCTGGCATGCAGTTGACGATGCCTTCTAAACAAGAAGCTCTTCGGTATCTCGTCATTTTCGCGTCCCGGGGGGCCTTAGCAGCGACCGATCCATTTCATCACCGAGGGCAACGGTGTCGATCGAAGCCCTTTGGGTAACTCCATGTCGCCCGCGTCGGTTGCACGTGCACAAGGTTCCGCTGCCCTGCGCCCTGCGCCTTCGGCTGGTATCCATGCACAGCATCTGCATTTACATCGCGGTGTGAGGGACTGACTACCTTACGAAATAATACACAACATCTCCAAGCCCCGAATGGCATTTTCTGCACAGATAGATACGAGTGATCGGCCTTGCAATTCTGGATTTACGAGTTGTCCATAGCAAGTGTGCGGGCCAAGCACGGAATTATCGCATATGGGTATGCGTTCCACATGCGAACCGATCCACCGCATCGCCTAGGACATACTGTAACAGCATATCCCGTGTCTCTAGACTCGTCGCTGGGCCAGGTACGAAGCTTGGAGAACACTCCTATCGGTATGCGGCTCTACAAGACTTACCATTGACAGCGACGGAACTCCCCTAAAATCAAATACCCCCGCCACCCTGCAAAAAGGTGATCTTTAGTTAGCTATTGCGGATGAGTTTCCAGGGTTATTGAGGCGTCTGGTTTGACAAGGATGAGGATCGAGATACGTATCCGGAAACGTGCTGGCCCTGGCCTGTGTCTCGGCCCACTCCGAAGCCCCGTTCTCCCGATAGTTTGGAAATGTCCAACGGTGTGGCTGGCCTTGTCCCACAAACTTCCACAAACAAAACCATGCGACAAAGGCAAACGGAAGAACTGCGTTACCGGCAGGAATCATGTAGAGCTTGCGAGCTGATTTGAATACGAAGTGCGGGTAAGGACATGCCGCCCAATCAATATGGACCTTGTGCTGGAGGTGGAGAAGGTGATTTTGATGGAGTGGTGCTGTCCCAGGTCCAGGGGGGCAAAACATCAGGAACCTGCTTTTCTGCGCCAATCTTTTTATATTCTCGGCCCAGCTTGTGGCAACAGGTTTCTCACTGCCCCTGGAGCCGTGGTACAGAGTACAGAGCTCCGGAGTATTAGCCCCGTACCTTGCTTTGTTTGCCCGCTTTGCGGGAGCGTCTCGGTTTGAACTTGATTGCGGCGTGCCGCGCGTGCAGCAGCAGTTCCAGGTTTTGGTCAATAGCCGCCGTGGTAAGCTCGGCTGCTTGATCATACCTTGTGTTGATGCCCATCTGGCTTTCAGGAACCGAGCCGGAGACTCACTTGGGACTACCTTGCTTCGCTCGGCAATCTAAGAGAGGCGACCGTCCTCAGCCCAATTATGCCGCGATGTGAGTAAACATAACGGTACCTACCTGGGGTAATGTAGCAAATCACTGAACAACAGGCACGTCATCAGCAAGGGATCGACTGCCCATCAGCACTGTCACGCCGGGGACCTGTTGCAAAGTGTCCCTATGTGCAAAACAAGGTGCTCCATTGTAAAGTGCTTGCAGCTTATCAACATCAGTTGAAACCCAAGCGGAAAATCATCGGGTCGAGCTGTGGAAATGGCACAAGCCAAGACCAGACATGCGCTTTTCGGAATCCGATGGCGTTGTGATTCATGCAACCCTGCTTCGAAGCATTCCACGTTCCCCATTGCTAGGCAACCGGCTGGGGCAGCGCGGAGCAACGGCCGATAACGAAGTCCGCCCCAGGAAGGAATGAGGGGCAAAAGGACAGTGATTGTTGCGCCTTTTCATGGGGGCGCAGCCCGTATTCCCCGAGTTCCACTCGCCAGCCTCAGGACCAATGATGTGTGGTGTGCCACACTTTAAGTTAGGGCCTGCCTGGGTTGCCAGTTCAGAATCAGAGCCAGATCTCATCAGAGCATGCGAGGTCGATGATACATGTGGGTCCTGCCATCCCACCGCTTGGGGCCGTGTAGGGAGACTTCTTAGGAGACTTGTGGCAGCATCCTGTCAGCGGCAGGAGACCGGATTGCGGTGCAAATCAACGCAGATCGAACTGGTTGGGTGGTGCTCCCCACTGCGCGCAGCCACTGGCTTCATGCACTGCCAACACCCTCCACGCGGCCCTGGCTGCTCGCTCTGCATCCGGATCGAATCATTCTTAAGAACACCAGTGTCCTGCCCACTCGCCTTTATCCACCAGTCCATTTTGAAACTTTCGACACCCGAACAACGTGCTGGTGTCCCCAGAACTCTCGTTACATATCCCCTCATCGTCCCTTTCATTTCGATTTTGTTCACAAGGACCGCAGTTGATCTCGTTCGTGCAATCCTCAATCTGCCAAACCATCAATTGATCGGACGACATCCGGGTGCATCAGCCCCGCCCTTCGGTAAGAACCAATCCGGTGGAAGTTCGTGGCTGGCTTGTAGCGTAGCGCGCAGCTCTCGCTGCATTGCCATCCATTGCCCTGCGGTCGGGTCTTTGAAGCTGAACTTCTCGAGCTAATGAAGCATTAGCTGCCCCGTCACGTTCAGTCACCCATCAAAAGATACACCTCAGACGACTAGAGCAGCACTAGCCTCCCTAACTCATTCGAGAGACATTGGATTGTTGCACCCCTGCCCAGCGCCACGCTAGTGGTGGTGTGAGTGGTTTCGGTGGAGCATCCGACCCTGACGTCAGCTGTCAAAGCGAAGCAAACGGCAATTGGCACAAGGGCATCCCCGCAGTCATCGTTTGGGGTAATCAGATCAGGAGTTCTTTCGTGTTCCTGATATTTCGAGCTCGAGCTTGGGTTGGCAACAGCTGCTTCATCGGGAGGTGTCATTTTGAGAATCGAGTTGGCGACCGGAAGAAATCGTCCGCAGCTGTTGAAATTTGTTGCGCTGTACTGCAGAAAGCGCCGAGCACCTGCAGGTGTCCCAGGAATTCGCCCCTGTCAGAGTGCGTGTGTGCGTCTCCGACTTTCCACTTGCAGAAGAAAGAACACGCATTTCTTCCTTTTGCGGCTGGTTTGGGATTAGGACAACCCGACCATTTTGTTTCGTTGTTTGGGCGCACCCCTCCCCCCTCACGGCGCTGTGCCTTGATTTCAGCGATCCTGCGACAGAATCATCGTGGATCCCGCCCACTTGCGCGCAGATTTGGCAAGAACACCCTCGCAACACACAGGGATCTCAATCTCTCGGCCCACTCGCGACTGCCTCCAACAAGAGAGAGCTCGAGCTCTGATAAGCAACCCCCGCGATCAGCATCACGGACCTGGGTTCCACGCATTGCGCGCCAACTCAAAGAAGAAAGGCCGCTGTGATAAAAAGTGGCGCGCCTTCCCCGGAAAGTCGAAATGGCGACAGCAAACCCTCTCCCTCCGCCGCCACAGGCACCTTCCCACCAGTACCTCCAACACCAATACCAGCAACAACCCCAGCAACAGTACCAATATCAGCAGGCGCCGACCCAGTATCAGCCTCCCAGGCAACCCGCCCAACCACCTGTAACCCAGAGGCCGGCAGCACAGTCCCGGAAGTCGAGAAGCTTCAGCTTCCGGTCAGACAAGTCCCACGGGTCCAACAAGATCGACTTGACCGAGACTTCGGCGGAAAAGGAGGCTAAGAGGTTGCACAGTAAGGCCGATCCAACGCTGGCTATGAACGAGGCCGAACCGGGTATGTTGCACTTACTACACCGTCCTCGGTGTTACGCACTAACGGCGATGAACAGCTGAGGTTGCGGCGATGGTGAAGTCGTCACTTGCTCCTCTGCGAAGTATTCAGCACAAGGATGCATTTGGGAACCCTATCGGTAGGTGGTGCGAGATGCAGATCTTGTCCACAACTCAGCTCAAAGCTAACTTTGTGGTAGCTGACCCCGACCGCTCCAACCCCACGCGCAGTCGCTGGGAACGTCCTCTAGACACTATCCGAAGCTTCGAGGCTGCAATTGATAGCGAATACACCAATCGACGGTCAATGCTTCGCTCGGACAATGAGTCGGTTGTTTGGGGAAACAATCGGCGCAGTAGCTACTACGGTGGCAGTAAGCGACCAATTCCACGCAGCCACCCGCCTTCGGCACTGACAAAGCTGGTAACAGACGGTTACGGCGGCCGTTTTTCGCACGACAGTTATTACGGCAGTCGACCACCATCGATGATGTACAACGGGCGGCCGGAGGGGTCCCACAGCCAACATGACTTGCGTCAGGGAGGTTTTGGGCCCCGGGATAATTACCACGACCAAGGGCACCATCAGGGGCTCCCGAACCGCCGAGGATATCCCAGAATGTCCTCAGAACCGCCACCATTCGCGGGTCCATACCGACAGCAACACCCGAATGAGTATTCGATCCCCAACAACCACCGTTCGTACGAGACAGTCGCCTCGGCATCAGGTAGCGGCTCCTCAGGCGAGCCTTCCGGATACCAAACGGACCCCACAAGCGATAATAGCTCAGTTGAGCGGGTGCAACCACATCCGAAGCCGCAGCAGCCGGTCAATGATTATGGTATCGGCTTTAGCCAGAGCTCGACGTACCAGCCACCGGCATTCACTGTCGGCCTACAGAATAACGCGCCTGGAGCGGAAGTTCGGAACAGTTACCGGAATGGTGGTACTGGCGCGCCTCCGCCAGTACCGCAGAAGGGCCCAATGCCGATCTTGAGGAAACCTACCGCTGTCGAGCAAGTTCAGCAACGACCGGCGCCACCCGAAAAGCGGAAGAGCTGGTTCGCACGTCGCTTCAGCAAACACGGCTAGTGAGGTGAGCTCCCGCGCTGCTCAGAACCTCGGACCTGTTTTATTTGATTTCTTGTTTGATACCCGACGTCCTCGACCATCTGGCATGCTGGGAGGAGTCACCTGATTCTTTTCAGAGGCCCACGGATTGGCCAGGTTTTCCGGGAGGCTTGGTGGAGGGTATCCTATGTTGCAAGAACGTCTTGATGGTGAATGGAAGACGAGAGGCTGGACTCTAATCAATTCTGATTTGCTTGTGTCCTGAGCGTTATTCCATGGGGCGCTCGACCCCGGACACCCGGGGGACTTCATAATGGGGTGGTTAATGTGGTTTGATGAAGTGAATAATGAATGTTTTACCTCTGGAGGTGGTCTGGCTCCCTTTTTGTCGCTAACTACATCTGCGCGTTACTTTGCACGTCTCTATTCTCTTCAGATCAGTACATATAACGCGAGCCGCCAGCATGAAAAATGGGGCCAAGTGAGGATTACAGGTTAGCTTAGTAAGAAGAGCAGCTTCAACTGAGGAACAGCGGTTGTCTGATTGAATCACACTTGATGTGAAGTCGGACAGAAGAAGTCCATTGGGACATATGGAAATATTGGAGTGAAAACTGGTATGAAGATGATAAACAAACATCCCTCAGCATCCCTCAACGGTCTTTCTTCCCATCCTTTGCAGCTTCCTGGTCAGACTGGTCCTCAGCCATCGCTACGATAATGTACCCGATGAGCACGGCATTTGCCATCACGGCGGCCAATGCTCCCGCATAGGTCGAGTTTCCTGGCGCGCAAAAGTCAGTTCCTCGCGCTGACCAGTGGAGACGATGGAAATCAACAGGGGTCACGGAACCTTTGAAGAAACTGTCAACGGTCAAAAAGTATGACCCAATGGGCACGACTATCATGGCTAGAGTGAAGCCTAGGAGCTTCATGATAACAGATCTGGGGTTTAATTGGTTAGCTGTGATAGATATGTTAGCACCTGGGATGAGGGCACTCCGCACGTGGGCACGGCGGGCGAGATGTTGGACTTCTCGCCTGCGGCAGGGCTCGAGCCGATTTTATCATCTTTTTCAAGTAGGGTCTTCTCTTGTGAGATGATTCTCCGAGTAGCCATTTTCGGTTGTGGGTGGATTAGTCAGTCCAGCGCTTCCGTGGGTAATTGGTTGATGGATGGATCAAGCGGGCAGGTCAGTGGAATGCGTTGTTCGTGGTGAGCTCTGTGCTTTGTTGCGAGACACGGCAAATCAAAGAATACAAGGTCTTGATAATTTGAGAAAGTCTTTGATTGGATTTCGGTGAGACAGCTGGTCAGTTGATAGATGCGTAGTAGTACGATGGTGGTGATGGGTGAGGTTCGTGATGTGTAGTTGGTCGTCCTCGCTCTTTCCAAGGACTGGACGCTGCGTGGATGCTTTTCATGCAGAAGCGGATTGTTTGCGCAGCCACCTCTTCTGTTCAATTGCCTCCCCTGCCACCACACGTGGCAGCGCGGCACCCGTGGTCGCGTCGACGGCCAGAAATTTAGCGTGTCGCGTGTGGGGCATTGGTTTCCGTAGGGTGTCGGTGAGAGTTCTGCTGCTATTGTTTCTATTCCCCCTTCCTGAGCCTATTGATCTTTTTCTCCAGCAACCCACAATAGGAAGAGACTCACCTAAAAGAGAAGGGTCCTCGCAACTTCTCTTTGGCGCATCTCTTTCTCTCTTTCTCCCCCTTACTTTTCCTACAGAGGTACTTGTCAGAGAGCCGTACTGCAGTTATCTCTTCTGCGAGTGACTTCGACTTGTTGAGCCATTCAACAGTCGGAGTCAAGGCAAGCCCCGACTGGTGACCCCTCAGCCTACTTAATCCGAGTTCTTCGTTGCTTCGATCAAAGACACTTCCCCCACCATGGAATTTTCTTCTTCCCCTCAGGCGGCTCGCCGATTCACCGGCAACCCATCCGAGAGCCCAACCAAGAGCACCTACTCGGACAGCATCTTTGACGATGACGAACTGAGCATTGTCGCTCAGTCACCGTATTTCGCTACTCAAGCTACGCAGATTCTTGATCGGCCGACCCTTGGTCCCCGGAAAACTATCGAATCTTCTCCGCAACCTGCGATCGAAATTGAGGTTCCGGCCTCTTCACCCTTCAGGGCCCAATCCGCAGTAGGCCTGAAGAAACCCACCCTGGGTACTATGATGGCGCCAGCCGGCACCATTTTTAAGAACCCCACTCGACAGGCCGCCCAAACTGCACGCCCGCGAAGCGCCGTTGCGATTTCAGACGCCGAGCTCAATGCACCGATCTATATAATCGACGATGATTCGGACGATCAAGGTCCAGCTAGAGGCGACATTCGCCCTTCGTCGTTCCGATCTAAGGAGCCAACGAGCGTCATTGACCTTACAAAGGAAGAAACCCACAAATCTAAGATGGTAAGTTCAGACACTCCACAACGTTCTGATAGCCATTTGGTGACCGAAAGCTGACCCTGACCCTGCAGAACCCGCCCCCAAAGTCTTCAAGTTACGTCTCGATGAAAGATTGGGTTACTTCTTCAACTCCACAGCCTGCCCCGGTCGCAAAACCTCGTCGACGTTTGATTCAAGGCCGCCGACCCAGAGCCTCATCGCCGACATCCTCCCCCCTTAAAACCGCGGAGACAACTACTGAACCCCAAGCGTCGCCTCCGGTTGTGCGCCTGGTCTCTCGCAAAAGAGCAATCTCGATTCGCGATTCGGACAGCGAGGATGACTACAAACGGGAGACGGACAATCGTGCGCCGAGCTCGTCGCCTGATCCGCTGGTCGTGGGAGAGCAGCTGGCGTTCAACGAGAGAGTTTTGAAGTATCTGAACTCGTGTGATACGATTCAGCTGGTGGCGATCGCCAATATCAAGGAAGAGAGCGCGAAACTCATGTTACAGCACCAACCCTTCGCCAGTATTGACGAAGCCATGAACGTCACGATCTCGCAAAAGAAGCAGCGAAAGAAGTCGTCCAAAGTAGCCATCGGCGAGGACATTGTGTCGGCAGTCAAGTCGTATATTGAGGCTCTGGATGGCATTGATCGCGTTATCACAGTTTGCGAGTCTCAAGCTGAAGAGATCAAGCATGCGACATCGAGATGGGCACTAGACCACACTGGACACCCACGTTCCGACAAGGGCGAGGAAGACAAACCCATGACGCCGAGAAGCATGGAGGGCTCGACAAAGCTCATTAAGCTGCCGCTTGGGCAGCCCAAGCTGATGGATGGCCACTGCACCATGAAACCTTTCCAAATCTACGGTCTCAACTGGCTTTATATGCTATATGAAAAGCAGTACGGCGCGATCCTCGCCGATGACATGGGCCTGGGCAAGACTTGCCAGGTCATCTCGCTCATCTGTTCTGTTGTGGAAAGCTGGGACCAGGTGCCGAAATCCAAGAGAGCTCAGTCAAACCCGCCCTGGCCGAACCTAATCATCGTTCCCCCATCGACACTTGCCAACTGGGCAGCCGAGTTCAAGAGATTTGCCCCTGACCTCACCGTGACCCTGTATCAGGGCTCACAGGAGACCCGCGCCGGCATTGCGGGCGATATTCTCGATGACCCATTGGCTCATCACGTCATCTTGACCTCGTACTCGCAGGTTACCAAGGACGAAGACGTTGCAAATCTCCGCCGCTTTCAGCCCGAGATCGCAGTGTTCGATGAAGGCCACAAAATGAAGAACCCCAACACCAAGCAATACAAGCAGCTCATCAGAGTTACGGCTACTTGGCGGTTGATTCTCTCAGGCACGCCTGTGCAGAACAATATCATGGAGATGATCTCCCTGCTGCAGTTCATTGAGCCGCAGCTTTTCCGCAATCATTTTGATGACCTTGAGGCGCTCTTCAATCAGAAGGTATCCCTCACAGCTGTATCTCAAGGTGCTATGCTTCATAACGAGCGCGTCGCCCGAGCCAGGTTGATTCTCGAACCATTCATTCTCCAGCGCCGGAAGGAGCAGGTTCTGAAGGACATGCCGCCGAAAACGACCAAAGTCGTGTATTGTGAGATGGACGAGAGACAGGCAACCATTTACACGGAATATGAGCGACGTTTCCGACGTGTCGACTCTTCGCAGTCTGTCCCCAAAACAGGCCGCGATAATGACAATAATAATGTCTGGATCCAGCTTCGCAAGTCAGCTATCCACCCACAGCTCTTCAGACGCTACTTCACGGACAAGGAAGTGGAGAAGATGGCAAAAACATTGATGAGGAAGGTGTCACAGTCGGAGCTGCGACAAAGCAACCTGGTTCATTTGACCAACGAGCTCAAGGCTTTGTCTGATTTCGAGCTCCATCTTTGGTGCAGGGACTACAAATGCATCCGAGAGTTTGACCTTCCTGAAGGCTCGTGGACCGAGAATGCCAAGGTCCAGGCACTTCTTGAACTTATTGGCGAATATCAGGCAAACGGCGACAGAGCCCTGGTATTCACGAGATATGCAAAGGTCATCGAGCTCTTGGGCGAGTCTCTGGCGTCAGCTGGCGTCGAGTATCTGTCCCTTCAAGGCAATACGGATGTGAGCGAGCGCCAGGAGCTGATCAACCAGTTCAACGCAGACCCGTCAATTCCGGTTTTCCTGCTTACCACTGGCTCGGGCGGCACTGGCATCAACCTTACAGCCGCAAATAAGGTCATCATCTTTGACCAGAGCGACAATCCTCAGGACGACATCCAGGCGGAGAACCGAGCACACCGACTTGGTCAAACGCGGCCTGTTGAGGTGGTTCGGCTCATCTCCAAGAATACTATCGAAGAGCTTATCTACAAGGCGTGTCAGAAGAAGTTGGAGCTTGCCAACAAAGTGACGGGCTGGGCTGGGGTTGAGATGTCTGCTGCCGAGATGGAGGCTGCAGTTCGCGAGGAGATGGCTAAGGGAAGCTCGCTCGCCACCCCTCCAAGCAACGACTAAGCTCGGCGGAACCATCGCGGAAAGCCGTTGACCTGGGTTTCCGCAGTATTTCGGTGCAATTTTCAATTCGGTTTCTTTCAGTTGGTCGTTCAGTTGGCCGTTCAGCAGGCTCGACGATACCCATTTTGCAATTTGTTCATAGCATTGGCGTCACACGGTAGAGCATGTTAGAGGCGGTTTCACAGCCAGGCGTTTGGGTTGGTGGGAAATAAGACTGACGGACATTAGTCCTGGTTGGGTCAAAAGGACACTTTGATGTACGACTAGGAGCAGAACGGTGCAAAAGACGATAGTGGCTCAGACGCTACGGGAGTGCTGGGAATAATTGGAGCAGACTTGGCTAATTCATGGCCATTACTCGCGGTCTTACGGCGTCTTGAGGAGGTTGAGCAGACCAGGGGAAGCCAGGATAACGGATCAGGTATAGGTGGCGGACATTTGGTGGCGCCAAGATCGACGTTTGGGCCACATGTATTCGAGGGACACATAGACCTGTATCGGAAATCAACGGATGTGATACTTCAATAGGAATGGACGTCGATGTTGCCGTTCCTTACCCTAGACCTCAGAGATCTGTGTTCCGAGCAGCGCACCTCGGTTCCTCGTGTGTTCTTGTAGCGACATCCTGGCGTTGATCCGAATGCCTTGGTGGGGCGTTTGGAACGCGGGCGGGGCTCAGGGAATCGCGCTCGTTCTAGGCCAGGGCTGGAATGGGCAATAATTAATTAGTTAGCCACTGGCCACAGACGTCTCTTGACCTCTTTCACATGCCAACCGACCATCCTGCCGTTGGCCGTTGGTGCCGCAACAGCTGGCTTGTCTGTTGCGCCGGCGTGGCGCCGCCAATGTGCCACGACAGCCTAGGCGACAGACAATGAATCTCGAGACATACACATCGCTACTCCCGCATTGTGGCTCTCTCACCATCTCTGTGTTCCTATCCGTCGAACCTGCGTTTTCATGAACAGAACCAAACTTTCCTTTGTTTAGACCCAGGTCTTTTTCTTTTTTTTTTCCGTCTCTTTGTCTCGTTTGACTATCGCACCAGCCACGCCGCGTTGTGCTGTTGGTTTTGGCTTTTCTTTCAAGGCCCTCGTTATCCTTGGGGATGCGGCTGCGATTGGCTCTGCCTGGCAGCGCATTGGAAGAAGAAATCTCTCGTCGTCACCGTCGCTGGTCTTATATTTACGATCGCTAAGAGGTTGCGATTGTGGGGTTTAAAGGGGGAAGGGAAGAGGGGAAAGGAAGGAGATACAAGAAGGACGGACGGGAGGAGGGGATATGGGAGTTCTTCACCTCGCCGCCGCCATCTGGCGGATGCTCACGGATGTATTCGTTTTTTGGCGCACCAAGTTCTACCAGTGGTATCACCGACGCCCGCCTTTGGAGCTTTGGCTTGATGTGCTACGGTCGGCGTCCGTGTATGAAGAGTGGGAAGAGGCGGCGCTGCGCCTCGATGGCATCCTGGGCCTGGATCTCTGGCGCACCAACGCGACCAGTCGCCATTACGACTACCGGCTTATCAACGAGCGACTCGCTAGCATCGAGGTCGCTCGCGACACGGGCGATATCAACGCGCTTGTTAATCTACTGCGGAGTGGCTTGGTGCGGAATCTAGGAAACATAACGGCAACCAAGCTGTATAACCGAAGCTTTGCAGGGACAAAATACCTTATAGAGGAGTATATTACCCAAGTCGCCGAAGCCATTGAAGACATTGGGTCGCTGCCGACGTCACCGACCGAGGCCGCTGCGATAGCCGCTGCCCGCGCCGGCCAAGGGTTGGAGCTGGAGGAGAATAGCTATGGAAGCGGGGATAATGGCATTACTAGGATGGAGTTGATGCCATTTGACAACAGGGTTGGCCTGTCCCTTCCGTGCATGTCTACACAGATGAAACTCGACTTTATTCACGACACACGCCAGGCCTTTGGGCGAAGCACACTGGTACTGCAGGGCGGGGCTATCTTCGGGCTTTGCCATCTCGGCGTGGTCAAGGCTCTATTTCTCCGTGGCTTGTTGCCACGCATTATTACGGGCACGGCGACGGGAGCACTCATTGCCGCGCTGGTTGCCATCCACACTGAGGAGGAGCTGCTGGGCGTTCTCAAGGGCGACGGTATCGATCTGTCGGCCTTTTCGGGGAAGGCCAGAGACCCCGTTACGAGCGGGAACAAGGGCATGAGCGAATCCTTTTGGGGTGGATATGCGTCCCTGGTGCGGAGAATCCGGCGGTTCAAGAGAGAAGGTTATTTTCTCGACGTCAAGGTCCTGGAAGAGTGCGTCAGGGCAAACGTCGGTGATTTAACGTTCGAAGAGGCGTATCAGCGGAGCAAGCGCGTGCTCAACATTACCGTCGCGACAACCGGGCAGGGCGGCGTGCCCACATTGCTGAATTATCTGACTGCGCCGAATGTGGTATGTGTGGTCTTCTTTTCTCTCTTATCAGTATGTGTCGCTAACATCGGGTAGCTCGTATGGACGGCGGCGGTCGCCTCCAACGCATCAACACCTACATTTTACGGTCACCGTGAGACCAAGATCCTTTGCAAAGACCCCGATGGAAACATCATTCCGTGGCAGCCGGCTAACACAGCTGACTTCCGCCATTGGACGCACGCTTCTTATTCGGACCACGACTCACCGCTGTTGCGCATCGCCGAGCTCTTTAATGTCAATCACTTCATCGTCAGCCAGGCGCGACCGTACTTGATACCATTTTTACAGAGCGACATGCACGGGCCGTCACTGGCTGAGACACGCAACAAGACGACGTCAGTAACCGCCTTTTTAGTGCGCATGATGGGACTCGAGATGCGCCATCGCCTCCGCCAGCTTGACACACTACAGCTCCTCCCTGCGGGAATCCGCCGCTTTCTTGTCGACGAACGTGTCCCTGGTGCAAGCATGACGCTTGTTCCCGAAGTTACAGCTAGCGACTTTGTGCGCCTGATGGAGGTACCAACCAAGGAAACACTTGAGTACTGGATCTTGAAGGGTGAGAGGAGCGTCTGGCCTGCTGTCGCAGCCCTGAAGATCCGTTGCGCTGTGGAAACAGAGCTTGATAGAGCCTATCAAGTCGCGCGCCGTCTCAAGGCGGGCGATCTTCGTAGAAAGGCTAGCACTATGGCGCCAGTAGCACAACCAATGGTGATGATGGCGCTCGGAGAGAGAGAACGCCGGGAGAGACATAGGGCGCACAGTATGGGTGCAAGGTGTCTTCATACGGCGTACTGAAGAGCCCCTACACTTCACCGCGTAATGTATTGGACCGGGGCGGGTAGGACTGCGGTAGGGACGGTGACCGAACCAGGTTAAATCCGTATGGAAGTCAAATTAATCGCCCTCGGTGACAGTGTGCCAAGCACGAAAGTGCAGCTTGTGCAGCGCTTGGATTCCAGGACAATCCCTGTCAAGCTGGGAACCTAAGGTTGCGTACGCAAGTCTGCACATCCAATACCTAGTCAGTGATGCATGCTCGGGGCGAAGACGTCACCTTCTGCATGGAAGCCTTCTGGAAAAAAAACAAAGAAAAAGCCGGTTCCGTTATCCATCCATCCTATCCCCAACCCACCCACCCACACCAACTGGAGCCGCCGCTACGAAGTACGCTACATTGCATTCCCCCTGCACCCTTGGGCCTTTGCAGCTTTGCTGCGAGCTGCGCATGTGTGCCTTTACATCTGCAAGTGGGCCTGCAGAATGCACCGTTAGTGCACCGTCCAGACCGGAGAGACTTGTGTGGGGGGATCAAGTCCTTGAAGCCCTGGAAGGCCTGCAGCCTTGTCTGCAAGCTTTCAATTCATTTGCTGTCGGCCACCCACTGACAGGTACAATCCGGCTCAGGCTGGCCTCCTCTCGTCCTGGCTCGGGGTGGAAGCTTCAATTCGACTTGTTTGCATCTTTGCTGAGACAATTCCATCCGTCCGATGTACGACATAGTCCCTTCACAGGACCTCGTCCGTCCAGAATGTAGGCGAATCTTCCATGAGTGTGCATGAAATAGAGACTACGTATAGAGTGGTAGATACGAACAAGGGGATCAACGAGAGGGGACCACGTGGGCAGCGAGAGACCTTGGAAGTCAGCACAGACAAAGAAAGACCACTCTGGGGCCTGTGACTTCGGCAATGGACCGATAGATAATTCTCTGCCACTCTGGGGTGGACCGGGGGCCAGAAGCTAGCAGCACCCGATGGCGAGATGGCGGATGGGGATGGGGAGGGGGATGGGGGCGGGAAAAGGCAGCTTTCTTTTAAGCTACATACCGACACCATTCCACGGTTTTTTTATCTCCCAAAAAGCTACCCAAAAGGGCCCTGTTCGATACCTCTGATGCGATCTCCTGTAAAGACGAAGAAGGTAAACATAGTGAGATTTCTCCTTGAGGCTGAGCTCATGATGTTCATTGCCTGGAGCCACTGGTAAGTACACCATTCTACGAGTTTTTTTTATAACAATTCTCTACTTTGTCCTGTACTTACCAAGGCCCCAGGTAATACACTTCATGCGCATCTTAACGGTGAATATTCCCTGTAATTACCTTCTTTTACCCTTGAAGTCGATCACGCTGGAAGCCCAAAACTGACCCCTGTCAGGTAGACTATTTTCTAAAAACCGTGGAATGGTGTACTCGTCAGAGAAGTGGCATTGTTTCTTATGGGAGAGAGAAGAAAGGTAGAGTGGTGTACCCCATAGCATGGACAATACAGTACACTAGTACACTAGCCTGGTTTTCTGGGGCAGTGGAGCCGAGTTTGTGAACCGAATCAAGTGCAAAGCAGGGAGGCACAAAGAGGATGCTATTTCTGGTTGAAGATGTCAGTGCCAGCGAACCCTGACATTGCCCTGTGATAAGGGAATGGGGAATGGCCGGCCCAAGCCAAGCCCCGTTTCTTCTCTCATCCGCCCGGGTTCTTTATTATTTCGCAAGTGCGTCCGAGGAGCGTCGACTGACGGTGGGTGGATCAAGAAAAAAAGCCGGCTCGGTTGGCGCCAAACTCGGACGAGCACCCTGTGCATCAAAAAGCTGCGCTAGAAGACTTCCAGAAGCTCATCCGATGTGCCTGGGCCTTGTATACACTACGTCGTGGGGTGTCAACCCGAGTGTGTACTAGCCCGCCTGGGGCCTTTGCTGCCGCCTTTGACAGCGGGAAAGGCGGGGTAGGAGAGGAAGGGGGTCCCTTTGGGCTCACCCCTCTCACCAGAGGCCCCGTTTCGTCACCGTTTCTTCAATCATCAGGAGGACTCTTACCGTTGCGAGCAGTAAAGTTTTTATCTGCCCTCGTCAAGCCTCACCCAGATTCCTGTGCAGCCATGCAGGGTTCGAGTAACAGCTGATCTCAAAGAAGCATGTACCATTTCGGCTTTGGTTTCCTACCGCTGAACGCCAGAGTCTAATGAACTTGTCCAAACTTCATTGAAGCGACCAAGGAAGAAGCAGTCGGCCCGCGGAAACAGAGTGGATGAATCTTCAGGACCTCGAATAGACCGACAGAGGGCCGAATCCTCATGCCCGGGCCCCAAACGATCAGCAAAATGACCGCGAGTCCTTCAATGCCGTCGAGATGCAGCTCAAGGTTTCCCAGTGAGCCCGTGAACGTAATGGCTAAATGCAGACTGCGCTCTTGCTCGGCCAAACTCGGTTGATGAGGAAACTGGTATTGACGAATCAACGACGTTTTGGGTGACACAAGTCAGAGCAAATGCTCCGTTTTAAGGCCGACTCGGTTTGTTGTGAAGATGATTCAGAAGGCCAGAAGCGCCGAGATCCTCGCCAAACCGGTGATGGTGGCTGCGGGATGCGATCGGACGACGTATACACTAGTGTACAAGCCCTGTGACTTGCAGGACACCAGTTCCGCTAGTCAACCCTCCCTCGTGGGACCCAGACTTGCCAGACAACATCAAATGACAGGGGTATCCTTGGCCGATCAAGCTGATGCTGGGCCCGCTCAACGAAGTGTCATATTCGCCAGCCGCGCAAGCTTGGCTCAAACTTGCTGGTCCTATACTGCGTAGACCGCCAACCAGGAACATGGAAGGGCAATCGTTTTTCGTTTTCACATGTTGGCCAGGCTTTGAGAGAGTGACCGCCTTGCCGAACCCTGATCGACCGAAAATGCAGTGTTCCTGGAGAGTGTGGGCGGGACAGTCTCGATGTTTTCTACCCTTCGCGGGTCCTTTCGCGTGACAGTGTCTCGCGAGCTAGTTCCCGAAACATTATTGGGATGCCGAGTCCAACCTGCGTTGGGAAGGCTGCGCTGTGGGTCGCCTTGCTTCGTGGGATGTGGACTTTGTAGTTGCCCACCCTTGCCAAGAATCCCAAGAGTTTGCTAACGAAATACCCACCGGGGAATGGACGTCTTGCCCCCGCCCCGTTAGAGAGGCTAGTTAGCCCTGCAAGTTCTAACCGACAAGCCACGGCTGACGCCTCTTCAAGTCTGGGCCTCGATGTATTCTTCGTGACGTATGTCTACCGGCCGATTTGAAATTGTCGAGAACCCGTGTCCGATTTTGGTCATTGCAACTGCAAGTGCTGTCAGCCAACCCACAAACAGCGGGCTGCTGTTACAAGTACCACGCATTATAGACAGGGAACCCGACTGTTTCGGAACCAGTTGGCCCAAACCCCGGAAGTCACTGGGGATGTACCGTTCAACTCGATTCCTGGATCCGCTTTTGCTCCAGCTTTACTTCGTCGTCGCCTAGTCTTGAAATAAAATAACGCAGATATCAGTATCGGAATCCTTCCCGTGCGCGCGCGCATAGAGCAGAACAGTCACTGGTCAAGGTGAGCAAAAAGTGAGGCGGACGATTGTGGATTACCCTCGCTCGTCCTATTTGGTTGGAAATCTGGAGTCACTCACCTTCAAAGCTGAGGAAGGTGGGGCAGCAAGGTGCCGGTCAGGTGCGGAAGACTCGATGACGGCAATTGTGCCTTGGCGTGTGAGGAGCACTTCCCATGCCGCCGTTGCGGTGTTGCTTTGATGGGCCCTTACCGCCTCCAACCCCTCTGAGTGATGCTCTTGATCTGGAACCTCGGTGTGTTAATTGGGCACGCGAGCGCCTATCAGCTTTGGCGTCTGCCTGTCTCCGTCGACGATGCGATGCCGACTTACTCGCTCGCAGCAAGCTTCCAGCCTGATTACGAAGCAGGTCGACATCCAGCACGAGCAGTAAATATCGTCTCTAACTGGCTCTTTCCTGGATAAGCAAATCCACTCATCTCTTTCATAGTGCTGCGTCTCCCCATTAGAGCCGGCTAGGTTGTCAAGCTTCGACTGCGCGTTGGGGAATGGTATCCCTTACTGCACCGTCCTGCACCAAGAACACGGGTTTTTTTCCGTGATGCGCAGAGATTGGCTACAACCAAACAACCAAGCTGGTGAACGGTGAGAAACGGCTGAGCCGCCGCCTACCCGGGATCCGTTTCGCATCACC
>Ga0247763_1000925_pt1 | contig 17521 bp, 18 predicted proteins | sample UWRJL141409B4_FD_179926 | JGI IMG/M metagenome (GOLD analysis project Ga0247763, IMG submission 179926) | Plant litter microbial communities from Arlington Agricultural Research Station in Wisconsin, United States - UWRJ-L141-409B-4 | ecosystem: Environmental > Terrestrial > Plant litter >...
CCCCCCACGCGTTACATCGTGATACATGTAGCGTACCTAAATTACATGGATACCTACGTTCATACACTTGTTCACACAATCTATTTACATATCTCCCACTTCCCCCATACGTGACTTTGTTTTCATCAAATGGCCAAGACAAAAAAAAAGGACTGACAACCTCCACCAAGGGAAAAAATGTCGTCTCCGTCAAAGGCGGCTGCATCGGGGGGTTAGACTGGAAAGCCGCCATCCATATTTGGTACGTCTCATATCAATACCTTTCTTTCCTCCGCTTGCCCCCCCCTCCCCCCAACCACCACCACGCTATGAAAAAAGGTTAGACTCATGCCCCCTTCACACAGGACAAAATCCGCCATGGTGCCCATACCCGAAGGGTCAGAAACGCACTCGGAAGAGTCCGAATACACCGACTACGGGCCGACACAGGAGATGCTCGACCAGCCGACTGATCTGCGAGGCAGTGGTGGGTTTACCGAGTTTGAAAGCCACGGAGATGCGAGCAGTTGGCAGAGGGATTTGTGATTGAGATGATTCAGTCCCGTAAAGGGTTATATATAACGGGCTGCGCTCCCCCTCTCGCCCCCCGCGATTGGATATAACGGAGAAATTGCTTCTATTTTGGGGTATCAAAAGTTTTGCTGTCTTCAATTCCTTGCTTGTTTCATCTGGTCGTGTACAGTAAATACAAAGCTGCGCGGTTTAATCCCACAATACACAGTACCTAATCTAGTCCCCCTGCTCCTGCCTTGCCAAGGCTAGTTGGCCAACAAGTCGCCACGCTCGCCTTCGTCACTCGGTTTCCTAGCATCCTGCCCTGCAGGCTGCTGCGCATTGTCCGAGTGCTTGGTCGGGTCAAAGACGTACATAGGAAACTCCAAGAAGATGGTGCGCTTGACCATCGTAGGCAGCCGCCCGTACAGCTGCGGCGGGAACGGAATGAGGATGCTCGTTCGCCTCAGATAGCGTGCGTACGCCTCCCAGTTCTGACCCGCTTCGTATCGTTTCCTTGCGCCAGGGCGCTCAGACAGCGGAAGGCCAGAGACAAACATCAATAGAAAAGTCAGCAGGAAAGGCCCCACGATGGTGGCGTACAGCGCGTTGTACGCCGCACCGGTAACATAACCGTCAGCGGCGGCCGAGACGGCGATCATGTAAATCGCTGCCAACAACAGTCAGTCCATCCAACCTTTCACTCAACTAGTTTCCAGGAACCCAACTCACCAAATTGGATAATTATCTCCCCAAAATAATTTGGATGCCTTGACACATAAAATAACCCCCCATCGCAAATCGCTGACCTGTCATTCCTCGCCCGGAACCGAAACCTCTGCGCGTCACTCACGCTCTCCATTAACAATCCCACACCATACAACACCACGCCCGCAATATCCCTCCCCGTCCCAAACTCCCGCTGCGGAACTTGCAGCACCGCTGGCGAGTTAAGCACTGTCACAGGCAGGCTACAGACCCACACCCACACCATCTGGAATACCCAAAACCCCAGGAACGGAAAAAACTTGTCCCTTTTGTCATCAAACCGGTCATCCTTACCCGTCTTTAGGACCCGGAAAAAGAGAAACCCCGCCAGCCGCGCCGCCCAGATCATGAGGAACAACGAGGCGACGAGTTGGCGGGTGGGCGGGGCGCCGCCGCTGCTGCCGAGGGCAAGGGTGATGATGGCGAGGAGGACAAAGTTAGTGCCGCCAGCGAAGTCGGTGAGCTTGTCAAACTTGAAGTAAAAGGCGATGGAGAAGAAGAGAAGCTGGTAGGCAAGCGTGATGAGGAGGGTGAGCGTGAGGTAGTAGTCGTCGAGGATGTGGACTGGTGCCATTTTGGACACTGGTCACTGCCAAGATCTTGGGATCCCAGGAGTTAGTGTGCTAAGTCATACAGCAGAAGGGTTAATCAGTGGTTTGTGGTTGTGGTTGGGATTGGAATGAGGAACAGATTAGATATTTGACGGGTGACGTCAGGAAGGGACTGAACAGTGGTTCTCAGAGAAAGAAAAAAAAAAGGGGGAGGGGAGTGAATTGCGCTTTTATACACGGACAAGGCCTGCCCCGTCCCGTGCTGGTGATTGTGCGAAGGTCAGAACATGATCGAAAGATCTTGGTGTTGATGGACGGTTGTTAAAATCGAGGCCCGCCCGTTCCGATCGGGCTTTCAGGTCAAATGTGTGGCGCTCGGCACAGCACCGCTGGCTATTGGGACTTGGCGTTTCGGGGACCAGGGGAAGCGTCGTCGGTTCCTTGGTCCATCCGGCAGCACGAGCTGCAGTATACCTCGTGGCGCAAAACAGCAGTTGACATACCTACTTCAAAGTCCGCAGAACAAATCGAGACCCAGTTTCGGCACTGCGCAGGGCCGGTATCGTCTGGGGAGAGGTCCAGCTGGTTGGGACATTGAGGGTGATCTTGTCGACATGGCGAAACTCAAAGAGTACATTTTCCAGCGACACACTAGCAGGTCTCCCAAGCTATATGAGAGATATACATCTTGGCCCCTTCTAATCCAAGTCCATCGGCTCTCCCGGCATGGGCGGGGCGCTCCCTAGGTGACCGCATCTTCCAATCGGACAGCAATAGAACTGGCCGGTCCTGATTACTTCGGTTTGTTATGCGACTGGTGAAACCACAATCACACCGTGGATTTATAGTGTAGATATCGAGATCGTCATCAAACGTGATGAACCTGCGAGGGTGGTTGCCGTGGACGCAAACATAGTATGGACGTCCAGCGTTGCCCACCTCGTTGGTCCGTCGCGCCGCGGGGATAAGTGTCCCGGGGCGACGGCAGCTGGGATCTGGACAAGGAGGTGCAAAGGGTAGCGGGAAGGTAGGTTCCAATGGGGCTTCGGACTTGATTGTCATGTTGATAAACTGAGTGCGTGTTATTATCAGGTGTTGCGCGGGAGGGCGACAGAAACTGTTCACCTATGCCAAGACTTTGTCAAAAACAACTCGGTATTTTGGAACGCGTTATAAGAACGCACTGTGCGGGAATACCTGACGATATAAGCCTTGAGGCGTGAGGCTGCGCAGTCGGATGGGCAAGTAAAACTTCCACTACTGCCTAGAATTGGTAAATAAATATTGATGTCCACTTGTCCCAAAACGATGCTTGGCCCTAGCCTTTTCTGATGACTGTTTTCCTTCAGAAAGGGGGGTTTCGATTACCAGTTCGAGGAACGCAACACACGAAACCCGCCCATGTGCGAAGAGCGAGTTGCATCTCTGCTGTGTGCACACACCTGACCTGCAAAGAGTCAGGAAGTGACTGCTAACCGGTGCCGGAACGGTTCGGGGACGTATTTGAAGACTCGGAACTACCTATAGGGTCGGCTCTTCCTTAGATTTTAGCTATGGTTTCTTTCTCTCTTGTTCGTTGTCCCGCTCTAGGGATACAACCCGCCGGAGTGGGCACGAAATCCGGCAGTTATCCGGGCCCTCACCTTGCTGTCAAGCGTTTGCCGAGTACCGGCGCAGCTCCGGCACTCTCGCCGGAGATTGCACTACAACCTGACAATTCTAGACCTCTTCAAAGACTCGGGTTTTCTTTCCTTTTTAAAATTCACGCACAATTCTCCGAATGAAACGAACTGCCTTGCTCCAGAAAGTCTTGGACTTTTCTTGGTAGGGTTCCAACGCGGTGGGTTCTCTCCACGTTTCTGTGCATCGCCCTTCTAGTCCATCGAGTTCGCGAACCCTCAATCTTGGGAATGTCTGTTCGCCTACTGGGAAAGCCCCGGTCTGGCGTTCTTCAACTGCTTCCCTTGGTGATTGCTAATTTTACCCGCCTGATGATGTGCCGCGGGAAAAAAAAAACGGTCATGGAAGAGACATGAAAACGCCATGCTCCATCTGCTGCGGCGGTCGTCACGCTGGCCGCTGTGGTAGGTGCTGTTTGGGCATGAATGTTTCTGCTTGTCCCAGTCAGAGCTGCGCTGTCAACTGATTTGCCGGGCTCTCCCAATACAACCCGCCCAGCCGCTCCACAGTCGGAAAAGCGGGGCTTCCCTGGTTTTCACCTTTGGTGGGGCTCGTTTCGTCAGGGTCGACCTCTGACACTAGCCGTCAGGGGTCGCGTCTCACCATCCCCTGCCGCCCACACTGGTTCAGCCTCAAGTGCCCACAAGCTTGACAACCAGTGTCAACTACATGGATTTGGCGGCGGGGCATTGGGACCTGCGCACTCCACCACGGCTAGGCGAGGCCTGTGAGACTCTCCTTGACATGGCCCTTGATTGATTTCTCGGCGTTTAAGCCTCCTCCTCGATGGCTCCCTGGAGGCAGTTGCGACTGTGCGCCATCCCCTCGTCTTCCTCCTCTTCCCCTTCGTGGCGGCCACGTACGATATGGGCCTCTGAGCCGCGCACATCGAAACAGGTTTCGAGTCGGGTCTTTTTCTCTTCACCTGTCGGGCCGCCGATATGCTATGATCTCGTCCGTTCTCTCATTCGTTTCTTGCTGTCCTTTCTGACCCTTCGTCCCATTTTTTCCTTTCCTCTCACCAACTCGTTTCTCTTCTTACCCCCCACCCCCTTCCCCTCGCTGGCCGGCAACGATACCCCAAGCTTTCATTCCCTTAGCTTCTGGTATCCTCCGCCCTCTTTCCACTAGGAACCCGTGTGTTGTCGTTCCTCTCCCGGTCCTCGATCGATTTCCTTTTTGGACGACGACGACCGATCCAGTCCTTTCCAACGCATCACGACTTTTCCGGGTTGATCCCGTCTACGATATTTATTCATCATCCGACGGCTGGGCTGTTGTCATTCCTTGACCGATTGAAATTCTTGTTTGGGACGAAGTCAGAAGCTCGGTACTTTCCCTACATGCTAGAAAATGAAACCCAATGTTAGGGGTGTAGCGATCCTTTTGGGCTCGCTGTCGCTAGTCCAGGTGAGGAGTGGCTTTTCGTGTTGAATTCTCTCATGGGTGCGTGTGTCTGCTGACACGTTTTGTAGGCTGCTGCTCATAGACGTCAACCGAGAGTGGAGCGCGGACTCGACAAGAGACAGGATGCGGCGCCAGCGACTGTCACTGTTGTTCAGACAGTGACCGTGGGAGGTGCTGACGGTGGTATCGCGGGGAACAATACGGTGACGGTCACAGTGACCGCGCAAGCAGCTGGTGGTGCTGGCTTGGCATCGACAGTTACCGTCACGAACTGCCTTCCTGGTCAGGCTCAGGGTGCGGCTTCGAGCGTGGATCTTGGGACTGGCGCATCAGTTAGCCCTCCCGTCGCCGGTGCCGTCGGTGCTGCTCCGGTTGCCGCTTCCCCTGGCGCCCTAGGTGTTCCGAGCGGTGGAATTGGTGTCGTTGTTGTTAGCATTCCGGATGCCGTCCGCACGCAGACTAGGGGCGGTTCCGGCCCCCCTCCATCTGCTTCTGCGCAACCGCCCGCAGCAACTGCTCCCGTCGTTCAGAACCCTGCTGCTCCTGGTAAGTCCTCTTTTTTTTGTGTAAGCCAAGAATCCTTTGTTGATACCAGTCAGGTTCGCTCGCACCTCTGCCCAGCTCCGCGCTTCCACCTGGCAGTCCTCCGCTGGCGCCACTCCCAGGGGCACCGAGCTCTGGAACTCTCCTGGCCCCTCCCGGGGCTACCGATGCCGCTGGTCTCCTGCCTATTCCTGGGGCTCCCGGAGTTGCCGATCCCGCCTCGGCCCTCCAGCCGCTTCCTGGAGGCCCGTCGTCTGTAGCTCTGCAGCCCCTTCCATCCGCTAGTAACACTGCCGCTTCGCCTCTGTTGCCTCTGCCGTCTGCTGGCGCGACCGCCTCTACCGCTCCCGCTCTCCAGCCCCTTCCAAGCGACCCCGCTGCCGCTCCGACCCAGCCCGCTGCAGCAGTCCCGCCTGGTGGTATTCCAGGGGGTGTTGTCGATCCCGCCAGTCCCCTTGGAGGGGTGGGCCCGACGCCTATCCCAGCGGCTGATGGCTCTTTTGGTGGTGCCGTTGGCCTGGCCCCTCTCCCCAACGCTGCTGGTGCAGCTCCCCCGCAGGCTGTGGTAGACCCCTCGGCGACGGTCACGCCCGGTCTCACCAACGCAGGCGCTCAAGTTCCAGCCATTGACCTGTCGGGCGTCACGCTCAACAGCCAACTCAACCTCGGTAATCTGGCCCAGCCGACGAGTGCCCCGAGGGTTTAATAATTGACTCGGGATGGAGAAGCGAAACTGTGGCAGCAAGCGGCCTAACACATGAGAGATGAAAGCATCTGAGTGTGTGATATATACCCAGCGTATTTCCTCCTCCATTTTCTTTCCTTTTCTCCTGCGATGGGAAACCGGCTCGGCTCGGCTTGGAGCGGTTTGGTTTGGGTTGGTTCGGCTTGCATGGCAGTTATCATTATCACAAAATTTATCCTCCCTTTTTTTTCTCTTTAAATACCAACTTGTTTGTTGTGGTTTATTTTGTCGTAGTAGTGGCACTAGTAGTTACGTAGTGGTAGTATTCAGTGTTGGGGTAAATGCTGACAAACTGACGATGGAATGATTTCTTCCGTGTCGTTCGCTATGAGAGGATTATGGTGTCGGGTTATCTTCGGTAGGGCTCGGGTCCCAATAGATTTTCTTTCTCTCCTCTCACTTACGTGGAGGTCTGTTGTTGAAGCCTGTTTGGGTGGTATGTGTGACTTGGGAGATAGGTCGATGTAGTTGAAGTAGGTATATATGTTGGGATTGTGGTTATGTATGTAGGGTGTCAAGCTGGCGCCAGCAAAAGCACTGTTCGGCGTCCAATGTTGAGCAACACGACCTTGCCGATATGGTACTAGCCTGGGTTACAGACCAATGTCGAGGCCAGTAGAGAGAAGAGCCAGGAATTGCTTGCATCTTTTGTGTATCTGCCCCGGTTCCAAATCTTCTAGCAAAATGTAAGGGTATCTATCAGGCAGACGCCGCCAATATATGCACCTAGTGTTGTACAGAGAAAAGCAAACAGAAATTACCTGACGACCTCATGCGCCTCCCGTTGCCTGTAGAGCTTCTTTTCTCAGCTTCTTCGCTTGCCTTTTGCTCAGGGTCACCTGTCCTTCACCATCACCCTCTCCGTTCTTCCGCTTCTGTCCCTGACCTTGACTCTGCCCCTTTTGTTTCCCCTTTCCTGCTTTGGCCTCTTTACTCCTCTCCACCGCCTCCTTCCTCGCCTTCGCTGCCTCCTCGTCTTCCCCCGCCGGACGCACAATATCCACTACCCCCCGAAACCCTCTCCTTCGAATCCCCTCATTTACCACAACCGCCCTCGCGCCGGCGCCAATCGCTTCGGACCCCTTCTCCGGCCCCAATCCCCACACTGCCATGAGATTCACCACATCCGCGGGTCCCCGCAGCGTCAACGCCGACCTCGCCTCGCTGCTGACAACAATTCCCCTTCCCTTAGTCGCACGCACTAGGGCCAGTACATTCCCAATGAAATTGGCCCGCTGCCGCGCGTCCGCCTCCGATGCCACGGCCTGGCCGTAGCAGATCTCGAAGCGCGATCCACGGTGCACGGCCGCCATGGCGGTGCGGTAGTGAATGTGCCAGCCCAGAAAGGCGGAGAGGTCGAGGCTGATGAGCGCCGGAATCTCTGTCGTCGAGAGGCATGTCCAGGCGAAGGCCTTTTCATTCATGGGACGGAGGGCGACGAGGTCGTAGGTGCGGGCGAAGTCGGCCACGCGGTAGTTTGTGATGGCGGGGTCAGTTATTGTGAGTGTTACGCGGTGGAGGATGGTAGGGATGGAGGGGGAGATTGTTAAGGTAGGGAGAGGGTTGTGTAGCGGGTTGGGCGACGTTGGAATCGAGCTGGTGATGCTGTGGTTGAGGGCGACGACATCATAGCCGAGAGTCTTTGCGAAGCGGAGGGTGCGCTCTTGCTCGGACAGCGGGGTGCTGGGTGACCAGGCGATGTTGAGATCGTACAGCATTTTGGGAGGAGTCGCTCAATGTGATTTGGGAATGTCGATGGCTTGTAAAGTCTAGGATGTTGTGTTGGAGGCGGACTCTCTTGCTGGGTTGAGCTTGAGTTTTGGCCGATTAGATTTGGGTTGCTCTTCATAGGTTCGGAGCTGGGATTTGGTCTGACGGCTTGGCAACCAGACCCCTCCATTGTCCTTCAAACATTCTAGGAGCAATCCCTCATATCTTTCCTCCACTCGCCAAACGCGAATCTAAGGGCTCGACGTGAAAATTTGAGCTTTTGAGTTTAATTCTAGGGCCTCAACATTCTTACTCGGCCGCGCAAACAGCTTTAAGGTGTTTGGACACAGCACAAGCCTCTCCTTCAACACTCATCATGGAAGTCCCACGCCATTGAAAGGTGGGGTGCTCAGCGGCAAAAGGTGGAGCAGCCTGGTGGCTTTGGCAGACCTGAGGGTTGTCAAAAGCGTAATCGCCGACTCCGCTAAAACGACTGTCGCTCGGCCATAAAACGACTGTGTGGAGCCAGCCCTTGCAGCACCAAAGTGCAACACTGGCTTTTCTTTGGCGATTATAGAATAGTACGGATTGCATTTCTTCGCTGCACCAGTTTAGAGATATCACCCATCCTTATTTTCTTTTTTCTACGTTGCGTACGGGTTGAAATAGGTCGGTATCTGCGAAGTATGAAGTACCCTGCCTGGCCACTATCGGCGTGGGGTGGATCCGCCCGGTAAATGCCAAGACCATACATCGAACCCAGCAGCGATACAAACAAAAATATCTACTATATTGCAAGCGATGCAAGAGAAAGAAAAAGATAAAAAAGAGAAATATACAAAGCGCCTTATCTGGTAGGGAACTCTGCAAATAAAATCCCACATACTTACTTGCCTACCCCTGTAGAAAATTGGAACACAGTCGTTTTAGCGGAGTCGGTAATCGCGGCCAGAGGGAAGATGGAAAATGATGTCCTACACCATGTCGGGTTTGAGAGGCCAGTCCATGCCAACGCTTCAGCGCCCCCAGTACTGAACCGGGCTGGATTTGAGTCAGCTTATTGTTATTGTATTACGAAGTACGGATATTACACAGGGAATCGCAACCTTTGAAATTCCTTCCATCTACCTTTAAGGGCCGAGCCGCCCAGATGGCAGGATGGATGACACGTGATCCAGGAGCCAGTCGGAGGCCATAACACCGTGCACTGCCCCACGGAACACGCAAGATGCAAGAGATGCCCATGTCCCGCGACGGCTCGGAATAAAAAAGGGCACATCATCATCTCTGATAATACCGTCGGCACCCCCATCATTCTTCCGTTTCCCATCTCGCGACCAGCAACGCATTTGTGTGGAGTTGGCGACCTCAATCGATCTCACCAACCAGTTGTCAAATCGGTGACTCCTACAATTGCCGACCATTTGAACTCTAATTCGAAGCCACCAGATCAGGACCTGATTGACTGGCCGAACCTTGAGCTTTTACGCACACGACCGCCTTGTATTCCGCGACGCCAGATTAGTCACGACTAGGGTACCTTGAGCGATGTTTTTCTTCTTCACCTGCGGCGAGCATACGTTTCGCAAAGACGTGCCGGGTTATGAGGGCATAGTTTGTCGTTGTTATAACTGTGGCAACTATTCAGCTCGAGTAATCAAGCAAAATCCCTGGTTTACCTTCTGCTTTGTCGTAAGTGGTATCCACACTTCCTGCTCAGCAAGTCTGAAACCCCATAACTAACGTGCATCTTACCGTAGCCTGTTATCCCTCTATCCCTGAAAGGATACGAAGATGTGTCTTGCCATATTTGCAACTTCCAGCAGCCGCTCGAGCACCGCCAGGATGTCCAGGCTATGAGGGGTGGAGGTGGAGGAGGCATGATGATGCACCCGCCTGGACAAGGAGCGGGCGGACCACCACAAGGTTGGCAGCCGCCAGGGCCCAACCAGCCTATGCAGTATAAGTGAGAGACGAAAAATAAGCAGGTGATTGGAGGCGCTCTCCAACGGCGATACCCGAGTAATAATTGTTGGAATGCATGGGAAGGTGGTTCTGAGTCTTGGTGTTTGGCGTTGAGGGTTGGATGATGTTTATGTGTCGCCGGATTTCTGAGATAAGGGTCTTGTTGAGTCGAGTTTGGACGGCCTGATCGATCTTGAATCTGCATGTACTTAATACTTATCTTTATCTGTACAAGTTCAGCCGTCTCTGGGATATCATCTACTGCGAAATGGCATTTTCTCCGTCTTCCAATCGACTTAGTACCTCCCCGTCACATGTTTTCTCTCGTCTGTCGCCATCTCGAGCATCCGAGATGTTACCCACCTGCCCTCCACAGACATTGGCTCGTTTGATTGGCTGGCTGATTTTGCGGGGTGCGAGGATGACGTCGCTTAGCGTCGCCCCAGCGCAGTGGTCTTCAACGGTTTTCGCTGCGATACCAAGACATCTGAACCAATTGCAGGTCAATGGACAGAGCTGGAAGACTACCTGCGTTCATCCGACCGACGCAAAGGGCCAACGGGGCTTGAAAAACCCACTTGGTACGCGGCAACCTTAGAAAGCTCTCATCGGCCGTTATTTGGTCGGTGGCGGCATGAATACAGGTCAGGCGATCTACATTTGTGTTGAACCTCGCGGCTCGAAGTAGCATTCTTTCCTCAGCCTACTGAGACAGTGTCGATCTCGGGTTCAAGATGGCCTCCCTCACAAAACGGGGACCATCAGTTCTGGCAAGTATTTCCCCGCGTTGCACGAAGCATGGCTAACGGCCATTTCCATAGGTTACAGATTCACGCAAACGCGCCCCTCCGCGTCCCGGTACATCAAGCGGACGTCAACCAAGCAGTCGTTTTATCTCGGTCGATAATATTCTCCAATACTCGTCAGAAATCCCGTCCGGCCAGCCCAGAGTCCCGCCGGGGCAGAGGCCAACGCGTGCAGCCCTGGCCCGCCGCTCTAGTCAAGGTGGCGGCCTTCCCACGCTCGCATCGGCCAGAACAGGACAACAAAATGTCCCATCGCGCACTACCAAGGTCAGTGAGAAGTTGGTTCTCATTCCCGAGACGATCGATGATAAAGATGGCGATGATGTCCCCAGCGACGATGAGTTGGCCCGCCAGGCGTCCATCCTGAGGGCTTCTGAGGATGATGGACAACCCCTCAGAGACGAAGAATTGGATATTCTGCGGAGAAGAGGCGGGATCCGGGGGAAGAGTTATGCAGAGCGCTTGCCTAAGGTGCAGAGAGGCGAAAAGGTAGCTCGTCTCACGGCTTATTGCATCGCCCAGGCTTTCAAAATGAAGGCCACAATGGAGTTCCTGCGTACCAAGCACGAGGCCAAGACGAAGCTCTACGATGACTGTCTCTACACTGTTTATCATCTGCCGCTTCTTCCCGGGACCGATGGGTACCGTATTCGGAGCCGACCCATCTTGAAAACACCTGGGACAGGAAAAACGGTCCTGGATCTTGAAATTGAGCGCAGCGAGCGCAGAGACGAACACGAGGGTTTCTGGGACGACTATACGTTTGGTATGCAAGGTTCCGAGGGCAACATGGGTAACGACAATACCCTCCAGCGAGTGAGCAGTGCTCCAGAGACTACCAGCCACCCCACCGAGGAGATAACCATTAACCCCATCAATCGCCTCGTCCCCGACGTCAAGAACTTTGCCGAGATGTTCGTTTTCTCGTACGGCGTTGTGGTGTTCTGGAATTTCACCGAACGACAGGAGAAGGACATCCTCGGCGACCTTGGCTTCGCTGAGAACGAAACTGGCGTATCACTGCTCACGCGGCCCCTGGACGAGATGGATTTCGAGACAGAGGAGTTCCACTTCGAGTACAGTCCAGACGTGAAGCGGCCGCGCGTTTTCAACGACATGATCACGCTGATGCCACGCTCCGATCACATGGTGAAGTTGACGATTAGCCACGCCATCGCACAGAGCACCAAGTTGTGTCTTTTTGAGGAAAAGATGTCAGAGACTATGATGGATGCCCAACACGTCCCGAAACGGTTGGCGTTGACGGGCGAGTTAAATATGACTAGAACGGAAATTGTCAAGATTTTAGGACGGCTATTCAAGAGTCGAGTGGACATAAACCTTTGTGAGTTCGTGTTTTTCCCTTGCAGTCTGCTCTCGCTAAACTGATACTCGCAGCTTCCAACATCCTTGACGTTCCAAACTTTTTCTGGGAATCGGAACCGACATTGCATCCGCTTTACGTGGCTATCCGCGAGTATCTCGAGATCGACCCGAGAACCAAGGTTCTCAACGAGCGCTGTCGCGTGTTTTTGGACTTGGCTGAGATTCTCTCGGACAACGTTGCGGATGCAAAGATGAGCTACATTACTTGGATCATCATCATTTTGATTATCATCAGCATTATTGTTACCGTCACAGAGGTGGGATTGCGGTTTGGCATGTTGTCGAGGGAGAAAAACAAACGGGGCATCGACGTGGAGAATGCGACAGAAACCAGCAGTCCGCAGCGTATCGACCTGCGAAGTATACAGACGTTGGGAGCTGAAGGAGATATCACGCTAGAGGACCTCAAGCTATGGGCGGAAGCGCTGAATGAGCGAGAACGGGCAGCTGTGTGTGGGAGTGACTATGTGGGCAAGACATTCGCAAGTGTTTGATGCGTCCGAAGGAGAAGTAAGGCATGTGCATAGCTATGGCGTTGATGAGCCTGGGTTGGACAATGAAGTTGGACTGCCTAATACAAGAGGCGCAAAAGAAATCACTTTTCTGTCCGGGGACGGATAGTACGAATGGCATTCTACGCTGATTTATGTTTGCTGGCGTGATAGGTCCACGAACACTTACCCAGCGCCACAACCTATCCATGGGAACTCAAGTATCACAGCGTCGGACGCCCTCCATTACGAATCATTTGGGTGTTTCAACATGGCTTGTCGATTTCTCGTTAGAGTCAGAAACCAAGCATGTTCCTCCCCCCCTTACCAACCTTCTGCCCCCGCTTCGGAAGTGCAATGTGTGTCACCACATTACCAATCTTGGCCTTGATCCCACCCACCGAGAAAACTGACACTTGGAGGCCAGTGCTGGCCGTTGCCTCACCAAACACCTCTTCGGTGAGCTGCTTTAGTGATGCCGTCGGCTCTGCAAACGACCACGCGATGGAGACGTGGAATGCCCGTCCGAGGCGGGCGTCTGGGGGGGTGATCTGGAGATTTTCGTCGCCACCACGACTATCACCGGCATTGGTGCTGATGTCAGTGTCAGCGCCGTAACCATTGCCGTCATTAGTATTGTTCCCTTGACCGCCTCCGCCCCTGTCACCCTTTTCGTCAGAGCCAGCGTCGGTTCCGTCACTGCTCCCAACAGCCCATTGGTATAGTTGAGGCTGTCCGTACTCTGCGACCAGAGCATTACATCGCCTCAACAGCACCGCCAACTCCGGGTTAGTATTCGTTGTCCCTGTCGATGTCTGTGTCCTGCTCCTCACCCGCAACACCAGAAACGACCGGCCCGACTCGCTGGTGCGGTGCCACTCGGCGCGACACACCTCAAGCTCAAATGGGCCCGTGTCACTTGCAGCGATGCTCTCCTCAAGTCGGCTAAGGAAGGTGTCCTTGGTGGAGGCTGTTAGGGTTACCGGTCTTGAGAGGCTAATGTGCAGGGGAAGAGGGACGCCGAGGTCGTTGGTGAGGAAGCTGGTTAGTTTTACATTGTCGTCGGGTTGAAGTTTGGCCTGCAGACGAGAGATGAGGAAGTCGAGACGCGAGTAAGTTGGGGCGTCGGGATGCCATTCGATGTACAGATGGGTTGGCCAGTTTCCCGTAATGTGGGGGATCTGACGGATCCGGCCTTGGTGGAGGGACGGGTCATCGCGGGTTGCGGTGCGGACGGTAGAGGCGTAGAGGTCGTGGAAGGCCGGGGGAAGCGGGGGTAGTGATGATGAGGTTTCATCGGCGGCGATTTTGCGCCGTTTGCCGGGCCGGGGGATTGCCGCTTGTTCCTGCTCCTCCGGCCCTGATCCGTGTTCCGAGTCGGAGTAGTCGACCAGCGGCATGGTTCTTTTTTCTTGAGATTACTACGAGTGGTTATTGCCACCCCGCACTTGGATCTATGGGCGTCGTAAAATTTCGCAAAATTAATCAATTCCCGTCAAGCGAGAGACATCAAGGCACCAAGCACCCAATCCAAGGTGGCGGGAGGTTACTATCGGATGGTGCGGCCAATGATAGCGGATTCTACAGTTTTCTCTGCGGAAACCCCCCGCTGCAGGGTCTCCTCTCGCTGGCCATGTGCCTGGTTTTGCGCGGGAGGTGGCGATCGGGGAGGCGGGTTCTCCTGCGGGCGAGTGAACATCCGGTTCCCTCCCAGTCAAGATCGAGATTGCTCTTGCATGCCCAGGGCCGAAGAACACTCGCCGTGCAACGTCCTTGTGACACGGCCAGGCGCAATGGAAAGAGTCAATTAAAACGGTCGGCCTTCGCTTGCTCAATCATGCGGTTTTGTGGACAGTTTGTTCTTTGTTTCCGTCTGCACAGCTTTGCCGTGCGTGCTTGACGAGTTGAAGCGATTCGATTCGGCGCTCGCCCTGTCCCCTGGCTAAATGCATTGGATGACGTCGGTCGCGGGCATCGAGGCCCCGGGGGAGAGAGGAAGGGAGAAGATGGTGTGGGAGCGCTATCGCGGCGCGTTCGAGACCACCCCGCCCGTGAGAAGGAGCCTGGGCCCGCCGGTTGTGATCAGTTGAGCAAGAAGCTCCTTCGCTGCGGTTTTTGGCTTTTTTTTTCTTTTTATTAAGTCAGTGTCACCCAGCTCTTAGGTCATCCTTTTCTCTCTCCACCGCTTTTTCTTTAGAGTCTTTGTTTGGTTCTGTTTTCCCTCCTCAAAAGAAATACAGATATTGTCCTTCTCATTTCTTGTAGCTCGGTGGCTCTGAGCTCCTGTTCTACGTTCACCAACGGTCATTAGTTACCCCACAGACCCGCTACGGAGACCGTTTGCCCAGCTCCAAGATGGACAACAGGGATTACGACGATGAAGATACATTTGACAAGCAATGGGTAAGTGAGCTTTTTTTTTCAATTGTGTGTCTGCCAAGTTCAGAAATCATGTTGGAGGGAAACCCGAAATTGCTGTTCCCTGAAACACACTTCGTTCTTTCATTGCTAAGAATGTGGTCAACGATGTCAGCCGCAAGTGCAAGCCTTGATCCCCCAGGAGCAGCTTTCCTTGGAATTTCTCACCAGAACACACGATTTTCAGGCATGCTGAGATCATTCTTGTGGCTTATACCCCCACGCTTGATATAATGACCCACAATTACGATGATTGTATTGGCGGCTTGCTCCTGCCTTGGTTGAGCCTGCAAGTGAGCTGCAGTTGCGTCACACCCGGAGACGGTACCTGCCAAGGTGCAGTCGAGCCGCACACCGTGCCCGAGTCGATGCCATGATGGAATCAAACTTGCAGCCTGCTGATGACCTCAATTCACCGTGCACAAATAGGCTAGTAAATATATCCTGGGGCCTCTCTACGACCCGGAGCCTAGTCAAGTCTGCGCAACTCGCGTTTCCAAGGTTCTGCCGCCAACACCACCCGCCGACACCCCGACTCGTTCATACTTTCCTTTTCGGCACTCTCGCTCCAACTCAAAGACTCAGGCCGACGACGACGACCCGGAAGACCAGACGTTCGTGCGTCGCATCCTCAGCAGGAGTAACAGCGTCAACAACAAAACCCTACCACCCTCCCCTCCTCGCCCTAAGCCGCGCCAGCTTTCGGAGCTAGAACGCAAGCGGTCGGTTCACACATCCAAACCGCCGCAGACTCGCTGGAATCAAGGCACTATCCTAACCCGGGCCAACAGCGTTGCTTCATCTCGTCCGAGTTTTGACGCTGCATTTTGGGCTGCCCGGAATCAAGAGACACGTCCTCGTGGTGTCTCCCTTGTTGACCGGCAGTTCGTAACTGACTGCCCCTCGGACGCGCCTCTACGGGACCAGAAGCCCAGAGAAAGCGGACCAGCATTACCACGCCGTGGTAGTTCGTTGAGAGAACGTTACCCAGGCGATATGTCTCATCGTCCTCTCGATATGCTCACTCGAGATCATAAGTCCAAGGAAATGGGTGACGATCCTCCGCTGCCCCGTCGCGGAGGCTCTCTCAGGGAACGATACCCGGGTGATATGTCTCACCGGCCACTCGACATGTTGAAGCGGGATCACCGAGTGGCAGACCGTGCTCCGCACCTTCCCACCCACCATCGACAGCAGCCGAGTGATGTCATTGACTCTCTCGACCACACTGGGCCGGTGCCAGATGCCACATATCACCACGATGGCCCGTTCGATCCCACCATGAAGGCTCGTAACGTGAAGCCGAAGTACTCGCCCGTTGAGGCGGTCAAAGACAGCAATATGGAAGCCCTCAAGGCAACCCCCGTAGATTATTTGAAAGATGCACTCGACAAGCACGTCCCCCTGCAAGGGACTGCCGTGGTCCCACCGGGAGAACAAGATCTAGCGGGTCGGACCATGAGGTACAAAGAGGATCGCATTGTAAGTCTAACTTGTCACACACCGGGGTCCATCCACAACTTACATGAGCTTCAGCCCTATCTTCAAGACAACTGGAAGGTGAAGAGCGAGGCTTCTTTGGCCGTAGGGCGAGAAGACAGGGATAGAAAGGGGAAGCGGGTTTTGAGAAAACCCGTCTTCGGCTCATCGTCCGCTATAGCTATTGAGATGCAGCCACCATGCAGCACCGGGCGCAAGACGGATAGCGACACCTACGTTCGTCATCAAAGTGTGAGCAACTTTGACCAGCCGCCGCCCCCACCGCCCAAAGACTCTCCAGACGATTTCATCAGCTATCCGATCCACGGAACCATTCATCGACGCAATACGACTGGAAGGAGCCTCGCGGAGAGTATTAGGCGCCGTTTCGGGAGCTTGCGCCGCAGAAAGGCTCCGGCCGAACGGGTTTGCTAAATTGTAGTAGTTGTCAAATTCTCCGGTTTCAAGCTGCACGTGGGGACCTGGTATACATAGAATGCGAGACTGCATTGGTTTGATGAGGTAAACGACTGGACAGCGGTATAACTTGATAGGTTCGGAACACTGTAACTTGTCCATTGGTTCGAGAGTATGGTCAAATTCCAAGTATACGAATGCATTGAGAGATGGTGGACGGGATTCTATATCGCAATATATAGTGATGACAACATAACATACCTTTTGTCACAGCGAGGGTATAAGAACGATGGAAATCGAGGGCGTGGCACGCAATCTATAAAATTACAAGGTGAAGAAGAAAGAAGAGGAGGCCCGGCAGGACAAGCCAGCCAAAGATTTACAGTCCAACCCGTGAAAGATTGTTCGTGCGGTACTCTATAAGCCTTAGCAGCCCATTGGACCCTTTCCGCGAGATACTCAGCCCAGGGGCAAACCTACGAGGTGTTTTTTCCTACAACCAAACGCTTCATAAGGAAAATTCGAGGCCTCGAGTTTTTTTTTTTTTTTTTTTTTTTTAAAAAAAAAAAAAAAAACAACAATAATTTAATTTAAACTCCCACAAACAACCAACTAACAATAAAAAATAAACACAAAATCACCTTCTCCACACACACACTACTG
>Ga0247763_1000926_pt1 | contig 17496 bp, 15 predicted proteins | sample UWRJL141409B4_FD_179926 | JGI IMG/M metagenome (GOLD analysis project Ga0247763, IMG submission 179926) | Plant litter microbial communities from Arlington Agricultural Research Station in Wisconsin, United States - UWRJ-L141-409B-4 | ecosystem: Environmental > Terrestrial > Plant litter >...
GCGCTCGACCTGCCGGAGTGTGGCGGTCTCGATCTTCGGGTCGTTGCTGCGCACTATCCGCAGCAGGGGCTCCAGGACCGGGTTGTACGGGTTGGACCGCTGGACGCCGAGACGCGCGAGCCGGGCACGTACACGGTTGGAGGAGCCGCCCGAGCGGGCAGGCTGGCCGGCCGCGGGACGGGCGGCGGGCGGGGAGGTACGACGCCCGGGAGCCTGCTGCGCTGAGCCGTGCCGCTCGGGGGCCGCCGGATCGGGGCGTGGCTGCCCGCCCGCCTTGTCCCCGGCCGCGGGGACGGCCGACCCGTTCTTCCCGGGCGCGGGCGGCGTGGGCGGGCCCGTGGGCGCCGCGGTCTGCTCGGGCTTGGCGGCTTCGGGTACTCCCGGGCGTTCGGCCCTGGGGGCGAGTGGCTGGGCCTCGTCTGGCAAGAGGACTCCTCGTGCGCGATCCGGGTCCCCGGTCAGGTTCCGGAAACCCCATGGTAGCGATCCTGGGCTCGGGTCTCGCCTCCGGCCGGTGGGACGGGCCTCCACGGAAGAGACGCGAGAGGCGGGCCCCGGATTCTCCGGAGCCCGCCCGCGTGGTGTCGTACGGGGTGCCGAGCGGTGTCCGACGGGTGACCGTCCGGGGGCTCAGACCTTCAGGAGCGCCTCCAGCGGGACGCCGTCCAGCACCGGTTCCAGACGGGCACGGCCTCCGAGGAAGCCGAGCTCCATCAGGACGGCGATTCCGGCGACGTCGGCGCCCGCCCGGCGGATCAGCCTGAGCGAGGCCTCCGCCGTGCCGCCGGTGGCGAGGACGTCGTCGACGACCAGGACGCGGTCGCCCGCGCTCAGGTCCCCGGCGTGCACCTCGATCTCGGCGGAGCCGTACTCCAGGTCGTACGCCTGGCTCAGGGTCGCCCCGGGGAGCTTGCCCGCCTTGCGCACGGGGATGAAGCCCAGTCCGGCCCGGACGGCGACGGGGGCGCCCAGGATGAAGCCGCGGGCCTCCAGGCCGACGATCTTCGTGGCGCCGTTGCGGACGCCGATCTCCGCCAGCGCCCCGGTGAGCGCCGTGAACGCCGCCGGGTCCGCCAGGAGCGGGGTGATGTCCTTGAACATCACCCCCGGCTCCGGATAGTCCGGTACGTCACGGATCCGGCTGAGCAGCAGCGCCGGGACGTCGGCCGGTGCGGTCATCGCCGCTTGCCCGAGGGACGACCGCGGCCCCTGCCGCGGGACGACGGCTGGGCACGCTGGGCACGCGGTCCGACGACGGCGGGCGTCGCGTCCTCCGGATCCTCGTCGTCGTACGTCTGCTCGACAACGGGGGCCTCCTGGGACTCGCCCTTCGCCGCCGCGGCGGCCCGCTTGGCCAGGACACGCTTCCTCAGTGCCTTCATCTGCGGCTCGCGCTCCTTGAAGTCGGCGACGAGCGGTGTGGCGATGAAGATCGAGGAGTACGCACCGGCCGCGAGGCCGACGAACAGCGACAGCGAGATGTCGTTGAGCATGCCCGCGCCGAGGACACCGCCGCCGATGAACAGCAGGCCGGCCACGGGGAGCAGGGCGACCACCGTGGTGTTGATGGACCGCACCAGGGTGCCGTTGATCGAGCGGTCGGCGATCTCGCTGTAGGTCCATCGGGTCTGTTTGGTGATGTCCTTCGTCTGTTCCTTGAGGCTGTCGAAGACGACCACGGTGTCGTAGAGCGAGTAGCCGAGGATCGTGAGCAGACCGATCACGGTGCCCGGTGTCACTTCGAACCCGACCAGGGCGTAGACACCGACCGTGATGGTGATGTCGTGGATGAGCGCCACGAGCGCGGCCGCGGCCATCCGCCACTCGAAGGCGATCGCCAGGTAGATCACGACCAGCACCATGAAGATCGCCAGGCCCTGCCAGGCCTTGTCGGCGACCTGATCACCCCAGCTGGGACCGACCAGGTCGGCGTTGATCTTCTCCGCGTCGACCTTCAGGTTCTTGGCGAGGTCTTCCTTGATCTGGTCGGACTTGCCGGTGTCCACACCGGCGACCTGGATGCGCAGTCCGCCGTTGCCGAGCTTCTGGACGATCGCGTCATGGCCGGAGGCCTCTTCCGCGTACGTCTCGGCCTGGCTGACCGAGACGCTGGTCCGCTCGGTGGTGAAGACGGCGCCGCCCTGGAACTCGATGCCCATGTTCAGACCCCGCACGGCGAGGCCGACGATGGCCGTGATGGTGATCAGGATCGAGACGGCGTACCAGATCATGCGCTTGCCGACGAAGTCGTAGCCGATCTCGCCGCGGTGGAGCCGGGCGCCGAGGGTGCCGAGTTTCGACATCTCACGCCTCCTTCGTGTCGACGGGAGCGGACACACGACGGGTGCGGCGCAGCGGCGGCTGGACGCCCAGTCGCTTCGGGTCGAGGCCGGACCAGCTGTGGCCCTCCGCGAAGAACTTCTTGCGGGCGAGGATCGTCATCAGCGGCTTGGTGAAGAAGAAGACGACGACCACGTCGAGCAGGGTGGTCAGACCCAGCGTGAAGGCGAAGCCCTGGACCTTGCCGACGGTGACGACGAAGAGCACGGCGGCGGCGAGGAACGACACGAAGTCGGAGACCAGGATGGTGCGCCGGGCACGGGGCCAGGCCCGCTCGACGGCGGGGCGCATCGAACGGCCTTCGCGGATCTCGTCGCGGATGCGTTCGAAGAACACGATGAACGAGTCCGCGGTGATCCCGATGGCCACGATGGCGCCGCAGACCGCGGGCAGGTTCAGCGCGAAGCCGATGGTCGGCCCGAGCAGCGACATGATCACGTAGGTCATGACCGCGGAGACCAGCAGCGAGGCGATGGCGATGAGCGACAGACCGCGGTAGTAGATCACCAGGTAGAGGACGACCAGGGCCAGGCCGATGGCACCGGCGATCAGACCGGCCTCCAGTTGCTCGCCGCCGAGCGCGGCGGTGACGGTGGTGACGCTCGCCTCCGTGAAGGTGAGCGGCAGCGCGCCGTACGACAGCATGTTGGCCAGGTCCTGCGACTCCTGCTGGGTGAAACTGCCGGAGATCTCCGCGGTGCCGCCGGTCAGCGCCTGGCTGACGTACGGGTCCGAGACGACCTCACCGTCGAGGACGATGGCGAACTGGTTCTGCGGGGACTGGTTCTGCGCGAGCTTGCCGGTGATGCCGGCGAACTTCTTGCCGCCCTTGCCGGTGAAGTCCATGGTGACTTTCCAGCCCGCGGCACCCTGGGTGTCGAACACGGCCGAGGCCTTGTCGACGTCGGTGCCCTCGACCTCGGCGGGGCCGAGGATGTACTTCTGCCACTGGCCCTGCGCGTTCTGGCCGCAGGCCACGGTCGGGTCGGCGGCCTTGACCCCGTCACCGGCCTTCGCGCGGGCCGTCCGCTTGCTGCAGTCCAGCGCGGCGTACTCGGCCTGGAGCTTGGCGGTCGCCGGGTCGGCGCTCGCGGACGGTTCGGCGGACGGGTTCCCCTTGCCCGACGTGCCGGCCGAGGGAGTGGGATCGGCCTTCAGGGCGTCGGTGACCGCCCTGCCCTGCGAGGTGGCGGTGGCCGACGGGGTCGCGGAGGGAGACGCGGACGAGGTGGCCTTCTCGCTCTCCTTCCCCTTGTCCGAACCGGGGGAGGGGCTCCCGGAGGGGGTGCCCGAGCCGCTCGGCGAGGGGGTGGCGGCGGGGTCGCCGCCGGAGACCTCGGTGGTCAGGACGGGACGGAAGTAGAGCTTGGCGGTGGTACCGACCTGTTCCCGGGCCTGCTTGGAGTTCGTGCCCTTGGGAATGTTGACGATGATGTTGCTGTCGCCCTGGGTCTGCACCTCCGCCTCGGAGACGCCCAGACCGTTGACACGGCGGTTCATGATGTCGACCGCGGTGTCCATGTTGGTCTTGTTGATCGCGTTCTTCTGACCCGGCTCGTTCCTCGCCTGGAGCGTGATGCTCGTGCCGCCGGCGAGGTCGATGCCCAGTCGCGGTGTCGTGTGCCCGGAGGCGAACATGCCGCCGGTGAGCGCCACGATGGCGATCAGTATCAGGGCCAAGGTGCGTCCCGGCCTGCCCTGGGTGCCCTGTCGGCCCTTCTTGGGTGCTGCCACCTTCTCGTTCTCCCTCTTCGTCCGCCCGGTCTCTCGGTACCTTCGCGGACGGGCATCAAATGGTGTCGGGGTTCCCCGCTGGGCCACACGCTCCGGGGACCGCGGCGCGCGAGCGGCGCACTCCGCGGTCCCCGGCCGTGACTACTTCGCGTCGGGCTCGCCCTCGGACTTCTTCAGGTCTGCGCCATCGACCTTCTTCGGCTCTCCCGGCTCCGCGACGGCGGACTCGTCGGCCGGGCGGACCACGGGCTCGTCCGCGGGCTCGACGACGGGCTTCTTGCCGAGGTCGACGGACTTGTCGTCAGGGGCACCGGCCGGTTCGTCCGTCCCGGTGAGGGAGGAGGCGTCGTCCGGCACGACGGACTCGTCGGCCTTCAGGTCGTGCTCGACGCCGTGGACGATGCGGTTGTACTCGTCGTCGCCGAGGACCGCGCCGATGGCGTTCTTCGCGAAGAGCAGGTCGACTCCCGGGCCTGCGTCAAGGAGGACCGTCTCCTCGTTGACCTCCTTCACCGTCGCGTACATGCCACCGATCGTGCGGACACCGGAGCCGGGCTGCATGTCGTTGCGCATCTGCGCAGCCGCTTGCTGCTTCTTCTTGGCCGACCGGGTCATCAGGAACATGGCCCCGATGAGCACGATGAACGGGAGGAGGGTCACGAGACTCACGGGTCGGAACTTCCTTCATTCGACCGCGATGGTGAGCGGCCTGTTGGATGGGGGTGTGCGCGTCGCCGGCAAGGGCGGCATCGGCGGAGTCTAAGCGAGTCCGCCGTCAAGGAACAACGCTCAGCATGGCACCGGGGTTCCTGACCTTACGAGCCCCCTCGCCGTCACGCCCCGAACAGGTCCTGTTGTCCGTTTCCACCGGTTGACGGCCGTGGCGGCGTGAGGCCGAGATGCGCCCACGCAGCCGGGGTCGCCACCCGCCCGCGGGGCGTACGGGCCAGCAGTCCCTCCCGGACGAGAAAGGGCTCGGCGACCTCCTCGACGGTCTCGCGCTCCTCCCCCACGGCCACGGCGAGGGTCGAGAGGCCGACCGGCCCGCCGCCGAAGAGCTTGAGAAGGGCTTCGAGAACGCCGCGGTCCAAACGGTCGAGGCCGCGGCTGTCCACCTCGTACACGGCGAGGGCAGCCCCGGCGATCTCCTGGGTGATCACTCCGTCGGCCTTGACCTGGGCGTAGTCGCGGACGCGGCGCAGCAGGCGGTTGGCGATACGGGGCGTACCGCGGGAGCGGCCGGCGATCTCGGCGGCGCCCTCCGTGCCGATCTCCACATCGAGCAGATGTGCGGAACGGTGGATGACCCGCTCCAGCTCGGCGGGCTCGTAGAACTCCATGTGGGCGGTGAAGCCGAAGCGGTCGCGCAGCGGGGGCGGCAGCAGACCCGCGCGCGTGGTGGCGCCGACAAGGGTGAAGGGCGGCAGTTCGAGCGGGATGGCGGTGGCGCCGGGTCCCTTGCCGACGATGACGTCGACGCGGAAGTCCTCCATCGCCATGTAGAGCATCTCTTCGGCGGGCCGCGACATGCGGTGGATCTCGTCGAGGAAGAAGACCTCACCCTCCTGGAGGGAGGAGAGGATCGCGGCGAGGTCGCCCGCGTGCTGGATGGCGGGACCGCTGGTGATCCGGATGGGGGCCTCCATCTCGGCTGCGATGATCATCGAGAGGGTGGTCTTGCCCAGGCCCGGGGCGCCGGAGAGCAGTACGTGGTCGGCGGTGGCGCCCCGCGCGCGTGCGGCGCGCAGGACCAGGTCGAGCTGTTCGCGGACCTTCTCCTGACCGATGAACTCGCCGAGGTCCTTGGGGCGCAGGGCTGCCTCGACCGCCTGCTCCTCGCGGTCGGTGGACGCGCCGACGAGCCGCTCGGCGGTGGCGTCGTCGGTCGTGTCGTCCCAGTTCATTCGGTGTGCCTCGCGGTGTAGTGGGTCAGGGTCGTACGGGTGGGAGGCGCGCCGCGTCCCGTCGCGCGGGGGTCCGGCCCGTGGGGCGTGCCCGGCGGCGGCGCGGGGACCCACGCGACCGGTCGCGACGCACCCGCGGAGTCATGGCTGCCCCTCGCCCGGCTCAGCGCGTCCTGTTGAGAGTCTGCAGTGCGGCCTTCAACAACGGGCCGACCTGCGGGGTCCCGCCGGCGGCCGCCGCCTGCGGCGCCACCGCGGAAACCGCCTCGTCGGCCTCACGGGTCGCGTACCCGAGGCCGATGAGCGCCGCGTGCAACTGCTCGCGCCAGCCCGCCGTGACGGGCCTGCCGATGGCGGGCCCGCCGGTGCCGAGGGGTTCGCCGAGACGGTCCTTCAGCTCCAGGAGGAGCTTCTGGGCGCCCTTCTTTCCGATGCCCGGGACGGCGGTGAGAGCCTTCTCGTCACCGCCGGACACCGCGCGGCGCAGGGCGTCGGGGCTGTGCACGGCGAGCATGGCCTGGGCCAGGCGCGGGCCCACACCGCTCGCGGTCTGCAGCAGTTCGAAGGTCTGGCGCTCGTCGTCGTCCGCGAAGCCGTACAGCGTCAGCGAGTCCTCCCGGACGACCATGGACGTGGCGAGCCGCGTCTCCCTGCCCACCCGGAGTCCGGAGAGTGTGTCGGGGGTGCACTGGACGGCGATGCCGACGCCGCCCACCTCGACCACCGCGGAGCCGGGGGCGAGTGCGGCGACCCGGCCGCTGACGAAGGCGATCATCGGGTGACCTTCCGGCTGGAGACCTGGGCCCGGCGGTGTGCGGCCTGCGCCTGCTGGAGGCGGTTCAGCGCCGGGGCGCGCCAGATGTGACAGATGGCGAGAGCGAGTGCGTCGGCGGCGTCGGCGGGCTTCGGGGGCGCGTCGAGTCTGAGCAGCCGGGTCACCATGGCCCCGACCTGGGCCTTGTCGGCGCGGCCGCTGCCGGTGACCGCGGCCTTGACCTCGCTCGGGGTGTGCAGGGCGACGGGGATGCCGCGCCGGGCCGCGCAGAGCATCGCAACGGCGCTGGCCTGGGCCGTGCCCATCACCGTGCGGACATTGTGCTGACTGAACACCCGCTCCACGGCGACGCGCTCGGGGCGGTGCTCGTCGAGCCACTGCTCGATGCCCTGCTCGACGGCGACGAGACGCTGTCCCAACTCCGCGTCCGCGGCCGTGCGGACGACACCGACACCGAGCAGGGTGAGCGGCCGGCCGGCCACGCCCTCGACGACCCCGACACCGCACCGGGTCAAACCGGGGTCGACGCCCAGAACCCGCACCGGCCCCTCCTTCGCTCTCCCCCGGCTCCCCCGGCCGGCACCGGGGTGACGCCCCCGGTCCGTGCAGGCTATCGGGTGCCACCGACAACGCCCTGCGGCGACTCCCCGGCAGAGCGACGGGCCGACGGGGCGTGTCCCGTCGGCCCGTTGGGGCTCCGCCGTGTACGGCCCGCGGCGGTGCTACGCGTCGACCTTCTCCATGACCTCGTCGCTCACGTCGAAGTTGGCGAAGACGTTCTGCACGTCGTCGCTGTCCTCGAGGGCGTCGATGAGCTTGAAGATCTTCTTGGCACCCTCCTCGTCCAGCTCGACCTGCATGGTCGGGACGAAGTTGGCGTCGGCCGAGTCGTAGTCGATGCCGGCCTCCTGGAGCGCGGTGCGCACCGCGACCAGGTCGGTCGCCTCGGAGAGGACCTCGAAGGACTCACCGAGGTCGTTGACCTCCTCTGCGCCCGCGTCGAGCACGGCGCCCAGGACGTCGTCCTCGGACAGCTCGCCCCTGGGGACGATGACGACGCCCTTGCGGTGGAAGAGGTACGAGACGGAGCCCGGGTCGGCCATGTTGCCGCCGTTGCGGGTCATGGCGACACGGACGTCGGAGGCCGCCCGGTTGCGGTTGTCGGTGAGGCACTCGATGAGCACCGCGACACCGCTGGGGCCGTAGCCCTCGTACATGATCGTCTCGTAGTCGGCCCCGCCTGCCTCGAGGCCGCCGCCGCGCTTGATCGCGGAGTCGATGTTCTTGTTCGGGACCGAGGACTTCTTGGCCTTCTGCACGGCGTCGAACAGCGTGGGGTTGCCGTCCAGGTCCACGCCGCCCATGCGCGCCGCGACCTCGATGTTCTTGATCAGCTTCGCGAAGAGCTTGCCGCGCTTGGCGTCGATCACGGCCTTCTTGTGCTTCGTCGTAGCCCATTTAGAGTGGCCGGACATCTGCCTGTCTCCTTCGCGTAACCCATCCCGTACGAACCCGCCCGGACCTCGAGAGCCCAGGGACCCCCAGATCCTACAAGGATTCCGCCGTCCGGGCCGCGCGCACCATGTCGACAAACAGGCCGTGCACGCGGTGGTCACCGGTCAGTTCCGGGTGGAACGACGTGGCGAGCGCGTTGCCCTGGCGTACGGCGACGATGTGCCCGCCGTGCTCCGCCAGCACCTCGGCCCCGGCCCCCACCGACTCGACCCAGGGGGCCCGGATGAAGAGACCCTCCACGGCGCCGCCCTCGACGCCCCGCAGGTCGACCTTCGCCTCGAAGGACTCGTTCTGCCGTCCGAAGGCGTTGCGGCGCACGATCATGTCGATGCCGCCGATGGTCTCCTGGCCCGAACGCGGGTCGAGGATCTTGTCGGCAAGCATGATCATGCCCGCGCAGGTGCCGTAGACGGGCAGGCCGGCCCGGACACGCTCGCGGAGGGGTTCCATCAGGCCGAAGAGGACGGCCAGTTTGGAGATGGTGGTGGACTCGCCGCCGGGGACGACCAGGCCGTCCACCTCCGCGAGTTCCTCGGGGCGCCGCACCGGCCCGGCCACGGCGTCCGCCGCGGCCAGGGCGACGAGATGCTCCCGTACGTCGCCCTGGAGGGCCAGGACGCCTATGACGGGGGTGTTGCTCATCTGCGGAGTGCCTGCCTCGTGTACGTGGTGTCCTGGGAAGGGGTGGACGTGACGCCCGGACGGTGCCCTGTGGAGGGGCGCCTACCAGCCGCGGTTCGCGTAGCGCTCGGACTCCGGAAGGGTGTCGCAGTTGATGCCGACCATGGCCTCGCCGAGATTGCGGGAGGCTTCCGCGATGATCTTCGGATCGTCGTAGAAGGTGGTGGCCTTCACGATGGCGGCGGCGCGCTTGGCGGGGTCGCCGGACTTGAAGATGCCGGATCCGACGAAGACGCCCTCGGCGCCGAGCTGACGCATCAGGGCGGCGTCGGCGGGGGTGGCCACACCGCCGGCGGAGAAGAGGACGACCGGGAGCCTGCCGAGCCCGGCGACCTCCTTGACGATCTCGTACGGAGCGCGCAGCTCCTTGGCCGCGGCGTACAGCTCGTTGTTGTCGTAGCCGCGCAGCCGGGCGATCTCGTTCTTGATCTGGCGCAGGTGGCGGACGGCCTCGACGACGTTCCCGGTGCCGGCCTCGCCCTTGGAACGGATCATGGCGGCGCCCTCGGCGATGCGGCGCAGAGCCTCGCCCAGGGTGGTGGCGCCGCAGACGAAGGGGGTCGTGAACGCCCACTTGTCGGAGTGGTTGACCTCGTCGGCGGGGGTGAGGACCTCGGACTCGTCGATGTAGTCGACGCCGAGGGACTGCAGCACCTGGGCCTCCACGAAGTGACCGATGCGCGACTTGGCCATCACCGGGATGGAGACCGCCCCGATGATGCCCTCGATCATGTCCGGGTCGGACATCCGCGCCACGCCGCCGTCCTTGCGGATGTCGGCCGGGACCCGCTCCAGGGCCATCACGGCCACGGCGCCCGCGTCCTCGGCGATCTTCGCCTGCTCGGGGGTGACGACGTCCATGATCACGCCGCCCTTGAGCTGCTCGGCCATGCCGCGCTTGACGCGCGCGGTGCCGGTGGCCGGGGTGTCGGTGGGCTGGGCGGGGTTCGAGAGCGTGCTGGACACGGGTTGACCTCACTCGGTGAAAGAGGGTTTCTGCAGACACCGAGGAAACGCCGCGGAGCAGGCCACAGCAAGGGCCAATGCACAGCCGGTGGCTCATTTTCTCCACTGCCGGACACATGGTGCCTGCTCAGAGGACCGGAACCTCTCCGTCCCGGTCCGGGCACGCGGGTGGACTACGTTCCCGGGCGGTCCGCCAGTGCCGTCGGAGGCGCGTCGTCCATCTCGAAGGCCAGCGGGAACGGCGCGTGGCCGGCCAGCCGGAACCAGCGCACCGTGCGGTGGCGGCGCAGCGCGCGCGCCGCCCGTACGGCGTCGTTGTGGAAGCGCCGGGCCATCGGTACCCGGCGGACCGCCTGGGCGAGTTCCCGTGCCGCGGCCTCGCCGCCCGGGGCCGCCTGGACGGCCCCGACCTGTTCGGTCTCTCCGAAGACGGCCCGCAGCGCCTGGCTGAGATCGCTCTCGGCGACCTCCCGTTGCTCCTCCTCGGCCTGCCGGGCCGCGTGCGCCGACTCGTACAGCACCATCGACGCGGCCGGATCGAGCACCCCGGAGGTGGCCAGTTCCTGTGCCACCGAGGCACGCCGCAGGAGCTGGGCGTCGAGGGCGGCGCGCGCGGCGTCGATCCGCGCGTGCAGCCGGTCGAGACGGCCCGCGGTCCAGCTCAGGTAGAGGCCGATCGCCGCCAGGGCGACCACGATCCAGATCAGTGTGGAGGTCACGGGCGCACAGGCTATCCGGTGGGTCGGGCACCGTCCGACGCGGTGTCACCCCGGCACGGCGACGCCGGGGGCGCCGGCGACCGTGCGGGCCGTCACCGAGCGCGTCCGCCGGGCGGCCGCCACCACCGGATTCCGCCGAACGGGGCCGATGAGTCCTGGCCGCGAGGCCCTGCCGGACGCGCGCACGGCCCCTCGGGTCGTCCCCGGGGCCCTGTCGGGCCGTTCGGGGCGCGCCCGGCCCACGCGGCCGCGCCGCTCGGGCGGCCACGCCTGCCGGCACGGCGCCGCGTCGCGGTCCGTCAGTCCCGGGACAGGCCGAACCGGGCCAGCAGTCCGCCCGGTACCGCGGGGTCGTCCGCGGCGGCGACCGCCGCGGCGCCGTCGGTGACCGTCTCGTAGACGGACAGGATGTCCGCCGCGACCGTCGACCAGTCGAAGCGGCGCACATGCGCACTACCCCGCGCGCGGAGCTCCGCGCGGCGCGCGGGGTCGCCGAGAAGCCGCAGCGCCGCGAGAGCCAGCGCGTCCGCGTCCTCGTTGGGGAACAGCTCGCCGGCCGCGCCCTGGTCGAGGACCTGCGCGAAGGCGTCGAGGTCGGAGGCGAGCACGGGCGCGCCCGCGGACATGGCCTCGACGAGGATGATCCCGAAGCTCTCGCCGCCGGTGTTGGGCGCGACGTACACGTCGACGCTGCGCAGGAACCGTGCCTTGTCCTCGTCGCTGACCATGCCGAGGAACTCGACGCGCGGCCTCAGTTCGGCGGGAAGCCTCTCGACGGCCTCCTTCTCGTCACCCCGGCCGGCCACCAGGAGCCGGGTCCCCGGCCGCTCGGCGAGGATCCTCGGCAGCGCCTTCATGAGGACCGGCAGGCCCTTGCGGGGCTCGTCGATACGGCCCACGAAGCCGATCGTGCCGCCCTGCCACTCGGGCCGGGGCTCCGCCTTCGCGAAGAAGCCGACGTCGACGCCGTTCGGGATGACCACGGCGTCACCGCCCAGGTGCTCGACGAGCGTGCGCCGCGCGTACTCGCTGACCGCGATCCGGGCGCTGATCTTCTCCAGGGCGGGCTGCAGGATCGGATACGCGGCGATCATCGCGCGGGACCGGGGGTTCGACGTGTGGAAGGTGGCGACGATCGGCCCCTGCGCCGCCCAGCACGCCAGCAGACCGAGAGAGGGCGAGGCCGGCTCGTGGATGTGGATGACGTCGAACGTGCCGTCGTGCAGCCAGCGACGCACCCGCGCGGCCGACAGGAAGCCGAAGTTGAGGCGCGCCACCGAGCCGTTGTACGGCACCGGTACGGCGCGGCCCGCCGAGACGACGTACGGCGGGAGCGGTGTCTCGTCGTCGGCGGGGGCCAGGACGGACACGTGGTGCCCGAGCGTGATGAGGTGGTCCGCGAGGTCGCGGATGTGGAACTGCACTCCCCCGGGAACGTCCCAGGAGTACGGGCAGACGATGCCGATTCTCACGGCCGCCCCCCGGGTCCGACCGGTTCGTCCCGCGGCCCCGTCGGGGACTCCCCGCCGGCCGTCGTCCCGGCGGGCTTACCGCCGGGCACCCCCACGGCCGTCTCCGTAGCGGACGTCTCCGCGGCGGGCTTCCCGCCGGACGGCTCCGTACGGGGCGCTCCCCCGTCCTGCCCGGGACGGGTCTCCAGGTCGGCGAGCCACAGACGTTGCAGCATGTGCCAGTCCTCCGGATGGTCGGCGATACCCGTGGCGAAGGTATCGGCCAGCGACTGCGTCATGACAGACGTCTTCTCGGCCCGGGTGCCCGACTCGGGGACCTCGACGGGCGGATGGATCCGGCCGCGCATCACGGGCGACTCGTCGTACCACAGGGTCACCGGCAGCAGGACCGCGCCGGTGTGCTGGGCGAGCAGCGCCGGCCCGGCGGGCATCCGGGTCGTGTCCCCGAAGAAGGTGACCTCGACCCCGGAGGCGGACAGGTCGCGCTCCGCGACCAGACAGACCAGCCCGCCGCCGCGCAGCCGCCGGGCCAGCGTGCCGAACGCGGCGCCACCGGTGTGCGGCACCACCTCCATGCCGAGGCCTTCGCGGTACGCCACGAACCGGTCGAACAGCTTCTCCGGCTTGAGCCGCTCGGCGACGGTCGTGAACGGCGTGCGGAGCGCGGTGGTGGCCCAGGCGCCCGCCAGATCCCAGTTCCCCAGGTGCGGCAGCGCGACGACGACCCCCCTGCCCGTCGCGAGTGCCTCGGTCAGGTGGTCGAGACCTTCCGGTTCGAAGCCGTTCCTGATGCGCTCCTGGCTCCAGACGGGCAGCCGGAACGACTCCATCCAGTACCGCAGGTACGAGCGCATGCCCGCGCGGGAGAGACGCGAGAGCTCCTCCGGGGTGGCATCGGGCAGCACGCGCGCGTAGTTGCTCTCCAGGCGGCGTACGCCTTTGCCGCGCCGTTTCCAGGCGAGGTCGGCGATGATCCGGCCGAGGCGCACGGCCACCGGCTCGGGGAGCTTCTTCACCGCTCCCCATCCGGCGGCGTACGCCCCGTATGTCAACTGGTCCCGCACACCGCTCAAGAGGTGGCCTCGCTGCTCCGCGAGGTGCTCTCCGGCGTGTTCGCCGACGGGGTCCCCGAGGTGTTGCCCGGCGTGTTCGCCGGTGGCGCGGCGACCGCCGCGTCGGCCTCGGCCGCCTCCCGGCGCACCGTGACGACGCGCTGGACCAGCGTGACGACACTGCCCGCGGCGACGATCCACAGCGCGACGGGGAGCAGCACGTCGATACCGGGCACGCCGAACTTGTGGAAGCCCGCCAGCCCGGCTGCGACGAGCGAGATCACCAGGCGTTCGGCGCGCTCGACCAGGCCGTTGACGGCGACGGGCAGGCCGATCGACTCGCCCCGGGCCTTGGTGTACGACACCACCTGACCGCTGGCCAGGCAGAAGATCGAGACGGCGCACAGGACGTTGTTGTCACCGCCGCCCGCGTACCAGAGGGCGAAGCCGCCGAAGACCGCGCTGTCGGCGACCCGGTCGAGCGTCGAGTCGAGGAAGGCGCCCCAGCGGCTGGAGCGGCCCAGCTGGCGTGCCATGTTGCCGTCGACCATGTCCGAGAACACGAAGAGCGTGATGACGATCGTGCCCCAGAAGAGCTCACCGCGGGGATAGAAGACCAGCGCGCCCGCGGTGACTCCGGCCGTGCCCAGGAGGGTGACCGTGTCGGGGCTCACCCCCCGGCGGATGAGAAACGCGGCGAAGGGTGTGAGGACACGCGTGAAGAATGCACGCGCGTACTTGTTCAGCATGGCCTTCCCGAGGGTCGGTGTGGCCGGGCGGCCCCTGCTGGCCGCCGGCTGGCCCATCGTAGCCACGCGTGCGTCCCCGCGACGGTCGGGCACCCGCCCCCGGGGTCACGTCCTGATGACATCCGGGCGTCGGCACGATCGCGTCCGGCGTATGGACGCACCGTGGGACGAGTGCGAAGCTCGATGGCACCGCGGGCGTCATCGGAGCCGCCGTACGCGGATTCCGCACGCCCGCGCCCACAGTGACCTCACCGTGTACGGGAGGCAAGTCCATGGGCGACAAGGCGAACGCACATCCCGGAGCCGCCGGCAGGGCTACGGCGGCCGACCACCCCGCGTCCGTACGGAATGTGGTGCTGGTCGGCCACAGCGGATCGGGCAAGACGACTCTGGTGGAGGCCCTCGCGCTGACGGCGGGGGCGGTGACCAGGGCGGGCCGCGTCGAGGACGGCGGCACGATATCCGACTACGACGAGATCGAGCACCGGCAGCAGCGTTCGGTGCAGCTCTCCCTGGTGCCGGTCGACTGGGACGGGTACAAGATCAATGTGCTGGACACTCCCGGATACGCCGACTTCGTCGGCGAGTTGAGGGCCGGTCTGCGAGCGGCGGACGCGGCCCTCTTCGTCGTCTCGGCCTCGGACGGGGTGGACGGCTCGACCCGCATGGTCTGGGAGGAGTGCGCGGCGGTCGGCATGCCGCGGGCCATCGTGGTCACGCATCTGGAGTCGGCACGGTCCGACTTCGAGGAGATGACACGGATCTGCGCGGAGGCGTTCGGCGCGGACGACCCGGACGCGGTGCTGCCGCTGTACCTGCCGCTGCACGGCGCGCCGGGGCCCGACGGGCACGCGCCGGTGACAGGGCTGGTCGGACTGCTGTCGCGGCGGCTGTTCGACTACGCCTCCGGGGAACGCAAGGAGTCCGAGCCGGGCCCGGAGCAGGTGCCCCTCATCGAGGCGGCCCGCAACCGGCTGATCGAGGGGATCATCTCGGAGAGCGAGGACGAGACCCTCATGGACCGCTATCTCGGCGGCGAGGAGATCGAGTTCCCGACTCTCGTGCAGGACCTGGAACAGGCCGTCGCGCGTGGGGTCTTCCATCCGGTACTGGCCGCCGCACCCGCCGCCGAGGGCGCCCGTCAGGGGCTGGGCACGGTGGAACTCCTCGAACTGATCACGGGTGGCTTCCCGACCCCGCTGGAGCGCGAGGCGCCGACGGTCACCACCCCGGACGGCCGGGCCCGCGCGGTCAGGGCCTGCGACCCGGACGGACCGCTGGTCGCCGAGGTCGTCAAGACGGCGTCCGACCCGTACGTGGGACGGGTCTCGATGGTGCGGGTGTTCTCCGGGACACTGCGGCCCGACGAGACGGTGCACGTCTCGGGGCACGGGCTCGGCGACCGCGGGCACGAGGGCCGTGCCCTCCACGAGGTCGACGAACGCGTCGGCGCCCTGTCGGCTCCTTTCGGCAAGCAGCAGCGCGTCCTCACACACGCCATAGCGGGCGATCTGGCCTGCGTGGCCAAGCTGAACCGGGCGGAGACCGGTGACACGCTCTCCGCCCGGGACGACCCGCTCCTCGTGCAGCCGTGGGAGATGCCCGACCCCTTGCTGCCCCTCGCCATCCAGGCGCACAGCAAGGCCGACGAGGACAAGCTCTCGCAGGGCCTGGGACGGCTGGTCGCCGAGGACCCGACGATGCGCCTGGAACAGAACCAGGACACCCATCAGGTCGTCCTGTGGTGCCTGGGCGAGGCACACGCGGACGTCGCCCTTGAGCGGTTGCGCAGCCGGTACGGGGTGCAGGTCGACGTCGTCCCGCACAAGGTGTCCCTGCGGGAGACGTTCGCCGCGAGGTCGGCGGGGCGCGGACGCCATGTGAAGCAGTCCGGCGGGCACGGACAGTACGCCATCTGCGAGATCGAGGTGGAGCCGCTGCCCGGCGGTTCCGGCATCGAGTTCGTCGACAAGGTGGTGGGCGGGGCCGTGCCGCGGCAGTTCATCCCCTCCGTGGAGAAAGGGGTGCGCGCCCAGGCCGGCAGGGGTGTGGCCGCGGGCTATCCCCTCGTCGACGTGCGGATCACACTGCTCGACGGCAAGGCGCACTCGGTGGATTCGTCGGACGCGGCGTTCCAGACCGCCGGCGCGCTCGCCCTGCGGGAGGCCGCGGCCGACGCGAAGATCCATCTCCTGGAGCCGGTCGCCGAGGTGACGGTCCTGGTGGGCGACGACTACGTCGGCCCCGTCATGAGCGACCTGTCGGGCCGGCGCGGCCGGGTCGTCGGCACCGAGCAGGCGCCCGGCGGGCGGACCCTGGTACGGGCCGAGGTCCCGGAGATCGAGATCGGACGGTACGCGGTCGATCTCCGCTCGCTCTCGCACGGCACCGCGCGGTTCGACCGCGTCTACGCCCGGCACGAGCCGATGCCGCCCCAGCTGACGGACCGGATCCGTGAACAGGCCCAGGGCCATACCTAGTTGATCTCGCCTTCGGGTCGGCGGACGGCTGCGCCCGTCCGCCGACGAATGCCCGCCCGTGCCGATACTCTGAGAACCTGATCAAGACGATGACCTGATCAACAGGTGTGCGGGGCACGGAAGTCGGGAATGCCGCAGCAGCGGGGCATGGCGGCGATGGGGGCGGACATGGCGGACGAGGGATTCGATTTCAGGCCTGGGGCGCAGGTTCCGCTCTCGGGTTCCGCGGGACAGACGGCGGCGACGTTCGCCCTGGCCTCCGCGGCCTACCGGGACAGTCCCGTCGAAGCGATCCTCGACGCGAACAGCGAATGGCACAAGTCGAGTGTCTCCCCGGGGCGCAAGTGGGCCTCCATCTTCAAGCCGAACCTGGGCGAGGCCTTCTCCCGGGCCGTGCAGCTGCGGATGCTGGGCGGCGGCCGCGGTGCGCTGATCCAGTCCTTCGGCACGGAGCCGCAGGTGGTCGTCGAGCACTGCCTGGCGGCGAACCGCATCCGCAAGGAGCGGGACAGCTGGCTGACCGCCGTGATGGCGCTGACCGGCCTGATCTTCCTGCCCGGCCTGCTCGTCTGGCTGCTGGTCTTCCAGATCCGCAGGTCGGTCGCCAAGTCGGAGGACAAGCGGGCCGGCGCCCTCGCCACCACGATCCTCGTCGGGGTCGGCGCCCTGGCCGTCCTCTTCCTCGTCAAGATGCCGTTCGACGGCTTCTGGGCCTGGTACGCGCGCGCCGCGATCATCGCGCCCGTCCTCGGCTGGGTGTGGGCGAAGCAGATCTGCGAGCGCACGGCCCATGATCTGCGGGACCGCTGGAGCAGCATGCTGGCCGGCGGCGGCATCGGCGCCAAGATCCCCGAGGCGGTGCCCGGCAGCCCCGGCGAGACATCGGCCGAGCGGCTCCGCCAGGGTCTGGCACGGCTGAGCGCCGAGCAGCAGTCCAACTCGATCTTCTACGCGGGCCCCAAGGGAATCCTGGGCATGGGCACGCGCTGGGGCAGCTGGCAGCTCGCCGAGGACCTGGTGCCGGCCGACCCGACCAAGGAGATCCATCCGTTCCGCAGCTGGGACGTGATCCGGTCCATCCATGACCAGTTGCGCATGCTGGAGCGCGG
>Ga0247763_1000927_pt1 | contig 17487 bp, 12 predicted proteins | sample UWRJL141409B4_FD_179926 | JGI IMG/M metagenome (GOLD analysis project Ga0247763, IMG submission 179926) | Plant litter microbial communities from Arlington Agricultural Research Station in Wisconsin, United States - UWRJ-L141-409B-4 | ecosystem: Environmental > Terrestrial > Plant litter >...
CATTCCGAGCCCCTCCACCCGAACGCAGAGGCGAGCGTCACACACGACGCTGGTCGCCGCGCTCAGTGGGCTCGCGCTCGCCGCTCTCGCTTGCGGGTCCGACCCGGGGTCCGATGGCGCCACGGTCGGCGCCGGTGGTTCCGGCGCGGCGGGCGGCGGCGGCGGGGATTCGAGCGGCACCGCGGGAACGCTGGGGGTGGGCGGCGCGAGCTTCGACCCGACAGGGCATGGCTTGCCCGGGTCGGAGCCGGGCACGTGGACGTACCTGGTGTACCTGCTCGCCGATAACGAGCTCGAACCCTACATTCTGAGTGACCTGAACGATCTCATGCAGGTCGGCTCTGGCGGGAAGCTCTCGATCCTGGCGGAGATCGATCGAGCCCCGGGCGGCAGTGACGCCGCGATCGGTGGCCTGGCTGACTTCACGGGGGTCAAGCGCGTGCGCGTCGAGCCAGGGCGGCTCAGCGAGCTGGCGGATCTGGGCGAGCTCGACCTCGCCGCCAGCGGCGCCCTCTCCGATTTCGTGCGCTGGGGCATCGAGGCTGCGCCCGCCGACCACTACGCGCTGGTGCTGCGCGATCATGGCGGCGCCTGGGGCCGCTTCGGCTCTGACGCCTCGCACGCAGGCGACGGCATGAGCTTGCCCGAGCTGTCGCGGGCGCTCGATGTCGCGCTGGCGGCCACGTCGATGCGAGGCCCGATCGATCTGGTCGGCTTCGATGCCTGCTTGCTCGGGGCGTGGGAGGTGGCCGTCGCGCTCTCTGGCAGGGCCCACTATCTGCTCGCATCGGAGGAGGTCGCGCCGGCGCACGGCTGGAACCACACCCCGCTGGCGATGCTGAAGGCCGGCGGTGACGCGCAAACCCTCGGCTCTGCGCTGCTCGACGGCTACACGGAGCGCGCCACGGCGGAAGGCACGCTGGCTCGCGCCACGCTCTCGCTCACCGATCTGAGCCGAGTCTCCGCGGTGAGCGCCGCGCTCGGCGAGCTCACGAACGCGCTCGGTGCCGGCGGCGTCACCGAGCATGCGGCCGCGATCGGCCAGAGCCGGGCAACCGTCAGCGCGTTCGGCAGCGTGCCGCACGGCCCGAGCGCAAGCATGGTCGATCTACGCCGCTGGTCGCAGGCCCTCGCCGGCGTCGAGCCCGCGCTCGCGGCGCCCGTCGAGGCCCTGGTCGGTGCGCTGGGTGAGGCCGTGGTCGACCGCACCCACGGCGACGCCTACGCGAGCGCGGGCGGGCTCTCGATCTACTTCCCGAGCGTCGATGCGCTCTACCAAGACGGCTACGCCGATCTCGGCGGCGTCGATGGCTGGCGCACCTTCCTCGGGCAGTATCACGCTGCGGCCCTTTCGCTCGGCGAGGCCCCCAGCTTCGCGCCGTCCAACGATCGCGCGGTGCTCGACATCTCGAGCACCGGAGTGCGGGTCAGCGGCGCGCTGACGCCGGGCAGCTACGACAACCTCGCATCCGGCGCCATCGACGTGGGCCTGTTCGGCGACGACGGGCTGGGTCGCATCCTGGGGGAGACGCGAGCCGCCCTGTCACCGTCAGGCGTGCTGCGCGGCGAGTGGGACCAGCGCGTGCTCCAGCTCTCGCAGGGCGACGTGGTCGACTACGCATCGTTCGTGCTCGAGCAGTCCTCGGGCGGCGTGCAGACGCTGTCGGTGCCGCTGCAGTACAGCACGGACGGCGAGATCTCGACGGTAGTGCTGATGCTCGCGGTCGACGCGACGGGGAGCGTGCTCAGCCAGCGGCGCTACGGAAGCGTCGAAGGGGCGTGGGCAGAGCACATGGCGGGGCCGGGCTCGACGTTCGTGACGCTGGTGCCCACGCTGTCGCTGGGCGGCGCCGCGGAGGCCGTTCCCCAGAGTGTCGTGTTCGATGGCGACGCCGAGCTCGACGTGCAGTTCGTGACGCTGCCCCCGGGCACCAACGTGTTCGTCCGCCTGCGCGCCACCGACTACGCCGGAAAATCGAGCGCGGTGGACAACACGGGCACGCTCTGAGGCGCTGCCCGGCGCGCCCACAGCGCCCCCTCAGGGTGCGTCGGTAGGCGGCCGTGTGAGCTGCAGCCGATCCTTCAGACCGGGGCTGACGTGGACCTGGTTCTCGGAGTCGACGATGACGGCCTCCGCGCCGGGCACGCGCGCGACGAGGTCGAGCCCCTTCTTCGCGCCCAGCACGAACACCGCCGTGTCGAGGGTGTCAGCGAGGAACGACGTCGGTGCCAGCACGGTCACCGAGCGGGTGTGGGCGACGGGATAGCCGCTGCGCGGGTCGATGATGTGGTGGTAGCGCTTGCCGCCCTGGATCACGAAGCGCTCGTAGTCCCCCGAGGTGTTGAACGCCGAGTTCTCGAGCGAGACCAGCGCGAAGCTCGTGTCGGCCGAGCGCGCCTGGCCGGCGCCGGCGCGCGGATCTTGGATGCCGACGAGCCACGGCCGATCGCCGCGGCGCCCCGCCGCGTAGAGGTCGCCGCCGGCCCGCACCAGGAAATCCTGGAGGCCCGAGGCTCGCAGCTTGGCGACGGCGCGATCGACGATCAGCCCCTTGGCGATGCCGCCGAGGGTGATGCTCTGGCCCCGCTTCGCGAGGCGCGCCGTGTGCAGCTGGGGATCGAGCGAGAGCCCGCGGTAGTCGACCAGCGGCAAGCGCGCCAGCACATCGGCGCGCCGCGGCAGGCTGCCGTCGTTGTCCTGGTCGAATTTCCAGAGCCCCTTGAACGCGCCGATCGTGATGTCGAAAGCGCCACCCGACTCGCGCGCCACCCACAGCGACCGATCGAGCACCTCGTAGGTCTCCGGCGACACGGCCACCACGTCGCCGCTGCCCGCGCCCGCGTTGATGCGCGAGACCTCGGAGCTCTCCGTCCAGGTCGTCATCATCGCGTCCAGGCGGGCGATCTCGGCGAGCGCGCGGGTCACCGCTCGGTCGACGGCGGCCTCGTCGTCATGGAACGCGGCGATGGTGCAGCGCGTGCCCATGCAGGGCCTCTCGATCTCGAACAGGCGCCGCTCGCGGGCCCCAGCCGCGGGGGCGCTGGCGGCAGGTTCCGTGGCGGCAGCGGGCCCGACCGATGCGACGGCGCGCACGGGCCCTGGCTGACCCGGCGTGGCTCGCCCGCCCGGCTCCTCACGCGCGGGTTGGGTCTGGCAGGCGGCCGCGAGGGCCAGAGCCGCAAAGAGGCGACGAGCCGAAGCGGCGACATGCCGCGCAGGCCGCTGCCGCCGCTCACGCAGACTTGTGCCGGAACCTACGCCACGCCGGAGCGACATACGGCAGGAGCCATCGCGCCCAGATGGCGCTCACGATCACGAACACACCGAGCGCTTGCACGAACGCAGGCAGCCCGCGCGCCGCCAGGTACTCGACCGTGTAGTGGGCGGCGAGCGACGCGACGACCACCACCGCGCTGCACTCGAAGTCTTGCCGCATCGTGAACAGGCCGCGGCGATACACGCCGATGGTCGCGGCCGCGTAGCGCAGCACCTCCGCCGCGGCGTAGGCGCCCAGGGCGCCCGGAAACCCCCACAGGTAATAGCCGAGCGGCAGCAGCAGGCACATGCCCACCAGCTTGCCGAAGTTGGCAGCCGCGACCCAGCGAGGGAAACCCTGCGCGAGCGAGGCGCAGCTGTTTGTCGTCTCCGGAGTGGAGATCCAGGCGCCGAGGGCGAGCAGCTGCAGCATCCAGCCGCCCGAGGAGTAGCTGTCGTCGTAGATGAGCCCGATCGCGGCCTGGCCGCCGCCGATCAGGCCCGAGAGCGCCCAGCCGCTCGCGACCAGGTGCAGGCGGCGAGCCTTGGCGAACACCTCGGCCAGGCTCTCGCCCGTCTGGTTCACGCGGCTGAAGAGCGGAAAGATGACCTTGCCCGCCAGCGACTGCATGGCGGTGGTCGGGATCGTCGCGATGGTGAGCGCGATGTTGTAGATGCCGAGATCGGCGAGCGAGATCATCTTGCCGAAGATCAGGCGATCGGCCTGGTTGACGGCGAAGGTGAGCACGGTGCTCAGGAACACCCACCTGCCGAAGTGCATCAGCGAGCGCGCGGCGGCCTTCTCCCAGCCGAAACGCGCGTTGTAGCCCGGCAGCACCAGGTGGCCGAGCGACACGTCGACGAACGCACCGACCAACCCGCCCGCGACGAGCGCCCAGACGCTCGGGTGAATCAGCGACCAGGTGATCATCACCACCAGCGCAGACACCTGCGCGATCACCTCGGCGATGGTGAGCCATCCGAGCCGCAAGTGGCGCTCCGCCCCGTACGCCTTGGTCGAGCGCATGCCGGCGAAGATGCCCGCAAAGCTCGCCGCGGGGATCAGCGCGCCGAGCTCCTCGTGGCCATAGAAACGTGCCACCGGCATCGCCGTGGCGGTCGCAAACAGGAACAGCCCGGTGCCGCGCGCCGCCTGAATCGTCCAGGCCGTATCGAGGAACCTCGGGTCGTCGCCGCGCTCGTTCTGGATGATGCTGGGGCCGATGCCGACGTCCGAGAAGAGATCGATGGCCGCGCGGTAGGTGTAGACGATCGCCATCAACCCGAACGCTTCCTGCGGCAGCAGGCGAGTGAGCACGATCTGGCCCACCATGCGCATCCCCTGCACGCCGACGTGACCGACGAGCGTGACGGCGCCGCCCACGACGGCCCGCGCTTCCGAGCTGTCGACCGGTGCGTCGTGCCCCCCCTCGGGCAACGGTTCGCGTGTCGAGGGCGGCGCGGGGACCACCTCCGCGTCCACCACGGTCGCGTCGCCCTCCTCAGCCCGGCCTGTTCGAGTCAGGGCCGGGCGCCTTCCGCGATCCAGCGGCGGACGAGATCGATCTGAGACGTGGAGAGGTTGACGAACGAGTACGGCATCTGGGCCCCGATCTCGGACTCGGGACGTACGGCGCGGACCTTCAGAATCAAGAGGCTGTCTTCGGGCGAGCCGGGCTGGACCCTCAACATGTCACCGACGTACGTGGCATCGACGCCCACACCCCCGTTCACGAGCCCGTTCGGACCAAAGGGGTTGCTCAGATCGAGCGGGTTCGGTGAGCCCGTGTAGTGGCAGAAGATGCATTTGCCCGCGAAGTACTCGCCGGTGCTGTTCTCGGAGCCGAAGATCGGGCGCACGTTCTGCTGGAAGAACGGATTGTCCTGGGCCCCGTCGGTGATCCACTGCTCCAGGGTGGAGATCTCGTCGCTGTCGAGCGGCGCAACCTGAAACGGCATCGGGGCGCCCCCCGAATAATCATCGGGCAGTTCGCCGGTAAGTTTATCGATCAAGAAACTATTCTCGGGGTCGCCGGGGACAACGTTGAACTCGTCGGTTCGACCGGGATAGGCCTCGGGCGTCGCCCAGCTGTTGAGCGCGTTCACGAGCCCGCGCTCGGGAGCGAACGGATTCTGAATGTCGACCCCGATCGGCGTGGACGAATAGTGGCAGGTGGTGCAGCGCCGATTGAAGATCGGGCGAATGTCGTCCTCGTATGTGATCTCATCGTCTGACTCGCCTCCACAGCTCGTCAGCGCGGCACAGGCGAACACGGCAAACGCTGCCCAACGGACGCGCGCGCAGAGCTCGTGGGTTTCCTCCAAAATGCGGGCCGAACGCCGCGGGAATGACCACAAGCTCGAAAAATCATTCGGCATTTAGCGATATCTCCAGGGGCTGGCGAGCATAACTCGAGACGCTCCGAAATCCTACGGAACGTGGCCAGAGCCGCTGGGTGCGCGCGGGTGACGGCGCAGCGAAGGCACGATGAGATCGCTGCGCAGGCCGGTGGGGACGAGCTGCTACATCGCGCCCTCGTTACCTCGTCGGACTGACCTGGCCAGGCTCGTCCGCTCTGAGCTCGTCAGCGCGAGTCGTCTCCGCCGTCAGGCTGCGTGGCGATCAGTCGCCGGATCGCGGACACCACCGACGAGAGCCAAGAGCCGCGCTGGTTGTGGCGCTCCGCCAGGATGCGTTCCCGATCGACCGCGGAAATCTTGATCGTGGCTTGATCGACGCGGACCCGAACCGGCCGGGGCGAAGCCGCCACAGGCGCGAACGCCGGCGGCTGCGACGGCCGCTGGCCGGCTGCCCCCGAAGCGCCGGGAGGGGTGGTCTTGCTGGCAGCGCCGCGAGCTTTTCCAGGTGGTGCACTACCTGGGAGCGCATTCCCTGGGAGCGCATGGCCTAGGAGCGCATTGCCCGGTGGCCCGCTGCCCGTGTCGGCAGTCCCGCTGCCCAGCTTGGCCGCTGACGCCTTGGCTGCCCCCGCCGCCGAAGCGGCTGGGGACGAACGGGTGAGCGACGGTGACGAGCGGCGCGCTCCCGCATCGGGCGGCTCTGGCGAAGCGACGTCCTCGTCGACGTCGTCGTGTACGATCACCTTCGCGCCGGGTACCTCGGGGGCCTCGGCCTTGCGGTGGGGGCTGTGGATGGTGCTGGTGGGCTTCTGCACCTCGGGCATGGGCCGGCGCTTGCTGCGCGCCGCCGCGGCCTCGAGGCGAACCAGGTCGTCAGCCAGCTCGGCCGCCGTCTGGTAGCGGCGCTCCGGTTCCTTGCGCAGGCAGCGCTCGATGATCGCGTCGAGCGCCTTCGCGAGCGCGCCCGGCGACGGCAATCGCGTGGAGGGCGTCGGCGGGTCGTCGTCGAGGTGCTGGCACAGCACGCCGGCGAAATCGCCATCCGAGAACGGTGGCGAGCCGGTCATCAGCTCGTAGAGCATGACGCCCAGTGAGTAGATGTCAGACCGCGCGTCGTCGGGGCGACACGCTGCCTGCTCGGGCGAGACATAAAACGGAACGCCGAATACCCCGCTGCGCGGCGGCCCGGGCTGGGGCCCGCGCGCCTTGGCCACGCCAAAGCCGAGGATCTTGACGACCTCGGCAGAGCTGCCGGGCTCGACCACCAGCACGTTGTCAGGGCTCAGGAGGCCGTGCGCGATGCCCTTGCCATGCGCGGCGGCAAGCCCTTGCGCCAGCTGCTTGCCGATATGCAACACGCGGCGCAGCACGAACTTGCCCTCGTTCGAGAGCAGCTTCGCCAGGGTGTTGCCCTGGAAATGCTCCGTGACCACGAACGGCCATCCGTCGCTCAGCACGCCGAAATCGAGCGTTTCGCCCACGTTCGGGTGCGCCAGCGCCGTGGCCTCTGCCGCCACCCGGCGCACCTCTCGCACCGCCTCGTCGGTACAGGCGAGCCCGCGCAGCAGCACGCGCACGGTGACGGCGCGATCGAGCGCCAGGTGATAGGTGCGATAGCTGATGCTGCACGCGGTGTGCTCCGCCACCTCTTCCGCGAGATAGCGGTTGGCCAACACCCGCCCGCGCAGCTGCTCGACCGGCGGCAGATCGGCGACTTTTACCGTCTCCGAGATGCGCTGCTCGTACGGCGTGACGGGGTCGGGCACCTCGTCGACGAATGGCGGCCGGAACGAAGGCCTCTTGGCCCCTTCCGGCGCTCGCGAGGCCGCTTCCGGCGATGCATTGGAGCCTGTCGTGCTCTCCAGTTCGGCCGCTGTCATCTCTACCGTCGACGCGCCCGTGAACTCGCCCCGGGGAGCCTGGAGCTCACGCGCCTCGAGCTCGCGCGCCGCGAGCGCCGCGGGGAGCGGCGGAGGCTGTGAGATGCGCCTCGGAACCGCCGCGAGGGCTGCCTCCTTGGCCGCGGCATCTTCGCTGGTAGGCTCTGCGCCGCCCGCGCTCTGCACGGCAGGACTCTGCACGGCAGCGCTCAGAACGGCGGGATTCTGCACGGAAGCCTGCGAGACACCGCTCGGTAGAGGGGTCGCCTCGACGAGCGGCGGCGGAACGACGCGCGGCTCGGCTGAGACGACCGCGGGAGGTGATGGAGTTCGAGCGGGACCGCCGGCATCGTCGGCGCTCTCCACCAGCATCACCGGAGGGACCGCCGGCGTTGCCGCATCCTGAGGCGACTCGGCCGCGTCCGCTGAGCTCGTCCGTCTGCCGCTTTCGTGCGGAGGCTCGCTGAGCGACCGCGCCGCCTCCGAGGGCGCCGTCACGACGGGCACGCCTTCGGCCGAGTCGGGCTCGGGGATAACCTCTTCCGCGTCATCATCATCGTCGTCATCTGCGGCGACGCTCGCGAGCACCCGCTCGACGTTCGGCGGCAGCGCGAACTCTCGAGACACGGCTTCATCCATGCCGGGGGGGCCGGACTCGCCATTGCTAGGCGCGTTCGGATCATCCTTTGTGAACTCACCCGAACCTCTATCCGCCGGGTGGTGAGCGCGGTTAGTCATGCATTGTCTCCGCGCCATCTGGCTGCCGGCGCCCAGACGCCGACGAGAACCCGAGAACGAGGGGCGCCCGCGTCACGGATGGCCCCACGATACGAACCCCACGATGCGAACCCCACGATGCGAACCACTGCGCACGCCCCGAGGCGGCACGCCGCGATTGAGAACGGCAGGGGTGCCCTGCTCCTGCCCAACGCTCCCCGCGGCGTCGGCGCCACGTCGACTCGTGCGGCCAGCAGTGACACTCAGACCCACACCCGGGAGCCTAGCATACTCGTGTTTCCGAGCAATCGCGCTCCCCTGTCTGCCAGCCGACCAACGCTCACTGAAGTGGCGCGAGATCGCCGAACGGATCCGATCCGGCCAGGTCGGTGATGCTGGGGACGAACGCGGAGATATCGCACGTCGATGATCAGAACTGCTGTCGTCACACCAGTGGAACGCCGGGTTCGAGCGCCACGAGCAACGCGACGCGTTCACCGGTGGCCGCCTTCTCTCCCTCTCGCAGCGGCCGCACCACGTATTGCCCGGGCACGCGCAGATCGGGAGCGAAAGAGACACGCACCGCCTGATGATGCACCCGTGCCGTGAGCTTGGCGCGAGCCGCCTCCGACTGCAGCGCGGGGTCGAGCGAAGCCGATTCCGCGCTCACTCCGTCTCCGGCGCTGGAAGAGTCGCTGACGGTGGAGATTTCGCCGAGCGTCGACGCCTGGCCCCAGGTGGACTGGTGAAGCTCGGCGGCCCACGAAGACCCAGGGTCGCTTCCCCAGCTCTGCATGCGCGAGGGCTGATCCCAGGCATTGGCTTGCCCGCCAAAGGAACCGGCGCCGCCCTGCGCGCCAAAGGATTCCACGTCCGCGCCGAAGGAGGCCGCACGCCGCGACTCGGCTTCGCCCTCCTCGAGTGGAGGTAACACCACCGTCTGTGCCTCGGATTGCTGCGTGAACTCGCCGTCGTCGTCGGAGAACGCACCACCGGATGGTAGCGGCGGCGGTGTGCCCGCGGTGCCGCCGCGTGGATCGGCGGGTCGCCACGACTCGGGAGCGCCGCTCGTCCAGACCGATCCGGGATCGTCGACGGGCTCTTCTTCGGGCTCGGCCTCGAGCTCCTCGTAGTCGTCCAAGCTGGTGCGCGGCAGCGGTGGGGGCGCACCAGAAGGGCGACGCTCCGAGTCAGCGCTCCAGGACGGAACCGCTGCATACGCGGCGCCGTCACGCGGGGTGGCCGGCGAAGAAGACAGATGGCCCACGCGCTGCCGCGGGCGGTGCGAAGGATATTGCGTCGCCGTCACGGGCCGCGACGAGCTGGCGGAACCGTCTTCCAGGGCGGCGCCCGTCGTGAACGCCTCGATCGGAGGCGCCGCCGACGACAGAAGGGCCGCTTGCGGCGGCTCTGACTCCGGGCGGGCGATGGGATGGGAGCCGCTCTCGCCCGGCGCGACACCGCTCGGGGGGAAGGACCCGGACACGTGGGCGGGCGGTGGGACGGAGCCGGGCCGATTTGCCGAAGCCCTGGCGGACTCGCTCGCTCCGAACAGCTTTGCGCGGAGCTCTGCCGCAGCCTTGGCCAGTTGCAGCGAGCGCAGGTCGGCGCCTTCGTCGGAGGCGCTCTCGGCGGCCTTACGCAACCACTTGAGACTCTCTGCTGTATCGCCGCGCGACCACAACGTGTGCGCAGCCCGCAGCGCTACCTGAACACCATCGGGATCCGCGGCGATTGCCTGCGGCAGGTCGCTCATGTCTTCATTCATCGTCGACTACCCCGTGGTTCGCTCCCGATCAACGTGGGCGGGAGCTCCCGGTGGATCAAGTCAAATCCCCCGGCGTTGGCTACCCGCCGAACGTCACCCGCTGGTACGTCAGTCCCAGCCGGTACCTCCCATGTGAACACACGAAGCAAATTTTCACCATCCATAAACGAAGGGGGCGCTCCTCGATCGGCGAGGCGAACGCCTCATTTCGACGCGAAACGTCGCGGTCCTCCCCTCTTGGGTGCTCCGTTCGGCGCATTCCTCACCGGAGATCGGCGCGCGCGAATTCGCCGACATGGGTGCTTTGTGCCGTGTCCGAGAGGGCCCGCCACTGCCGGCCAGCCGGCACCGCTGGGCGCGACCGCCCCTCACTCGATCCGGTAGCGGCCAGAGACTACGCTCCCGACGCATGAAGGCAACGCTCGTGCTCACGCTCATCGGAATCGACAAGCCGGGCCTCGTGAAGGCGATCTCCAACGTCGCGACGAAGCACGGAGCCAACTGGGAGGCGAGTCGCATGGCGCGTCTCGGCGGCAGGTTCGCGGGGTTGCTGCTGGTCACGCTGGAGCCGGCACACGCCGAGGCGCTGCGGCGTGACCTCGAGGCGCTCTCGGACCACGGATTGAAGGTGGTTGTCGAGGAGAGCGCGCGCGTCGAGCCGCGCAGAGACTGGCAAAGCTTGAAGCTCGAGCTGCTCGGCACCGATCGCGTCGGTATCACGCATCGGGTGGCGCAGACGTTGGCCGAGCTCGGCATCAACGTCGACGAGCTGCAGACCGAGTGTACCAGCGCGCCGATCTCCGGCGGCGAGCTGTTCAAGCTATCGGCCACGCTCGCGTGTCCCCCGACGCTGAGCCTCGAGCGCTTGCGGGCGGAGCTCGAGCGCGTCGAAAACGATCTGATGGTCGACATCGACATCAACCCGGACGCGGCGCCTTCGTCGCACGCTCGCTAGCTCCAGCGTCGGGAGCAGCACGGCACGCGCGACCAGTGGCCGTGCTGCCAGGAGCCAGTCTGCCGGGCTTCAGCTCACCGGCGTCATGGCCGAGCACCCCGTCGACGCTCCCGCGCCCAGCCAGAAAGGGGTTCGGCGCCCGCTCTCCAGAGACCAGCGCGATGGAAGCTGCCGCTCTAACGACCCCGCTGCACCAACTCGGCGCGCCCGTGCCGAGCGGATAGATAATTCCGCGGCGGCGCCCGGCCCGGAGTATTCTCCCGGCGAGACTCTTGCCTGCACCAGCATCCATTTCCCGTGGCGGGCTCGAAGCGATCGGCGACGCGGCCGTCGAGCGCCGCATGTTGGATACCACCGTGGGGCCGGCGCCCGCGCTGGTGGAGAGCACGGCGCGCGGGGAGCTGCCTGCCGACGTGCTCGAGGCCGGCGTCAGACGCCTCGGTCTGGTCACGATCGTGTGCAGCTCGAGCCTGGCTGTCGTGCTGCTGCTGTTGACGCTGGTCGCGCAGCATGACCCTGCCCTGAGAGCCCAGGTGCTGCCGCTCGCGGCGGGCTGTCTCATCCCAGCCATCGTGCTCAACGTCGGCATGCTGGTGATCGCCCGGCTGCGCAAGCTGCGCCCCCAGGCCGTGTTGCACGTCAGCTTGATTTACCTCGTACTGTTCTCGCTCGCGCTGAGCGCGCTGCGCCACGGGTTGCCGTGGCCGGCGACCGAGGTGCTGCGCGGCTGGTCACCCGTCGCGCTGGTGCTGGTGATGTACGGAGCGCTCGTGCCGGCGCGGCCCTCCACCGTCGCGAGCGTGTCGATCGTGGCAGCGTTGATGGACCCGCTGGTGCTGTTCATCGCCCAGCCGGGGGCGGCCTTTCCGAGCCTCGCGCAGGTGCCGCTCCTGATGTTGTCGCCCGCCGCGGGCGCCGGGCTCGCCTACCTCTCGTCGCGGGTGTTGTACGGCCTCACGGAGCACATCACGCGAGCGCGAGAGGTGGGCAGCTACCGGCTCAAGAAGCGCCTGGGAATCGGCGGCATGGGCGAGGTGTGGGCGGCCAAGCACCGCATGCTCGCGCGGCCGGCGGCTATCAAGCTGATCCGCCCGGCGATCCTCGCATCGCACGGCCCGGAGGAGGCCAAGCGCCTGCTGAAGCTGTTCGAGCGCGAGGCGCAGACGACGGCGAGCCTCACCTCGCCCAACACCATCCAGCTCTTCGACTACGGCGTCACGCTCGATGGGACGTTCTACTACGTGATGGAGCTGCTCGACGGCTATGACCTGCAGACGCTGGTCAAGGTGTTTGGCAAGCAGCCGCCGGAGCGGGTTGCCTACCTGATGATCCAGGCGACCGACTCGCTGCACGAAGCACACGAGCACCAGTTCGTGCACCGCGACCTGAAGCCCGCCAACATCTTCACCTGCCGCTACGGCGGCGAGGTCGACTTCGTCAAAGTTCTCGACTTCGGTCTGGTCATGGATCGGCGGCCCACCGAGGAGGAGCTGCAGAAGCCTGGGCTGATCGGCACGCCAGCGGTGATGGCGCCGGAGATGGTGCGCTTCAATGCGCCCGTCGATCAGCGCGCCGACATCTACGCGCTCGGGTGCGTGGCCTACTGGCTGCTCACCGCGGAGCGGGTGTTCGAGGCGGAGAACCGCGCAGACATGCTGGTCATGCACGCACACCAGCGGCCCGTGGCGCCTTCCAAGCGGGCGGGCATCTCCTTGCCCGCGCGGCTCGAAGAGATCATCCTGCAGTGTCTGGACAAGAACCCCAACAAGCGCCCGCAAACGGCGCGCCAGCTCGGGGACCTGTTCCGAGAGCTCGGCCTCGATCGGGACTGGACCCGGGCGCGCCGCCAGGAATGGTGGCTCGAGCACGGCCGCAGCCAGGACGCCGTACCCAAGCGCCAGGACGAGTCGAGCGCGCATGTGCGCATCGCTCCGCATCATGAACCGGAGCCGTGATCCGGCGCTGTGAGCCGAAGCTGCGATCCGAAGCTGCGATCCGAAGCCCTGAACCCGAACCCGAAAGCCACGCGCGTCTCGAGCCATGCCACCCTTCGAATCCACTGCCGCGAAGCGCACGCTCGCCGGCAAGGTGCTGTTCATCACCGGAGCCAGCCGCGGTATCGGCGAGGCGATAGCGCTGCGGGCCGCGCGCGATGGCGCCAAGGTGGCCGTGGTCGGGAAGACCGACGAGCCCCATCCCAAGCTGCGCGGCACGGTGCACGCCACCTGCGCAGCGATCGAGCTGGCGGGCGGCGAGGCGCTCGCTTGCATCGCCGACATCCGCGATGACTCCGCGGTGGAGCGAGCCGTCAAGGCCACCGTCGAGCGCTTCGGCGGCATCGACGTGCTGGTCAACAACGCGAGCGCCATCTCGCTCACGCCCACCGCCGCCACCGCCATGAAGCGATTCGACCTGATGCACTCGGTGAACGTGCGGGGTACCTTCGCGTGCAGCCGCGAATGCCTTCCCTTCCTCGAGCGCTCGGAGAACCCCCACATCCTGACGCTGTCTCCACCGCCGGTGCTGCGCCCCGACTGGTTCGCGCCGCACGTCGCCTACACGCTCTCCAAGTATGGAATGAGCCTTTGCACGCTCGGAATGGCGGCGGAGTTTGCGCGCCAAGGCATCGCCGTCAACAGCCTTTGGCCCAAGACGATGATCGCCACCGCGGCGGTAGAGAACCTGCTCGGCGGCCCGGCGGCGCTCTCGGGGTGCCGTCATCCGAGCGTGGTGGCTGACGCCGCCCACGCGATCCTGATTCGGCCGAGCCGCGAGTTCACCGGTCAGTTCTGCATCGACGAAGACGTGCTGCGAGAAGAGGGCGTCACGGATTTCGGGCGCTATGCGATCGACCCCGCGGCGCCCCTCTCACCGGATATCTTCGTCGAGCTCGCGTGACCTGAGATGCAACAGGAACACGGGAAGGTATTCGATCCCAATTCCTTCCTGTCTTCCTGTTTATTCCTCCTACACTTTCGCCCGGCGCAAACGCTCAACCCGCGTGGGCTCGCTTCTCGGGCTCGCGAGCATCGTTCGCTGCCGGTGGGTGCTCCGACTGCGGAGGAAGGACGAACAGCTCGCGAGTGGTGAAGCGCGAGCCCTCCAGGAACACCTGCGCTCCTTGGCGCGTGAGCGAGTTGATGAGCAGCGGCGCCAGCAGGTTGATGGTCGCGGGCAGCCCACGCGGCGCGCTCAGCACCGCCAGCACCGCGAAGTCGTCTTGCTCGCCGGTCAGCCCCGCCTTTTCGGCGACGGGCACGAGCCCCACATCTGGATAGTCGCCAACGAGCCCGTGCGCGGAGACCACCGGGAACGCGAGCGCGGGCGTGATCGCAGACTGGAGCCAGGCGATCAGCTTGGAATCACCGTGCGGAATGAGGGCGAACTTCGACTCCCGTGGAAACCCGATGATACCGGTCTTGAAGTGAATCAATGCCTCCTCGGGCACCTCCACCAAACCAAATCGAGTCGTCTCTATTTGCATTGTCGCCTTCGTCTCCATATCCGGCACCCTTCACGCTGCCAGAAGCGTGCCAGGTCGAGCCGGCCCACCCCTACCCATCGATGGTCTGCGCGAGACGCGCCCCAAAAAGGCGAAATTTCCGGCCGCTCCGGTCACCGTGCTCCAACGATGTCGGTCGCCGCTCGGTGCTCGAGCGAGCTGAATGTCTCCACGGCCTTCTCCATGGCCTCGAAAGCTCGGGTCGCCGACACGAGGTCCGTCATTCCCTTGACGATCGAGACGTTGGGCATCTCGAGCGCTCCGGGGATAATGGTCGAGGGCGTCACCTCCGCGCGCCCCGAGCGCGGCGTCACGCGAAACATCGTATCGCCATCCTTCTCGAGGCCCCTGACATCGCGGAACCGGACCAGCTTCAGCTGCCCCACGTCGCTGTCATCGACGGTGAGGGTGCCGTCATCGCCGAACGACAAGGTCTTGGCGTCCGGCTGCACGCTGATCGGGCTGCCGCTCGAGTCGAGCACGGGGTAGCCCTGCGCCGTCACCAGCGCACCGTCTGCGCCGATCTGGAACGCGCCAGCGCGCGTGTAGCGCTCGCCGCGCGGCGTCTGGACGGCGAAGAAGGCGTCCTCGGTCTCGATCGCGACGTCGAGTGGCTTGTTCGTGATCTGCAGCGGGCCCGATCGCATGTCGGGTGCCACCGTCTCCACACCGTTGTAGCGCATCTCCCTCGCGGCACGGCCGACATACATCGCCTGGATCAGGTGTTCACGAAAGACTGCCTGGTCAACCTTGTAGCCAGCGGTGTTGGCGTTGGCCAGGTTGTTGGCTGTCGCGTCGAGCGCCGTGATCTGCGACGAGGCCCCCGAGGCTGCCAGCCAGATGCCGGTGCTCACGCGCGAACTCCGTTACGGGGCGTGGAGGCGGGGCCGCCTCGGCGACGGCGAGAGATCGGGCGCCCCTCGACCATGGCGCGAATCAAATGCATCGCCTCCGAATGCAGCTGGCAGACGCGCGACTCGGTGACACCGAGCACCTCGCCGATCTCTCGGAAGCTGCACTCCTCCTGGTAATACAGGCCCACGATCAGGTTCAGGCGTTCGGGCAGGCCATCGATCGCCTTCGCCACCGTGCCCACCAGCTGGCGCCGCGTCGCGATCGCCTCTGGCGACGAGTCGAGCGACGAGGGCTCGCCAAAGTCGTTCAGCTCGAGGCGCGCATACCCCGCCTCGCTGATCTCCGTGAGCAGTTTGTGATAGTCGGCGAGCGGCATGCCCAGCTCTGCTGCGACCTCCTCCTGCTCCGGCGCGCGCCCCAGCTTACCCACCAGCTCCGCGGCGACCTGGGTGATCCGGCGCGAAGCACCGCGCAGCTTGCGCGACATCGGGTCGAGCATGCGTAGGTGATCGAGGATCGCGCCGCGCACGCGGTACGAGGCGAACGCCTCGAAGTGATCGTCGGTCATGTCTGGCGTGCGGCGACCGAGCGCCTCGACCATGCCGAGCCAGCCCGCCGAGATCACGTCGTCGATGGTGACCGACGGCGGCAGCGACCGGACCGTGCGCATCGCGATGCGGCGCACGATCGGCAGGTACTTCTCGTAGATCTCCCGCTGCGTGTGATAGTCGCTCGCAGGCACCGGAACATCGGGCGACCCGTCGTCGGAGACGTGAACGTCAATTCTCTCCACTTCGCTTACGCTCATGCTTGCTCCGGGAAGATCGCATCGAGAACTTGATCCATCGCCGCGTCGTGAATGTCTTCGGGCACGCGCGCGCCGTTGCACAGGTAGGCCACGGGCAGATCGTTGCCGATCGAGGCGTGCATCACTCCGCCGACCTGATCAGTCTCGTCCAGCTTCGTGATCACCACGCCGGTGATCTTGGGGTCCGAGTAGGTCGACACGACTCGCTCCGCGTCGCGAGCGCGCAACCAGGCCGGCAATACCAGCAGCACCTCGTGGCTCATGTCTCGGAGACCAGCCACGCACCCCGCGAGCGTGGAGTGCTGCTCTCCGATCGCGCGCCCTGCAGTGTCGACGAACAAGATGTCCTCAGTGTGGTTGTGTGCCACGCGATGAAACGTTCCGGGGTTATTCGCGACGTCGAAGGAGAAGCCGATGAGCTCCGCGTAGCGGCGCCATTGCTCCACGGCACCGACCCGAAAAGTGTCCAAGCTCACGACGCGCACGCTTCTCCCGAGCTGCAGGACGGCACGAGCCGCGAGTTTGGCTAGGGTGGTCGTTTTGCCTACGCCGGTAGGGCCGACGCAGGCGATCAGGCGACGACCGGGCGCCTCGATCAGCCCAGATCGGCACGACACCTTCTCGCGCACCCGCTCACGCAGCCACCGACCGAGCTCGCGGCTGCCTAGCTTGGCGACACGACCGGAACCCGCGCTCAGGGTGCGCGCCAGCGCACCCTCGAACCCAGCGGCGGCCAACATGGCACGGGTGCGGTCCTTGATGGGACGGCCCCGCCCGAGCTCATCCAGCATCAACCTGAGTTGCATCAACTCGCGTCCCACCGCGGACTCATCGAGTGCCGACGGAGGCGCGGGGCTCTTGCTCGCGCGGGGCGCGAGGCCACGCGTGATGGCCCTCTCGACCGCTACCAGGCTGCGGCTCCTTTGCGCGGCGGGCGCACCGGGCGTGGCGCTTCGTGCCTGCTCGCCGTCGAGGCTCGGCGCAGCGATGATCTCGACGAACGGGCGCCCCAGCGAGCCTCCGGCCCCACTGCTCTGCACGTGCCGTGTCGATTCGATGAGGGCATCCGTGCCGAGCGCTTGGCGCACGTTGAATAGCGCTTCCTGCACGTCTGCTCCGCGGAACGTTTGATAGTTCATGCGTCAGTGTCCAAACCGCGCTCAGGCGGGCTGAGCTCCAAAGGAGATCGATTCAATCGGCTTGATGCCCACGCTCGGCTCCATTTCGCGGAACGACAGCACTCCGAGCTGGGGGCAGCGACGCTCGGCAAAGGCGCGGATATAGCGTCGCAGCTCAGGGCTAGTGATGAGGCAAGGCGCTAACCCTAAAGTCTGCATCCGGGACACCCCAGCTTCAAGCTTGTCACCCAGTTCCTGCGCTTTGCG
>Ga0247763_1000928_pt1 | contig 17472 bp, 18 predicted proteins | sample UWRJL141409B4_FD_179926 | JGI IMG/M metagenome (GOLD analysis project Ga0247763, IMG submission 179926) | Plant litter microbial communities from Arlington Agricultural Research Station in Wisconsin, United States - UWRJ-L141-409B-4 | ecosystem: Environmental > Terrestrial > Plant litter >...
GTTTATACACGCCACTCCATTGGCCCAGGAACTGCATCCTGCATCTTCCCCTGTGTTGATGATCCCAGTTCGAGACACGCCTGGAAGGTCTCGATCAAATGTCCCAGAACGGTGGGCGACGCTTTTGCACAACGCTTAGCTACTCAGTCAGCGGCTCCCTCTGCCGCCCCATCGACAGCTAACCGGAAGAGAAAACCTGGAGAGAACGTACCTTCGCCTCCACAACCATGTGGTGCGCCCATGGCTGAAGAAGACAAACTTCAGGAGCTCACAGTCGTCTGCTCCGGGAACCTCAGCGGCGAGCAAATCGACCCTGCAGACGAGACGAAGAAGATTATGACATTTGAGTGTCAGAACTCGGCCGCCCAACACATCGCCTTCGCCGTTGGCCCGTTTGAGCACATCGACTTGTGGGCGGAATTTCGAACTGAGGAAGCGGATGAGAAGCTTGGTGCCAATGCTGCCAAGATCCATGCTTATTGCCTCCCTGGCCGCGCTGATGAAGTGCGACATGCATGCTCGCCCATCGTGGCGGCGGCCGACTACTTTGCGCCCGAGTTTGGCAAATATCCCTTCGAGAGCTACAAGGTATGCTTCGTCGAAGACATGGTGCAGTCTACTGCGTCTGCCACGTCAATGTCGCTCTGCAGCACCAGACTGCTGTACCCCAAGGATATTATCGAACCGGAGCTTGACACCACCAGAACTTTGATTCACGCCTTAGCCAGCCAGTACTTTGGAGTCCACATTGTGCCGGACCAGCGGACCGACAGCTGGATCGTCGTTGCTGCTCAGTGGTTCATGACGGACTACTTCCTCCGAACTCTCTGCGGCAACAACTGGTATAGATTTCATCTCAAGGAAATGTCGGACAAACTTGTTGAGGTCGATATCAACCGGCCGTCACTCCATGATCTTGGCAACCACCTGCATCTAGGCGATTTTGAGCTGGAATTCATGTCTCTCAAGGCGCCCATAGTGCTTTTCATTCTCGACCAACGCATGTCCAAGATTCCGGGCTCGACTGGTGTGGTCCGCGTCATCTCTAACATGGTTTCGAACGCGAATATTAGCAATACGGATCCGAAGCACACGTCAGTTTCGGACGTCGAGTTTCGACGCGCTTGCGAGAAGCGAAGTCAGTACCGACCTGACGAGTTGTGGGACCAGTGGGTGAGACATGCCGGCTGCCCGAAACTCTCGATCAAGCAGCGATTCAACAAGAAGAACCTCAACGTTGATATCGTCATCACTCAGACGCAAAGCAACGAAAAGCCAAAACATATCACAAAGGATGATTTCTGGAGAGAGTTGCAAGAGGAGTTTCACAATGTTTATGCCGGCGAGACTCCCAAGCTCTTTACTGGGCCCTTCACCATCCGTATTCACGAAGCGGATGGCACACCCTACGAACACTACCAGGCAATCACCGACAAGGACAAGAATGGCACCAACCTGTCGATCGCGTACAACACCAAGTACAAGCGGCTGAAGAGAACGAAGAAGGCTCAAGCTGCGGCCGCTAGTGGCGGTGGCGATAGGCATGATATTCAGGAGGACGACGTCGTTTACTTCAACATGCTCGGCGACATTCTGCAATCGGAGAAAGAGATGACGGACTGGGGCCTGGAAGAGTGGGATCAAAAAATTCAGGCCGCCATGGACGGTGAATCTTATGAATGGATCCGCTTCGATTGCAACTTCGAATGGGCCGCCGAGATCAACACAGACATGCCGGGCTACATGTACCTGGCCCAACTTCAGCAGGACAGGGATGTGGTGGCACACCAGGACGCCATGCTCTTTTTCAACAGAGTAGAGGGACATAGCGTTGCGTCGACTATTTTGACGCGGACAGCCATGGACCGCCGCTACTATCCCGGCATACGCACAATGGCCATCGAAGGCCTGCCGAAGCACTGTGTGGCCGAGGTCGGGTATATCGGCATGTTTCAGCTCATCCTGACCTTCCGCCATTACTACTGCGATCGTATCACGGTTAAGAGCCCTGGGGGCGGTAATCAGGTCGGCTATTCCCCTGTCCTGAACGACTTCCATGACAAAGGTCTGTATGCTGTGCAGTGCGCGCTACCTGCTGCAATTGCCCGCACCAGGCACGCTGGGGGCCGCTGCTCGGGCCACGCGCGCAACTTCATTCTTGAGCTGCTTCTGTTCAACAACAACTCGGAGAACGAGTATTCGGACCAGTTTTACATTGCCAAGCTTCTCGAAGCGTTGACCACGTCCTTGATCCCCGATAAAGTTGATGAGGGCAAAGTGTTGGTGTCAACGCTCAAGGATTACGATGAGGCCGATGCTGAGTTCAAGAACTTCATTCAGCGAGCCATTGAGGAGATTGACAAGTACAGGCGCATGGATGAGTGGTTCTTAAGCTACCAAAACATCTGGACAACCACGGCGCTAAACTGCAAGATGCGCCTGATGAAGGAGCGCATCATCCCGGTTGCACCGTTGGAGTTTGTCCAGTATTTGCAGGATGACAATCTTGATCTGGTGCGTATCAAGGCATTTGAGTGTCTGGTCGAGCTTGGGATGCTCTCCAAGGGTCCCATTCTGAAGTTGCTCTTGTCTTCCCTGAGCACCGACAAGTCCCCCTTCGTCCGCGATCGTTTGTTCAACATTTTCTGCAGAGGCATCGCAGCCATCGCCCTCGGAGAGAACAAAATTTCCTCTCAACCCGAGCCAGAGCCGATAGAAGATGACGGAATCTTGATTGTCGACCAGGGCGACACAGAGATCCAACAGAGGAAGCGTGATGCAGTTCGAAAGGAAGACATCACACACGCACTTCAGGCTCTCAAGGAGGAACTTAGGACCAACACCGACCTTCCACTTGCCATCTGGCGTGCCGTCGAATCACCCATCATCGGTCTCAAGGAAAAGGCCCATCTGCTCGACCTCTGTGCAGCCATGTTCGATCCAGAGCTTTCGATGCTTGTTACGCTCAACTATCCGAAGTACTGGAATTGCGAACGTGTGGAGGACGATAATGTCGCCGATCCTAGAGCCAAGCAGAACAAACGGTGCATCATCCGCTTCGTTCAAGCGTACAGGACTGAACCTACTGAGAGAATCGTTATGGAAACGTCACCGCCACCAGCCGAATTACCGCCATCCGAACCGAGGCCTCAGGCGCCAAGCAGGATCCGACTGAGTTCTAAGGCATCTTTCAGTGGACCTTCTGCTAATGGCCCGTCCACTCCGATACCGTCGGCTCGGCAGGATTCCATCTCAGTCCCAGCGACCAGGCCTAGCGTTGCACCTTCACCTGCCCCGAGCGCTAACAGCGGCGCAGCAGCGCCGTCTGATTCGATTTCAGTGCAGCCCATTGCGCGAGTGTCAACTCCCTTGGTAGGCACACCATCATCGGCACAGGGAGGTGCGGGTTTTGGTGAGCAGGGAAGCCTGCAGGGAGCAAGCACAAGCAGGCCAACAGAGAAGAAGGCCAAGGTTCCGAAGAAGCGGAAGAGCGACGAGGGGGAGGGCAGTGGACGCCCGAAGAAGATTATCAAAACGGAGAGGACGGAGAGCGGTCCGACTCGGGGGACGAGTCAGGGAGCGGCCCAGTCTTCCAGGAACACGAATGGGGGAAACCAGGGATCCGGAACACAGCGGAGAGTGGTTAGAGTCAACTTCAACGCTTGGGACAAGTTACCACAGAACGTTAGAGACGAGATTGAGGCCGAAAACGCGACGATGGCGTCATCGTCGACAATTGTCGCGACGCCGGCCTCCAGTCGTCCGCGCCAAACATCTGCTACGATGCCCAGCAACACGGCCAGGACGCCAGTTCCATCTGGCTCGCGGGAGCCGGTCGGCAATATTGATGCAGCCACTCCTGGAACTAAAGTACGGAAGCCTCTCCCCTCGTCGGCCCCACACCACGGGGGACCGTCGTCGTCGTCGGCTGCAACTCCTAAGCCGAGTGCACCGACGCCAGGAATCTCCAAGAAGATCACCATCAAGATTCCTCGGAAGGACAGCAAGCAGGGCAGATAGCCGATGTTGACACCACAGACACCATGTTGGGAGATCCTTTCACTCATCACATGTGGACTCTAATTTGAGATACAAATAGACGATACTTGGGTGGCCAAGCTTTTGTCCCCTTGGCGCAACAACGATACCTAGACCGCGCGATCGAACTAGACGTTCGACATAATTTTCGGTCCGGTATTTCATACTTCAAAATTAACACTACCTGGTGAATGAAGGAAGTAGGGCTACGACTGTAATCTTCCGGAGTTTGGTCCGCATTTACACAAAATTGGCGTCGGGGACAGAACGACGGATGGACGGGCATTCTTTGAGCGGGGAGTTTAGGCTTTGGCTGGGCTTGTAAACAGATTTCTCTGGTCTTTGTAACTAATGTCTATCTGGGGTGGCGGGAAAGGTTGACGAGCAAGTTTTGGGGGCTTTGGGGCGGATGAGAAATTGAAAAAGGACACGGAGAGGAACAGCTGGCATACCACCTAGGTATCTTGCACTCGGATCGAGATTGCTCATGCACATATAAGGCAGCAGGCGGAGAGTAGAATGGATTGATACCCCGAGGTAGTTTGTACTTGAAGTGCGCGGTGAATTTATGTTTGCGAGGTGATCTAAATGAGACTTGACAGCATTCTTGACTTGAGGGTAATATGCCACACAGATTGCCACCGTGAGCAACGGCTGCCTTGCTATGTCATGAAATCCTGTGATATGGATGCCAGCCTGCCATCCTGATGTGTTGTCTCGTGAGGTACGCTAGCTCAAGGCGTCATCTGAATACACCATCTTGGCCTGAAGCCTCGCTCTGCCCGCCGATTTGATGCGCCATCTCGATATGCCATTTGCTCTCTCGATATGTTTGCTATTTGGCACGGAACTTGGGTATGCCAACCCTGACACGAACCCTCGATATTTCAATCTCGACATGCCACCCCTACATACCGCCATGACATAAGCCTATCTTGACACATATCTAGACACTGTGTAATACCCCAACAGCACCGCCTTCGTCAACTTGTATAAACTCCCACGAGAGGCTTAGGCAGGAGAGCCATTACCTCTAGTCTCGCCTTCGAAACACTTTCAGCCTTGTCCGCTCACCCCGGAAGCGACTGCCCCGAGGAAAGTAAGTTGGTAGCTTGATAGCTTGGGTGGGGCTTTCACCCCTGCTGCTGCCTCCTCCTCTGCGGCGCAGCCACTCCAATCCTCTCCTCCCTCGTTCGCTGAACCCTCGCCTCGGGCGTCACGGCCGGAGCTGCCGTACCCGCACCCGCACCTCCTGCTATACCCGTACCTGCTGCGGTCACCGTCGCCACTGGTGCCGCCGGCCGTCTCACCCATCCTGCCAACGCACCCCTCGCCGAAGCCCGCGTCGCCCCTCCCTGTCCCTGAGCCTGCGTTTGGGTCCCCTGAACCTGAACCTGAGCCTGAGCTCGCAACTCGGCCCTTCTCGCCGCTGCACTCTGCGTATGCGTTCCCCGCTGCATCGTCGGGGTTGTCTGCATCTGCATTTGCGGTTGCACCCCCAGACCCAGACCCAGACCCGTTCCGGAAGCTCCATCCCCACCATCACCATCAACATCCATGTCATCACCATCCCCATCTAATTGCTCTTCGTTTTCTACCTCATCGACTCCCTGTTCTTCATCATTGGAATCATCATCATCTGAATCAAATGCCCCGACACCCTGGCGTGCAAATGCAAAACGCTCATCATCAGAACCGGATCCAGCACCGGCAGTAGCGCCCAGGATACGTCGTCTTGTAGCAGCGGTTCGTTCCCTTTGCTGGGCTTGCGTTTGCGCTTGAGCTTGAGCTTGAGCTTGCGCCAGGGCGTGAGTGGCGTGGTGGGGTTGAGCTGGGGGGGTATGGGTCTGGGGTTGGGCTTGGGCTTGGTGGTGATGGTGGCGTAGGCGGGCTTGGGTTTGGGTTTGCTGGGCTTGCTGAGCTTGTATAGCGGCGAGATCCTGGGCGCGGACGCGATCGGCAGCGCGGTCTTCATATTCGGCAATGTCCTCGGCGGTGATGGAGATGATGGTGAGAGGGCGGCGGAGCATTTTGGCGTCTTCTTCCTTGACTGAATGGATGGACTGATGGGGGTGATTGGGCGGGTGACTGAGTGGTGTAGTTATGCTTGAGCTCCCTCTCGATACAGAAAGTCAGGCGAGAGTCGCGAAATTTCAATAAAAACTGGATTGACCGGCCTGAAGGAAGCGACTGCGAAAATAATCCTTGATCGCGTGGGCGAACTGCCAATTCAATAGGTAGCTAGTTAACAAAACTAAGTTGGCTGCCTCGAATCGCTGGGTGAGTGGACTTGCAAGTGAGAAATTCTGCTCGCTGAGCGCTGGCTAATGTAAAGATGGTTGCAAAACACTGAGACACCCAATGTTGGCAAACGACAAGGCTGCCCGTGAAATGTGCCGAACCTGCTGAGCCCACGCGGTTTCAACGATTACTCGAATGGGTTTCTCAGATGAGTTGGGATGTTTGTGAGATCAAGACGTGATTGACAATACTTGAGGGTTAGGGTTGGTTACCCCTAGACACAACCAGGACGACAACAGTGACAGATGTTACGAAGTACATTATCAGGGATAAGTAAAATAGGGTATCATGCAGTCATTACAGCTCACCAACCAGTCAGACTCCAGTCATGCATCATTATCATCGAGAGCTGTCCTTCATCTTGCCACATGTCGAACATGTCCACCACTGCCTCTCCATGCGAGTTCCGCAAAACGAGCACTGCCACGTGCTGGGTACAGGGGCTGCCTGTTGACCCGGCACACCATCTAGCCTCCTCTTCGGGGCAGGTGAGCTTTGGGTTGGACTAGACGTCAAGTCTATCGTGGTCCTTGGCCGTTTGCCTGCCTTATTGCTTTTGGCTGTCGCCTTCATTGCCAATTTCCGGCTAGTTTCTACAGATCTTTCTGCCGTGCAAGCTTCACAGGACAGATACGAAGCCGGGTTGTGCAAGGTACAGACCTCACAGACCCAAATGTCCTCATCCTCTGTTGTGGGCTCTGGTTCAGGTGTCAACCTTGGTTTTGTCGAGACTGGTACTGGAGGCGGGGGATCATTTGCTGACGGGCCACAACCATTCTGCGGCTCATCAAAGACAGCACCACCTCCGTTCCCAGTCGGATTCTGAGCCGTCGGCGGGATGTATGAATCACCGTACTTTTTTTTCTCGTCCTCCTGGACGAGCTCCCACAGTGCTTGTGCGATAGCTGCTTCATTGGCGGCATCTTCTTCGGCCTGTGTCTTGAATCCGTTCCTGGTTGCGCTATCCGAGATCTCTTGGATCTCCCGATCATTGTGTTTCAAGTTTCCACAACCCTGAAGGGTCTGGTTTCGACGCTCAATCGCACTGACAATGACGTTCCGAATATCTTGCCCTGGCCTTGGCCGCTGGCCCCCTAGTCGCTTCCCCGAGCCTGCCGATTGGGTCGATAGGGTCTTTCTCTTCTCAGCTGCAGCGCGTGCGAGACGGCGGGCTTCATCCATGGGAACCCGGCGCCCACCAAGACGATGACCATTGGAGAGGAAACCCTCGCCACTGTAACCCTTGAGCACCAAGCCTTGGTGCTCGTCTCGTAGTTGGTCCCATAGGGCGTGAAACTTGGCGTCGTGGGGTCCATGGACGATATGCGAGAGCTCGTGAAGCATCGTGTCCGTCACCTGCTCTATGGGGAGGAACTGGTTACGATCACCAGGGTAGCGCAGACGAAGGAGTATCCTCTGACCGCGGTTGACGTTCAGTCCTATCACTTGGTTCAGTATAAGCTACCCAAATCCAGGTCATGACGGCACGCACCAAGTAAGTTCTGCTCGTCGGGATAGAACTCGGCCAACTCGCCCACTTTCCATCGCCTCGCCCTCATGAGGGGTTTCACGAGCGAGGCGATCTTTTTGAGCGTATAGAGGGCATCTTTTTCACGAGGAAGGTCCTTCAAGTGGGAGAATGAAAGGACGAGAGGGTCGTGTTCGGGCATGGCGTAGCCTGCTTCTCTGAATGTCTGGCAGGGAAATTAAGAGACGAAGTTGGTGATACAGTTGAAAGGGACTAACCAGGCCGATGAACAAAACAAATAAATAGTTTCTACATTTGCACAATGTCCATCCAAAATCAACGGGCAAAGTATGGAATAGAGAAAGATGTAGAATGTGTAAAGTTCTGCTCCGTAAGCCGCTCTCGCCAGCCGACAGGAAACACCGAGCCCAAGGCGCGGTGATGACGCCGTTCAGTGGCAGCCTCACAATGCGGGCGCGGCAGCTGATGGAGGGGGCAAATCTTGGCAACAATAGCGCTGGGAAAATTGTTAGTGCATCCACGCCTGAAGTTAGTTTCATGAGGCTGCCAGTTTACGAGGCCTCAAGGATGAAAGCTAATATCTAGGCCTTGGTTTTAGATTTTTGTGACCTAAAATTTCTGTATTGAGCCGTTCCTTTTGCTAACTGTCGGGGCCTTAACATTTATCCTCAAGTCGTTTGGAATAAGAAAACAGGTACCCTGGTGGCTGACCTTGGGTATGGATAGGACGACTGCCAAGCTCCAAAATAACTACCACGCGAACAACTTTTCAGGGGTTCGATTATACTTTCGTAGACTTCCAGGTAGGTAGTTGAGGATGTCATCGCAGTTCGCTCCAAGTCTCTGCCTCCTCAGTCCATATTGCCATGACGGGCAGTTTGCGAGCAACTCGGCCGGCAATGCTGTATCACGCTCGTATTCAAATTATCGTTCCTGCATATTTTGTTAAACCTGCACAAAATGACAGTCGCACAGTACAGGTTGGGAACGATCTACAGCGACACAACAGTTCGGCTTCAACGGTTTACCAGCAGCAGGAAGAGACATTGCCAAGCACTTTGCTTCGCATGTAGTCCGCCATTCTGGCTCCATGGCCAGCAGTCGCCCGCGCTGGTGACAAACTGGGTTTCAGGTTGAAAAGGCCCCAGGATGGCGATGATTGATTGGCCGTGGACGACAGCTCGCCACAACCCACAGCCCGTCTGGTCCAACAGCGCCTCTCCCACTTTCTGCTTTGGGACAGAAACATGCTCCGCGCATTGATTTGCTCGCAACCCCATCTGGAGATTTCTGCTACGGCAAATGAACATGTTCAGAGGGTGCCACGATGATGCACGGTATTCAGCTGCTTTTGAATGGCTACCGCGGCCACCTACCTCTCTGTATTCTCTGCTCTTGCCGTGCCGGCAAAAAGTATCCGGCAGATCTGCGCGATCCGCTCCCACCTCACGAAATACCGCTCGTTATTAACCCACTATACCAGATGGGTCCAGATGACCGCAGCTGGGAAGGCCGTAGCTAATGAAGCATGAAAATGCGGAGGAACAACGGGTTGGCGAAGCTTGTCTCTTTTTCTGGAGTCGTGGGGCACTTATTATCCATGCCTGGCCCAGTTGTTTCCCGTTTCCTCCTCTCCTTGCGTTCGCACCGTTTTCCTTGTTCTGCTTCTCTGCAATACCATGAAGCTTCTCAACCTGGCCACGGTGGCAGCATCAGTAGGTGTCCTGGTTGCTGCCGCGCCCGGGACTGCCCCGTCTCAGCATAGAGCAGCTGGCGCTGCCTTCAGTATTCATCAAATATACAATGAGCAATACAGCCAGATCGGAAGAGGGCCTCGTGCTCTAGCCAGGACTTACAAAAAGTATGGAGTAGAAATGCCCAGGGCCCTGGTCTCGACTTTAGAGGATATCTCCGCCAAGATCGCGGCCAAAGCCGGCCTCAGTGCTCGGGCTGCCAATGACAGCACCAATGGAGGGAAGGGTATGGACGCCAAAAAAGGAGAAGGTGACATCAAACTGACATCGCACAGGAGAGGTACCGGCTACCCCAGAACTCTACGACATTGAGTATCTGGCCCCAGTACAGATCGGCACGCCACCTCAGACGCTCATGCTCAACTTTGATACCGGATCATCGGACCTCTGGGTGTTCAGTTCTGAGACGCCAAAACAGCAGACCAGCGGACACAAGATCTACGATATCAATGCCAGCACCACAGCTAAGAAGATTGAGGGCGCCACATGGCGCATTCGATACGGAGACAACAGCAACTCAGCAGGGAATGTATACTCGGACGTCGTCTCCATCGGCGGGCTCTCAGTCAAGAACCAATCCGTCGAATCAGCCACGTCTGTCTCCATCTCCTTCACCGAAGATCCCGCTTCCTCGGGCATCCTCGGCCTCGCCTTCGACCACATCAACCGCGTCGAGCCCACACCGCAGCGGACATTTTTCTCCAACGCCATGGAGTCTCTCGCCATGCCGCTGTTCTCAGTCAACTTCAAAAAGGGCGAGGAAGGCAACTACAACTTCGGCTTCGTCGACCCAACCGAGTTCCACGGCGAGCTCACCTTCATTGCTGTCAACAAGACGGCCGGCTTCTGGGAGTTCACCACCGACTCTTTCTCCGTCGGAAAAGGAACCACCAAGACGCCGCACCAGGCCATCGCCGACACGGGCACTACCCTCCTCATGATGCCCAGCACCATATCTAACGCCTACTACGCGCAGATTCCCTCCGCCGTCGAAGATGTAAGTCAACAGCTATATTGAAAAAGTAAGTTTTTTTTATTGATGATTCTCCAGTGGTTCGCAGGGGGGTGGGTATTTAGGTGTAATGAGACCTTGCCCGACCTAACGCTACACATTCAAAGCGGATACGACGCTGTCATCCCCGGGCACCTGATGGTCTACGCACCCGTCGACGCCGAGTCGCTCGCCGATGCCAAATGGTGCTACGGAGGGATCCAGACGGCAGATGGGTTCCCCTTTGCGATTTACGGCGCCGTGTTCTTCAAGGCGCAGTTTACCATTTTCCATGGGGGAGACCTCAAATTGGGGTTTGCGCCGAAGCCCCCTGTGACGGTGCCTGTTCCAGCTCCAGCTAAGCCTGGTGTCTAAGTCAAGTGTAAACAGTGAGATTTAAGGGCAAGAGAAAAACCCTGTCTTTGTATATATTTGGCATTGCCATCGCCTTACATGGGTAGGTAGGCAAGTATCGGCTGCGAGGAATCCATAGATGTGAGGGATCATGGTAATAAGGATTTGACTGCCAATCTTCCCTATACCTTACAGATGTGCCTCAATTAAACTTACCCAGTCAAACATCACAGCCATCAACTGACAACCCAGAGGCTGTTCTCCAACCCGGTTGTTTCTCGTGTCTACAATCCGGCTCCGGATTCCTCCACACTCTTCTGCACCTTCAGGATCCAGTTGCCGCAAATCCTTACCACGCATATTGTATCTCCCCCACAGTACTTACATAGGAATCCCAATAGTCCTTCACTTATAGCAAAGCATACCAAAGCACATGCACCCGCCGTTCCGCCTCGGGCTCCCAAAAGCCCATGTCCTGAAAATCATGTACAGTGGCCCCTGCTGTCCTCACCATTTTCCCCCGCAAATCTGCCCGAAATGTCACTCCATCAACTATCTGTTCCGAGACTCTTCGTGTAACCTTCCAATGTTCTCCTCAGTAAGTGCCTCGCCAGCCGTCAGCGGAGAGGAGGCCTGGTGGACGTTGGCTCTCCCGGCTGCATCGAGCAGTTTGCCATCACGACCCAACATGGCGAGCTCCTCGGTTGTGGTGCGCCGGATGATTTTCAGACCGCCGGTTCTGACCATCCCGGGCCTAGGCAGCAACGATGATTGTGGCACCCTGTTGTAACTGGGACGATGGCCTCCCCCGTCATCCGTGTTGTTGCGCATCGGCGCCCGCCGTGTGACTGTGCTGTGATCAGAGCCTTATCCCCGGTGCCGGTGTCTCATTATTTTCAATTCCTACTCCGGGAATGTCTTCTCGGTCGCACTGCTCGCCCAGATCAGAGCAGCTGCAGCCCCCAGAGCCATCCTCTGGAGAGACACTCCGCCGTCCTCTGATACCCCATCGGACCAGCATACGCTCTAACACCCTGGTTTTCACCGGTTTTGAGAGGTAGTCGTCCATTCCTGCTCTTTTGCATTTTTCCTTGTCTCCCTGGATCGCCGACGCGGTCATGGCTACGATGGGGACATTGCTGACATAGGCCCTGTATGGTAAATGGTGCCTCAGGAAGTGTGTGCACTTGTATCCATCCATTTCTGGCATCTGGACGTCCATAAGAATTATATCCGGCTTCCGTCTCGTCCCTCCTTGGGCAGCTGTGAGATACTCTAGCGCCTCCTTGCCATCCCAGGCTGCCACAACAAGGAACCCTAGCTTCTGAATCGTCTTGATCGCAATTTGCTGGTTAATGGCGTTATCTTCAACTACAAGAACAAGCGTATCTGCGCGGTTCGTCGTCGGGAGGTCCTCTTCTGGCGATCCAGTCCCCGATAGGCTGGTTGATGGATGCCTCCAAGCGGATCTTCCTGTCTCCAGAAGCTCGGCGGATGGTGGGCCGAGAAACTGTTCGTACTCGAAGCTGTTGCACGAGACGCTCATCTCAGATTGCAGCCGATCGGGAAGTTGGCCTATGCAGGCAAGGCCTGTCGTTTGAGTCCGTTGTGGCTTGTTGAAGGGAATACAGAAAGTAGCGCACGTTCCTATCCCGGGTTTCGATTCCATAGTCATGTGCCCCTTCATCAAATCTAATAGGTTTTTGCTGATCGTCAGACCAAGTCCCGTTCCGCCGAATTTTCTTGCCGTAGAGGCGTCGCCTTGACTGAAGGGCTGGAAGAGCCGTTTCCGAACTTCTTCCTCAATGCCTATCCCCGTATCATCAACAACAAACTTGACACACAAAATCTCGGGCGTTTCTTCTTCTTTGGCAACTGAGAACTTCACAGATCCATGATTCGTGAACTTGATGCTGTTGGCCAGCAAATTGGTGATAATTTGTCTGACCCGACCAGGGTCACCCATCACGACCATGTCGCATGCAATGTCGGGAGCAATGTCAGATTGAAAATTGAGTCCTTTGCGTTTTGCCGCAAACTCAAGCATCTTGCTGCTGTCTCGAACCACCCTTGACAACGAAAACTGTACCTCTTCGATATCCAGCCTTCCAGATTCGACTTTGGAGAAGTCCAGGATATCGTTGATTACGGTAAGCAATGCGTTGGCGGACCGATATATGTTCTCTGCTATCTCCCGTTGCTCTTCTTGGAGCCCGACATCCAGGAGAAGTTCCGCCATCCCGATAACGCCAGTGATGGGGGTGCGAATCTCGTGAGACATCTGCAGCTTGTAAGCCTGGGTTCCGCCTAGAGTGCTATGAGAGGCTTGTCCTTACGTTGGCAAGAAACTGGCCTTTCAGTCTGCTGGCTTCTTTAGCAGCGGCTTCGTTTGCCATGAGCTGGCGCTTCTCTTGCTCTTGTGTTTGGATGTGCTTTTCTTGAACTTTGAGCTCTGTGACGTCCATTATTAGCCCCATCACTCCCTCGATGATATGGCCGCCGTAATTTGCCTTGCTGTCATCTTTACCAAGAATTGGCTGGAAACGTGTGCGATACCATCTTCCGCCTGTGGGTGGTCAGTTACCCTGAAACAAACCTGTTCCCGGTTTTCCATACCTATCTGGTGTTCTTGGAACGTTGCGGTAACCTCTCCAGTGAGGATAGATTCAAGAGGTATCAGAAAATCCGGCATTTGTCCCTCAGGCAACCCTGAGTTGAGGCGGTTAAAGACATCGTAGACATTCTCCCCGACATACCACCTGCATGAGGCATTGCTGTCGCGGTCACAGTCCCAGATCAGCGCGCCTTCCAGCATCGAGACCCGCCGATTGAGATCAACAGTAAACACTGTCATATGCGACAACGCTATTACGCTCAGTAACTGTTCTCTCAGCTGCCTTGCTTCAAGTTTGGCCTCGATACTTTCATGAACATCGGTACAGGTGCCTAGAGAAGAGGTGAGGGATTAGCTTCTAGGCATTGTTGCGGGGGCTGCTCACCAAACCACTTTTCGATTTTCCCAGTGTCTTTGTTTTTGAGAGGCAGAGCTCTACCCAAAAACCATCGCCAGTCACCGTTTCTATTTCGGCAACGATACTCGGTCACGTAAGGTTCACCTGTCGCGAGGGAATGCCGCCATCGTCTCTCCGTTTCAGACATGTCATCTGGATGGAATGGATTCTGCCATCCCAGACCTAGACTATCCTCTTGTGAAAGGCCTGTGTAGTGGTACCACCTATTGTTAAAGAAATCATGGAGACCATCCGGCGTTGTAGTCCAGACAAACTGCGGCATCGTATCGCAGATGAGCTTGAAGCGCTCTTCGTCTTGAGCCTTGATACGGCTGATCTCCTCAGCCATCTTTGTGACATCCCTACAGATAACAACGCCGGCAAGAAATTCACCTGTGCTGTCGTCTCTGAGTGCTTCGCCCTCGACATCGAAGACACACCGTTTTCCGTTCTTGTCGTGCATCCCGATTCGAAAACCAGAGAATGGAGTTTCTTTTTGGAGGAGCACGGATATCGGGTACTCATTCGGCTCCAGTTGTCTGCTGAAATCATCGGTCCATAATGACCATGCCGCGAGAAGGTCAAATCCATTGGCGGGCGCCTCCAGATTAGCATTCTTGCTGAAGAGTTCCCGGGCAGCCCGATTCGGGAGAGCGACGCTTCCATCTTTCCACATTGCCAGGATGGGGGTCTGTGTGTTATCCAATAGGGAGTCCTTTAGGAGCATGATCTTCCGCAGTATCGAAGGAGCGCTAGACAGTGATGGCGTTGAGGAGGGGGGGCCCAGCGGGGGAAATGGGCTAGAGGAGAGTGAGATTGCCCCAGGGCTGGCGAGGAACGGCGAGCCGGATGAGCCGTGGCCTGAGACGGCAGACGGAGGGTTACCAAAGTGGGCCAAGTTCTTCTTCTCGGCAGCTTCCAGGGTGCTTGGTATAGCCACAGATTTCCTCTGAGATGCCGGCTCAGGCATTGACTGGGAGTTCGTAAAGGTGAGCGTAAAGAATGTCTGGGTTTTTCTAACTTCCCAGACAGAGATGATCATCTTGGCATGTGTTTGGAGTGCGTTTGGGTCGAACTGGGCTGAGGCATCGGAGGTAGTCCGACCAATTCCTTTTGGCGATATGACCACTTCGACAACAATACTTGGTGACGGGCGATGTGGGATGTTGTCGATGTTACTATGATTCTCCTGTGTTGGTGTTGCGTCCCCTCCAGGGACCAGCTCACTCAACCCCGATCTCGTTTTGCCAACACCCAGATCCTTCGCAGTCTGGTCAAGTAGTTGTTCCCAATCAACCCAGACTGGGACACCGCCCTGTGTGAGGTCAACGCCAACTTGCGATAGTGACTGGCCCTGTAGATGCTTCATGACTGGCAACATGCCATCCGGCTCATGTGATACCCCAGTGGCCATGCCCAACAACTGCCCCATTGCTTCATTGGCGAGAACTACAGTTTTCAAGCCACCCAGGACTAGCAGGGGCACCGGGAGGAATTGTAAAGCCGAGAAAGCGACTTGGTCGGGAGTTATGGAGGGCATCTCGAGACGGAAGGGACTTGTCGAGTTGGCGCTGCGAGATCCTGGAGTTGTTGTAGGCATGTTCCTCACGAAGCAGTTCGTTTCGTGAAAGGAACTAGTATCGCCACCTTGGAACTCGGGCATGGGATTGGGTAGCCGCGCGCAATGCGGCTGATTCGGAAGAAGAGAGTCGCTGGAGCACACGGCATCCACATGGCCCAAGGGCGCAGTATCACTGGTCGACATATCGCTTGTCGAGATTCATAAGAGACGCGATCTGAAGTATGACAGCTGAGGGAAGATAACCTAAGAGCATAGGCTCATCTCATGCGTGGCCTCCAGCGAGCGTTACAGGCATGGGGGAAAGGGAGGAGCTCACGTCGTCTGGGGAGATATGTTGCGCACCTGGCAGCTCTTAAAGTTGGTGTCGTCAAGACCAGCTGACTCAAGTTTGAGTTGGCATTGGCGTTGGCAGTAAGGATCCAAGAATGACGCGGATGAATGCAGGAGTCACGGCTCCAGAACCGGACCGTGAAAGGAAATATTGACTGAGCACGACTTGGAAGAGGCTGGTTGGGGCAAGCGCACTCTCTGGCATAAATCCCCAAGCAGCGCCACCACAAATCTGAACAAACACGCAAGCGGTGTATGATGCACAGAGACCTGCTGACGGGCTCGGTGGGAAGGCGAGCAGGTGTGGAGGAAAAAAAAGTTTGACATCTCGGGCCCGCGTGGGCGGCTCTTTTTCTTTCTACTAGTTCTCTGTCGTCATTTTTTCGACTCGATGTCGCTCTCGCGCAGTAAACAGAAGTGCCACCCAGACGGCTCTGACGGGCCTTTGTCTCGGGCAACACGCAGATCTCACCGCTCCGTCGAGGTGGCAAGGCTGTTTTTATCAAACTCCACGGCACAGCGCAGACCCAGAGCAAGTGCTACGGGGTGGGTATGCATTTACTCCATGACAGCCCGGATCGAGGGTTTCCACGCGTAGAGGCGTATTGTCAGCAAATGGCTAGTGATGCCTATGCATGAGATGGCTTACTTGTTTTCCTCTCAAATGCGGCCGTTGGATACTCCTTCATCGGTTGCTGTATGGCGTTCTCGTGGCTTGCGGCTGTGACATCATTGGCTGAAAGCTTCGATGCTCTTCAGGGTCCTGTGGCACCTCGATCGAGCTTCGACGTCATCCAACCAAAGACGGACATGGTTCGCAGCCCACCTCCTAGTTGACCCGCCGATTGTCGTGCTAGATCTGTGCTCTTTCCAGCTCGTTGATCATCGGCACCGACTGCGACAACGCGAAAATCTAAGCATCAGCCAAGACATGGCGCCGGAGCCTGCCCCGAAGCGGCCACTGATCAAGAAGGGGCCGCTGAAGCCCCCACAACCCCGGCTGGCAGCGACTTCTTACACTGAGCCGCCGAGAGCCAAAAACGAAACCTTCGTTGCGCTGCCCGGATCGAAGCCAGGTATGATTGTATCCGAGATGCACATGCACGCCAGTTCTAACATGTTTGCCCACAGTTGTGTTCAAAGAGGTTTTCTTGAGCAAGCTTCCCCAGCCGTTCGTCAATCCAGGGGACGCCTTCGATCATCTCCAGACAGAAAAATTATGACTCGTATTCTCGTGACATCGGAAACCTCCTTCATCTGTTTCCGCACGCATGTCGCCCTCAGATTACGTTGGTTTCAACGTCCATTTCGCCCCAATACATCCCGATTGCCCCCGACCAGAGGCGAGCCGGCAGCACCGAAATCATCATCCGGGGAGATTTTTTTCGAATGCCCGGGATGCTGCTGGTTGGGCACAACTTTTTCCCAGCGACCCCTCAATTACCAGCTTGGCACGCGCTCAATACGCGGTTGCCGATTACGCCCTCCGCATCTTGAAAGGCCCACAGTAAACCCCGCACCGCTGGATCGAGGGGTCTGCCAAGGCCTGGAGGACGAGTCGGGGTGGACAAAGTAGCCTGTCACAGCGGGCCTTTAAAATTTGGGAAACGTTTGAGGCACAA
>Ga0247763_1000934_pt1 | contig 17431 bp, 13 predicted proteins | sample UWRJL141409B4_FD_179926 | JGI IMG/M metagenome (GOLD analysis project Ga0247763, IMG submission 179926) | Plant litter microbial communities from Arlington Agricultural Research Station in Wisconsin, United States - UWRJ-L141-409B-4 | ecosystem: Environmental > Terrestrial > Plant litter >...
CATTCAGTACCAGCCCACGCCCGCGCGCACCGCCGAGGGTGTGACGATCTCCACGGTGCGAGGGCGGGTGGCCGAGCTGGCCGAGATCGTGAAAGTCCTCCCGATCGCTCTCCCGAAGAGCGAGAGCGGCGCCAGCACGATCGCGTTCGTGCTCGTTGTCCTGAGCGACCGCAGCCTGGAAGAGCTGGCTGATGCGGCCCTCGTCCCCCTGGAAGCGGTCGTCGCCATCCAGATCGCGGGTGCTCCCGCCGCGTCCGAGGCCGAGGTCGCCAGCGAAGACAGCGTGCCCGACGCTCCGCTGCGCTCGAGCTCGATCCGCGTCGACATCGACAGGCTCGACGACGCCATGGAAAAGCTCTCGGAGCTGGTGGTGACGCGCTTCCGCCTCAGCCGCGCGGTGAACGCGCTGCGCGAGCAGGGGGTCGACGTGCGCGAGCTCCTGTCGATCGTGGGCGAGAACGCCCGGCAGCTGCGCGACCTCCGAGGCTGCATCACGCGGGCCCGCCTGGTGCCGATGCGCGAGCTGCTCGAGCGCGTTCCGCTGATCGTGCGCGGCATGAACCGCAGCACCGGCAAGCACGTGCGCCTGCAGATCGAGGCCGGCACCGCCGAGCTCGACAAGTCGGTCGCCGAGCGCATCTTCCCTGCGATCATCCACCTCGTCCGGAACGCGGTCGATCACGCGATCGAGCCCCCGGACGAGCGGCGCGCGCTCGGCAAGCAGGAGCAGGGGCTGGTCACCGTCTCCTGTTTTCAGCGATCGAGCAGCGAGCTCGAGTTGCGCGTCGCCGACGATGGCCGCGGCCTCGACGCTGCGGCGATCGCCGCCCGGGCAGGGCGCCCGGTACCGCGAGACGACGAGGGGCTGCTCGAGCTGATCACGATGCCCGGCTTCTCCACGCTCGACCATGCGACGAGCAGCAGCGGCCGCGGCATGGGCATGGACATCGTGCGCGCCGCCGTCAACACGCTCGGCGGCGGCCTCACGCTGCGCACCACGCCGCGCCAGGGAAGCGTGTTCGCGCTGCGCATCCCGCTCTCGATCTCGATCGTCGACGCCTTCGCTTTTGCTTGCGGCGATCAGGCGTTCGTCGCGCCCGTCTCCGTGGTGGACGAGATCATCGACGTCGACGCGGCGAGCGTCGTCACTCCGCCAGCGCCGGGCAGCCAACCCGCCGGAGGCAATGAGGAGCCCGGTAGCGGGATACCCGGTAGTGGAGGAGCCAGGCTTCCGGCGCTGAAGATGGTCGCGCGCCGAGGTCGAACCATGCCGCTCATCCCTCTCGGCGGGCTGTTCGCCATCGCGCCTCTCCCCGGCGTGACCCAGAAGGCGATGATCGTTCGCCAAGCAGACAACTCCTTCGCGTTCGCCGTCGATCGCATGCTCGGCCAGCAAGAAATCGTCGTGCGCCCGATCGAAGACCCGCTGGTCAAGGTGGTCGGGGTCGCCGGCTCGACCGATCTGGGCGACGGCAAGCCGACGCTCGTGCTCGACCTCATCGGCCTCATCGGCCTCGCTTCGCGCGAGCGCCCACGGAGCGCCGCATGAGCGGCCTGTACGTGCTGTTCAAGGTGGCAGACGCCGAATACGCGCTGCCGGCTGCAGACGTGCTCCACATGGAGTCCTACTCGGGCGCGACCCGGGTGCCGGGGTCGCCCGAGTACGTCGCCGGCCTGATGCAGGTGCGACGTCGCGTGATCCCCGTGGTCGATCTGCGGCGCCGCTTCGGGCTGCCGTCCATCGAGCCCACGCTCGACTCGCGCGTCGTCGTCGTGCAGGCCGGCGAGCGCGCGATCGCCCTGCTCGCCGACAGCGCGCGCGAGGTCAAACACATCCCTGCGGAAGAGTTCCAGCCGCCCCCCGAGCTGATCGCGCAGCAGTCGTCCGGCTACGTGACGAAGGTGGCTCGGGCAGGCGCCAGGTTGTTGATGCTGATCGACTTCCACAAAGTCATCGGCGAGGAGATGCCCGTTGGCCACTGAACCACGCAATTCTGAGCCGCGGAGTGCGGACCCGCGGAGCGCCGACTCGCGGAATGCCGATACCCGCAACGGCGATGCTCGCGGCGCGCTCGACACCGCCGCCCAGCGCGTCGAAGCCATTTCGCGAACCTTCCAACAATCGGCCGCCCGCGCCGACGCGCTGGAGCGCACGGTGAATGCGCTCGTGTCTGACCAGAACGAGCGGAGCGCCGGGCTCGACGAGATGCTCGCGTCGGTGGAGAGCGTCGTCACCAGCATCGAAGAGACGAGCGCCACCGTCCAGAAGCTCGGGCGCGCCCAGCAAGAAGTGAGAGACCTGGCGGCCGAGACGCTGCACGGATTGCAGGCGTCAGCGAGCGGTCTGCAGGAAATGACGGCCGCGATCACCAGCACCAGCAAAGACACGAGCCTGCTGGCCAACTCGGCGGAGTCGAACGCCGCCACGCTCGAAGAGGTGGCCCGTTCGATCCGCAGCGTCTCGTCGAACGCCACCGATCTCGGCGCTGCCAGCGAGCAGCTCTCCGCGGCCGCCCGGGAGACGAGCCTCAGCGTGGCCGACGTGGCAGCGCGCGGCGAGGGCAACGCCACGGCGCTCCAGCAGCTGGCGGCGACCGTGGAGGAGATGGCCAAGGGAATCGCGCGCCTCACGAGCGATTCGCAGGCCGTCGCGGCTCAGGTGTCGGGCAACTCGACGGCGATCGACGGCATCAACGCGGGCCTCGAGCGCGTCGCCAAAGACGCGACGGAGATGAACGCTGCCGCCGACAGCACGGCGGCCGCCGCGGAGCAGATGCTGCGCTCGCTGCGGATCGTCGTCGATCAGGTCAAGGCCTTCGAGGCCACGACCGCGACGACCAGCAGCGCGACCGCAGACATCAGCGCGTCGGTCGAGGAGGTCGCGGCGACAGCGGAGAAAACCGCGCTCGTCGTCGAGTCGAGCTCGAGCTCCATCGAACAGGTGTCTGCAGCGGCTCAGCGCGTCGCCCACGGCGCCGAGCAGATCAGCACGCTCGCCTCGAGCACGGCCGCGGCCTCGACGCAGCTCGACAGCTCATCGCGCCGCATCGTCGGAGTGATCGAGGGCGCGCGCCAGCACGCGGATCGCGTCGTCGGCGCCGCCCGCGAAGGCGGCTCGACCGTGGCCCGCTCGATCGAGGGCATGAAGGCTATCCGCTCCGCCATGGTGGAGTCTTCGGGCGTGATCAAGGAGATGGGCAAGCGCTCCGAAGACATCGGCGACATCGTGCAGACCATCAACCTGATCGCAGACCGCACCAACCTGCTGTCGCTCAACGCGAGCATCGAGGCGGCGCGCGCGGGTGAGCACGGCCGCGGCTTCGCCGTGGTCGCCGAGGAGATCCGCGCCCTGGCGGACAAGGCCGCCGCGGCGAGCGCCGACATCGCCAAGATCGTGCGCGTGCTACAGACGACGGCGCGGGAGGCGGTGACGGCTTCGGTCGACGGCGTGCGCGCCGCCGACGAGGGCACGCGCCTGGCCGCCGACGCCGAGCGAGGCCTGGCCGCGATCCTGACCGGCGTGGAGGAGCTGGCTGGCGCCGTGCGCGAGGTCGATCGCGCCAGCGCCGAGCAGGCCAGCGCGGTCCAGGGCGTGAGCCAGAGCGCCAATCGCACGAGCGAAGAGGCGCGCAACATCGCCCAGGCCAGCGCCGAGCAGCTGCGCGTCGCGCAGAGCGCCGCACAGTCCACGCGCGAGACGCGGCGCCTCGCCAAGGAGACGAAGGACGCCATGCTCGAGCAGGCCAGGTCGCTGCGGGGTATCGTCAAGGCCAACGCCGAGCTCGCGAGCGGCGCCGAGAAGGTGGGCCGCGCCACCACCGAGCAAGCGGAGGCGGTCACCGAGGTGACCAAGATGGCCGCGCGCATGCGCACGCTCTCCCAGCAGACCTCCGCGATAATGCAGGAGCAGAGCAAGGCGGTCGCCAGCGTGGCGGGCACTGCACGCGACGTCGCGGTCTCGACCCAGCGCTCGCTCGCGGGGCTGAGCGAGCAGTCGCGCGGCGCCGCCGAGCTCGCTCGCACGATGGACGAGAGCCGCCGTCACGCGACACAGACCGCGAAGGCCGTGATGGAGCAGGCGCGAGCGGCCAAGGAGATCGAGAAGTCGGCGCTGGAGGTCGCGCAGCTCGCGCTGCAGGTGTCCAACGCCGTGAGCGAGCAGACCAAGGCCCTGAACGAGCTCAGCAAAGAGGGGGACGAGGTGCGCCGGATCTCCAAGCAGGGCGCTCGCTCGCTCGCCGAGCAGAGCCAGGTGGTGACCATGCTCAACTCGAGCACGCTGCGCCACATGAGCGGCCTCGAGCGGGTGGTGCAGTCGGTCGGGGAGCAGGCCACCGGCACCGAGCAGCTGGTTCAGGTGGTCAGCCACGTGCGCGGGCGAACCCGCGAGCTCTCGGCCGCGATCGGCAAGCAAGGCAACGCCCGTGGCGGGCGCGACGTCGACGCGCTCGCCGCCGAGCTGCAGGCGCTGCGCCGGGCCTATCTCTCGCATGCCGAGCTGCTCGCCGAGCTGCACTCGCAGCTCACCGTGCCGCACGCCTCGCACCACTCGGGCGCCGCGCCCCCCGCGGCCGCGGCGCGTCCCGCGGAGCCAGCGTGACGAGCACGCGGCGAGAGGTTGTCAGCACGCCCGCGGAACTCAGCCCGCTCGAGCGGCTCCGCGCGCTGATCGACAGCGGAGCCGCGAGCCTCCCCGAGCTGCTCGCGATGCGAACAGACCCGAGCTGGAACGTGCGGCGCGAGGTCATCGCCGCGCTCGGCGCGCTCGGTGAACCAGCGCTCGCGCCGCTCGCTCTATCGCTGGTGGAAGAGCGCGACGACGAGACCCGCATCGCGGCGACCGTCGACGCGCTCGTCGCGTCCAGCGGCGACGTCGACGCGCGGCTGAGCGTGCTCGTCCCGAGCGCTGCTCCCGCGGTGCTCGCCGACGTCGGCCAGATCCTCGGGCGCCGCCGCAGACCGGCGTCTGTGGCCACGCTGGCAGTGCTCATCCAGCACGCCGACGACAACGTCGCCGTGGCCGCCATCGAGGGCCTCGGGCGGCTCGGCGGGCGCGCCGTCGTCGACCTGCTGGTCGCCGCGGTGCAGAGCCAGAGCTTCTTCCGCACGTTTGCCGCCATCGACGTGCTCGGCAAGAGCGGCGATCCGCGCGCGGTCGCGCCCCTCGCGGCCCTGCTCGAGAGCCCGCATTATGCCTTCGAAGCCGCGCGCGCGCTCGGCCGCACCTGCGATCGGGCTGCCGTCGCGCCGCTCGCGGCGCTCCTGGTCTCGCCCGTCGATGGCCTCGTGCGCGTGGCGGCGCAGGCCCTGGCCGAGCTCCGCCAGCGGCACGGCGAGCGCTTCGGAGCCACGGCGCCGATCGAAGCAGCCCTGCGGCGTGCGGCACGCAAGCCCGCCGTGCGACGCCTGGTCCAGTGTACGAGCGCCGCCGACCCGAGCGAGCACGCGGCGATCAACATCGTGCTCGGCCTCGTGGGAGACGAGACCGCCGTGCCAGCCCTGCTGCGGGCGCTCGACGGCCCCGCGCCGGTCGCGCATGCCGCGGCCGAAGCCCTCGAGAGCATATCGATCGACTCCGACGAGCAGCTCGTGGTGGCGCTCTGGGGGGGCGACAGCGCGCGGCGGCTCTTGCTGCTTCCGCGCATGGTCAACAGCCGCGCCAGCGACGCGGTCATCGCCTGCCTGACCGACCCCGACGCCGGCGTGCGCCGCCTCGCCTGCGACGCCCTGGCGCGCATCGGGAGCCGGCGTGCCCTGCACGACCTGTTCGACACCCTGCAGGACAACATGCCCGCGGTCGTGCAGGCGGCGACGGCAGCCATCATCTCGCTGGGACACGAGGAGACGCCGGAGCTGGCCCTGGCGGCGGCGAGCGCGCCGTCGCTCGGCGTCCGGCGCGCGGCGCTGCGCATCCTCGCTCAGCTCGGATCTCCGCTCGCGTTCCAGGCGCTGGCCGAGGCCGCTCGCGACGCGAACCCGCGCGTCCGGGAGGCCGCCATCACCGGCCTCGCGCTGTTCGAGATGCCCGAGGCGAGAGCGCTGCTGCTCGAGCTGGCGGGCGACGCCGCCGCGCCGACGCGGGCGCTGGCGCTGCGGGCGCTCGGTGACGGCGGCTTCGGCGACGCGCGGGTGGCCGAACGCTTGAGCGCTGCCCTGCAAGACGCGGACGACTGGGTCCGGTACCACGCCTGCCAGGCCATCGGAAAGCTGCGGCTCGAGACCCACGTCGGCGAGCTCAGCGCGCGCGTGCATGACGCGACCGCCCTGGTGCGTGTCGCCGCCCTCGAGGCGCTCTCGCACCTGCCGGGAGACACGGCGCTCGGCGCCTTGCTCGACGCCGCCCGTTCGGACGAGGTCGACCTGCAGCGGGCCGCGTTGATCGGGCTCGGTCTTTCGCGCCGGCGCGAGGCGCTCGGTGCACTGCTCGTCCACGCCGGCTCCGACAGCGCCCCGACGCGCTTGATCGCGCTCTCGGCGCTGGCGAACATCGAAGCGGCGGAGACGCTGGCGGCGCTGACACGCGCGGCACGCGATGCAGACGAGAGCGTGCGCATGGCGGCCATCGGCTTCCTCGGCGAGCGCGAAAGCGCGGAGGCGACCCAGCTCCTCGCGGCGTTCTCGACCGACCCCACGCTGGGCGAGCGAGCGCGCGCGCTCCTGTCCGTGCCACGCCAGCACCGCGTGGCGGGCCTCTCGGCGGCGCTGCAAGCGGCAGACGACGAGCTCGCCGCCGTGATCACGGGGCTGCTCGCGCGCTCGAACCAGCCAGACGCCATCGCGGCCTTGTTCGAGGCGGCCACGTTGCCCAACGTCGCCGTGAGGCGCGCGGCGGCGACCACGCTGAGCGCGCTCGGCACCCACGAGGCCCTCGCCACGCTGCAGCGCCTCTCGGACGAGGATCCCGACGCCGAGGTGCGTCGCGTCAGCGCCCTACTGTTGGCTCGCTGATGCGCCTCACGTTTGGCTCGCTCATGTTCGGCGCTCCTGTCTCGCAGATGATCGGCCCGCGCCGTGGCTCGCCGACATGAACGATCTGGAGCTCACCCCGCCGGTGTTCGCGATCCTGAGCTCGCTGATCGAGGAGCGAGTGGGCCTGTGCTACACGCTGCAGGATCAAGATCTGCTGGTGTCCAAGCTGTCGCCGCGGGTGCTCGATCTCGGCTTCGGCTCGTTCCTCGACTACTATCACTTCCTTCGCTACGACCCCGAGGGCGAGCGCGAGTTCGCCGCCCTCGTCAACGCGCTGGTCGTCAATGAGACGTTCTTTTTTCGTGAGTTCACGCCGCTGTCGGTGCTGGTCCGCGACTTCGTTGCGCCGCTGGTAAAGTCGGGCAGGCGCCCCCGCATCTGGTGCGCCGCGTGCTCGACGGGCGAAGAGCCGCTGACGCTGGCCATGGTGCTCGCGCAGCACGGCCTGCTCGATCAGGTCGAGCTGATCGCCTCCGACATCAGCAGCAACGCGCTCACGCGCGCTCGATCCGGCGAGTTTAGCCGGCGCTCGTTGCGGCAGGTGCCCGCGCCGCACCTGGTCGCCCGCTGGCTCAGCGTGCGCGAGCGCAGCGTCGCGATCGATGCCGAGCTGCTCGCGGCCGTCCGCTGGCAGCAGCTCAACCTGCTCGACGACAGCGCGATCGCGGACCTCGGTCCACTGGACTGGATCCTGTGTCGCAACGTGCTCATCTATTTTCGCGATGAGACGGCGGCGCGCGTGGTGAACCGGATGAGCCGGCAGCTGCGCCCAGGCGGTGTGCTGCTGGTCGGTGTCTCGGAGTCGCTGATGCGCTTCAGCACGGAACTGAGGTGTGAGGAGCACTCGGGCGTCTTCACTTACCGAAAGGGGCCGGAGTGACGGCGCCCATCCGCGTCCTGATCGTCGACGACTCCGCCTTCGCGCGCAAGGTGCTGCGCCAGATCTTGAGCGCGAGCCCCGGGCTCGACGTCGTCGGCACGGCCCGCGACGGCCTCGAGGCGCTGGAGAAGATCGCCGAGCTGAAGCCCGACGTGATCACGCTCGACCTGGTGATGCCAAACCTCGACGGCCTCGGCGTGCTCGACGGGCTGCCGGAGCAGGACGCACCGCGCGTGATCGTCGTGAGCGTGTCCGATGCCGACACCGAGCTCGGCGCCGCGGCGTTGCAGGCCGGCGCGATCGACATCGTGCGCAAGCCGACCGCGCTCGCAACACAGCAGCTGTACGAACTCGAGCACGAGCTGGTGCGCAAGGTCCGCCTGGCGGCGGAGGCGCGCTCCCGCAGGGCGTCCAGGAGCGAGCCGCTCGCCGCGCACCTCTCCGCCGTCCGACGGCACGACGTCATCGTGCTCGGCACCTCGACCGGAGGGCCCCAGGCGATCACTCGCCTGCTCGCGGCCTTGCCCGGCGATCTCCCCGTACCGCTGCTGATCGCGCTGCACATCCCGGCGGGCTACACCGAAGCGCTCGCCGCGCGCCTCGACACGCACTCCGCGCTCGCTGTGCGAGAGGCCGAGCCCGGCATCGTGCCGCGAGCGGGGCTGGTGGTCCTGGCGCGCGGCGGCTCACATTTGCGGCTCTGCGCGGTCGAAGATCGCATCGAGGTCGCGCTCGACCATCGCCTCGGATCGGCACAGCACGCGCCCTCCGTCGATCTGCTCTTCGAGAGCGCCGTCGCCCTCTACGGTGCACGCACGCTGGGCGTGGTGCTCACCGGCATGGGCGATGACGGCCTGATAGGCGCGCGTGCGATCCGCGAGGCGGGCGGCAGCGTGCTCACCGAGTCCGAGCGCTCGTGCGTGGTGTACGGCATGCCCCGTTGCGTCAAGGAAGCCGGATACAGCAGCGGCGAAGCGACGATCGAGATGATGGCCGACGAGATCGTGCGCCAGCTCTGACGCCCTGATTTCGATGTCCTCCTGGGTCGCCAGCGAGCGTCCCATACCGGTTCAACCGTGCAGCGGTGCCGACCGCGGGTTCGGAGACCGCGTCGACAGGCTCGCCGCCCCCGCAAACACCTTCCAAAAATTGCCCGCTCGGGGCCGCTCGGCGCGGCTTTTTTCATGCTGCGGCGCAGGGGCTACGCCCGCGTTTCCTCACGGTTAACCGCGATCTGACGGTGGCCTTGTGGCGAACGCGCCGTGGTGTATACAGTCACGCTCGAGCCAATCAGGAGATTCTACGCAATGACTCGCATCGCGATTAACGGTTTCGGTCGCATCGGACGCCTCGTTTTCCGGGCCCTCCACAATCAGGGCCTGTTCGGCAAAGAGGTCGAGGTCGTCGCGGTGGGCGACATCGTCCCCGCCGACAACCTGGCCTACCTGCTCAAGTACGACTCGGTGCAGGGCAAATTCGGCGGCACGGTCGACTCCAAGAAGTCCGCTGCCGACAAGGACGCGGACATCCTCGTCGTCGACGGCAAGGAGATCAAGGTCGTCAGCGCGAAGACGCCGGCAGAGCTGCCCTGGAAGGCGCTCGGCGTCGAGTACGTGCTCGAGTGCACCGGCCTCTTCAACGACGCCGAGAAGGCCAAGGGCCACCTCGCCGCCGGCGCCAAGAAGGTCATCCTCTCGGCCCCGGGCAAGGGCGAAGACATCACGGTCGTCGTGGGCGTCAACCACGAGAACTACGACCCGTCGAAGCACAACATCATCTCCAACGCGAGCTGCACCACGAACTGCCTCGCGCCGGTCGTCCACACCGTCATCAAGGAAGGTTTCGGTCTCGCCGAAGGCCTGATGACGACGGTGCACGCCTACACCGCCACGCAGAAGACGGTGGACGGCCCCTCCAAGAAGGACTGGAAGGGCGGCCGCAGCGCGGCCATCAACATCATCCCGTCCAGCACGGGCGCGGCCAAGGCCGTGGGCCTCGTGCTCCCGTCGGTCAAGGGGAAGCTCACGGGCATGTCCTTCCGCGTGCCGGTGCCGACCGTGTCCGTCGTCGACCTCACCTTCAAGACGGAGAAGGCCACCAGCATCAAGGACATCAACGCCGCGATGAAGCGCGCGAGCGAGACGTACCTCAAGGGCATCCTCGGCTACACCGACGAGGAAGTCGTCTCCAGCGACTTCATCCACGACGGCCGCTCCAGCATCTACGACGCGGGCGCCTCGGTGGAGCTCAACAGCAACTTCTTCAAGCTCGTCAGCTGGTACGACAACGAGTGGGGCTACAGCAATCGCTGCATCGACCTGCTCCAGTACATCACGAAGAAGGATCGCAGCTGATCGAGCGCGACCAGCTCGAGCGCGACTAGCTCGAGCGCTCGACGCGCAGAACCCGATGCGGCCAAGAGTCGCATCGGGTTTCTGTTTTGTAGCGGCGCCCTCGTAGAGCTGGAGTCGCCCTCCCCCGGCGCGCAGCGCGCCGCCCCTTGTAATGGCTCGGAAGCGCCCTCGCCCCCCAGTCCCCGTGCTGCGCGCCGAATGCGAGCTGCATGACCGCGCTCGGGTTCACACGAGCGGGTTCTTCGCCGTCACGTCGAGCCGATTGAAGTCCCGGTCTGCCGTGAGCAACTCGCTGACGCCGTGCAAGCGACAGAGCGCCGCGACCCTCGCGTCGTGTATGGCGGGGCCTTTGAGCTTCGAGCTGCGCAGCTGATCTTCGAGGCGCGGCCAGTACGCCGCCTCTTCAGACAGCAGCACGAGACTCGGCGACTCCAGCCACGCGCGGACCTGATCGAGCGCCTGCTCGAGACTGCTCGGCGGATCGAAGATGCGCGGGTGGGTCACGATGGCGAGGAACTCGTGGATGCAGGGCCAAGGGATGGCCCAAGCCGCGGGGCTCGCCGCGAGCTCCGCGAGCGTCGCGTAGGCGCGCTCGTTCCACTCGGAATCCTTGCGGTGGGCGTAGACCAGGATGTTCGTGTCGACCGCGATCACGCGCCCCGACCCTCGTAGCTGGCGTTCCGGATCTCGCCCCAGTCCGAGGTCTGAAACTCCGGGCTCGGCCCGCGCCCATCGACACGTGCGTCGCGCAGCACGAACGGCTCACCTCGCGCCGCCCGCTGTTTCAGCACGAGGCGCAGCCCAGCCTCGACCAGCTCTCGAAGCGTCGTCGACTCCTGCGCGGCGAGCCGCTTGGCGCGCTCGAGGAGCGGGTCGGACAGCTCGAGGGTGGTCTTCATATGGGTAACCATATCGCCAGAGCTGGGTCCCCACAAGCCGCTACCTTCCCCCCTTCCGCGGCCGCGCCGGGCGGGTCGCGCGCTCGCACGGAGCCCCCGCCCCAACGAGAGGCGCGCCGGCGCGCGGCCGCGGGAGGGGTGACTCATTCCGGGCCATACCCTGGCGCATCGACTGCGGGCTGGCCGCGTTCTGACCCGAACTGGCGGCGAGAATCGAGGCACCGGGTGGACCTCGCTCGAGATCGTGCCATCACACGGAGGGGATCTCGCGCTCCGACGAGCTCACGCTTCTCGGGCGCGCATGGAGGGTGAGCGCATGGAGGGTGAGCGCATGAAGAGCATGAACTCGGTGTTCGTCGTCGGTGTTGCAGTGCTATTCGGGGGCGGTGTCTTCGGCCTCTACCAAGGCCGAGAACAGCGGGTTGCTGGTGCGAGCATCGACGTGGCCGAGCTCGCTCTGAGGGCGCCTCCGAGCGCAGAAGAGCTCGGCATCGAGGCTCTCGAGAACGCGATGGCTGCACCGCAGGCGAGAGGCAACGTGGATGCCGCCGCTCGCTTCGAGCAGCTGCGGTCGAAGAAGCGTGAGCTCGAGACGAGGCTCGCGGCTCTGGAGCAAGAGCTCGCCCAGGTCGACCCCAACGCTCTACGCGATGCCTATGAGCTGACCTGGTAAGGCGCCGAACCGCCACGCCCGGCGGCGGCGCGCCGGCATGATAGTTGCGTAATGGGTCTCCGGGAACGGAGGCAGGACCCATCGCCACTATCAGATCACGACGCAAACGACCGAACGCTGCGAGCTCGAGCAACGCCTCGAACAAAAATGCTCGCACCTCGCGCCGCGCCGGGGCGTTCTCGCTCGAGCAGCGCTCGGCGGGGGTGCTGTTGCACGTCACGAGCCTGTCGGGACCACACGGCAACGGCGACATCGGACCCGAGGCGCGAGCGTTCATCGACTTTCTATCGGGCGCCGGGCAACGCTGGTGGCAGATGTTGCCGGTCAACCCTGTCGGGCTCGGCAACTCGCCCTATAGCGGCGTGTCTGCCTTTGCCGGCAACCCGCTGCTCATCAGCCTGGAAGACCTGGTGCAGGATGGGTTGCTCGCAACCTCGGACGTCGCCTTCGAGCTCGACCCGCGCCGCGCCGACTACGAGGCGTCGGCCGCGCAGCGCACGGCTGCGCTGCGGCGGGCGTTTGCGGCCCACAGGCGCCAGCCGCGCCGCCTCGCCCGGCGCCTCGAGCGCTTCCGCCAGGAGGCGCGCGCCTGGCTGCCAGACTATGCGCTGTACATGGCGCTGCGCCACGCCATGCCCGAGCAGCGCTGGCCCGAGTGGCCGCGCGGTCTCTGCCGCCGCGAGCCCGCCGAGCTTTCCCGGGCTCGACGCGAGCTCGAGGGCGAGATCGCCTACCACGAGTTCGAACAGCTGCTGTTCGATGAACAATGGCAGCGGCTCCGCGCTCACGGCCGTGCCTGCGGCGTGGGGCTGATCGGCGACGCACCGATCTTCATCGCACACGAGAGCGCCGACGTCTGGTCGCACCAGGAGCTGTTCCTGCTCGATCGGAAGGGTGAGCCCACGCACGTCGCCGGGGTTCCGCCCGACTATTTTTCGCGCACGGGCCAGCGCTGGGGCAACCCGCAGTACGACTGGCGCACGCTGCAGAAGGAAGGCTTCGCTTGGTGGATCGAGCGCTTTCGCACGTTGATACGACGCTTCGATGTGGTTCGCCTCGACCACTTCATCGGCTTCTCTCGGGCATGGCATGTGCCGGCGAGCGAAGCGACGGCGGAGAACGGCCGCTGGCGTCCCGCGCCCGGGCGAGACCTGTTTCGGGCGGTCCGGGCAGCGCTCGGGGAAACGCCGTTCATCGCGGAGGATCTGGGAGAGGTGACCCCGGCGGTGCGCGCGCTGCGCGATGAACACGGCATGCCCGGCATGCGCATCCTCCAGTTCGCGTTCGGCGGCGACCCGCAGGCGGCCGAGTTCCTGCCACGTCGCTACGTGCCCAGAACCGTCGCCTACACGGGGACGCACGACAACGACACCTTCCTGGGCTGGTTCGAAGAGAGCGGCGCGAGCGGGCCGCGCTCGCCACGGCAGGCCGCGAAAGAGCGCCGAGCCGCCAGCGAATACCTCGCTGGCCCGGGCGCTCGCGAGCTGCCGGTCGCGATCCACTGGGCGGCGCTGCGCGAGCTCTACGCCTCGGTGGCGCAGACGGTGATCGTTCCGATGCAAGATGTGCTCGGGCTCGATAACGGCTCGCGCATGAACACCCCCGGGAGCTGCGAGGGCAACTGGGAGTGGCGCGTTGCTCGGCGCGCGTTGACCGCCGCGCTAGCTCGGCGCTTGCACGCCTTCGCGAAGGTTCACGGCCGCCTGCCCGCGCCCGCTCTGGGCGACCGCTAGGTCCTCAGCGACCGCTGATCTTCACGTCGCCCGAGCCCGTGTCGACGTCCAAGCGGTAGCGGGCACGGCAAGCGCCGGGTCGGAAGTAGGCGACGGCCTCTTCCTCACGAACATCACCGATGCTGGCTCGCCGGCGACTCACCGGTCACTGATGGCCACGCCAGCCAAGCAGCCACAGCGACGACAACGGTCCCCAGAATCTCGAAGTAGACTTGCGGTCCGGAGTCATTCAGGCTCTGGCCGGGCTTCAAGAACTCGGGGTCAGTCCACGCCGTACCTGGGAAGGCGTATGCCCCAGCTTGCGCCCAATAGAGGACGCCACCCGTTATCGCCGCCGCCAGCACGTTGGTTCGCCGATCACCAGACCGGCGCCACGCGAAGAAGAGCGTGGCCACTGCGAGGAGGATGCCGAAGCTCAGCGTCTGACCATTGTGAAACTTGGCGTGCGGTGGCCAGCGAGGATTGAAGAAGTGACTGGCATTCCAGTCGGCAATGAAACCTCCAACAGCAAACCCGACAGCGTTGATCGTGAACAGGTATCGCGCGGCGAGTGGCTTGTTCATTTGATTCTCCGTGGTCGTCGACATTGCTGACATAGCCCGGGCATCTGCACGAGCCATGATGGAACGGCCATTTTACTTGATGTATCGTCCGGAGCGTGGCGTCCAACGTTCGCGATCCCCTCGTAGATGTGCTCACGCTCCTGCGCCCCGAGGCAGTCGTAGCCGTGGAGCTGCGCGCCCACGGTCGGTGGAACCTCGCATTCGACCGTCATGCTGCCGTGAAGTTCGGCGTCGTGGTCGAGGGAGAGTGTCTGATCGCCATTCGGGGACGCTCCACTCAGACCCTGCGCGCGGGCGACGTCTTCCTGCTCGGCGGCCCTCCCCCGTTCGTCATCGCCAGCGACATGGCGACGCCGAGCCGGAGCGGCACAGAGCTCTTTCGCAACACGCGGAAGCGTGTCGCCACCCTCGGCGTCGGGCGGGCGAAGCCCGTCGTTCACATCGTCGGTGGGCACTTCCAGGTAGACCAGGCGAATGCCCACTTCCTCGTCGACGCGCTCCCACCGTTGTCGACCATCCCAGCGGACGAAGCGAGCCCGTTGCGCGGCTTGGTGCCGCTGTTCGTCGATGAAGTGCGCTCGACTCAGCTGGGTCGCCAACGGGTGCTCGACCAGCTCGCGCAGCTCGTGCTCACCTACGCCCTGCGCTGGCTCGATGCCGATGGAAAGAGCCCTGCTCGGACGGGTTGGCTGCGTGCACTCGCCGATCCGAAGGTCGGCGCCGCGCTCCGCCACATCCACACGAATGTGGAAGACGGAACGTCGCTGGCTGATCTCGCGCGCGTGGCCGGCATGTCACGAACGACGTTCGCCGCGCGCTTCAAGGAGCTCGTCGGGCAACCACCGCTCGGTTACGCCATCCAGTGGAGGATGTCGCTCGCTAAGGACGCGCTCAGGACGACCGATCGCGCCATCGGAAAACTGGCATTCGACCTTGGATACGCCTCCGAGAGTGCGTTCAGCATGGCGTTTCGACGCGAGGTCGGCTGCTCGCCGCGCGCCTATCGTGATGCGAAGGGTGCGGAGTGAGCCGAAGCCCGTGACTCTCGCAGGCAGCGAACGATCGAAGAGCCAGCCTGTGCGCGCGATGCCGTCACGGCTCGCGCGCAGCAGCCTCAGGAGCAGCCGCTCTCGGCTTCGCAGGCGGTGCCCTCGCAGGCCATCGGCTGGATGCCGAGACGATCGAGCAGGGCGGCGTCTTTCTGGCGTGAGGGGTTGGCGGTGGTGAGCAGCTTCTCGCCCACGAAGATGGAGTTGGCGCCGGCGAGGAAGCAGAGGGCTTGCAGCTCGTCGCTCATCTTCTCGCGGCCCGCGGAGAGGCGCACCATCGAGGATGGCATGAGGATGCGGGCGACGGCGATCGTGCGCACGAACTCGAGGCCGTCGATGCTGCCGGCGTTGACGAGCGGGGTGCCACCGACGCGCATCAGGCCGTTGATCGGCACAGACTCGGGGGGCGTGGGCAGGTTGGCGAGCAGCATGAGCATGCCGATACGGTCGTCGCGGCTCTCGCCCATGCCGATGATGCCGCCGCAGCAGGTCTTGATGCCGGCGTGGCGCACGCGATCGAGCGTGGCGAGGCGATCGTCGATGCTGCGCGTGGTGGCGACCTGGGCGAAGTACTCGCGGCTCGTGTCGATGTTGTGGTTGTAGTAGTCGAGGCCGGCGCCGGCGAGGCGCTGGGCCTGGTCGTCGTCGAGCATGCCGAGCGTGACGCACGACTCGAGCCCGTGCTCTTTGATGATCTGGATCATCTCGATGACGCTGCCGAGGTCGCGCTCGCGCGGCGAGCGCCAGGCGGCGCCCAGGCAGAGGCGCTGCACGCCGGAGGCCTTCGCCGCGCGGGCGGCCTCGCGCACCTCTTCGACGCTCATCAGCTTGGTAGGCTTGACGCCGGTCTTGTGGTGGGCAGACTGAGAGCAGTAGCCGCAGTCCTCGGGGCAGCCGCCGGTCTTGATCGAGACGAGCTGGGAGATCTGGACGCGGTTCGGGTCGAAGCGCTCCCGGTGCACGCTCTGAGCGCGAAAGAGCAGGTCGGCGAAGGGCGCGTCGAACAGGGCCGTCACCGCCTCGCGCGTCCACTTCTCGTGCGCTGGCACGGGGAGGGCCTCTGCCGCCGCGACGGTCGTTGCTTCGTTTGCGAGCATTTTCCGGTAACTCCGAACCATTAGCCTAGGGAGCACCCGGCCCTGGGGCAAGGCATTTCACGGCCGAAATGTCGTCCCGCCGCGACGGCTTTCGGGGAGCGAAGCGCGGAATGCGTCGAGCTCGATCTCGGAGCCGCCGCCGGCTGCACTCTCGCGGAAGCCCCCGAACCGACGCGAGTCGGCCACGGCGCCCCTGTGCCCTGGTTTAGTGTACGCCGACGCGCGAGCGGTCGGCCTGATGCCGGTTTTGCAAGGATCAGCCCGACCCGCTCGCTCGCTCGGGATCTGCTCCTCGCCGCCGTCGGACAGACCCACCAGTCGGTATTGCTCTCGGACCAACCTCGCTCCACGCGCGGGTTGGCCCTGTGTGCCGTCGCTCACAGAGCGCCCCGGATGGAAGCGGAAGCTGCTAACAGCTATGCCCCCCCTCTCCTCGTCAGCGCTGCGACTCGAAGAACTGGAAGATCTGGCTGTTGGCAAAGCACGGCCAGCCGTGGTTGGTGGGGTTGCCGTTCTCGAGGTAGTTCGGGTCGTCGTGGTTGCAGAACAGGGTGGGCGCGGCGCACCCATTGTACTGCTTGCAGCCGGCGTTGACGGCGACGCCCCCCGCGAGGGAGGCGCAGCTGGGGACGGCGAGATCGGTCATGCCCCCGCTGCACTGGTTGCTCTCGGCGTACTGGGCGATGTCCTGCGCGCCGTTGTTGTCGCCGGGGCGGGCGGTGTCGTTGAGGCCGTGGATGAGCAGCGTGGGCACGGGCGACCAGGCGGGGTTGCCGAAGTCGGAGGACGACACCGGCGCGATCGCCTTGAAGCGTGTCTCGCGCACGCTCGGGTTGCCGAGCATCTGCACCATGAACTGGGCGCCGGAGCTGTGCCCGAAGGCGAACAGGTTCGCGGTGTCGACGCAGGCGATGGCCTCGATCTGCTCGAGCGCGGCCTCGAAGCGGGGATAGTCGGTGTTGAGGTCCCAGGCGTTGCCCGCGCTCTTCATGTACGCGACGATGTAGTTGGCCTCGAGTTCGCTGCCGATGGTGCGAGAGTCGTCTTCGCGCTGCTCGACGTTGGAGCGGCCTGCGCCGTGGAAGCCAAACAAGAGCGGCGTGGGCGTGGTGCCGTCGTAGCCGGGCGGAGGGTAGAGCTTGACATTGGCGACGGAGTCGACGCCCGGAACCGTCGTGTTGCCACAGCCCGCGCTGCCCCCCGCGACGGGCGTG
>Ga0247763_1000936_pt1 | contig 17411 bp, 22 predicted proteins | sample UWRJL141409B4_FD_179926 | JGI IMG/M metagenome (GOLD analysis project Ga0247763, IMG submission 179926) | Plant litter microbial communities from Arlington Agricultural Research Station in Wisconsin, United States - UWRJ-L141-409B-4 | ecosystem: Environmental > Terrestrial > Plant litter >...
CGTCGACACGGCGGGACGAGGTGTGGCCCCACGGGGGAAGACTGCACGGGAAGCCTGTGATTGGTCCGGTAGAGATGTGGTGTAGCAATTGAGGCAGAATTTGGTCTGCGGGGGTGAGCCGCTTTTGCTGGTCGTCAAAACCTATCAAGGCAGCGGACTGGCGGGAGTCGAACCAAATATACTGGTTAATGCCGAAAAGGACTGCTTCCCTGATTGATCTGGGCCCCCATTGCCCGTTTCTGGCTTGGCTCGCCCAGCTAAGGCTGTTCACATCTACCGAGGCGCCGTCGTGCTGGCGCGATATTGCTTTTGTTCCGGCCCGATTGGTACCCCAGAGCTTCTGGATTCTTCGTTGCTGTCATCATCTTCATCGAGAGACCGACACCCCAGGCTATTCACCCCATGGGAAAGGCGAGGTCAGAGCTTTTTCGGCGAGCCGGTGTGTGTCCGTGTTCCGGGGGGCTGCCGTGCCGGTCAGTGTTGGTTGACCAAAGGGGAGTCGTCTTCGCTTCAATCGTGCATGCGTTCGCGGCTCGACGTGCAGCGGAACCGGCACATTTTTGAGCGGCGACCGTCGGCGTCGCCAGTCATCGTTCGCCATCTCCGCCCGGGCCCCTGGAGAGGGTTTGGAGCCGTGGCCGAGGAGGGTGGCATTCGTCGGGAAGGGTCCATCCAGACCATGTTTTTTTTTGTTGTTTGTTCTCGGAGAAATCTTTGGATCGCGGGGTAGCTTGCGCTGCTGGCTCCACCTTGTCGCTGCATTTCCCCGCGAACTTCCCGACACCTATCCCGCCAACGGCTCCCTTGTCAACTGCAAGTCGGTAAGAAGTACTGAGAGAGATGTCCTGTGTTTTTGCAGGATGAGTACCTAGAGTAGGAATCTGTATCCGTAAACCAAGATTCGATTCATGTGGCAGTACTTCGTAAACTGCCCTCGTCATGATGGCCTTCAACTTGACGAGACCCCTGTATCTTCGTTCCTGATTAGGCAGGCGACTGGAGTTCGCCAGAGATGCAAGGCGAGGGCACCGTCACCCCGCCAGTCAGATTTAAGGGCAAGTCCGACTAGATTCCTCTCAACTCGGACTTGTATTCACACAAAAACCTGCTTCTCTCTCACAACGAGTTTCTTCATCCAACCCTCCTGGCTCTCCTCGTTTTCGAGCTGAACCCGTCCACATCAAACACCATGGCAGATGCTCAGCCCCCCCTCAGGACATACCGCGGCAACTGTCACTGCGGCGCCTTCGTTTACGAGGCAGACATGCCCGAGCTCGAGTCAGGTGGAGAATGCAGCTGCAGCATTTGCACCAAGAAGGGTTACCTCTGGGTTCCCGCGTCCCGGGACGCTTTCCGCGTCGTCAAGGGCGATGAAGATGCTCTGACCTCGTACAAGTTTGGTACCGGTGCCGCCACTCACAAGTTCTGTCCCAACTGTGCTACCGCTTTGTTGTGCTCTACCCCGACAGCTCCTCCGGGACGGGAGCTCGTCCTCAACGTATATTGCCTTCTCCGGTCTACCAAACATCGACATGACCTGTGTATCGAGTGCTAACACAGCCAGGCCCATGCCATTCAAGGAGTCGGACGCTGGGATCTAAAACGCACACCGTCAGCATTTGCCCATCCCCTGCTAATACCAGACCCCTAAGTGAACTCACTGACAACCCTCAATCAACCAGTCTCGACGGAGCGAGTTACGGATCTCCTTTCAACCCACCCGCTTATACCGGCCCCGAGCCCTCCGCTGATATCCCCAACGCAAAGATCTACCATGGCAGCTGCCACTGCGGCGCCGTTAAGCTCGCCCTTAAGAGCGTTCCCCTTGACAAGAACTACCCAGAGCAAGTGATTGAATGCGCCTGCACTATCTGCTCCATTGTGAGTGTCCACCGCCCAACTCCATACCGGGCTGGATAAAAAAAACATTAATTCTCAAAAAGAACAACTGCCTCTGGATCTACCCCACGCATGATCAGATTGCCATTCAAGGCGTAGAGAACCTAGGAGGCTATCGATTTGGAAACCGCTTCTTACGCAAGACGTTTTGCAAGACTTGTGGAGTTGTCTTCATCAATGAGCGAGCGGACCTGACCGAGGAGGAGATCGCGGCCATGTCAGAGCCACAGAGGAAGTGGACGGAGCGGGCGTGTGGTTTGAATGTGCGAGTGTTGAATAACTTTGATATCAAAGGGTTGAAGGAGCCGTATAGGAATACCTTTCCTGCTACGTTGGATCCGCAGTATGTCAAGCCTTAGGGAGGTCTTTACATGTGGCCGGGAGGTCTAACAGATAGACGGCTAGGGCAAAATTATAATCCAACTCCTGAGAGGTTGTCAGCGTCCAGCATTCCGGCTCGGTAAGACAAACTATCCTTGGATGGCCCTGCAAAAGTGTGGAGAGTAAGCTAGATGCTGGGCTACGAAGTATGACGGGGGGGTATCATTCTCGTGCATCATCAAGACAAGTACTTAGGTATTCTGTCCGGTTAAAAAAAGAAGAGAATGAAGAGAATGAAGGGTGAGCACATCTGCTCTATTCTCTCCTGAGCCTTTGGGAAAACTTCTCTATTGGCCATCAATGGCAACTTGAACTGCTGTATCAGGTTTTCTAGCACGTCTATACCTACGGAATACCTACCTGTCCAAACCAGTCCACGCGCAACACCCAACGAACTTTTTCACTGTTAGCCTTCGCGCTTACTCAAGCTCAATGGTGCCTATTCATGTCAGTATATCGCATGGGTTGTAGACTAACGTGGTTCACTTACCCGGAGGCTTGCTAGTGATGTCGTATGTCACACGGGACACACCGTCAACCTCGTTGACTATCCTCGTAGAAATTTTTCTGAGGAGGGCGAAATCAAATTCATACGCCTCGGCCGTCATGAAATCAGTCGTTGTGACAGCGCGGAGAATGATGATATATCCTGTTTGGCTGGGTCAGCAAGGGATTCTCTGTATGACACAAAAGTTTTGCTTACCATAGACGCGGTTGTCACCCATGACACCGACAGCTGGAACAAATTAGTGACAATCCCTGGCCAAAAGGGACGACTGGTTGTTTTTTTACCCTTGTTTGTGTCGACGCCAGCATATGCTTGGGACATCTGTTTTGGTCAGCAAAATCTGAAACGTCTCTCAATATCGCCCTGAAGCATACCCGGTTGTAAATACCAGCCTCCTTGATCATGGAGATGAAAATCTGTGGCCAGAATCAGCTGTGAAAATGCTCACAAATACCAGTCAGCACACTTACGTGATCGGCCTTCCGGGCAATCTGAACACGCTCAGGGGTAACCTCTCCAATAATCCGGATGGCGATACCGGGGCCAGGGAAGGGGTGGCGCATGACGAGGTCCTCCGGGATACCGAGCTGTCGGCCGAGTTCCCGCACCTCATCCTTGAAAAGCTCCCTTAAAGGCTCGATCAACTTAAGACCTTGCTGTCACTAGAGTGAGCATATCTTCGAATTTCTTGGCATACAATAATCCACTTACGCCGTTCATCATGCGGGCCGGCAGTCCGCCAACGTTGTGGTGTGCTGAGAAGGTCAGCGGCGATCAGACTGAAAATAACACAAACTCACTCTTGATGGTGGCTGAGGGGCCCTTGAAGCTGATTGACTCGATAACGTCAGGGTAGAGCGTTCCTTGCAGGAAAAACTCGACTTTGCCGGCGTTGAGGGTATTCTCAGCCGCTTTCTCAATCCGAATTGCCTCCTCCTCAAACAGGTCAATAAAGAGGTTTCCAATGAACTTCCTCTTCTTCTCAGGCTCAGTGATGCCCTTGAGACCCTGGAGAAACCTCTGAGACCCGTCAACAATCGTGAGGTTAATGTTGAGATGCTCCTGGAGCATCTGCTGGACCTGCTGGCACTCGTCGAGACGCATGACACCGTTGTCAACGAGGACAGCGTGGAAGCGATCACCTGTGAAATATTAGCAAACGCTCATTAGAACTTTTGCAGCTACAAACCAATAGCCTCTTTCATCAGCTTAGCCGCTACCGTGCTGTCAACACCGCCCGAGACAGCGCCGATAACTTGGCCCTTTTCGCCTACAAGCTTGCGAATGCGGCTGATTTCCTGGTCGACAAAGTTGGACATGGTCCAATTTTGCTTGGCACCGCAGATGGAGACCGCGAAGTTTTCAAGTAGCTTTTTGCCCCGAAGAGTGTGGGTGACTTCGGGGTGGAATTGGATACCTAGGCAAGCGTGAGTGTGAATATCAAGGAAAGGTGACCAGTATATTCACCAAAAAGTTGCTTGTCTATATGTGCAATACCAGCAAACTGAGAATTCGGGGTGGTCGCAATGGTGACGAAACCATCAGGCAGCTTGCTCAGCTTGTCGTGATGGCTCATCCAGACTACCTGTGATGTCAGTAAAGAATTCAAACGTCCCAAAAGAGCTCAATGACCTTGTGAGGCGTCCTCCATTCCTTCAAACAGCCGATCAGCGGGTCCGCCAACACGGAGAGCTGCAACGTCCTTTCAACCATGTCAGTGGCGTCCTGGTTCAACATCTAACCAACATACCGCATAACCATACTCTCTGGCATCGCCGGCTACAACATTGTCCTTGCATGACCTCCAGGCAATCTCCTGAAGACCATAGCAGATTCCGAGGATGGGTACACCCAGGTCGAAGATCTTTTCGTCCGCGTCTGGTGAAAATCAGTACAGATTGAGTGATCGGTAACCAGTGCGGAACTCACGAGGAGCATCATGATCATATACGGATGCAGGACCTGGACTGATCTCAGCAATGCTTATCTTGGACAACAGTTACCCCACTGACCGCCGGAGAGGATGATGCCCTTTGGCTTCCAAGTCAGATCGCTGAGCTTGGTCGTGCATGGAAGCATTTCAGAGTAGACATTGAGTTCTCTGAGACGTCTCGTAATCAAATGCGTGTATTGTGAACCAAAGTCCAGAATCAGGATAGTCTTTTATAGGCGATTAGCGACTTGTCGGTCTTCTACAGAGAAACGGCATTCTAGGATTGAGACGCTTGGACTCACATCGAAGGTCTCATGAGGGGCTTCGACCTCTTCGAGATGGGCCGACATTTCGCGCCAAAAAATGAGGCTATGGCCTCAAAATATAGAGGATTAGGGGGGAGAGTGTGGGAGAGCCTAAAATTCCACAATGCAAGCGCTTGCGACACGAAATGAAGACAAATGGCGGGATTGACTGGAGTTTTGCAGCAACCCGATTTCGGTGCGACGACCCTCAGTAAAGCCCTTTTTGGCAACAAAAAACTTTTGGGTGGACCCCGCGCTTATCGATTCGCTGCGTCACTGGCTCGAGACTGGGCGCCCATGGGCAACGACTGCCAAGGCTCTTATCGCCCCACTTCCAGACCCCGCCATCGTCGAGGGGCGTGGAGGGGTAACGTAGTTTGACTTCACGTCTGTGCTGAAGAGAGAAGTGAGGAAGAAGCATAGTTAGGTCATATGACCTGTGATCATACCCTCCGGGCAACCTGCGACAGCCGCTCTAGTATATTCTGTGTAGAAGTCACAAAAGTCTTCATCTCAAGGCTGTTGCGCCTAAGCTTTCAAGTTCCTTACCGTTGATGTGTTAGCCACAAGCCGATGGAAAGCGGTTACGAACGCTAACGACGACCCTGGCAGCTACGCTTGTTCCACCGCTACGAAGAATCAGCGGGTATCCGTAGTGTTTTCATCGTAACGGCCGCCGGCAAGGAAAACAGTGGGCTTGCGATCTTTCACTGCAGTGCAACATTCAAGCTCTCTAATGTGATTATATTGGCCCGGCTGTTTGCCCGGACCCTACCCCTGTCGTCACGGTTGATTTCTTGATTGCTTGGTTGGCCAATCACCATCTTCATTCGTGATGCGCGTTTCTCCTAAATTCCGACCGTGATTGTCGCAAGTTCGACGACACTCCGTCACGCAGCAATGTCGGGCACATGCGAATATGGATCCGGTGACGGCAATCGGTATAGCGGGTGCCGTCGTCCAGTTTGTGAGTTTCGCGCACAAGCTAGTCTCCGAGACACGAGAGGTCTACACGTCTGCGAGCAACCAGAGCAAGCATGTCGCCACTCTCGATGAAATTTACACTTCTCTTCTCCGCCTCAGCTCACAGCTCCGAACCGCATCAACGGTCAGGCCGAACGATCTGGACAGCGATGGCGTTGTCAAGCATGTTCTCGCCATTCGAGCCTTGTCACAGAACTGCGAGAGGGACTGTGCCAAGCTGCTCGAGATTGCCCAGAAACTCCGTGGCAAGGGCGAGGCCGGGGGCAAGCTGCAAAGCTTTCGAGTGGCCCTGAAAACTTTCTGGAAGAGTAGTGAAATCGACGAGTTAGAGGGCAGACTTCAACGCACTCAAACAACCCTCACACTCCACATTTGCGCTCTCACAACGTCAGTCATTCTCCGTGGCTCGGAAGCTGGAGTTCATTTAACGATTTGTAGGCATTGGCATGGTGTGTTCGACCGCCACCTGCGAGAGCTGAGAAGAGAGAATCTGGCATTAGAGGCCCGACAATCACTTAAACTTGACAGTATTGCCCGGACGCTACGAGAGCTAGATGCTCGCATCACGGCGGCCCATTCAGCGGAACAAAGCAGCCCCTTTGCTCCTGATGACATGGCTCATCTTGAGGGTCAGATGTCCAAGTTGTCCCTGTTCAAAGCCGCTGCTGCGAAGGAGCAACAAATTCTCCGCTCACTCAGCTTTGAAAGCCGACCAGTACGGCACAGTTCCATTCCATCCGCTCATATCAAAACATTTGAATGGGTTTTCCGCAGCCATGATTCAAACGGTAATGGCGACCCATCCACAACTCGAGGTGATCTTCTCAAATGGCTGGCTGAAGGAAATGGCACATTCTGGGTCTCTGGTAAACCGGGCTCTGGCAAGTCGACCTTTATGAAATTTCTCGCAGACCATCCAAAGACAGCAGCTGCGCTGAATACCTGGTCGTCCCCGGGCCGTCTTGTGGTTGCAAGCCACTTCTTCTGGAGTGCTGGAACACCCATGCAAAAGTCCTGGCAGGGCTTGCTGCAAACGCTACTCTACGACATCTTCCGACAGCTCCCTGACCTTATCGAGACAGCCTGTGCCGATCGATGGCCAAAAGCGGTTGAAGAGCTGAGCTATGAGCCCTGGCTCCTACCGGAACTCCAACGTGCCTTACAACGGATCGCCAGCCAAGATATGGAGGTCAAATTTTGTCTCTTCATCGATGGCTTGGATGAGTTTGAGGGCGACCAGCTTGATTTTTGCCGCAGTCTCCTCCAGCTCGCAACCTCTCCCCACGTCAAGCTTTGTGTATCAAGCAGGGCCTGGAATGTGTTTGAGGATTCGTTTGGTCGGGAGCCGGAAACCAAGATTTACATTCACGAACTAACACACAATGACATTCGCTCCTATGCGGAACGGCGTCTCCAGGACCATCCTCGCTGGAAAGACCTAGAAGCAGAGGAGGCGAACGCAGCTTGGCTGATGGATGAGATCACTGAACGAGCTGCTGGAGTCTTTCTTTGGGTTTACTTGGTCACCAGCCAACTCCGGAATGGTCTGACAGAATATGACAGCTTTTCCGACCTGAAAAAGCGACTTGAGAGAATACCTGTTGATCTCGAGGCCTTTTTCAAGCAGATCTTGGAGTCTGTCGAGCCATTCTACCACGAGAAAATGGCCACCACCCTCTTGATATCATTAGCCGCCTTGGAGCCGGCCCCTATCGCCGTGTACGGGTTCCATGATGACGAGTACGAAGACGAGAACTACGCGCTCAATATCCCAGCACAGTCTCTCCCCAAGGCCCAGATATCCGCCAAGAGAGAGCAAATGACACGGCGGATCAATGCTCGCTGCCGGGGGCTACTTGAGGTGGCCAAGCGAAGCTACCGAATCGAGTTTCTGCGTACGCACCCACCCGGTGATCTGCGTTTTGTTATTAGCTAACCAGTTCCACAGACCGGAGCGTCATGGAATTTCTCAAGACCAACGAGATGGCCGACTTTCTCTCGCGAAAAGCAACCCCCAACTTCAACCCACACCTCTCCCTCATGCGCGCATACACCGCCTACATCAAGACAACCAAGTTCTCCAAGGTCGTCGACCGGACGGCCTTTGCCCAAAATACACCCACCCCCCTGACCTCAGCACTGCGCGAAGTTCTCGCCCACGCCAAGCTGCTCGCCGGATCCAAGCACGAAACGGCGTCTCACCGCCTCCTCGACGAGATCGACGCCCGCATCCCCGAAATGCAGCGAAAAGGCCAAGTTACCATCAATGTATGGAACGAGCCCTCTAGCCCCGCCGTTGCCATCTTCCGCGACTTTGTTCTCGAATCCTGTCTGGCCGGGTATCTGCGCCGGGTATTGACCTCGCAGCCGGACTACTTTGCTCACATTCGGGTGCCCATTCTTGCTTTTGTCGTTGCCATCATGATCGGCCGCTGTTGTGGCGGGGACTTGACCTTTGATGAGTGCGCAGTGCTCATCCACTGTCTGCTTGAGTGTGGTTGTGACCCGAATGCCTCGTATACGTCGACAGTGTCGGCGGCATTGGCGCCGCCAGAGCGGGAGCGGACCCCCTGGAGGGATTTGGTAGCGTGGCCGGTGCAGAACGGCGGGAATTTGATGTGTCGGTGTGACGACGACGAGCCCGATAAAATAGACTGGGGATTGCGACGGGCTAAACTGCGAGAGGTGATGATGTTGATGTTGAAACATGGTGCGGATACGAATCTTTGGCCGGGAAAGGGAGTTGACGAGGTATCCGCGATAGAGAGCCGTCTGTCCGTCATGATCGGGTCGGCTGTGAAACGGGAGCGAGACAGTTTGGAGACGGCATCAAAATCGGCAAAAAGACAGCGCTCGCGGTAGTCTTTATGGCGAAGACGGAGTTTCCAAGTAAGTATTGCAGCCTAGGTAGGTAACAAAGAACAACCCTATCCCTGAGGGATGGATTGTTGGCGTGGGACTTGGTGGGCATTCAGTTGGGGCCAGCACTGTATCTATCTAAGGCATGAAACATCCTATCAAACCCTTCAATTTTCTCGTCAAGGCCTTCTCATGTTCTCCATTGAGCTTTTGATAATGGCAGAAATACCCTAGCGGGGTTGACCCCATCCCCCTGGACTGTAGGGTTCCTATGGCTGCCAAAGCTATCAACGCGCTGCCCGTGAACAATCTCTCGGGGGTTAATTGGTGTGTAAAGAATACGTAAAAGGAATCTATGCCGTCAAGCCCCATCTATCCAGCGAATTAGGTACGTACCTAGGTAGGCAGGTACGTAGTTACACCTTCCTCTTGACCAGCCCCCTCCAAAAGTCAAAGCTATTCTCATCACTCTGTAGCGCCCATACCTTCCCCGTAGCCCTCAGCACACCGTCTCCCCCATCCTCCCTCACCTCTTCTGCCCGCAACATTCCCCAGTCCCTTGTAATCCCCAAGATCCTCGCCCTCACACCCCCCTCCGCCTCCAGCGTCACCACCTGTCCTCTATGTAGCCAATACCGATAATACCGCTCCTCCAGCCTTGCCGAGAAGCCATCTCTAAGAAACTCCGCATACAGAACCTCCAGTCGCGTGATGATTCGCGCCAGCAGCCGCTCAATCTGAAATGCGGGCAGGCTCTTGTCTTGCCGATGCAACAGGGCGTCTAGACTCGTCGTCGGTCGCCCGTTATTGGCGTTGATGCCCAAGCCCATCACAATTTGGTAGTTCCCGTTCCAGTACACGCAGTTGCAGAGGATCCCGCCAATCTTGACATAGACGGGCTTTTCCGCGTCAGAAAGCGACGGGTCGAGCGCGTAAATGTCGTTGGGCCACTTGAGACGAACGGGGAGCGCTGCGTAGGTGGGCCTGGAGTGGTAGGAACGGATGGCCTCGACAGTGGCAATGGCGGCGAGGTATTGGATGAAGATTATGGGGCGGGTAGCGGCATGGGAGGCGGGGTGGTTTATTACCGTGGAGAAGAGGAGGCTACCGACGGGGGCGACCCAGACGTTGGAGCCGCGGCCGCGACCGGCGACCTGGGTGGTGGCGGCGAAGGTGAAGCCGGTGGACAGTTTGGCGAGGAGTTTGGGGTTTCTAAAGGGTGGATGGGGTTAGCTTTTAGTCAGGTATTAGGAGTGTCGACGTGGAGGTGGTTCGTACTTCTCGAGGAGGCTGTTGGTGCTGGTAATGACCTCCCCGTACATGAAGGTATCACCCCAGGTTTCGGCATCGGTTTCCTTTGCTCTGAACTGGCGGAGGCTGGAGTAGTAGATGGCGTGGTTGAAACACGGTGTTTCCTTAGGCTCCGGCCAACATGTCCCGTGTGAGACGATGCACTTGGGGATCTGAACATACTCGGCCGTGGGGTCAGGAGTGCCGCGGCCTGACTGTTTCTTGGATGGCTGGTATTCATTTGCTAGAGCCTGGGTGAGGGCGGCCATAGACCATCTCGAGTCGGGCTTTTCGAGGTGAAAAAGGTCGTTCTCGCCCTTGATGTACTCTTCCCCTTCTTCCCGAGTGATGATATCCTCGAACAAGAATAGCAACTCCCCAGCCTCGGTGCTGTTCATGGAGGAGAGATGGATTTTGGTAAGGTTGGGGATGGGAACTTCTTCTTGTTTGACCTCCAGTCCCAGTTTAGAGAGGCAGCCTCGCAGGAATTTAGTTCTGGCCTCCTCATCTGCAGCTAGATCTTTGAGAAGAGCATCGTAACCAGGGGTGTCGCTATGCTCGCGAAGGTTGACGGCGGCAAACCTGCCTGTGTCAGCAAGCACTACACCGAGGGAAACAAAGGCCAGCTTACTCTGGATGAGGTCCTGTAAGGATCACATTGCCATCCCCAACTTTGCAGTAGACAACAGCGGCCTTCACGCTCCCAGATTCCACATCAATGTCTTGAGCGTACTCTGCGAGAACTTGAACACCCGAGCCCTTGTTATCGGCATCCAAAAATACGCCACCGCCATTATAATAGCAACTGAACGCTTCGGGAAGGGGTACATCCCCGGGGAAGATGTCTTTGTTGACTTCGATCTTTGCGGCCCTAGCCCCGCATTCGTTGTGGTATGCAAAGCCCTTGAAGGCTCCACCGCGACAAGTCCCTGGAAAGAAGGCCAGCTCCCTACTTCCAACTACTTCCAACTTAGGATTGCCGACTTCAAACTCGCAGCGCTGGCTTCCGTAGTATCCCCCTGCACAGAAACCGAGGTACGCACCCCCTCGACGGACAAATTGGATGATCTGACGGTTTCCAGCGCCATTGAGTGCGTGACAATACCCTAGATCTCCACCGCCGGGAAGGACCAAAAGAGCGCACGTGGGTGCCCATGGTTCTTTGAGAAGGGCATTTTCGGCGATGGGGATGACGGCGTAGTTCGGCGACAAGAGACGACGCAGCGAGTACATGCAATGCCGAACCGATTCCAACGTTGATCCCGTCCCTTTACATGTCAGAGTCTGAAACTAAGATGGGAGTGTCGTGGCGTACCGGTGTAGACCAGGACGTTGAGTTTCCGTGATGATGCCATTTTGGGCTCAAGTTTTGGGCTCAAGTTTTGCGCTCAAGTTTTGGGCTTGAGTTTTGGGCTCAGGGGGTTGTGCTCCGGATGTTATAGGGAGCAAATTCGCAGCTTGTGGTCGCTAAGCCGAAGTCTCCTCAAAACACACCACCAGCCGCAAGGGGGAATCAACGGCGCAATGGGTTCGACAACGTCAAAAGAAGATACGGACTCAAAACAACTGGAGGCGAACCCAATTGCTGAGCAGGAAGATGAGCCAGATGAGTGGTAAGTCGAGTTTTTCGGCTAGGCCTCCGTTGTCGCGGGCGTAAATTTTCCAGACGACCCAAATCACCAGAAAAATCCGCTCACTGATTGCGGCAATTTTACAGGGACAAGCGCATCTTCAGCACCGGCTGTGCAGGTACGTCTCAGCCCTTTGGTAGTCTCCGCCGACGGAATTCCGGAACGTTGATCGCAATCCGCGGGACCCGACTCGGTTTCTCGAGTGGACTGGCGGTAAAGTGCTAATTGATGACACTGTATAGATGAGAATGCCAAGTTGACCGATTGCTATTACGAGAAGAAGGACTGGAGGGCTTGTAAAGACGAGGTGAGTCTTGAGTTGTCGTTGTTGTTGCCATGTTGAAGCATCGAGCTTTGCTGACTGGGGCAATCGCGATCTGGCGGGTCAGATGGAGAAGTTTAGACGATGTTGGAAGGCCCAGGGAAACAACGAGAGAACCGATGCGAAGAATGTTGAATGATCAATTGTAGCCTTTGTAGCTTTGGGCGATACAATCCCATCTCATTGTACTTACCAACCAATTATCATCGTCATTGAGTCATTGCGCGAATGCGCTGGTTGAGCGCGCGCTCTGTGATTCCAAGAGCCTTGGTGGAGAGTTAGCGCAAAAGTGTTGCGTGCCGGCCTTGCATTAACAATTTGACCAGGGCGTTCCCGAGGTTTTGCAACCAGTGGTGGCCCAAGCTCCCTGCCCATCCAAAATTTCCGTCTCGTTGAATTTCATCTTCAGCATCCCTCTCCAGACCACACCAATCCCAGCACCACAATGCGCTCCCACGCCCTCCAACTCCTCCGGCCATTCAGGGCAACACAATGTCTCCGCCAGCCCCCCCATAACCTGCTCCAATCGCGCTCTGCGACAACAACATCACGCCTCGCCAGGCCCGCTGCATCATCCACCACAGCAGCCAAGCGGGCCACAGCCTCTCGACCAGAGCCCCGAGTGAACAATACCGGCGTCAAGCCACCACCTACCGACCCTCGCGAGCGACAAATCGATCCCCAAGCCGCGATCCCCCCTTCGGGCTCCGTCGCCGACGTCGACCCCGTCTCCGCTGCTACGATCCCTTCTGCCCCAAGCGGACTGGCCGCCGCCATCAGCGGTTCCGCTACGGGGATAACCGGTATCGGAATCAATGGTGCTGCTGAAAATGGTACCGAGACAATTGACTGGTCGTCCTCCTTCCACGGACTGTCGACCTCGCCGTTCTCACCGGAGACAGCTGCCGTGCTGATGAAGGATATCAACCCACGCGATGTTGAGATCAAGCCGGATGGGATTTTGTACCTGCCCGAGATCAAGTACCGGCGGATTCTGAACCAGGCATTTGGACCCGGTGGGTGGGGGTTGGCGCCAAGGGGGGAGATGGCGGTGGGGGAGAAGGTGGTGACGCGCGAGTTTGCGTTGATTGTCCATGGGCGGTAAGTTTCTGGACCTATTGATATTTTGGGAAGGATAGGTGCTAACATTGCTCCGTGTCTTGACAGATTCGTAGCGATTGCCCGCGGCGAGTGCACATACTTTTCCGAAGAGACAATACCTACTGCCGGAGAGGGCTGCAAGTCCAATGCGCTGACGCGGTGCTGCAAAGACCTGGGTATTGCGTCTGAGCTGTGGGACCCGCGCTTCATCCGCGACTTCAAAAAGCAACACTGCGAAGAGGTTTGGGTTGAGCACGTAGTTTCCAAGAAGCGGCGCCAGATCTGGAAGCTTAAAGACGCTGACGTCACGTACCCTTTCCAGGCGGTGAAGAGGTGAAACTGCAGGAGCGGGGATACTGAATAAAGTGTCGTAGTATATATACCATTACCCATAGAGGACGCAGGACCAAGGTCTGGGGGATATACATCTCATCTGTACAATACAAGGAGTTTCCGGTTACCAAGCCTGTCTGTCTTATTTGCTGAAGATAATAGTACAGCTAGATAGGCATAATCCTCGGAGTCAGCCCGGTTCTATGAGGAGCAACCAAATCGAAATCAAATCAACGCCAACAAAGTCCGATGATATTCAATGATACCGTCCGTCCGTCCATCTATTGTTCCCCGACATGAAAGTCACTGCTCCACCCCGGAAGACAGCGCCGAGTCTTGCCCCGTCGGAGTGTTGCTACCACCCCAACCCCATGGCATCCACGACCCGCCCGCCGTCGATCCGCCAGCCGAGGGGTCCGCCACTCTCCGGCGGACACTCGTACCGTCCTCCATCTCTTCTTCGGCGCCACTCTCTGCCTCGAGCTTCTCAAAGTCAGCGTCCGAACGACTCTTAGTCAGTCCACTCAGCCCACTCAAACCACTTTGCTCACTCATGGACCGTGTCGACAGCCGCTCTCCCGACAAACTATTGAAGTCCTGGCCTCCGTCGCTTTGCAATTGTGACGCCTCCCGGTCGAGCGCCGACAACACAATGTTAAGCCGCTCCCGTTGCGCCTGGAGATACGACATGCGCGCCGTCGTTCCCCGAATCGTGTCCGGAACAAGCGTCGCCGTCGATGATGCCACATCCGATGACTCACCGCGTGTGCCTCCCGTCGCTGAGGCAGCCGCGGCACTTACCGCCGAGGCGAGGAAGCTGTAGAAATCGGATCCCGCGGAACCGGCGCCGGAACCGCTATTAGCGGGCCATCGTGCGGCGGGGAGGCTGAAGCGCGCGAGGAGGGACTGCGTGTATGACTGCGAAGTCTGCGGCTCGGGGGTGGACGCGGCGGCAGCCGACTCGGGCGAGGGAGGGAGACCGAGAACGTTAGTCTTGAGGAGCTCGATGGCGCGCTTCAGGTAGGCAATGCCGGCGGCGCGGAGGCGCTCGTGGGCCGAGGCAATGAAATCTTCGATCGAGGTCTCGTTCTCCTCTAGCCAGGGGTGGATGTGATTTTGGTAGATGATGCGGGCGCCCTGGGTCTGTGGCAGGACGAGGTAGAGCAGAAAGAGCAGCCGGATGTACGCGTAAAAAGGTATCCTGTTTGGCGCCCGGGTCGAGCGCGTTTGGTTAGCGGATGGGTGGTGGGGTAACACATGGGAAGAACGGATCTTGTCGTGGGAACGTACCAGACGAGGAACCACTCGGTCCATGACTCAACGAGGAGTGTGCACGCGAGCACAACCCAGTACATGAGCCATGGTGTGAGCTGCGCGGGGTCCGAAGTCTTGAGGGCCTTGTAGCTCGCAAAGAGGGGGAAGAGGAAGGATGCGATTGACCTGTTCGTAAGGCGGTCAGTTCACGTTTGGATGAAGCGACACGACGGCCAGCAGCGAACAGGCGCGCATTCTAGGGATAACGCACGACAGGAGCTTGGCAAAAACGTCGAACATAGTTGCTGTGCCGCCGCCTTCTGGCCTACTGTTCTGGGGATCTGATGGTGTTTCCTTGGGTGTGTGACGCAGCCGAAGCGCCGGCTCAGTAAATGGTCGGAGGTCGTCGAGGCGCTGGTAGGTTGTCAGAGAGGCAAAAAGATAGACAAATGGCGAGAGCGGCGCCGTAAAGAAGGGAGACCGAGGGGGGGTAATATGGACGAAGCTGTACCACGGAACAGGCGAGGGTGAACAAAGCAAGGCAAAGCAAACGCACGGGAGCAGGGCAGCTGAGCTCAAAGGGGGAACACAACCCCACTATTGCTGACTTTTATCGGTGCCCAGGTCCCCGCAATACCCGCGATAAGCACGCTGTGGGAGGCGGAAGGCTGGAAACGACGTAATGTGGGGGCAGGGCGATCTTTTAGCGGCGTCTTCCCCAGATGCGGCCCATGCGGCCCTGCCCTAGACAGTTGCTCAGCTGACGTGGCTTGGCGTTGGGGAATATCTACGTGCGGATTTCGATGCAACCAGGAATGGAATTTTCCAACGTTTCTCCTCTGGGATCCCTAACCGGTCGACGACTTTTTAAACAGATTTTGCAAAGGTGACACGTTTTCGGACAATATTCCACGCTTTTGACTTTTGTTTTGCATACTCCGTACGCGCATGCTTTGAAGCTGCCTGGACTATGACGCGGCCCTCGGCCCAACAGTGACCTCTTCTGCCGCCGCGCATCATGCTTTTGGTCTCGAGCACTCGGGAAGTTTGCACACCTGGGCATAGGGTGATTATTCCCGCCACTGAACGCTTGATGATATCAATGGGCTGTTACCCAGCATCTGTTCAAGAGATGTTGGGATTTTCTGCACCAATTTTTGTTTTTGTTCGCAACGAAAGCTGCCACTGGCTGGCCTCTATCATGTCGCCTCGTACGAGACTCGCGCGGTTCATGCATCTGATTGGAGCAGTGCTTTCGCGGGGCTTCAGCCCTTCAGCTTTGCTGGGCGACAAAGGGAAACTTGCATTCCGTTATCTTTGGGTCATAGTGACCACTTTGGCCTCGATCCGAATTTTCCCAAGTCCCAATAAGTAGCCAAGATTTGGCTTCTTTTGACCGGATCATGCAGGCTATTCGGGCTGGGCATACATGTATTCGATATGTTCGCTTGGATGAAAAGCGATAGCGTCTCAAAGTAGGTCAGGTACGTACACCTTGGTTTCGGTTTCTAGAGTCATGGTAGATATATGTGAAGCGAAAAAAACACAATGCAGTTACGGGGAATGGAACTTCCGGTCTACCAGCCCCTTAGGGTTGGGAACAAGGATACGCACGGAGGAGCTTGGTCGTCGCGCCACTGGACTATACCCGTGGTGGATTTGGTATAAACCCGGCTTGCCGAGATAGCGCGTGGGCTCAAGCTGATAGAAACCGACTGGAGGGAGGAATTGATGGCTTGTGGCGGCGCCCCTGCGTCATCACACGGCCGAAACACTCACAAATCACCTTGTGTCTACCATTCAGAGGCAGTCGCTAACAATATCGGCAGCAGAAAACATGGTCTTCTGCTTCGCGCTTCGCTCCAGATTGCCCGGTGACCAGAATGATGGGTGTCAAGGCAGCATTTGGGTCTTGAGACCCTGGGGACTCGCTGGGTATGTAGCAACTGTGCTCTCGAGGTACCGGCATAGGTAGCTGACAAAGGATAACCCTTCAGTACATGTAGTTATTTTGATCCGGCTCGATGGTCCGCTGCGGCCGGAAAACAGTCAAGTGCGCGCCCATGGCGGATTAAGCTTCAGCCACCATTCGCGCGACACCTGTAACATCCAGTCAACGGGGGAGGCCAACCACCGGGATGCCCGCGGTGGATCTGCTGGTTTGCCTCGGTGAATGTTGTTTGGGCTAGGGCAAGGGTGGCAATAGGCGCCGTTTGAGCGAAGCAGTAGTGCGGCCTTTCCCTCCAAACTTCACAGTGCGTGTGGCGCGCCCTATAGTTCGCAGCCTAGAAGATGTAAGTTTGGCTTTGGGGGGTTTAGCTTTTGTTTGCCGACCTATTTTACCGCCATGGAAAGATATGAGAAGCACAGTATTATCATGTTGACGCTTATTTTGCAATCTTTCCTTTTTCGCCCTCGAGCGCAGACGTCGCCGTTGAACACCTCTCAAACCTCAATGCCGACTTAACTGCGATACCAACCGCCAACTCTCCAGTCCATCAAGAATGGCTGGCCAATGTGCTGATTTCTGCGCCGAGGTGTGCGCCCACATTATTCGGAACATGAATGTACATTATCGCCATCGACCGACAAGTGGTGGAGCGACGGGATC
>Ga0247763_1000937_pt1 | contig 17408 bp, 13 predicted proteins | sample UWRJL141409B4_FD_179926 | JGI IMG/M metagenome (GOLD analysis project Ga0247763, IMG submission 179926) | Plant litter microbial communities from Arlington Agricultural Research Station in Wisconsin, United States - UWRJ-L141-409B-4 | ecosystem: Environmental > Terrestrial > Plant litter >...
GCCGTATTATGATGATGACGTTGATCGTGATGGCGACCGGTGTTATTAATGCTGGTGTTGTTGTTATTGGTGGCGGTGGCGGCGGTGGTGGTGTTAACGCTGTTGATATTGTTGCTTTTGTTGTCGCTGACGATATTATGCTGCTGCATACCGTCCTGTCGTGTGTGTTGTTGATGTGCCTGACGCTGTTGACCCACAACATCATCATCACTCTCGTCCTCGCTGTCGTAACCATCTCTAACTCCTCCCACGGGACGACGACGTGGCTGAGGAGGATAGTGTGAGCCGCTCTGAAGCGGCCACGACGACGAGTACTGAGCTTGTTTGTGTTGTTGTTGTTGTTGACTAGCATCAGGCCAGGCCGAGCTGCGCGTGACATTTGTCTCGACCGCCGCTGCCCCCATCGCCGCTGTCGTTGTCGCTGTTACTGCCGCTGCGGAGCGAGGTTCACCACGACTACTGCTGTGTCGACGGCGCGGAGGAGATGGTTCGAGTGCCCGGATAGGGGATGCTTCTAAAGCCAAACCGGGGGAGAAATCCGAATCAGAGTCCATATCCGAACCAGAGAATTTTCCTGTCCCAATTCCTCAACTGTTAGTCTACATGTAATATAGGTCCATGTGCTCCTTTCAAGTGAAGAAGAGAACTTACCACCTGGTGCCTCTTGAAACTCATATCTAGGCTTTTTCTTATGTGCTGCTGTTGCCGGTGCATGTGTCGTTGGTGTCTTTGGTCCATGTAGCCGTCTCCCTAGTCCTCCTGGCGGAGACCGTCCCCTCGAGGTATTACTACCGACCGAAGCTGGTTCCTCCACTGAAGCAGCCGACGCTGTGACGAGGTTCTTGGCATCTGAAGCCGAGAACCTCCGTGGCAGCTTATGCTCCTTCAGCAGGATGAGGGGCCGTCGCGCCTCATCGGATGGGTATTCCTCAATGTAAGGCGTGCGTCGTCGTCCTCCTCCTCCAGCTCCAGCTCCAGAGCCAGCTCCAGAACCAGCAGAACCAGCACCAGAAACCGAACCCTGCTTGGAAGAAGAAGAAGCAGAAGGGGTCGTGGCTTTCTTGCTGTTGGAACGACGAGGGACCTCCTGGGTGGTGACGCGAGTCGAAGAAGGAGATGCTTCTGCTCCAGAAAGGCGACGCCGAGGGCGGGAACGCGGTCGATGCGTGTGCTCCGCGTTCATGTTTACATTCATGTTGCCAGGGGATGCAGACAGAAGAGTGCCGGTGGTGGTGATGATGCCAATGCCGGCAGTGCCTGCCGGGGCGGCTTCACGCTCGACGTCGGTGTCATCCTCAAACTCGGTTGACACTTGGTCCTCGCCGCTGTCATGGTCATCGCCCTGGTCCGAAGGGAAAGGCGAGACTTGCAACTGTGAGCCACGAGATGAAGCAGCAGAAGCAGCCGAAGCAGCAGCAGCAGCAGCAACAGCAGCAGCACAAGGACACTGGCAATGAGGATGGACCTGGACCTGAGCTTGGGCTTGGACTGAAGGCTGATGAGACTGAGGCTGGGTTTGGCTTCTAACACCCTTGGGAGATCGAGACTTGGTCGTTCTCCTCTTGGGACTAGCAGCCAACGCCTTGGGAACAACGGGCTTGGGGTTCATGACAGGACGACGCCCACTTTCGTAGGCATAGCTGACCCCCTCGCTGTCTCCCGAGTCATAGTCTGTCGTGGTCGTGTCCTCGTGGATGCTTGCCTCCATGTTGTTGCGGCAGTGGCAGTGCTGATTGGTGCTGCGGACGGCTTGTCTGGTTGGGCAGTGGGAAAGGGTCCCAAAGTCATGGAAAGACAGGGGCTAGTGGCGGCGGCGGTGGTGGTCGATGGGATGGGAAGCGCAAAACAGAACATGATGTTGATGTGGTCATGTGTGAAGGTATCGTGTCAACTCGAAATGCAAGAGAGGGAGAAAAGAAAGAAAAAAACAAAAAGCCCTGGGACAAAATGTTATAAAGGTCGAAACCGAAAACAAAAAAAGACTGGGAAAGATAAAAAAGTGTCGATTGCAGCCCAAGTGGCAAAGGTGTCACACACAGGTCACCTTGGGTTTGTGGTCGGTGTCTCTCGGGCTGTCGAGTAAGAAGGCAACACACGTCCAACGCGGGTCTTGGAGCCAATGAAACGACATCTGGTTTAATCTAATCCGTGGCAAGCGGCCATGGTCGCATTCCTGCAACTTTTTTTTCTTTCTCCTGCACTGGGGGCATCCCGAATGCTGTGATTTGTTAGATGCAGTTCCTGGTGTAGCCTCATACGTGGTGGGCTCCCAAGCCTTCTCCCCTCAGACAATGGAAGCCACTGCAGTTCTTGGGTGGGGTGGGGGAAGCTAAAAGCCGGGGGGCTAGGGGTGCCAGACCCGACGCAACCCCTCTGCCCCCAATACACACAGCACACAACACTCTGGCGGGCGAGCTCGCCGTGCAGTTTGGCTCAGCGCAGCAGCGGCAGCCACCACCAACGTGGACCACTCCCCCGATACCAAGCCTGGATTGATAAACAGGGTGCACATCCGACAGCAAATGAGACCAATTTCTCGTATTAACAGAAACTTGGTCTCGGGCCGCAAGGCTTTTTTATCCACTTTGCCTTGCTTCTACCCTCCCCATTGTCTTGCCCTGCTTCCTGTTTGGACAATTCTGAGACATTTTTGCGGACGAACCACATCAACCAACCGAACCGGTGATCAGTTAGGCCAGCCAAAAAACCAACCAACCACTCACATGCGGCCAAGAAGCGAGAATAGTTCAAAACAAGTGAACACTGGTCGATTTGCACATGGAGAACTTGAGAGGGCAAGACAGAGAGAGAGAAAGACATAACGAGAGACGGAATTGGGGAATGAAAACAATGTATTTGTCTTGGGTACTTACCTATCACAAAGAGACAAGCGGAAATATTTACCGTGCTGACCCGCTCTTGCCACCCTGAGGACGGGCGAGGCGGGTGTTGGCTCTCATAAACGAGTTTAAACCTGCTGAATCGGGAACTGCACACTAGGATGGTACTTATGATTCATCAGGTTTCTTCGGCCCCAGGCATAGACATGCCTAGGTAGGTACTTAGCTAGGTACCTAGGCACCTTACCGGTGCCCACCTGACTTCGGTGATGGTTCATCAACTAGCTCACCATCGGGATCCTCAGTGCCGGCATAGACATAGTGAAATTCACCAGACCCTTCCGACGAGGTTTTTCTGCCCGGTTGGCCGGGGTACTGCCCAGATGGGAACTGACCTGGGTATTGTCCACCGTACTGCCCGTACGGGTATTGGCCAGAGGTTGGAGGGTAGCCAGGAGGGTACTGGTCATGGGGGAATTGACCAGGCGGGTAACTGGGCGGGAAACCATCAGTGGCAGAGGGGCGACGGGAGGAGGGGCGCGGCCCAGGGCGGTACTCACCAGGAGGGAAGGGAAACTGGCCAGACGGGCGGCGACTAGAAGGGCGACTGGAGGAGTAGTACTGCTGCCCGGGGGAAGGAGGAGGGGGGTACTCTCCAGGGGGGAAGGGAAACTGGGCAGACGGGCGACGATTAGCATGGCGGCTAGACGCGCCACTAGAAGAGCCACTTGGAAAGTATTTCCCCGGATACTGGCCAAACGAACCCGAGTATCCGCCCGAATGCCCAGCCGAACCCTCAGGTCTTATTCGCGACTTTGAGAAGCGGTCTGTTAGATCATCCATGGGATCATCAGCATACACGCTGGGCCGGCGACTCCGGCTCGAGCGACGAGACCGGCTGTGGTGCTCATCCGCATATTCGTAGTCCCGATCTCGGGTTGGGCTCCGGTACCGCGTCCGCGGCGGAGAACCTGTCTCCGGAGCGGCAGCTGGCGGGGAGGGAGCGCGGAAGTGTCGATGGCGTGATGAACTGCGCGATGATTCATGACGCGTTTGACTCCGGCTGCTCCGGTGTCCATCTTTCCGGCTTTCGGCGCCCCGTCTGTCGCGTCTCTGACGTTCCCGGCGGGCCTCCAGCTCAAGTTCTTCGCGCATCCGTAGAGGATACAGGCGTAATCTGTAAGTGCACGCATCACCAAGGTGCAGCGAGCAGTTCACATCGTGACAGCCATAATATCCGGAATGTTCATCATAGCAAGCCGTGTGGCATTCGGCCGACCCGCACTCGGTGCACACAAGAGGTTTAGAGGAGCCAGCCATTTTGAACGCTTGCTGAGTGTAGGTGCGCTGTTGCAGATAACTCGATGATTTATCACTGTCAATTCCGAGATGAGTAGGTTGTGAAAACTGTGAAAGTCTGGCTGCCTGTTTGAAGAATCCATATCTCCATGGCCCTCAGCCTAGTTTATATCGAGCAATTTGGTTGTAAGTGAGGAAAAACAACATTCGACGAACAACTAAAAGCCAAATACTGTGTCAGTCGGTAATTCTGTTGTCAGCGAAGAGAAGCACTGTTCGATGCACAACGACAAAGACTCAAATACTGTGTCAGTCGGTGAGCGCAGCCCTTAAGAGATTGTTTAATTCCTGCGGTATTGTTCTCGGACCGTGGGATCTTTTATGTGCGCGGTAGTCAGTTCCCCATATCCCAAAACAAAAGAAACCCGGGACCAAATGGTACCTTCTCAGCTACGCTTTTTGACCTTTCCTTTGTCCCCTTTGCCACCCTTGGTCTCCGTATCCCCAGATTTGATCGAAGCCTCTCCTGAGTCGTCGTCCTTCTCGTCGCCGACGTCATCTTCTGTAGTGTCATCGGCCGTCTCGCCGCGCTTGCTCAGGACCTCCTGGACAATCCGTTTCCCTTCGTCCATTTCGCCGTTGGTCGCGCCGCATGACATGCATTTCCACATTCCGAGTTCCGACAGCGACTTGGTCCCAGGTGGCGCTTGCCCATTTACCAACCGGCAGCGCGAACAAAGCAGGACAATGCGATTCTTGGGTGCCGTTTCGTCCTCGCCCAGCAAAGTGTCGAGAATGCGGTCATACCAATGGGGTTCACCTGCGACAGCAATCGTTGGGGGAGAGAAGTGAATTATCTCGGGGGCTTTTCCGTCAAAGGCATTTGGGGCGAATTCCGCAGACGTGGACAAGTCAGGGCGAGGAGGTTGTAGTGAAGGGGCACTGTGGGGTGCTTGCGGTTTCGATCCTGGGGTTCCAGGGGCGGGTGATACAGGCCGCTGAATGTTAGCAGTAGGGGGCGGTGGCAGGTTTGTGCGCCCTGGCGTTCCGCTCTGCTTTCCCTGCGGGCGCTTCTTCTTGTCACTATCCGAACCATCGTCATCGTCTGCCTTCTTTTTAGCCTTCTTAGGCTTGTTTTCGGAACCGCCGTACTTCTCCAGCAGTTCGAGCGTCGAATCGTATTTGGTTGCGTCCTTGAGCTTCTGGATCGTCTTGTTGCGGTCCATTTGAAGTACCTTGAGGCGGGCACCGAGGGTGTTGATTCGATAGTCGTATATGGTGGTCGTGACGGTGCGAACGACATAAATCAGAACCGGGCCGCCAGCCATGCCCGTCCATTCCATAGGTCCCATGTGCTTCCACCCCACCACTAGCATAAGAACAATCGAATAGACAAGGTAGGCGAATCCGAGGTAGAGCGTGCACAGGACCTTAACCCGCCTCGAGCTCGATCGGGCCTTGTCAAGTTGTGTTTGTGTCGCTGTGATTTTAGTCGTCAAGGCCGAAAGCGTTCGTTCGAATGAGGCTGGGGAGGAGTCCTCCTTCTACACGGATAGTCAGTCTTAAGATGTGCTATTTCGCGCGCTCCGGGGAAGACTTACGCCCCATGGCCAAAAGGACACCATTTTGGCTGCTCTCCGGGTCTCCAGGTCTCGGTTTGACGCGGAGGGTACCTAGCCTACGAAAGAAAAATAGAAGGGAAAAAAGAGGGAGAGCGGATCGAGAGGCTTTCGTGCCTCAGGAAAGAGAAATATAGGATGATAGCAACTTCCCCGCCAGAGGGTCTGGCCGTTGGGAGTTTGTGCAGCGCGACCAATGCTGCCTTGGGGGTTGGAGCTTCTCTTCAATTTCAACGCCGAGCATGACAGCACCACACCGTAAACCAGCCCGCTGGTCCGTGCATAGTGACCTCATGGCGGCGCAAGGCAGGCAGTCAGCAGGCGATCTGTTATAACTGCATACCACCTTAACGAGGCCCGCTACTCTAATCCAGCTCCAATCTATCTTCTAGGAGAATCATGAAGTTATAACTTCACTGTTAAGAATTAAGGCTCAAATTATTTAATATTGAATTAAAATTCTCCTAATTCGAGCCGATTCATAACATCAGCACGTACAAACAGTGGCTTGGCCCGATATTGCTCTATCGACTGTTGACCGATGCAGGCTTGAGAATCCGACCCCTGTCGTCAGCTCTCAGCTCCCCGTGCAGCGACGGGATCTTGGCATCTTTGGACCCCTGAGCGGCGAAGCGGACTGACAAGTGGCTTTGAAAAGTGTCGCCGAAAAACCAATGCATCTGTTCTCGCAGCGCCATGGGGATCGTGTTCCCGCTGACCAACTCTATCACTGCCCTCGTTGAGGCATCACGCATAGTTATTAATTTTTAAAGTTTATGCGGGCGCCACCTTCGGTGGTGCAACTTTGGGGGAGGATTTCGTCTGCTGGTTGTTCTGCGCCGCAACAGCGTCACCCATGGACTATTTCCAGGCAAGCGGACCACGTTGCACAGTTGTGTTTCGTTCCTGCTCATTGCTGACAATTTTTACCATGCAGAGGATCAAGGGCGCAATTGATCGCCAGATTGCCGAAGAACAATCGAAGCAGAAAAGCGCCGTTCGGCCAACGCAAACATCAAGTTCATCCGCTTCCGCTGCTAACCGTCGCTCGCGATCGTCCAGCGGGACCAAGACACAGTCCCCAGCCCGGCGACCCAGAAAGAAGCCGACCGACGACGCCAATGGCGAAGGCTCTACAAATCCCGATCCTGCCGTGTTTGAAGCCGCCTTTGTCATCGACGACACGGACGAATCTGGCACGCCCGCGAGGGTAACCACCCCCGCGCTAAGTGAGAAAGAGACATTGGCCTCGGTATCTGGAACCGGAGCTCAAACTCCCACAACGCCTGCCGCCGGCGTTACATCTTCGAGTAGCATGGCCGAGTTACAGAGCGGTGACAAGGGCGAGACGCCACCCGAAGCGACGGAGAAGGGAGCCGCTGCCTCAGCGACAACGACAACCCCAGCCCCAGCGCTAGCACCCACGGGACTATTGCCTGAAGTCCAAACCAAGCTACGAAAGCTTGAGAAACTGGAAAAAACATACCCGAGTGAGTCCCCCCACAATTCAATGTAGTGGCTATATTCTAACCTCAATCTCCAATCACGACAGCTCTTCTCAGCTCGTACCGCATTGCTCATGGGCGCGTTGCGCTCATTGAGCCATTCGAGAAGGCACTCAAAGAGAACACACCCCTTACGTCCATCAAAGATCCTGAGGCATTCATCGAGTACCTCAACCAGCTCAGTCTCAAAAGCGACATGGTCATGGAGGAGCTCAAGCGTGTAACAAGTGAAAAAGACTCTTACAAAAAGAAAGTAGAAGAATCGGAGAAGGAGCTCGCATCACTACGGGACGAAGTTACCCACCTCAAAACGGCAAAGCCTCAGACTGCAGATGCTGGCGTATCTTCAGCTGAGGCGGCTGACGACCCCAAGCACGCCGCCGAACCACCACGTCCCCAGACTCCAACCAACGTCCAATCGCCCGTGTCTCGTGTTTTGGGCGTGTTTTCGCCAAAGCACAAGACAAGCGAGGCAAAACACATTCAAAAAGATGGGTCTCACGAAGGCGACGAGTTCTTTTCTTACGACGACGAAATTCCTAAGCTACAGGCCGATGTCGAGATGAAGTCCGAGGAAATCACCAAGCTGCAGACAGAGGTGAAGCAACTCAAGGAGGAACTGGTAATGGCAAAGGAAAATGGGTCAAACTTGGTCGAAAGCCTTGAGACTGCCATGCGCGAACTCGGCGAGGCAAAGGACGCGATCGCTGTTAAAGCCTCGCTTGAGACACAGCTTGAGGCGAGGAAGACAGAGATTGCCGCCCTGGCCGATCGCCTGGACAAATCTCAAACACGTTTAAGGGAGCTCGAAGCGCAGCTGGCAAAGGAGAAGGAAGACGCAGCATTTGCGCTCAAAGACAAAGCATCTAAGCTTGCTGCTTCAACGTCACAGAACGAAGGACTAAAGGAAGATCTCAAGTCGGCCGCTGAAGCCAAAGCAGCTCTGGACAAGAAGATCGAGTCTCTCAGCTCCGAGATTGAGGATCTTAAAAAGTCAAAGGCCGAGGACCAAGCCAAGCTGGAGGAATTATCAAAGAAGGCTTCATCTGCACCTGCGCTTGGCCCGACAGAACCCTCTGCACTGCCGTCAGCTTCCCATGACACGTCTCTCGCCGTGCCGCCATCCACTAGCTCAAAGAAGAAAAACAAGAAGAAAAAGAAGGGCGGTGCAGCCGCCGCCGCTCCAACCACCGCCGAGCCTGCTCCCAGCGAGGCTTCCGACATCCCCCCGCCATCTCCTGTAGAGGCATCTGCAAGTGCTGATCTACAGGCAGAGCTGGCCCGACTACAAGAAGAGCTTGTCGAGAAAGACCAGCGCATTGAACGCCTGGCCAAGCAAAGAAAGACCGAGGAAGACCTCCGCGAGGAGATTGAAAACCTCCAAGAAAATCTTATGACCATTGGCCAAGACCACGTCGAGGCCAAGGAGCGCATTAAAGAGCTAGAGGCTGAGAAGAAGCAGCTCAAGGAGCGCATCTCGGAGCTCGAGAAGGAGGTGGAATTCTCTGCCTCTGCGGCCAAGGACAATATAAAGCTGCAGGCGGAGCACGAGTCGCTTCGGCAGGAGTTTGAAGATCTTCAACTCAAATCGTCAACACTGCAGTCGGATCTGGCCGCCGCACAACAACTGGCTCAGACCCGGTACAAGGACCTTAGCGATCTGCGAGAGGTACTCCAGAAAGCTCAGCCTGAACTTAAGAGCCTGCGACAGGAGTCAGCGGCGCTCAAAACGACAAGAGATGAGCTTGCTGCCAAGAACACTGAGCTTCGCAACCTAGAGAAGCGTGAGAAGGATCTCAAGAATGAGCTAGGCAGGGCGCAACGTCTAGCATCGGACCGCGAAGCCGAGATTAAGACTCTCCACGACAAGGTCACGGCCGAGACGAACGCGCGCCTGCGCATGGAGGATGAGAAACGCGTCGCGGGACGCGATCTCCGTCGCTCCGAGGCCGAGAAGGTTGAGATCTCCGCTAGGGAGGAGAAGACGTCGCGCGAGCTGCAGCGTGTCCAAGAGGAAGCGGCGAAACTCCGGCCGCGGATCAGGGAGCTAGAGGAAGATGTAGCACGGCTAAAGAAGGAGCAAGAAGTGCTCAGGGAAGAAACCGAGCTGAAGACCAGCCAGTATGCCAACGCGCAGAACCTGCTCGGCAGCATGCGCGACCAGACGGCGGAGCTGACCATCCAGCTCAAGGAGAGCCAGTCGCAGTGTGAGAGTCTGGATGAGGAGTTGGCCGAGACGCGCAAGATGCTAAGTGAGCGGACGCGCGAGGCGGAAACAATGAGGCGGCTCCTTGCCGACGTAGACGAGCGTGCTGACAACAAGGTGCGCGAGATGCGGGCCCGCTTGGACGCGGCGGTGGAGGAGCGCGACCGCATTGAGGACGAATCCAGCGCCTTGGCTCGACGCAAAACGCGGGAGACAGAGGAACTGAAACAAAAGGTGCGAGACCTCGAACGCGAAGTCAAGGCACTAGCAAGCGAGAAAGATGATCTCGAGCACAAGGAGCGCGAATGGCGCCGCCGACGCGAGGAACTCGAAGCGTATGAGGAGAAGGCGGGTGCCGAAGTCAACGAGATGCGGGAGACAGTCTCCAGTCTACGGTCGACGCTGGACGCCTCGGAACAGCAGGTTCGCGACATTGAGCGGAAGAACACAGAGCTTAGGCGTATGCTCGACGAGCACCGCCTCAGGTATGACAAGCTGAACAAAGACTACAAGGCAGCCAGGGAGAAGCTCGACACGAGGGGATCCGGCCGTAGCTCAACTGAGTCGTCGAGGTCAGGGGCAGCCAATGGGTCCGGAGCAGCGGGAGCCATGGCGGCAGGCAATGCTGACGCCCTGTATCTCAAGACTATCTTGCTGCAGTTCTTGGAGCAAAAGGACAACAGGTTGAGGGCGCAGCTGGTGCCGGTCCTAGGGAAGCTGCTGAAGTTTGACAAGTAAGTTACGCCACGATCCCGCATCTGCTTGCTGTTGTGTCGGTGACGGAGACGGAGACGGTCTGGGAGCTGAGGCGGTGCTGACAAGATACCAGGTCTGACGAGCAAAAATGGCTCGCGGCGATCCAACACATCAACAGCCGGTAGTAGCGACAATATTCTCGTTGCACGCGTCCACTTCCCTTTCGTCCTCTGTATTGGTTGTACATGTACAATACCTATCGGCGTGGCAATCTCTTACAGCGGCTGAGGGGGATTATTTTTTTTTTATTTTTATTTTTTATCCAAGACCTCAATATCATTAGTAACTAGCGATCATGGAGGCGGCATGACCGGTGTTTGTATGACTTACTCATGGCTGGCAACTTTAGCCCGGCAACAAGTGGTGTAACGTATCGTTTGCTTGTCGCCTTTCCCGCTGTTGACTCCACCGAGGGAATTGTAAGTGCGGCTCCCTCGAGTTCTTTCTCCGTGATGTATCGCATTGTGTCGTCGTGCCTTTTGAGGGAAGCGGTCCATCTTTGACGGCACACAGACGTCGAGGCACTAAATGTCGTTGCCGTTAGTGGCGGCAGCAGTCGCGGCAGGCAATTGATCGGTGTCTCTCGGCCGGGTGGCAATCTGAAAGCAGCCATGGTGCCTTGGTATGCATTGGCCCCCGTCGTCCGTGGGACTTTGACTTTTTGCAGTGGATGGTGAGCAGTCTGGCAGCCGCGGCAGCAGCGCGAGACGGCGGCGACGTCTCGTGTAAGTTGTGACCCGTTTCGTGTATCGAGGCAAGCTGCCGTCCGCGCTGTGCCCGAATGTCAAAAGTTCGACTCCAGCTGACGAAATTGCTAGCGGAACACCTTGGAAAAGTGGTGGAAAACACCTCCCGAGAGGTTCTGGACTAACACCTTTCAGGGGTTAAGGAGCAGGCCGTTCTGGAAGGATGAGGGGTTGAGGGGCTGAAGCGGGCCGGCGGGTTAAGGTAAGCACCAAGTCTTCTATGACTTCCAGCTATGCTTCGGTCGTACACAGCACCTGTCGGTAATTGCAGCTATCCCGTCTTTGGCGTCTTGGTGTCTTGGAGAGTGCAGAATAAGGATTCCGGAAGCTTGCCGTGCCGGACAAAAGGCAATCCACCGGGCCCGCCGCCAGTGAGGTCACTCTTGAGCAGAAAGTGCTGCGTAAGCCACAGCAGGATCTGTGGTCCCTGGCGACCCTGCAGTCGTTGAAGCACAAACCTAACCACCTCAGGTAGCCGCCGCGAAAATTCCCCACGGCGCAAAAGATCAAGGCGACGATCCCCCAGTTGAGAGCAAGTTGACATGGGCGCGCGTGGCAGGCGTGGTACCCCAGAGATGTACGTATCACGATTGGATGCCCTGATGCAATGCTCGCAGCAGCATTTAAGCATTCCAGCATTTCGGCCCAACAAGCAAAACAAAGCACAGCCCGATTCGGATTGCCGCGTCTATTAGTCGGTGTGTAAGTCGCCAGTCTCCTATTTGGAGCACCCGGCGGCAAGTACCGGCGACTTTGACTTGGTCTCAACCGGCCAAAGATGCCCCGTAGGTTGTCCAAGTCCTCGACTCGATAGTGCCATGGATCGGCGCGGAGCATCGTCGGGGAATCCGGAAAAAGAGAACGGGGCGCTAAAGTCAGCCGCTCGCTGGATGCCAGTGGTTTTCCTTGACCGCAAAAAGTGCTGCGGGAGAATGTCTCAGCTCTGCAGCTCACGATCGATGGTCGACACCATGTTTTGTTTTGTTTTTTTCCCTTTCTCCCTTCCCCTCGTCCTATTCCCAATCCGATCACGACTGCCTCCAGGACTCGAGTGCTAGACGGGCAAGCATACCGGTACGAGGTTGTGCACCGAGCGCCGAGCATCCCTGACAGGACCGTGATGCACGTCGACTAGTCTGGCCTTGTCATTGCACCAATCGTGGGTTGAGCCTCGCTCGCAGGGGCGGTCTGCGATCGATTTGCCCCTAGTGTCTTTTTTTTTTTTCGGGTAGTCTGCGAAGCTTGCCTCTGCCTGCCGGTTGTTCTCCCGGACTCCGGTGTGTTGATGCAGGCTCGCTCTGCCGAGATGGAGCAAACATTGACGCAAGGGAGCGAGCCTCGTCACAGCGAAACTGACCAAGAACCCGGGCATCGCTCACAACAGACGCGCAAAGGGAGAGAGAGAGAGAGAGACTGTGTGGGCACGTGTCTGACTCTGGTCTGACCGCTCAAAGCCACAGCACGAGCACAGAATCTCGACCCGACAGTTTGGGCTGCACCCTACGTGTCAATGTTTGCAGCGCTCAACCGGGTCCCGGACCAAGGTTGAGCTGCATCGAGCCTGGTCACAGGGCCCCGGGGAGACGTCGAAAAACCTGGCTCGCACCGCTGTCCGTGTATCGTGGAACCATATCGCCGACGCTCAATTCTCCCGGGAATGGCCCGTCTCGTTTCTGGGGGAGTCCTTGCACGTCGTCCCCCATCCAAAACGACGACGTGCATCGCTTGGCATGGCAGTGGGATCCTGACTTCTTCCCCGCGGCGGGCCACAGAACCCGGCTTCCTCCTCGGTCTACTGCATACACTCACCGCACTGCATTGGTAGTGGGCAAACCTGCAAGACGGTGGAACAAAACCCCGGGGCCCCCGATTAGATGCAGCTCTCCCTCTCTACGCTGGTCCAACAATGTCTCAGCACAGCTGTCACGGCGACGCCCTTGGCCTTTGCGGGTAGCGTTCCCTGCATGCGTGCTCCTGGCCAAGTTCCAGCATCAAGCTATGTGCCCTCCTATTTGATGGCCTCGTTTCATCGGTTTCTCCCGCGCTCTGCCCGTTGGATCGGGATCATGGCCGGTGTGAGTGCGCAGACACCGTTGAAGCCTCTGCAGCTGGTGGTCATAATGGCTGATGCTCCCTGGGCTTCATGTTCCGGGCCGGTCGGATTCGCACTGTGTGAGCATTGTGCCGGATCGTCTCTCTCCCTTGCATGTCCATGTGCCGACTCATAAGGGGTATAAAGCTGAGCTTTCCCTCCTCCCCGGCTGGGTTTCCCCTCGGTCCCCTCCATTCTCTCCGACTCGTACTGCGTGGGCCCCCAGATTCCCGTCCTCTCCCTGCTTGCATTCCCCCAACTCCCACGCTCCTCGCCGTCACCATGTGCGCTACACAGACCACTCCCATGCCTCAGCATGCTCGACAGACAATCAATGCTGCCGTCAGCCCAGACACTAGCCCCAGCCCCCAGACCCAGCCGGCTCCAGACCCCTACAAGTACCAGACAGGCTTCGGGAATCACCACTCGAGCGAGGCTATTCCTGGTGCACTCCCTGCCCACGGAACCAACATCCCGCAGCGCCACAAGTATGGCTTGTACGCCGAACACCTGAACGGCTCGTCCTTCATCTCCTCTCGCCAGAGCGTGTCCAACGTGTAAGTCGTGCTTGTGTAACCCGAGTGGCCCCGGCATTTCCCTAATCGGCAACATACAGCTGGATGTACAGAGAACGGCCAGCAGCGCCCCATGCACTGGTCGAGCGCACCTGGCGTGACGAAGAGGTAGGCCCGGCAGTCAATTCCATCCTGATGCCCCCCGTTTCTAATGTCAGTGCCATGTGCCAGGCCGAGTCGTGTTTCCTCCCGACCAATGACAACGTCGCCTTTACCGCTCGCTCGTATACGTGGGCGCCTCTCGTGGAACGCTACCCGTTGTGCCGTCAGCCCATCACCTTCCTCGAGGGTATGAAAACCATTGGCGGGAATGGTGACGCAACCCTTCGGGAGGGTGTCGCCATCCATCAGTACCTGTTCGACTCGGACATGACCCGTCGGGCCTTTGTGAACCACGACGGCGAGATGCTGTTGATCCCCCAACGAGGGGTGCTCGACATCAAGACCGAGATGGGCAGCATACGTGTTCCGCCGACCATGATTGCCGTCATCCCTGCGGGTATCCGATTCTCGGTTTCCATTGTGTCCGACGCCGAGATCAAAGAGGCCCGCGGCTATGTCTTTGAGGTTTTCGGCACTCGCTTCGCCTTGCCGGAACTCGGTGTTCTCGGGGCCAACGGGCTGGCCCACGTTCGGGACTTTGAATACCCTGTTGCTGCGTTCGACCTCGAGGCGCCAGATCGCGACAACATGTGGGAGATGGCGGTCAAGATGTCGGGCAAGCGACATTCCTACTACCAGGCACATACTCCCTTCGACGTGGTTGCATGGCATGGCAAGTATGCTCCGTACCGATATGACCTGAAGCGGTTTGGCCATCTCACAGCCAATGTCGACCAGCTCGACCCGACAGCCTTTTGTGTGCTGACAGCCCCGAGCAAGTGGCCCGGTGTGTCGGCCGTTGATTTCTGCATCTTTGGTGAGAAGTGGGTTGTGACCAAGGATACCCTGCGTATCCCCTACTACCATCGCACCATGGCGACCGAGCTGTGCGGCATCATTCGAGGCGAGTATGCCGGAAGTACGAGGAGACTTGAGGCGGGCGGGTTGAGCTTCGAGCAGAGCTTCATGCCGCACGGCGAGACGTACGAGGCTCACAATCGGGACATGAATGCCAGCAGGGAGCCGGTGAAAACGTCGAGCGATTATCTCGGTAGGTTGGCGGGCGCGAGGGGAAAAAACAAAATGTTTGGCGAAATCAAAATTGCTAATCAGCGGCTGCAGGATTCATGTTCCACGTCTCTTCTCCCGTGGCACTTACCGAGTTTGCCATGGTCCACCACCCTGGCCTCCACGGTGAGAAAGTGTGCCTTCCTCTATCAACTTTCAAGCAAGCTGACAATATGGGGAACACCCAATTTCTCCAGCAGATGACTCCACTGAACTTTGGGAATCCTTCCATCGCGGCGATCTTGTTGACCACATGGACGAGATCAACAGAGCCCTCACCGACGCTGGGATGCAGCCACTCAACCATCCTCTGGCCAAGGTCCCCAAACCGAGCCATGAGTAAGTAAGTAGTTATGTTGCTAAAGTCGAAAATTGATCTCGTGGGACTGCAACAAAGCAGACTGATTCCCCACCTCCCCGGGGATAGAGACTGCGCTAAAGTTGAACAGGGAAGCTCAAGCGAAGGATGTTTGATTTTATTTTATTTTTTATGATTTTCTAGGCAATGCGGGTGTCTGGGTTTCGGTTCTCTCAAAGTTGGAAGCCAGGGGTATAATATGGCGTTGAACAAAATTGTCGGTAATAAATAGCAGGTTAGGTTGTTTAAAATGTCCCCTAGTTGAGACCCCACAGCTCACTGCCCATCAAGTGATGAACGCGTGACCTTTCCCCTCCTGAAAAGCTCTGCTCCCCGTCGTACCTTACCCACCTAGTTCTTCAAATTCTCCTCTCAAACAAATTCCCTCAAACTCCATAGACGGATTCCGACACGGTAATTACCTCCAGCACCGTCACTCTCCCATCATAATCGCCCAGGGTAACCCATCTCCCATCGTGGCTCACGGCCGCCGTCGACACGGTCGGATGTCCCGGTGGCATGGGCCAGTCAGCTCGAAACAGCCCCGTCTCAAGATCCAACACATCGACACCATCTTCGGTCCTACACACCAGCAGCTGGCAATTGGGTGAAATGGCCAATGGCCACCCCTCAGTCTGTCGCACCTGGTCGAGATTATACATGCTCAACTGATCCAGCTTCAGCTTCCACACAAAGACATTTCTCCCCCACACCGACGCTACTATCTCGCCGTCGGCCGAAACTCGCACAATGCTCGCCGGCACTCGGGTTTCCACTTCGGCCTTGCGCAGGGTCCGTCCCGTCTGCAGGCTCGTCATGCGGATACTGCCATCGTGGGAGGCGCTCACAATGGCGGTACCATCGGGCGTGACCATCAAGTGCGAGATGGGGCTGGTGTGCATGTTGATGTGCTGGACGATGCTGGGCCGCTGACTGCTTGTGCGCACATCGGCAACGAGAATGCGCGAGCTGTTGCGCCGCGACACGCCCGCCAGCAGGTCTCCCCCGGGAGAGAAAGCCAGGGGCGGCAGGATGGGCAGTTCTGCTGTCTTGAGCCGTCGTCGGTCGTGGACAATGTCGAACACCTCGAGCCGGGGCATGTGGTCGTACAAGGTGATCAGGGCCAGGGCGGGGATGCCCGGCCCCGGGCTGAAGGTGCAGTGGCTCCGTCCTTCTGGGCTGTGCGCCGTGTAGAGGCGAAAAGCGCGGCGTCGCACATCGCGGACTTCAACAATGACAATGTCGGAGGTCTGGTTGGACGCCCACGATGTGTTGTTCGCCGTCGTGGTGAGCCGGATGATGAGGTGTTTGTCGTCGAGAGTGAAGTGCATCTCTTCAATGTCGTGGGCGGCGCGACCGTCAAACTTGTTCTTCTTGACGAGGATCATGGTCGTGGTTGGTCCCAGGTCTGGTGGCGGCTTTTCTTCTGGGGGGTCATCCCACCGGCGCTCTCGGGAGCCCCCGGTCTCCCCGCTTACCATGCTGCTGCTGCCTCCTCCGGCATTGCTTCCGCCGTCGCCGGACTCGTCGGGAACCTGGAGGCAGTCGAGATTTCTCGTGTTCTCTGCAGAGCTTGACATGGCGCGTCACTTATGCCTTAAACTCGAGGGACTGTTGACTTTTTTTTTCCCCATCTAGGTCCACATATGCAAGTTAAATAGCCCGATTGCGGCCGGTAGTTGTCTGCATGGTAGCAACCAGGCATCACCCACCTACCTGATTGAGGGGGGGTCAACTGGTACTACCACAGGCAGCCTGGGCAAATCCACTCCGCACACGTTCCTGGACCAATGGCACCTTTTGCACGGCCCAAGGATGGCATGTGCCTTGCAGCGAGAGTTTGGTAGCCGATCCCCTGTAGTTGTAAGCTAACTTTTTGTAGTCACACTGTGCAACCCGCCCATGGTGACACAAACAGAGTGCCGCTCGGCGTGGCTAAGCTGGCGGCCTCATTTATGGATATTTCGTACAAGATTGACCAACAAGATTCTCAAAATTTAGTTTAATATTAAAAGTTGAAGCTGAATCTGTACGTGTTTTTTGTCGATTTTTGTTGTTGTCAAGGAACCAAAAATTGAAGCCGATTGATCACTCAGCCCGTTCGCTTTGCCTGCCATTGCAGAGGAAATTGTTAGTGGCAAGGTCAGGGAGGTGAGTGAGGGGAGATCATGGTCATGCAATCTCAATTCCATTCAACCCCAATTAGTTAATCACTCTATAATAAAAATCCAGACTCAGAGAA
>Ga0247763_1000938_pt1 | contig 17407 bp, 10 predicted proteins | sample UWRJL141409B4_FD_179926 | JGI IMG/M metagenome (GOLD analysis project Ga0247763, IMG submission 179926) | Plant litter microbial communities from Arlington Agricultural Research Station in Wisconsin, United States - UWRJ-L141-409B-4 | ecosystem: Environmental > Terrestrial > Plant litter >...
GGAAATACGACGCGCAGCGGCCCGGGCACGGCGGGCCCGCGCGGCGAGTGGGCAGCGTTCGGTTCGAGCCGCCCGCTGTCGTGCGCCCAGGCGACATAGCGGCTGGGGATGACCTCGACCACTCGACACCCCGTCGAGGTCGGAGCCCCCGGCGCGCAGCGCCGCTCGTGCCAGCTGCAGCGCTCGTCGGGCGCACGAGCCGCCGGCGGCACGATCTCGAGCCGGTGCGGGCAATCAGGCCCCGCGAGCTGCCCGCTCGCCGCGCACACCGAGAGCGGCTCGCTGTCGCGCGGCTGCGGTGCCCGCGCCAGCGTCGAGCGCCCTCGAGCCGCGCGCCGCAGCGCCGCGTCCATTACCCCGTGAAACAGCGGGCCCGCGCCCGTCGCCCCCGAGGATCGGAGCATCGGGCTGCCGTCGAAATTGCCGACCCACACCGCGACCGTCAGCTCATCGCTCACACCCACCACCCAGTTGTCGCGATTGCCCTTCGAGGTCCCCGTCTTCACCGCCACCGGCAGGTCGAACTCGAGCGGCCCGTCGCGCCCAAAGGTAGCGGCCCGCTCGCGCGGGTCTGCCAGCACCGCGAGGATCTGCCTCGCTGTCTCCTCCGAGAGCGCGCGGCGCGGCGCAGGCGGAGGCGCGCCTTCGAAGAAGTTCGGGGGCAGGTAGTCGCCGCCGCGGCCGAGCGTGGCGTAGGCAGCCGCGAGCTCCATCAGTTGCACCTCCGCAACACCGAGCGCGATCGCCGGGCCGTAGTGGGCGCCAGACTGGTCGAGGTGGCTGAAGCCCAGGATCCGCAGTCGCTCGAGCACCCGCTCGGGGCCGAGCCGCTCGGCGAGCGCGACGGCGGGGACGTTCAGCGACGCGGCCAGCGCCTGCCCGAGGCGCACGGGCCCGTGAAAGCGCCGATCGTAGTTGTACGGGAGGTAGTCACCCCGTGCGGACGCGAAGCGCTGATCGAGATCGGAGAGCAGCGTCGCCGGCGTGAGACCCAGCTCCTCGAGCGCGAAGGCATACACGAACGGCTTGAGAGTGGAGCCGGGCTGCCGCAGCGCCAGCACGCCGTCGTTCTGTCCCAGCCCGGCCTCCGCGCGGTGGTCGGGCGAACCGACGTAGGCCCGCACCTGCGCCGAGCGGTTGTCGAGCACCACCACGCTGGCGGCGCTGGCGCGGTGCTCGGCGAAGCGCGCATCGAAGCCTCGCACCAGGCTCTCGACCTCGGCCTGCATACCGCCGTCGAGGGTGGTCGTGAGCGTGCTGGGAGGGGGCACGGTAGCGCCCATCGCTCGCGCGTACTTCGCAGCTTCTCCCGGCACGGGCAGCGGCCCCAGCCTGCCGCTGACCGCGGCGCGGACGAAATGAAAGGCCCCCGACAGGACATGGCCGCGATGCAACACGAGGCGCGTGCGCCGGGCCAGCGCCACGGCGTCGTCGGGCGCGAGGCCCCGCGCGCTCATGCGCGCGAGCACACGGTGGCGACGGCGCTCGAGGCGCTCGGGGAACCGCGCGGGGTCGAGCCGCGAGGGTGCCTTCACGAGCGCCACCAGCGCCGCCGCCTCACCGAGGCTCAGCGCAGCCGCGGGTTTGTCGAAGTAGTGGCGCGCAGCCGCGCCGATGCCGCGCAGCCTCGGACCGAACGACACCCGCGCGAGATAGGCCTCCAGAATGGCTGTCTTGTCGAGCTCTGCCTCGAGCCGCAGCGCGTGCGCGAGCTCCGTCCATTTGCCCGCGAGCGATCGCGGACGCTCGAACAGCGTGCGCGCGAGCTGCTGGGTGATGGTGCTCGCCCCCGACAGCACGCGCCCGTGCCGGAGCGCCTGGCCCAGGGCCCGCAGCATCGCCAGCGGGTCGAGCCCCGGGTGCCGGAAGAAGCGCTGGTCTTCAGCGGCGAGCAGGGCCGGCACCACCCAGGGTGAGAGCTCGTCGAGGCGCACCGGAACGCCAAGCTCGCTCTCGGCGTCGCGCACGTCGGCCAGGGTCTGCCCGAACCGGTCGAGCACGCGCACGCTGGTCGGCGCCGCCAGCTTCGGCGCGAGCGAGCCGAGCGACGCCGCATGCAACGCGAGCGCGCTCGTCGCGAGCAGCGCGAGCGAGAGCCCGAGCCCGAGCAACACGCCGCAGGCGCGACGGAAACGCGCGCCCCACGCGCGCCACGAGCTCGGCCGAGCGCATCGACGGAGCGATCGCGCGCGCACTCAGCGGATCTCCAGCGCGGTCGCACCCGTGCGCCCGAACACCTCGGGTTGATACATCTCTTCCGCGCGCGTGGGCGGCACCACGAAGCGGCCGAGCGCCGTCGCCCGCGCCAGGTAGCGGTACCGGTAGAGGCCCGGCGGCATGCGGTCGACGAAGAACAACACGCGATCGTCGCGCAGCTCTTGCCGGAACCAGCTCGACTGGAACCCGCTGGTCGCCTCCGCGCCGCCGCCCGCAGAGCTCACGTCGAACAGGTCCGAGGTCGTGGCGAGCGAGGCGTCGACCGCCTCGAAGCCGGCGGGCAACGGATCCTCGATGACGACGAAATGTCGCAGCGACGGAGCGCCGACCACCACGTCGACCAGCACCAAGTCGCCCCCCGCAAACGACGCGGGTGACGCCGCCGGATCGAACGGCGCGGCGAGCGCGCTCGGGAGCGACCCGACGTCGACCCGGCGCCAGCTCTTCTGCAGGGAGAAGCCGCGCTCGAGCGGCGCGTCGGGCAAGCGCACGGGCGCGTAGGCGAGGCGTGCCTCGTAGAAGAGCGTTCCGGGGCCCTGCTTCTCGAACGTGAGGTTGCCCGACAGCTGGCGCAGGGCCGCCATCGGAATGGCGTGCGACTTGGCCAGCGTCGAGGGGCCCTCGAAGCCCGCCTGGAACAGCCGCTCGCGACCGAACCAGGCCGCGGCCTGGAAATGCGGGCCCTCTGCTTCCCGGGCTCGGCGGTAGGCGTCGAGGGCGAGCAGCGCGTACGCCGACTCCTGCGTGCTCTTCCAGCGCCCCGCCTCGCGCCGCTCGAGCAGGCCCCGCGCGAGCGGCTCGGCGAGAGGGTGCCCGGGGTCTCTCGCGAGCAGCGCCCAGAGCGCGAGCGCCTCGGTGCGCGCCTCCGAGTCGAACAGCTCCCAGAGCGTCTCCCGAGCGGGGTCAGCGACCTGAGCTTTGTTGCCGTGCAGGCTGATCAGCGCCTCCAGCTCGCGGGCGAGCGTGTCGATCAGCGCCGGGTCGGTCTTACCCGTGGCGGCGGGCGCAGCAGTCGCGGCGTGCAGCAGCAGGGCGCGCGCGAACGACGGCAGCTTGGCGCGCTCGGCGAAGAGCTGAGCGGTGTATTCGGGATCGGGCTGATCGAGCGCGGCGAGCGTGTCGGCCATCAGCGCCGCCGTCGCCCACTCCGCCGGTGTCCGGCGCGGCTCACCGAGCCACTGGCGCAGGTAGGCGACGCCGAGCTCGAAGCTGCGCGCCGGCACACGCGCGCCGCTCTCCTTCGCCTGGTCCAGCACCCACAGGGCGTAGGCCGACACCCACGGATAGGCATCGGGCGAGTCGGGCCACAACCCGAAGCCGCCGTCACCGCGCTGGCGCGAGAGGATGGCGCCCACCCGCGCCTCGATCGCCGCGCCGAGATCGGCAGGCAGCGCGATGCCGTAGCGCTCGCCGAGGCCGCGCAGCGAGGTGAGCGGAAGAAGGCCGCTCGAGAGCTGCTCGGTGCAGGCGTACGGATAGTCGACGAGCTGGCCGAGCCCGGCGTCGAGCCCGACCAGGGCGGTCGAGGCCAGCGAGAGGGTGAGCCCCCCCACGTCGGCACGCAGCGCGCCCAGGTCGCCGAGCGCCTGCGCCTCCGCCGAATCGGTGCGGCCATAAATGGCCGTCGCCTCGAGGGCGGTCGGGCTGCTGACGGCGCGCGTGGTCTCCACGCGGTCGTTCTGCTGGGCGGAGGCGGCCGTGAAATCGAAGCGGACCTCGCCCGCCGTCGCGGCGACGACGCGGAAGCGCGCCTCCTGCGACACGTCGGGCGCGAGCTGCACCTGCTGCGTCGCCGGGCCCTCCAGCGCGGCGCCCGTCACCGCCAGGCCGACGTTCACGGCGCCGGCCGCCTCGGCTCGGGCGTTGATGATCACCGAGGCCTCGAAGCGATCTCCGGCGCGCAGCGCGCGGGGCAGCGCCGGGCGCAGCATCAGCGGCTTGTTCACGCGGAAGGTCGTGCTGCCCACGCCGTAGCGATCGTCGTCGCTCACCGCCACCGCCATCACGCGAAACGTCGTCAGGTTGTCGGGCAGCTCGAACTCCACGCTGGCGTGCCCGCTGGCGTCGGTCTCCACGCGGGGGTCGAAGAAGACCGTGGTGCGGAAGTTGCTGCGCACGCCGAGCGCACCGCCGCCCCCGCCGGGCGCTCCCTTGTCGCGCTCGAACCCGGGCAGGAACAGCCTCCCGAGCGCGTCGCGGCTCTCCAGCGTGGCCACCGCGAGCGGCCTCGGCGCGGTGAAGATCGCGATCGGATCGGGGGGCTCGTAGCCCGTGAGCGCGAGCACCCCCTCATCCACCGCGTACACGGTGAGCTCGGCGGGATGGGCGCCCCCCGCCGCGCGGGTCACCGCGAGATCGACGTGGGCGCGCTGTCCCGGGCGATACTCCGCGCTCCTCGGCTTCGCCGTCACGCTGAGCCGACGCGACTCGCGATCGACGAGGAGCTGCGCGTAGCCGATGCGATAGCCCGGCTCGGGGCTGACGCCGGCCGCCGCCGGCGAGGCGCTCGCGACGCCTTGCAAGACGTGCACGCTCACGAACGCGTTGGGCCGCAGCCTCTCGTCGACCGGGATCTCGACCGTCGGTGTCGGGCCCTCGAGGGTCAGGCGGCGGTGCTCGTAGATGCCGGCGCGCTCCACCGTGAGCCATGCCTCGGCGCGCACGAAGGGGTTCTTGATCAACAACCGGGCCGTGTCGCCGACGCGGTACTCCGGCTTGTCGAGCACCAGATCGAGCCGGCGCTGGTCGTTGTCGGCCCAGCCGGCGCGGCCGGCGCCGATCGCGTAGAGCTCGAGCGCCGCGCGCGCCAAATGCCCGCGCTCGTCGGGGCTGGTCGCGCGCACGAAGAACTGGCCCGACTCCTTCAGGGGCAGCGCGCAGCGCACGGGCTCGGCAGCGGTCACCACGCTGCACGTCGCCTGCACCTCGTCCACGGGCGACGAGAGCGTGCGCCAGCCGTCGTCGGTCTTCTCGCGCAGCAGCGTCCAGCGCCGGCGCACCAGCTCGAGCTGGGCGGGCCGCCCCGCCCGGCGCTGCCCGCTCGGCGTGAGCGCGAGCACGCGGGGCTCGAGCGTGCTCGGCACGCTGCGGAAGCCGTCGCCGTCGAGCGCGATGGCCACGTAGTGGCTGGCCGGGTGCACGAGCACTCCGGCGCTCGCGTCGACCATCTGCCGCGACACGTCTCGGACGGAAGCGTCGAGACGCACGCGCTCCGGTCCCGTCTGCCCCGGCAGCACCAGCGCCAGCGTCTCCACGTGGTCGCCCGCCGCCGAGAGCTTCGTGTGCTGGCGCGCGATCAGCATCGAGTCGAGCGCCGCGTAGGGCAGGTCGCGCCTGTACACGTCATCGCTCGTTGCAAAGCCGTCCGCGCCAGGCGGCGCGAACGCGGTGCGCTCGCGCGTGGCACCGAACTCGAGCGCCATGCCGCTCATCGGGCTGCCGAACAGATAGTCAGCCTGCACCCGGAAGCGCGCGGTCTCGCCCTCGATCTGGCTCGGCGCCGCTGGCTCGACCGCCACCTTGAACTCGACGGGTCGAAACTCGGCGACCTCTACGCCGAGCGCATCGTCGGAGAAGCCGGCGGCGGCGATGCGCCACTGCCCGAGCGCTGCGCTGCCTGGCACGCGCACGTCGGCTGCGAACGTGCCGAAGCGCGTGGTGTCGACGCTCAGCGTATCGACCACCTCGCCAAACGGGTCGCTCAGCTCGAGCCCCAGCTTTCGCCCCGCGATCAACGCGTTGCCTGCCGGCGACTCGCGCCGCACGATCCCCTTCACGCGCACGACGTCGCCCGGGCGGTAGATGCCGCGCTCCGAGAAAAGGAGCGCATACTCCTTCTCCGACACCGACAGCCGCATCGGCGCCTCGATGCGCCAGGGGGGGAGGAAGTCCGCCACGCGCCGGAACGACGAATCCCCCTCGTGGCGCGCGAACAGCAGCGTGTCTTCCTGGGAGCCGTAGTCGGCGAAGCGCGGCGCGTAGTCTTCCTTGGGAATCCGCGCGACGCCGCTCGCGTCGGTGACGTAGCGCTTCGCGAGCTTCGGCGCGCGCCCGGTGAGCTCGACGCTGGCGCCCGCGACGGGCTGCCCGCTGCTCAGCCTCGTGACCCAAACCAGTGAGCCCTGATCGGAGAGCTTCGCGCTCAAGCCCAGATCGGTGACCTGCACCACCTGGCCGGCGACGTGGCCTCCCGCCGTGCGCCAGCCGATCCACGCAGCGCCGCGCGGTGCGCTGCCGCCGAGCGCCGGCCCCATCGCGATCGGCGCGACGTGGATCTGATTGTCGATCGCGCCGGGCACCGCGACGCCGCCGGTCGCGAAGCGCGAGAGCAACGCTTCATGCTGCGCGCCGTCGGATTGCGACCCGTAGTAGTCGAGCAGCCCCTCGGCGCCGAGCGGGCGGATGAAGGTCTCGAGATCGGTCGTGTTGCGCGATATCAGGCCGAGCTCGTTCAGCGGCGGAACGAACACCTCGCCGCTCACGGGCAGCTCGACCCGGGAGCCATAGTTGCCCGTGCTCAGCGCCGACTGCCGCGCCTCGGCCAGCTTTTGCCCGTAGACGTCCGTGAGGCCCGCGGCGATGCTCACGCGATACGTCGTCGCCGGCGCGAGCCCGCTGCGCAACGGCAGGTAGATGTAGCGGCTGGTCTCCTCGCGATCTTCGGGCCAGCTCAGCGCGAGCGGCGGCTCGATCGCGAAGCGCGCCGCGAACTCGCGCAGGCTCACGGGATTCGACAGCTCCACCCACAGCGCGCCATCGGGCGAGCAGAGCGCGACGGCCGGGTCCACGTTGCAGTTGACCGCGACGACACGCATCGGCCCATACGTGTCGAAGCGCAGCGACCAGGCCTCTGCCATCGGGCGCGGCCCTTCGCTGCCGAGCAGCCCAGCGGCGAGGTTGAGCTCGACGCTGGCGCCGAGCGGCAGCGCTCCGCGCGGCACGATCTCGAAGCGCGCGGTCTCAAAGCGGTCAGTCGAGCCTCGAGCCCGACGCACCGCGAACGGGATGACGTCGCGGCGCCCTCCAACCCGCGCCACGAGCTTGCCTTTGCGCTCGAGCTCGGCGGGCGCGACGGGCTGGTCGAAGTCGAGCGAGATGCGCGCGTCGGGCTGCTCTCCCGTGCTGCCCGGCTCGGGCGATGAGCTCAGCACATGCGGGGCGGGAGTGCTGAACGCGAACTCGTAGCTCGAGGCCAGGGTCGTGCCGTCGAGCGCGGGCGTGCCCGGCGGCACGCTGACCCGGAACTCCGTCGCCGCCGGCAAGCGGCCGGCGGCGGGAACGAACGTGACCCCGCGCGCCCCCGACCATTGCCACTGGCCTGCGACCGCGGGCTCCAGGCGCAGCGGCGGCGGCGCTGCGGCCGCGTCGAGCGCGCGCAGCGGCCGATCGAACAGCACGCTGATGGTGCTGCCGCGTTCGGCGGCGCCGCGGGGGCCGGCATAGACGACCGACACGGGCCCCGTCGCCGCGCCGTCGGCGCGCGCTGCGATGGTGCCCGCGGGGGGGACCTCTGGAACGCTGCTCTTGCCCGAGCACGCGACGGCGAGCGCGACCAGCAGGGGAGCGACGCTCGAGGACGCAGCCCCGCGCGGACGGGTGAGACCGGCGGCGGGAGGTGAACCGAGGCAAGAGGGGGTCGACATCGGGCGTTCTTTCATGGTCGAGAGCGTCACTATCGCCTACCTCGGACGAACGACGCTCCCCGGTGCGTGCATCAGGCGCCAGCGGTCGTCGAAGCCCGTTCGGGTGCGGTCGGCGGCCCCGCGACTCGGCGCCGGCACGCCTCGCGCCCACGCCGCCGTCCAGACCGGGACGCCGCACGAAAAAATCTTTCGCGAGGGGGTTGCAGGCGCCTTCCCGATGCGCAGTTTTCGATTGTTCCCGGGCCGCCACAGCCGCCAAAGGCTGCATGGCCGGGCACGAATCACCGTCGATTCTCGTTCAACGGCGTCGCCGACGACGCGCACGGAGGTCCCCGCATATGTTGTCCCGCTACAACGTCATCAGTCCCCTTTCGCCTCTCTGGGGCGTCCCCTCGAACCCGCTGTCTGCGAGCATGAGCCGGCTGTTCCAAGACTTCGAGACCGCTTTCGCCCGCTCGGCGTTTTCGCCCGCGGCGCGGCGCGTGGCAGGCCCTCGCGTGCAGCTGCGAGACCAGGGCGAGTCGATCGCGATGCTCGCCGACCTGCCGGGGCTGAGGCTCGAAGACATCGAGCTCACGATCGAGGGCGAGGCTGTCACATTGAAGACGACGCCTCGGCCTGCGCCCTCGCCGGAGGGCTTCACCGCCTTGCGCCGCGAGCGCCAACCCGCCGCGGTCGACTGGACCTTCGCGCTGCCCTACCCGGTCGATGCCGCCAGCGCGACCGCCACCCTCGATCAGGGCCGCCTGTCGGTGACCTTGCCGAAGGCGCCCGAAGCCAAGCCCCGCACCATCAGCGTGAAGGCCGCGTGAGCGAGTCGAAGAGAGGAGTTTGACCATGCCCAGCATCCAGAACGATCGAACCCCGAGCAACGGCGCTGCCAGCGACGGCGCGGCCCTCGAGCGCGCGAAGCGCGCCTACTGGCAAGTCACCCCCGAGCTCGACTTGTACGAGAACGAGAGCGGATACCTCGTCCAGCTGAACGTGCCGGGCGCCTCCGCGGAGTCCGTCGACGTCCAGGTCGTCGGCGCCGAGCTGCACGTGCGCGCCGAACAAGCTCCCGCCGAGGGCCGTGCCGATGTCGCGCTGTCCGCGTTCGAGCGGCACCTCGAGCTGCCGAGCGAGCTCGACGCCGCGAGCGCCACCGCACAGCTTCGCGACGGAGTCCTCGAGATCCGCATCCAAAAGAGCGCTGCGGCGCGCCGTGTTCGAATCCCGGTTAACACCAACTGAAGAAACAGCGACCCATCTCCGGACAGACGGAGCCGGACAAACAAAGCTGGACAAATCGCGTCCGACGCAGCTCGTCGTACGAAACCCACGCTCGCCATGAGCGAGAACGTCAGCACGCGCTGACGAGTGCGCGTCACGACACGCGACACTCGAAGCCTCGCGAGCCCTCCGCCCTCGGAGGGCTCGCTCTTTTTGTCGGTGTGCCAGGAGTAACCTCGGCGGCCCCCGCGAACCCTTCGCCCGGCGCCATCCGACGGCGAGAAGGGTCAGGAAAACCAGCGACTTCGCCGCGCGCCGCACGCATCCGTGGCTGGGGCGGCGGGCCCCCCGCGCCCCGAGGCTCCGAGCGTCTCCACCCGAAGCTTTCCGCTGAGCTCGAATTCAGCTGCGAAGAGCCGCTCGCCAACGAGCCCATCGCACTGGTAAGACGGCGCCCTGGGAGCGTTCGCGGTCATAGGCGTTCCCGGACGACCGACGAGGCCTCGCTCGGCGAGCCTCACTCTGGAGACACTCTTACTCATGATCAAACCTCTTAGAATCTCGGGCCTCGTGCTCGCGCTCGGCTTGCCGATCGCTGCGTTTGCGGCGGATCACTTGGATTCGCCCACGGCGCAGAGCAGCAACGAGCCCGCGGCCGACATCACAGATCTCTACGCCTGGATGACGAGCGATGCGACAAAGCTCAACCTGGTCGCTGCCGTCGACGCCGATGCTGGCGAGAACGACACCTTCTCCGACGCCGTCATCTATCAATTCGCGGTGTCCAGCTCGGGCTCCTTCGGCGGGCCGCAGGAGTCGACTCTCATCACCTGCAAGTTCATCGATGGCACCAACATCGAGTGCTGGGCCGGCAACGAATACGTCGTGGGTAACCCGAGCGATCCCGACGGCATCGTCAGCGACAACGGCGGCATGCGCGTCTTCGCTGGCAGGCGCAACGATCCGTTCTTCCTCGAATACACCGGCTTTCTGAACGCGGTCGATCTCGCGAACGGTGCCGTCGCCGCCGGCGCCGTGGCGTTCGACGACGCCGACAAGGGCTGCCCGTCGCTGACACCCGAGCAGCAAGGGCTCCTGCTCGGGGCGCTGCAGAGCGGGGACGATGGCGATCCTCCCACCGACACCTTCGAGGGCCAGAGCGTGCTCGCCCTCGTCATCCAGATCGACAAGACGATCGTCAACAGCGGCGGCCCCGTCCTGGGCGTCTCCGTCAGCACCTACGCCGCCAACTGAAGGAAGCCCCGATGAAGCTCCATTCCGCGATGAACCATCTGGGCGCGCTGCTCCTTTCGCTCGCTGCGCTCTCCTGCGCCAGCGACGATGAGCCCGGCTCGGCGACGAGCAACCTGGTGGGTGCGCTCGGCAGGGCCAACCGCCCCCTCCCCGTCGCTGCCGATCGAATCGATCGTGCAGGGCGCCCGGCGATCAGCGCCGCGCTGATCTCGACCTTCAACCCTCCTGCGCGAGAGGCCGATCTCGAGCGCTACAACACGAGCGGCAACGCCAACCCCGACTTCCTTCCGATCATGGCATCGAGCCTGGCCATCCTGGACGGGTTGGACGGAGTGTGCGGCAACCAGCTGCTCATCGATCTGGACCTCCCCAATCCCTACGCCCCGCTCGCGTCGGCGCTCAACGACGATCAGGTCTACGTGCGGAGCGATCGCGAGGGTGCCGGCAGCGCCTACCTGGGCGTGGAGGGCGAAGCGATCGGCGCGCTCGAACCCGGCCAGGGCTCGGGCGGCGGCCGGGTACCGGGAGACGACGTGATCGAGCGCAGCTACTCCGTGCTCGTAGCGGGTCAGCTCGGTGGCTACGACGACCTCGTGGAGCGCGACGACGCCCAGCATGACGTCGACGTATTCCCGTTCCTGGCAGAGCCCTGAAGCGGCGGCGAGAGGACTCATCTCTTCCCGCTTCCGCCCCCGCCTCGAGGCGCTCGCGCTGAGCGCGCTCATCGCTTCTGGCGGATTGGCCTGCAAACGCTCGTCGGCGCCCCCCTCGGGCGCCGACGGCCTGAGCGCCGCGATGGCTGCGCCGTCCGCGGTGCGGCAGCGGACGACGCGGGGAGACCTGGCGCTCCGCAATCTGAACGGTCGCATCGACACCGTGAGCAGACGCGCCCAGCGTCGCCCGCTGCGTCTCCCCGAGCGCGAGCAATGGGTCGACGCCCTGCTCACCCGCGTGCAGTTCACGGGCTCCTTCGCTGACTTCGATCGTGTGATCGAGGTCGCCGAGGGAGCGGTGCGCGACCACGCGAGCGACCCCAAGGCATATCTCCTGCGCGCGCGGGCGGCGAGCGCCGTGCACCGCTTCGCTGACGCCGAGCGAGATCTCGACGCGGCCGCCCGGCTCGGCGCCGACGTCGACGCGCGGCGTGCCTCGGTCCGCATCGCCCAGGGCCGCGACCTCGAGTCGGCGCGCGCCTTTGCCCGCGCCCGGGTCGAACGCGCCGCCACGCTCGAACACCTCGGCTTGCTCGCCAACGCGGAGGCCGCGCTCGCTGAGTTCGACTCCGCCGACGAGCATTATGCGGCCGCCCTGGCGACGCTGCGTGACGTCTCTCCGTTCCCCGTAGCTCAGCTCTGCTTTCAGCGCGGGGTAATGTGGGCAGAGCAAGCGGGCGACACCCAGCGGGCGCTGCCGCACTATGTCGAGGCGGTACGGCGCCTGCCGGACTACGTGGTCGCCAACGTGCATCTGGCCGAGCTCGAGGTCGAGCTGGGTCACCGAGACGCGGCCATCGAACGGCTGCGCGTGCTGGTGGAGCGCACCGCCGACCCCGAGCCGGCCGGGTTCCTCGGGGAGTTGCTCGCCTCGAGAGACGCGACCGATCCTGCGGGGCGAGCGCTGATCGAACGGGCGCGCAGCGCCTACGGGGCCCTGCTCGAGAAGCACGAGGGCGCGTTCCTGGACCACGCCTCGGAGTTCTTCGCCGGGCCCGGCGCCGACGCTGCGCGCGCGTCGGTCCTCGCGCAGGAAAACCTCGCGCTGCGGCAGACGCCACGCGCCTACGCCCTCGCCGTGGAAGCAGCCATCGCCGCGAAGGACTCCCCCCTCGCGTGCCGGATGATCGAGGGAGCTCGGGCGGCGGCCGCGCGCAGCAGGAACCTCGCGGCCCTGCTCGAGCGCGAGAGCGGGCGCTGCGCCACCCGCTGACTGCCTCCCGGGGCTCGGGCCGGCTTGACGAGGGGCTGCTCTGCGCCCATGCCCACAGCATGTCTCGCGAGCCGGAACCCCGCGTGATGCTCCCGTGGCTGGTGCGTCTGCGCTGGCTCGGGGTGCTCGGACAGGCGGTGGCCGTGATGATGGCCGATCGCGACCTCCAGCTCGGGTTCTCCTCGGTGCTGCTCATGACGCTGGTGGGGCTGGCGGCCGCGTCGAACGTCGCGCTGACCGCGCTCGCTCGCCGCACGCCGGTGGGTTGGTCGTCGGCGACGGTCATGGGCGTCGTGATGATCATCGATACGCTGCTGCTCACCGCGCTGCTGGCGGCCTCCGGCGGTCCGATGAATCCGTTCACCGTCTTCTACCTGGTCAACATCACGCTCTCGTCGGTGGTGCTCAGCTCGAGCTGGACGCTGCTGGTGGCGGCGCTCTCGTTCCTCGGGTTCGGCGCGCTGTTCTTGCTGCCCGGTGACGTGCATGCGTTGCACGGCCCGGCGCGCATGGCGGCTCACCTGCAAGGCATGTGGGTGGCCTTCGGGCTCGCCACGCTGCTCATCACCTTCTTCGTGCGCAAGGTCATCCAGGCCATCAACCATCAGCGCGAGCAGATCGCGTCCCTGCGCGAGGCGAGCGCGCGCAACGCACGCCTGGCCGCCATCACCACGCTCGCCGCGGGGGCCGCGCACGAGCTCGGCAGCCCGCTCGGCACCATCGCCATCGCCGCGCACGATGCGCGACTCGCGATCGATCGCATCCCGGGGGCAGGAGCCGTCGCCGAAGACCTGCAGCTCATCGCGCTCGAGGTCGATCGCTGCCAGGAGATTCTCGGGTTGATGGCGGCTCGCGCCGGGCAGTCGAGCGAGGACAATCGTCCGCTCGAGCTGGCGGACATGATGCGCAAGGTACGCGCTCAGCTGGGCGACGAGCGCAGCGCGCGCATCGAGTTCCGGTTCTCCGAGGCGCGCGGCGAGCTCTCGCTGCCGCCGGGGCAGACGACTCAGTCGATCGTTGCCCTCGTGCGCAATGGCCTCGACGCTAGCCCCGCAGATGCCCCGATCGTGGTCGAGGTCAGCCAGAGCGGCGACGACGCGGTGATCTGCGTGGCCGATCGAGGCTCCGGGATTCCCGCGTCGCTCCTGCCGCGCGTGGGCGAGCCCTTCTTCACCACCAAGCAACCGGGCCGCGGCCTGGGCCTGGGCGTTTTCCTGGTGCGAGCCTTCGTCGAGAGCCGCGGCGGCGAGCTCGACATCGAGTCGAGCCCGGGGCGCGGCACGCGCGCCCGCATGCGCATTCCCACCGGCTCTGCACAACCCGACGGCTTTGCATGACGGGCTTTGCATGACGGGCTTCGCAATGACAGATGACAAGGCGACTCCATCGACGGATCAGCGTCCCACCTTCCTCATCGTCGACGACGATGACCGCTTCCGCGACCGCCTCGCCAAGGCGATCGAGTCGCGCGACTACAAAGTGCACGCGGCCCCCGACACTCCGAGCGCGCTCGGCATCGCAGCGAGCCACCGCATCGATCGCGCCATCGTCGACCTGCGCATGCCGGCGCCCGGAGGTTTGCAGCTCATCCGCGAGCTGATCGTCCTGCAGTCGGCCATGGAAGTCGTGGTGTTGACGGGCTACGGAAGCATCGCTACCGCGGTGGAGGCGATGCGGCTCGGAGCGCGCGACTACCTCACCAAGCCCTGCCACGCCGACCGCATCCTCGCCGCCTTCGAGGCCGAGCCGTCGCCCCCACGCGAAGAGAACCTCGAGTACGAGATCCCGTCGCTCGCGCGCCTCGAGTGGGAACACATCGAGCGCGTGCTGCGGGAATGCAATGGCAACATCTCGAAGACGGCGCGCGTGCTCGGGATGCACCGGCGCACGCTGCAGCACAAGCTGTCGAAGTTTCCCGTGGCGCGCTGAGCGAGCTCGGGTGCGATAAAAGACCGCACGCCCCTCGGTATGGGTGTGTTATCCACCCAGCGTGTCGTTTGCTCGCAGGGGCCGCGGCGGGCGGCGTGGTGCAACGGCCATCCACCGCGGGCTCGTCCTTCTGGCGGTGGGCTGCGGCGGCAGCGAGGCTCGCGTCCTCGAAGGCGACCCGCGCGCGAGTGATGCGCCGCGCCCCACCCCTGAAGCACCGAGCGCAACGGCGCCGGGCCGGCCGTCTCCGCCGCCTGGGATCGGGAGCGGCCGCGCTGGAGGCACGGGCATGCCGGAGGGCGCGGCCGGCACGCCCGCCGAGTCGAACGGCGGCGCACCGGCGCAGCCAGGCCTCGCCGAAGACGACGAGTTCGTCTGGAGCTTGCCGCCCGGCTTTCCGGCGCCGCTCGTGCCCGACGAAAACCCGATGACGCGCTCCAAGGTCGAGCTCGGCCGCCACCTCTTCTACGACGAGCGGCTGTCCGAGAACGAGACGATGTCTTGTGCCACCTGCCATCGCCAAGAGCTGGCGTTCACTGACGGGCGCGCGACGGGCCTCGGCTCGACCGGCCAAGCACACACTCGCGGCAGCATGAGCCTCGCCAACGTGGCGTACGCCACCACGCTCACGTGGAGCCACCCTTACCTGACAGAGCTCGAGCGCCAGGCCGCAGTGCCGCTGTTCGGCGACGCCCCCGTCGAGCTCGGCTGGAGGGCGGCGAGCGCTCTCGAAGCTCGGCTCGCAGCCATCCCCGAATACGCTGCGCCGTTCGCAGCTGCCTTTCCCGACGACGCTGGGCCAGTATCCGTCGCGAACGCGGCGCGCGCGCTCGCCGCGTTCGAGCGGTCGCTGATTTCTGGCCGCTCGCCGTACGATCGCTGGGCCTACGATGCCGACGAGAGCGCCATCAGCGCCTCGGCGCAGCGCGGCTTCGAGCTGTTTTACTCGGAGCGGCTCGAGTGCTTTCACTGCCACCTCGGCTTCAACCTGAGCGACCAGGTCACCTACAGCGGCCGCGCGTTCCCCGAGACGCCGTTCCACAACACGGGGCTCTACAACGTCGACGGTCAGGGTGCCTTCCCGGCGTCGAGCCCGGGCATCTACGAGCTCACTCAGGACCCGGCCGACATGGGCAAATTCAAGGCGCCGACGCTGCGCAACATCGCCGTCACTGCTCCTTACATGCACGACGGCAGCATCCCGACGCTCTCCGAGGTTCTCGACCACTACGCCGCGGGGGGGCGCACCATCGCGTCGGGCCCCAACGCCGGCGCGGGCAGCGAGAGCCCGCTGCGCAGTGACCTCATCCGCGGCTTCGAGCTGTCGGAGCAGGAGCGCGCCGACGTGCTCGCCTTCCTCGAGTCTTTGACCGACGACGGCTTCCTCACCAACCCGGCGTTCGCCAATCCCTGGCCCACCCCAAACCCCTGAACGGGCAACGACCATGCGCACTCGCGTCCTCATTCAACGATCCCTCATCTCCACGCTCGGCCTGGCCACGCTGCTCACCGCCTGCTCCGGGCAAGACTCCACGGCTGTGCAGAGCGAGCGCGCGCTGCTCCCCGCCCTGCCGAGCCCCGGGCGTTCGGGGACGGTGGCCCTCGCCGTGAGCGGGGGCGGCGTCGAGGTGAGCACGCTGCGCGCCACGGTGCACGACGCGCTCGGCGCGCTCGTCCTCGATCGCACGCTAGACGTGTCGGGGGCGGCTCTCGCGCTGGAGCTGGTGGTGCCGGCAGGCGAGGGCTATTCGCTCACGCTCAGCGCGGAGAACGAAGCCGGCGTCCGCTGCACGGGCGAAGCCGACTTCGACGTGGTGGCGGACTCGACCATCGAAGTCGACATCAGCCTCGTCTGCGAAGCCGCCGGTGGCGTGCGCGTCGTGGGCAGACTCACGCCGCCCGCGCGCTGTCCCTCTGTCGAGCTCGCGCCGCTCGAGGGCCCCGTCGCCGTGGGCGAAACGGTGCAGCTGGCCGCCACCGCGCCGGTCGGCGCGAGCCCGAGCTACGCCTGGGCAGCGAGCGGCGGCACGCTGACGACCTCGCTGTCGGCGGCGGCGAGCTTCAAATGCACCGAGCCCGGGTCCGTGACGCTGACCCTGACGGCGACCGACGAGGAGTGCTCCACCACGGCCAGCGCCGTGATCGAGTGCTCGGCGCCCGCCGACGATCCCTGCGCCGGCCTCGGCAGCACCTGCCATGTGGTCGATCCCGGCAGCGGGCCGTTGCACGAGTGCCACGAGCTCGGCCACGGCGGGAACGCGCAGGCCTGCTCGCTCGGGCGAGCCAGCTGCATCGATGCTTGCGGCGCTGCGCTGTGCAATACGCTCGGTTCGCTCTGTCACCCGGTAGACCCGGGGAGCGGACCGCTGCACGAGTGCCACGAACTCGGCCATGCCGGCGACGTCACGGCATGCTTCGAGCGCGGTCGCGAGTGCTTCGATCTCTGCACCGAGGCTCGCGCCGCGGCGCGCGAGCCCATCACCATCCAGTTTGCGGCCAAGGTGGGCGAACAGGACTTCGAGTGCGGGCAGGTCTACTCGGACCTGGGGAGCAGCGGCTCCGACGCCGAGCCGCAGGATCTGCGCTTCTTCGTGAGCGAGGTACGGCTGATCGAGGCCGGCGGCCGCGAGGAGCCCGTCGCGATCGACGTGCGCGCGCCGTGGCAGACGGCAGACGTCGCGCTGCTCGATTTCGAAGACGGCAGCGGCCTGTGCGTCAGCGGCAACCAAGCCGTCAACTCGACGCTCACGGGCAGCGTGTTCCCCGGCGACTATGTCGGCATCGCCTTCCGCGTGAGCGTGCCCGAAGAGCTCAACCACCAAGACCCCGCGCTACAGCCGGCTCCGCTCGAGTTCGGCACGATGAGCTGGGGCTGGCTGCTCGGTTATCGCTTCCTGCGCGCCGAGCTCGCGCCCGTCGACGAGAGCGGGGCGGTGCCAGGCGCGGCGCTGGTGCACCTCGGTAGCACCGCCTGTTCGGGAAACCCGGCGGCGGGCACCGTGGTGTGCCAGAACTCGAACCGCAGCGACGTGCGCCTGGACGAGTTTGATTCGACCACGAGCAGCGTGGTGATCGACGTCGGCGCGCTGTTTGCGAGCGTCGATCTCTCGGAAGACTCGCCGTGCCACTCGACCGGCGAGCTCTGCTCGGGCCCGTTCTCGAGTCTCGGCATCGATCTGGAGACCGGAGCCGCCAGCGGCGGGCAGACCGTGTTCCGGGTGGAGTAG
>Ga0247763_1000939_pt1 | contig 17405 bp, 12 predicted proteins | sample UWRJL141409B4_FD_179926 | JGI IMG/M metagenome (GOLD analysis project Ga0247763, IMG submission 179926) | Plant litter microbial communities from Arlington Agricultural Research Station in Wisconsin, United States - UWRJ-L141-409B-4 | ecosystem: Environmental > Terrestrial > Plant litter >...
GCCCGCGAGGAAGAGCGGAGCCACGATCAGCTGGGATTGGATGCCGCTGGCGCTAGCCGAGGCCGCGGGGCTGCCGGTGACATGCGCGAGCAGCACGCTCACGTCACCCAGAAAGGCCAGCCCGCGCACGCCTTGCAGACCCGCGGGGTTGTGGAAGGCCGCCGATGGGTCATCGACGAAGCTGATGGCGGTGCCGCCCATTCCCAGGTGCCGCGCGGTGTAGAGGATGGGCGTGTCAAAGCCCGCGGCGCTAGCCGTGCTCGCGCCCGAGAGCAGCGAGACGCCAAGCGCCAACGATGCTGACCACCTTCGAACCTCGAACGACACGCGCATGACGAAAAACTCCTAATCATACACTCTCGTACATTCTTGCCCCGGCTTGCAAGAACGACTTATCGCTGCCTCCTCCCCGAGCCGAGTCTTCCTCGGGAAAGCTCGTTCTCGGGAGACTGGCTTCTCGGAAAGCTTGGTTCGCTGTTGTTTTGTGCTCTGTTCGTCGTTGTTGCCCGGTCTGTGCTCGGGGGCGTATCGCCGCTGATTATTGCCTCGGTGTTGCATCGAGGAAGTCCCGGCAGCGCAGCACGTCGCGGCAGATCGCACCGCGACTGCTCCAGAACGACGCTGGTGCCTTCTCGGGAGTCCTTCTCAGACGTCTCAGGCGCTCTCGGAGTGGTTCTCCGAGACTGGTACGAGTGATACGGTCCGCGCGTGTTTCCTTCGCGCTCGTTTCGCAGTTTGATCGGTGGTTTTGCGCTTTCGCTCTGCTCCCAGCTCTGTACCCAGCTCTGCTTCAGCTCCAGCGCCGCCGCCGAGGGCCTCTCCGCCGCCCCCGGGCTGAGCGGCCCCATCGGCCCGCCGCCGGACGTCGGCGCGCGCGTGCACGATGGCTTCTATCTTCGCTTTGCGTCGGGCTTCAGCGTGCTCGACGAGTGGCTGCAGTCCGGCGAGGTCGACGGAAATAGCATCGAGGCACGCAACAGAGGGATCACGACCCTCAGCGACTTCGCGATCGGCGGAACCGTGGCGCCCGGCCTGGTCGTCGGCGGCGGGATCTACTCGCTGGATCTGATCGCGTCGACGCTGCGCGTGAAGCAGAGCTCGGTCGGACCCATCCCCGCGGAGGTCGACCCGGGCTTGCGCGCGCTATCGCTGTTCGCGCCGTTCGTGGACTGGTATCCGAGCGTTCGCGGCGGGTTCCACGTGCAGGGAGCGATCGGGTTCGCGACGCTCGTTCCGCGCGTGTTCGGGCACCCCGCTACCTCTGAGAGCAAATACTCCGCGCTGGGTGGCGCGCTCGTGCTCGGCACGGGCTACGAGTGGTGGATCGCCGACGAATGGAGCATCGGCGTGCTCTCCCAGCTGGGTGTGCGGCTGTTGCGCGGCGAGGATGAGTCCGGCCGCAGCTGGACTCACCTGATCACGAACAGCCCCGCGCTCTGCGTGTCGCTCACGTATCACTGAGGCCGTGCCACTCAGGCTCCGGGCTGGCTCAAGCGGATGCCGCTCGGGGCCGTGGGCGAGACGTTCGCGCTGCCCTCGGGCGTGACGCTGATGACGACCGATTTCGACGCGGGTGTGCGGCTCTTTTCGGCGTACTGGTCGAGCGGGACGAGGGAGTTTGCCTCCGGAAAATAGGCCGCCGCGCAGCCGCGCGGGATGTCATATTCAGCGACTGTAAAGCCCGCAGCGCGCCGCTTCTCGCCGCGGAAATGGCTGGTGATGAGCACCTTGCCCCCCACCGCCAGCCCGCGAGACTCGATGTCGGCCCGGTTCATGAGCAGCACGTGGCGGTGACCGTGGATTCCGCGATAGCGATCGTTCAAATCGTAGACGGTGGTGTTGAACTGATCATGCGATCGGATCGTCATCAAGACGAGCTGGTCGGGCTGGAGCTCGATGCGCGGCACGGGGATGCGGGTGAACTTCGCGAGCCCGCCGAGCGCCTTGAAATCGAGCGTGCGCGCCGTGTTTGGCAGATAGAAGCCGCGCGGATCGCGGATGCGCTGGTTGAACTCCTGGAACCCGGGGATCGTCTCGCTGATCAGCTGGCGGATGTTGTCGTAGTTCTGCGCCAAACCCTCCCAGTCGACCTGTGAAGTCGGGCCGAGCGTGGCGCGCGCCAGGCGGGCCACGATGCTCGGCTCCGACAGGAGCGAATCGGAGGCTGCGTCGATCTTGCCGTACGATGCGTGCACGGCGCTCATCGAATCTTCGACGCTGACGAACCCGGCGCCGTCCTTCTCGGTGCGCCCGAGGCAAGGCAGGACCAGGGCCCTCCGCCCCGTCACCAGGTGGGCGCGGTTGAGCTTGGTCGACACGTGCGCCGTCAGGCTGCAGCGCCTGAGCGCCCACGCCGTGAGCTCGGTGTCGGGCGTCGCGGACAGGAAGTTGCCGCCGAGCGCGAAGAACACCCGCACCGCGCCGTCACGCATGCCCTGGATCGTGCCCACCACGTCGAGCCCGTGCTGCGAGGGGGACTCGAAGCCGAAGCGATCGCCCATGGCGCGCGTCCACGCCGGCGGGCGTTCGATGATGCCCATGGTGCGATCGCCCTGCACGTTGGAGTGGCCGCGCACGGGGCAAGCTCCGGCACCCGGCTTGCCAAACATGCCGCGCAGCAGCAGCAGGTTGACGACCTCCTGGATGTTGCCGACGGCGTGCTGGTGCTGCGTCAGCCCCATCGCCCAGCACACGATCATGCCCTTGGAGTTGCTGATCACGCGCGCGGCGATGCGCACCTGCTCGTCGGAGAGGCCCGTCTCCGCGATCAGGCTTTCGAGCGAGTGTTGCTTCAGATCGGCGACGAAGGCATCGTAGCCGTCGGTGTGCTTGTCGATGAAGGCGCGATCTTCGGCGCCCGCCTCGAGCACGAGCTTCATGATCGCCTTGAGAAGGGCGATGTCTCCGCCGATCTTCACCTGCAGGTAGAGATCGGCGAGCGAGACACCGCCCGCCAGATCGGCGAGCTTCTGCGGGTGCTGGAAGGCGAGCAGGCCAGCCTCGCGCAACGGGTTGATGGCCATGATGGTGGCCCCGCCGAGCTTGGCCTCACGCAGCGTGCTCAGCATGCGCGGGTGGTTGGTGCCCGGGTTCTGCCCGATGCAGACGATCAGGTCGGCCTTGGCGAAGTCTTCGAGGCGCACCGTGCCCTTGCCCACGCCGATCACCTCGGACATGCCGCGCCCGCTCGACTCGTGGCACATGTTCGAACAGTCGGGCAGGTTGTTCGTGCCGAAATGGCGCGCGAACAGCTGGTACAGGAACGCCGCTTCGTTGCTGGTGCGCCCGGAGGTGTAGAACGCTGCCTGATCGGGCGAGTCGAGCGCCTGGAGCTCCTCGGCGATGAGCGCGAAAGCGTCATCCCACGACACGGGACGGTAGTGGTCGTCTTCCGGGTCGAGCAGCATCGGGTGCGTGATGCGGCCCTGGGCGTTGAGCCACTGATCGGACCGCGCGAGCAGCTCGCTCACCGAGTGGCGCGCGAAGAACTCGGGATCCACGCGCTTCTTCGTGGCCTCGTCGAGCACGGCGCGCGCGCCGTTCTCGCAGAACTCGACCACGCTGCGATGCTCGGGGTCGGGCCAGGCGCAGCTCGGGCAGTCGAAGCCCTCGCGCTGGTTGATGTTCGCGAGCACCTTGAGGCCGACTCCGAGGCGCGTTTCCCTCAGCATGTAGCGCGTGCTCGAAATCACGGCGGGCACGCCGCCCGCCACCTTGGCGGGGCGCTCGATGTGGGGCGTCGTCGTCTCCAGGGGTGTCGTCGGCTCGAGCAGCGATGAGGCTGCTTCCGCTGGGGAAGCGGCGGCGGGCTCGAGCTCGGGAATGGGCTTCACTGCCATGGATCACCTCCGGGTAAACATGGGAAGCATACACCCGATCGCGGTCGATCACCGGGCCTTTGAGGCATTCTGGGGCGGGGGCTCTTATTTGCTGGCGCGCGGGCGCCCCAACCCGCGCGCGGTTTCTTTTGGGCGGGCCATTCCGCGCGGGCGCCCCAACCCGCGCGCGGGCGGCCCGCTGCGCCCCTGCCGCTCTGTGGCCCGTTCGGGCTGCTTTGTCGGAAATTTCTAGCAGCGCGATCAGTGCGCCGGCGCGCTCGTGGGCGCGGCATCGACCCGAGCCAGGGGCGCTTCGGCGCTTTCCTTGGAGAGTGGTGCGAGCAACAGCGACACCAAGAGCGCCTGCGCCGTCACCATCTGGTTCAGCGCCTGGATCGGGCTTTTCTGCGCCGCGAGCGCTGTCGCCGCCGGTCGCGCCTCAGCGCCGACGCCCCTCAGCGCCGACGCCGTCGCGCCGAAGGAATGCACGTCGCGGGGCGCGGGCTCCGACGGCACGGCGGCTGGCTGCGTGTCGACAGGCGCCGGCGAGCTCGGCGTGGCGCCCGCGGAGTCGCTCGAGACGGTCGACGAACGGTCGAGCGTATCTTCCGACCCGCCTCGACCGCTCGCGTCGGAGCACGCGACACCGAGCGCGAGCAAGCTGGCGGTCAGCAGCGAGACCGAGCGTGCAGGAAGGCAAATTGCCGCAGAGGACATGGCAGGTATGAGGGTGGGAGACCACGTCGGAAAAACGACGGGGGCATCCTCGGCATACGCTGCCAGCAGCCGATTCTTCCCCGGCTCGCCGACATCGGGCTGGACGGTGGGCCAAGCTGGGAGAACGCCCGCTCGGCTGCAGGGCGCCGAGTCCGAACCGCGAACTCGGCGCCCTTGCCATCGGCGCCGAACTCGGGAAAGGAGCCAGCATGATCCAGACGATTGCTGTGGGAGTAGTGGCCGGCTACGGCGTCCTTTCGCTGGTGGGTGGCGTCATCGGCTACGTGAAGGCGAAGAGCCGCGCTTCCCTGATCGCCGGTGGCGTCTCCGGCCTGGTGCTGATCGGCAGCGCCGTGCTCGCGACGACTCAGCCCGTCGCGGGCTTCATTCTAGCGTCGGTGGTGAGCGTGGCGCTGGTGGCGCGCTTCGCGAAGAGCGCTGCGGCCAAGCGCGTGAACCCGATCGCCGTGGTGATGATCGGCGGCGGCTTGGCCGTGCTGGTGAGCGCCGGGCTGGCGCTCGCCTGACGAGCACCCCGCGGGCGCGCGACGGCTGAAAGCGTGCGCCAATGCAACTGGCTATCAATACAATTATGTTGGCGAGCGACGCCTGTTCGAGCTCGATCTCGGTCAGTTGCTCGGCACCGTCGCCACGTTCGGGTTCTGGCCGGTCGGCACCGACCAATTCATCGTCCAGGCCTGGGCCAGCGACGTCGAGCCGGCGTCGGTGCTGGAGCCCGGCACGGGCGGCTGGGGAATGCCGTACTTCGAGTGGAGGCTCGTCGACATCGCGAGCGGCTCGGCGCAGCCCGTGCGCGGCCTCGAACGATCCGTCGCGAACAACACCATCCGCCTCGCGCTCGACGGCCAGACGTACCTGCAGCAGACCGTCGATGTGACAGGGCACTCCGAGCTGTATGCCTGCACGCCGACGGATCGGCGATGAAGGTGGCCGAGACGAGCCGCGGCGAGTCCTGGTTCATGGGGCGCGTGAAGCGTGCTGCCCTCCGCTGGGGAGGAGAGACGTTCGGTCAGCATCTGCGCCCTCCGGCGGCGCGTCGTCAGCGGACTGACTGCCCCGATTGCAAGAGCGACTGGAACCGCGCAGCACCGGCGAAACGCGCGGCGGAGTCGTCGGCGTGATCAAGCGTGTGGTTGATGCAGGCGACTTCTCCTCGGTGCAGCGCGCGACGTCAGAGCGATGTCGCACCTCGGTGACTTGTTTCACATGCACACAAGAGAGGGCAAAATAGGCCCTCTGCGCGCGAGACAGGCATCTAGAATCCTACGTGCACGGAAAACTTCCGTTGAAAGCCGGCAGCGGCCGCTGTCAACCCCGCTTAATTCACCGATAGGGCCGATAGGCACTTCCATACGAGAGACGTATGGTCTGAGTGAGCATCGCGACAACGGCACCCGCCGATGGCGTCGCGTCAGCCCGCTCGGTGTTGCAGGCGTAATTTGCCTAGGCATCGAGCACTCGCCCACGAGGGGGGCGCGGCTGCGAATTGCACGGCTTCGACTTCCGACCGTGCTCGCGGCCGCGTCCTCATCTGGAGAATGGGTCTCCAGGCGAACGGCGTGCGCATCACCCCCGAGGGGCTGTCACAGCTAGCAAAAACGCTACGTCGTGACGGCGCAGGTGCCAACTATCCCGCGGTGCTCTCGATGGTCCATCTCATGCAACAAAGACTGAACCTGTCCGGCGCCTTCAACTGTTTCACCCACAAATTGCACCGCTTCCTTCCGAAGACACTCGGCGCCGCGGCGCTCTCTCTGGCCGCTCTCTCCGCTTCACCTGCCCAGGCCGCAAACATGCAGGTGTCGGGGCGACAGCTGCTCGACGCCTGTGGTCAGCCGTTCGTGGTGCGTGGCGTGGAGCAGATCCTCGGTAACCAGCTGCCCCCGGGCAACGACTGGGTGGGCCTCGTCACGCAGATCTCCAAGAGCGGCGCCAACGCCGTGCGCATCGTCACCAGCGTCAGCACGCTCTCCGTCGCCAACGTCGACCAGGTGCTCACGCTGGTCGGGCAGAAGAAGATGGTCGCGTTCATCGATCCGCTGGACGACGACGGCTGGCTCGCCCGCGCCGACGTGAAGACGATGCTGAAGAAGCACGAGGCCTACATCATCATCGACGCCTACGGCGAGCCGCAGTACGACGATCGCGACGCCTGGTTCGGCGAGGCCGTCGCGGCGCTCGATTACGTGCGCGGGCTGGGCTACAGGGTGCCGCTGACGGTCACCGCCAACCAGTTCGGGCGCGATCTGCCGTCGCTCTTCGAGCTGGGCGAGGACGTCCTCGCCGCTGACCCGCTCGGGAACACCTTCCTCGGCTGGCAGGCTTATTGGGGGCAGACCGGCTACTACCAGGAGCACTACGGCTACACGCTGGCCCAGGCCGTCGACGCCATCGTCGCCTCGGGTCTTCCGATCCAGATGGGTCTCGACCACATCACCGACCTGCCCTCCGAGGCGGCCGACTACGGCACGCTGATGAGCAAGGCTCAGGCGAACGGCATCGGCTGGCTCTGGTGGGACTGGTACAACCCCTATGGCTCCGAGAACAACCTGAGCCAGGATGGCACCTTCGCCAACCTCACGACGACCGGCAGCCAGGTCCTGAAGTCGCACGCTGCGAGCATCGCCAAGACGGCGAAGCTGACCTGCAGCCAGCCGGCGGGGCCCTTCATCTCGATCAACACGGGGGGCGACGCCGTCAGCGGGTTCGTGGCCGATAGCTTCGTGACGGGCGGCAATCTGGCGCCGAAGAGCGCCGCCACCATCGATCTCTCGGGCGTCGCCACGCCGAAGCCGCCACAGTCGGTGTATCAGACCGAGCGCTGGGGCGCGATGACCTACCGTGTTCGTGGCATGGTGGCGAACAGCGCGCACAAGGTGCGGCTGCACTTCGCCGAGGTGTACTTCACGGCGGCGGGCAAGCGTAAGTTCAACGTCAACATCAACGGCACTCGCGTGCTCACGAACTTCGACATCTTCGCGGCCGCCGGCGCCAAGAACAAGGCGGTGATGCGCAGCTTCGACGCCACCGCCAACGCGAACGGCGAGATCGTGATCGCCTTCGCCGCCGGCAGCGTCGACCAGCCGAAGATCGACGCCATCGTGATCGACTGACCCGATCGAGCGTCGAGCCCAGAAAATAGCCTTCTCGGGGGCCATCCGCCGGCCGTGAGCACTCGCTCGCGGCCGGCGCGTTTCATCGCGTCGAACCCCTCGGTCCCCTCCCTCACCGTGCGAGCGACTCTATCCAGCGCCCCAGCACGTCCAGGTATTCCTCGTCACGTCGATGGCTGGCGAGCGGCGGCATGCGCTGGTCGGGGACGAGGCTGGCGTCGCGCTGATACAAGATCGATCGCTCGGGCTCCCCCGGCTCGATGAGCAGGGTCGCGCCCTCTTCGCCGTCGTTGATGGCGGGCTGCGACAGGAGCCCGCGCTGGGCGAGCGGCGTGCCGTAGCGAGCGTCCCAGCTGGCGCGGATCCTGTCCTGGACTCCGTGGCACATCGCGCAGTTACTGTCCCAGTACGAGCTCACGCGCTGCTCGAGGCTCTGCGTCTCGTCGGCGAGGGCGGAGAGCCTCGGCAGGGCGCCGATCGCGACGGGATCGGGCCCGTCGCGCAGGAGGCCGCGCTCCAGCCATGCGGCGATCTGGTTGGGGGCGCCCGCTGGCGCGCCTGCCCCGTCCAACTCGGGGCCATTCAGCTGCGCGGTGCGCACGCCGAGCACATGCCCGGCGTTCGCGCTGTGACAGGTCAGACAATCGTTGGGGCCGGGGTAGAACCAAGTCTGCGTGCGCGCCGCGCCGCTGGCGTCTATCACCGTCAGGTCTTGGAAGGTCGGTTCGATGACGAGGTCAGCATCGGTTCCTTCCCGGTTCCACCTGTAGGTGACCCCGTAGTATTCGCCGCCGGCGCCCGCGACGAGCAGCCGCGTCTCGAGCGGCGTGAGGCGCGAGGGCTCGCGTTCGTCGAGCGCCAAGGCGAACTGCTTGACGAAGACCGTGCCTTCGGGAAACGACCAATTCCCCGTCGGCCGGAGCTCGGCTTGCTCGCCCGGAGGCAGCCCCATCCAGCGCTGCTTCGTCGCGCCATCGCTCCAGAGCGGGCTCTGCACGGAGTAGTGCACCAGGTCGGGCTGCGGCTCGAGCGCCGAGATGTCGGTGAACACAGCGGTCTCGCTCAGCACCAGCGGTGCGTTCAGCACCGCGCTGTCTTGCTCGAGCTTCTGGATCTTCGCGCTGGCACCGAGCGTGAGCACGTAGAGCTCGCCCGTGTCATCGACGCCGAACGACGTGATACCGTCGACACGATTTCGGAACGGGGCGGTCATCAGCAGCTCGAGCTCGCCGACCTCGACCACGCCATCGCGCGCCAGGTAGGGCAGCGCCCAGATCCTGCCGCGCGAGAAGTCGGCGAAGATGTACTTGCCGCGCAGCGAGCGCAGCCGGGTCCCGCGGTAGACGTATCCGCCGATGATGGACAGCGCCTGCCGGCGATCGAGCTCGAGCACGGGCGGCGTCCAGGTGCCGATCGGCGCCTCGGGCATCGCGCCGCTCGAGGGCAGCGTGCCTTCAAAGACGTTCCACTGGTAGTTGGCGCCGGGGGCGAGGATGTCGAGCTCCTCGCGCCCCTCCTGCCCGACCTCGGCGATCCAGATCACGTCGTCGACGGGATCGTGCGTGACCCGGTAGGCGTTCCGCAGCCCGAGCGCGTAGAACTCCTCCAGCACCCCCGGCTGGCCCACGAACGGGTTGTCGCTGGGGATGAAATAGCCCTGCGTGACGCCCGTCTCGGGCTGGCGCGGGACGGGATGGCTCACTTCACCGCCGCGCTGATCGACGTCGATGCGCAGGATGCCGGAGAACAGGTCGCGATCGATGCGCTGGCAGTTGCCGAGACGGCACGCGGCGCTGCCCTCGTCACCGACCGAAAGGTACAGGAAGCCGTCGTCGGGGTGAAAGAAGAGCGCGCCGCCCTGGTGCCAGATGCTGTCGTCGTTCTGATCGATCAGGATCAGCTCGGACGCTGGGTCTGCCACCAGCGTGTCGAGGTTCAGGCTGAAGCGAGACAGGCGCGAGCGGGTGCGCGTGTTGCTCGACGGTGTGGTTCCGACGATCGGATTCGAGCGATAGGCGTAGTGGACGTACAGATAGCTGCGGTTCTCACTCTCCGGGCGCCCGAACTCCGGATGGAACGCGATGCCGAGCAGCCCGCTGTCGTTCTCGCCCTGGTTCTGGCCGGAGAGGTCGAGCACGAGCCGCTTCTCGGCGACATCTTCCCGGCGCTCGAACGCGAAGAGCTTGCCCTCACGCTCCGACACGAAGAGGAAGTCGGTGCGAGGCGCCTCGACCAGGGCCACGGGGTCATCGAAGCTGACGCCCGGAAACGCCTCGACGAGCCTGTAGTTCGCCTCGAGCTCCAGCCTGGACGGCAGGTTCGCGAGCCCCGGGGTCAGCCGAAAGGGCCGCCCCGCGTCGGGGCCGCCCGCGTCGGGGGGTGCACCTCCCTGCCGGCCCGCGCCGGGTGCTCCAGCGTCGGTGCCGGCGTCGATCGGCGAGGGAACGCTCGGGAACAACGACGACGGTTTGCTCGGAGCGCCTTCCAGCGTGAGGGCCGTGAAGTCATTGCCGCAGGCGACTCCGAGCGCGAGCGGCACGGACCCCGTCAATGCTCGACCCCACCCCCCTACCGCATGTCGATGCGCTGGCGATGACACTGAGCTCGGGAGTGGCCTAGCATCCAGCACCCGTTGCGCAATACGGCGGCCGCTGTCAGGTGCCCAAAGGTGGGTGCACGACGGAACGCTCGCTACGAGATGTCATGGCGCCGCATCATGCGGTAGAGCGTGCTGCGCGCCACACCGAGGCGCTTGGCGGCGAGGCTCACGTTCCCCCCCACTTCGGCGAGGACCCGCCGCACCGCAGACGCCTCGAGCGCGGCCAGCGCGACGCTGCCGGAAGACACCGCCTCGACGGGGCCCGCCTCGAGGGCCCGACGAAACTCCGGGGGCAGGTGGTCGAGCTCGATCACGAGGCTGCCGCTCGCGAGGATCAGGCTCACGTCCAGCACGGTGTGTAGCTCGCGCACATTACCAGGCCAGGCGTGCCGCTCGATGATGGAGAGCACCTCGCCCGAGAGCCGAGGCACCGGTAGCACACCACGCTTTCGCGCCAGCGCGCCGAGCAGGTGCGCGGCGAGCGCCGAGCGATCCGATCGGGCGCGCAGCGGCGGCAGGTTGACCTCGGCCCCCTTGAGCCGATAATACAGATCGCGCCGGAAGGTCCCCGCGTCGACCATCGCCTTCAGGTCGCGGCAGGTGGCGGAGATGACGCGCACGTCGGCTTGCTGCGCCAGCGTCTCGCCGACGCGCCGATAGGTGCCATCCTCCAGCACCCGGAGCAGCGCCGCCTGCATCGCCGGCGGCATCTCGGCCACCTCATCGAGAAAGATGGTGCCGCCGGAGGCGGTCGCGAACAGCCCCTGGCGCCCGTTGCGCTCGGCCCCGGTGAACGCCGATGGCCCGTAGCCGAAGAGCTCACTCTCGAGCAGCGAGGGCGCGATGGCGCCGCAGTTGACGGCGACGAACGGCGCGGTCGCGCGCGAGCTCGCTTCATGGATGGCCCGCGCCACGAGCTCCTTGCCGGCGCCCGTCTCCGCCAGGAGCAGCACGGGCAGCGAGCTGTCGGCGATCCGGCGCGCGAGCGACAGCGCCTCGTCGAGCTGCGCGTCGCGCGAGAACACCGGCGCAAACGCGGCCGACGGCTCCCGCTCGCTCAGGGCGAGGCGCGTGCCCAGGCGGTTCACGCGCTGCGGTTCGAGGAACACCAAGAGCGCGATCTCGCGGCCGTCGAACGTCTCGATCGGATCGACACGCACGCCGTAGCTGCGCCCGCTGCGCTCGATCGATAGCCCGCTCGGCTCGCGGCCCTCGCGCGCGAGGGCGCGCATGTCGAGCCCGAGCAATGCCTCCGGGGTCATCTCGCGGCGCTGCCCGAACAGGAGCCGAGCCCCGGTGTTCATGCGAGCCACCCGCGCCGGCGGCTCGACCAGGAGGGCGATGCCTTCCATGCGGTCGAGCGCGCGCGCGAGCGTCTGCCGCACCGCAACGCCGGCCTGACCGAAGGCGCGATCGCGCACCGCCTGCATGATCGCGTTCGCCGTGCGCTCTACCGCGGCGCCGATCGCGTCGTCGGCGCGCACCAGGGTGCTCGTGGCGTCGAGCACGGCGAGCAGCGAGCCGTCGGCGTCGAAGATCGGCGCGGCGTAACACACGAGCTCGTGAAAACGACGCCCGAGGTGGGCGCTGCCGCGCACATAGACGGGCCGGCGCTCGGCGATGGCGGTGCCGATCGCGTTGGTGCCGCGCGCCGCCTCGCTCCAGGTCGCCCCCGGGATCAGCCGCACGCGCCGGGCCTCGTCGGAGAAGCTGCCGCCGCCGATGGTGTTCACCACCACCCCGGAGGCATCGGCGAGCAGCAGCACGTATTCGCGCGGCGATACGTCGGACGCCGCCCTCTCGAGATCGGCCGCGGCGAGGTGCAGCACCTGCTCGGCACGCCCGACGTGGTCTTTCAACGCGTCGCCCCTGAGCAGGTGCTCCTCGCAGGGCGGGCCCTCGAGCGAGGCGCCCAGCGCGAGCGCGCGGCGCCAGTGAGCGAAAACCAGGGGTTGCGCCGCGCCGTCGAAGGCCTCTTCGGGGTACGCTGGGGTCTGCGCGAGAGCAGGCGAGTCAGCGGCGACCCCGACGCGAGCGTGGCTAGCGAACTCGCGCCAGGTCCCCTCGCTCACCTCCCTCAACACCAACGCCTCGGAGCTCATTCCCGGAGCCTATCCCAGCGCGCTCCGCGAGACCACGGAAGCGCTCTCGTGCGGCGCCGGGGGCGCGCGAGGGCGGGCGACGCCGCGCCCCCTCTTTCCGAAGCCGTCGGAATCAGTGGGCTCCGGCAGGGACGGCGCCGGGCGCGCGCCTCTCGCGAGGTCGCACCGATGGTGTGCCTCGTTTCGCGACACGAGGCGGCGCGACCCGCTTCACGGTGCGACAGCGAAGCGCTGCGTCGAGAAGCAAATCCGAGGTGATGGCGAGCTGGCGTAGCGATTGCTCTTACAGATGGAAGCTCGGCGATTGGGAATGGCCCCGCCTCTCCGAGTACGGAGGATGTCCCCCATGCGATATGCCCGACCCAACACCGAAGGTTCCAAGGTTCGTTACGCTTCGCGCTACGGCAACTTCATCGGTGGCGAATTTGTCAGACCAGTGAAGGGGCAATACTTCGAGAACCCGTCGCCGGTCACGGGGGAAGCTTTTTGCGAAATTCCGCGCTCGACGAAAGAAGACATCGAGCTGGCTCTAGACGCTGCCCACGGCGCCAAAGCAGGCTGGGCCAGGACATCGGCGGGAGATCGGGCTCGAGCGCTGCTGCGTATCGCCGACGTGATGGAACAGAACCTCGAGCTCTTGGCGGTGTCGGAGTCGTGGGACAATGGCAAGCCCGTGCGCGAAACGCTGGCGGCGGATCTGCCGCTCGCGATCGACCATTTCCGCTATTTCGCCGGCTGCCTGCGCGCCGACGAAGGCACCATGTCGGAGCTCGATGCCAGCACGGTCGCCTACCACGTGAAGGAACCTCTCGGCGTGGTGGGGCAGATTATCCCGTGGAACTTCCCGCTCTTGATGGCAGCCTGGAAGGTCGCGCCGGCGCTCGCGGCGGGCAACTGCGTGGTGCTCAAGCCCGCCGAGCAGACGCCCGCGAGCATCCTGCTGTTCGCGGAGCTGGCGGGCTCGCTGCTGCCGAAGGGCGTGCTCAACATCGTCAACGGCTTCGGCGTCGAGGCGGGCAAACCCCTGGCGCAGAACCGACGGGTGGCCAAGGTGGCGTTCACGGGAGAGACGACGACGGGGCGGCTGATCATGCAATACGCCTCGGAGAACCTCATCCCGGTCACCCTCGAGCTCGGCGGCAAATCGCCGAACATCTTCTTCGCAGACGTGATGAGCGCCGACGACGACTTCCGTCAGAAAGCGCTCGAGGGCTTCGCGATGTTCGCGCTCAACCAGGGGGAGGTCTGTACGTGTCCGTCGCGTGCGCTGATCGAGAAGAGCGTGTACGGGGGATTCCTCGACCACGCGGTGTCCCGCGCGCGCCAGATCGAGCCCGGAGATCCGCTCGACACCAGCACGCGCATCGGCGCCCAGGCGTCGAACGACCAGCTCGAGAAGATCTTGTCGTACATCGACATCGGCAGAAAGGAAGGCGCCAAGGTGCTGCTCGGCGGGAGCCGCGCTCGGCTGCCGGGAGACCTGGCGGGAGGCTACTATGTCGAGCCGACCATCTTCGAGGGCAATAACGCGATGCGCATCTTCCAGGAGGAGATCTTTGGGCCCGTCGTCTCGGTGACGAGCTTCGAGGGCTTCGACCACGCCATCCAGATCGCGAATGACACGCTGTACGGGCTCGGCGCGGGCGTCTGGACGCGCAACATGCACATCGCCTACCGGGCGGCGCGGGCGATCGAAGCCGGGCGCGTGTGGACGAACTGCTATCACCTGTACCCGGCGCACGCCACGTTCGGCGGCTACAAGCAGTCGGGGATCGGCCGCGAGACGCACCGCGTGATGCTCGACCACTACCAGCAGACGAAGAACATCCTGGTCAGCTACGACCAGAAGCCGATGGGTTTCTTTTGAGCGCGGTGGAGTCGAAGGTCTCGGCGACGGAGAGCGCTCGTGAGCTCGTCCAGCACCTCATGCGCGCTCACGGCCCCCTCATGTTTCACCAGTCCGGCGGCTGCTGCGACGGGAGCGCGCCGATGTGCTACCCGCGCGGGGAGTTTCTGATCGGCGCGCGCGACGTGCTGCTCGGCTGCATCGAGGGCTGCGAGTACTACATCGGGGGTGACCAGTGGGAGCGCTGGCAGCACACACGCCTCGTGCTCGACGTCGTGCCCGGGAGAGGGGCGGGTTTCTCGCTCGAGGCGCCGGAGGGGGTGCGTTTCATCATTCGCTCGGAGCTGTGCACGCAGCCCTGAGCGGCGAGGACGACCCACTGCGCATGCGCGCAGAAGAAGGACCGCGCCCATCTCCGCGGCCGAAAAGTCGCCGCCAAATGGCTGGAGCCTGCCTCCGCACCTAGAGTTACCTTCGCGATGGCGTCGCGCGGCACCGCCCTGCTCACGGAACGTGTCTTGGCCCTCGCGGGGGTGGCTCTGCTGCTGCTCGCGGCGCCGAGCCTGTCGCGGCCTGCGCGGGCCCAGGTCAACGTCGAGGGCCTGCGCAAGGCGCTCATCGACCCGGGCGTTCACGGCTCGCTCAGCGGCTCGCTCACCACCTATCACGGCAACACCATGGGCGCCGAGCTCGGGGGCTCCGGGCTGGTCGGCTACCGCGAGGACCGCCAGCTCGCCTATCTCAGCGCCAACTCGAACTACTCGCGGCTGGGCGGCGAACCGCGCGTCGCGAACGCCTTCGCCCACCTTCGCTACAACTACCTGCTCGGACCCCGCGTGGCGGCAGAGGTGTTCACCCAGGTCGAGAGCGATCGCTTCCGCCGTTTGCGGCTTCGCTCGCTGGTGGGCATCGGCCCGCGCTTCACGATCGTCGAGGGCGAGGGCGGCGCGCTGTTCCTCGGCGTCTCCTATATGTACGTTCACACCACCCTCGGTGCATCGGTTGCCGACAGGCCGGTGCGCCCCGCGGACGTCCACCGCCTGAACAACTACGCGGCGATCCTGCTCGTGCTCGAGCCCGGCCGGGCGACGCTCGGCAACACCCTCTATTTTCAGCCGCGCTTCGACGACCTGCGCGACATCCAGCTGTTGAACGTGCTCTCGCTCGACGTCACCATCACCGGACACCTGTCGGCGAGCCTGCAGAGCACCCTGCGATACGAAACGCCGGTGCCGGAGCCCATCAAACGCGCTGACCTGGCGATGAAGAACCTGATCGGAGTCGCGTTCTGAGGCCGTACGACGTAACGCTCGTGTTTCGCGACGGATACACTCCGAGCGCTCTGTCGACGCCTCGGTGAAGCATGCGGGGGAGCTATCCTCGCGGTATGGCGATCACCGAGAGAGCGCGAAGGCTGGATACGACCCTCTGCGCCATCGCTCCCAGCGTCAAGGTCCTGTCGCGTCTGTCGTGGCCCGAGTCGGTCATTACCGAGTTCCTCCACAGCTGGCGGCGCGGCGAGCCTCATATCCCCGAGGTGAGCTATTCGTTGAGCGGGCTCCCGAGCGACGCGCAGCGCGATCTCGAACGGATCCGCGACGAGGCCGCCCCGGACGACCCCGTCGAAGGGTATCTGAAGGCGACCGCAGACTCGTACGCGAAGGCCGTGGAGCTCGTCTCTCGAGCCGGGACGCCGGCATTCCTGGAGCTATCCCGCGCGCTCTATGGCGACCCTTACGCGCGCCTTCCGGGCACCCACCTCACCCATTTCGAGGCGGCGCAGCAGCTGCTCGACATCACGGCGCCCTGGGCCGCAGCCTGCCGAGGCGAAGAGCAGCTGTCGTGCATGACAGCCGAGCACGTGCGCGCCGAGATCCAGTCGCGGCTCGATCCCTTCTTCAGCGACCATCCGATCAACGTGGTGATCGATCCGCGCCTGACGTCCAAGGCCGCGGCGGCGGCGCGCCGCATCCGGATCCGAGGCAAGTCGTCGTACACCGAGGCCGACATCGATCAGCTGCTCGAGCACGAGGCCTTCGTGCACGCGGCCACCGCGCTCAACGGGAAGCTGCAGCCGATCCAGGCGTTCGGCCTCGCCGCTCCCCGCACCACGGCGACCCAGGAGGGTCTGGCCACCATCGCCGAGCTCATCACGGGCAGCATGGATCTGTCGCGACTGCGCCGGCTCGCGCTGCGCATCATCGCCGTGAAGCACGTGATCGAGGGCGCCGATTTCGTGGAGGTGTTTAGATACTTCCTGCGCGCCGGCCAGAGCGAAGACGAGAGCGCTCGCTCGGCCGCCCGCGTCTTCCGCGGGGGCGACCCGCACGGGCGCATCGCGTTCACCAAGGACGTCGTCTACCTGCACGGCCTGATCGGCGTGCACACCTTCTTGCGACGGGCGATCTTCGACTCGCGCATCGAGCTCATCCCTCGCCTCTTTGCCGGCCGCGTGACGCTCGGCGACGTGCTGCGCCTCGACTCGGCCTTCGAGGAGGGTGACCTGCTGCCGGGGCGTTACATCACACACTGGGCCGCCGACGCCCGCAGGCTCGCCGCGCACCTGTCGTTCTCGCTGATCTTGAACCGTATCAAGCTGGAGAACGTCGACCTGGAGACGATCTTGAAGAACTGACAGGGGTCAGGGGCATCCCTGTTAGCAGCTTCCTCTTTCCATTCGAGGCGTCCTGTGAGAGACGGCACTGACTACGAAGTGATTACCGTCGATGCGTCGGCGGGTGTGCAGCGCCGGCGCCGAGACCACCGACGCAAGCCTCCACGTTCAGATGCGCGTCACCGAGCTGGACTTCGTGACCGTTCGGGTCGAGGACGTCTCGGTCGTCGAGAGCGGCGCGGCCGTGCTCGTGCGTTTGAACCGATCATCGTCTCGGCACTCTTGCCCCCCGGTCTGCGTGATGTGCTCCAGCAGCTACCAGCCATCGCGCTCACCCTGCACCGCGCCGACCGCGAAGGCCCCAACCGCAGACGATGACCGGTCAGCACCACGCCAGCTCGACGCATTCCGGGCGTCGCTCCCCCGAAAGCTTCTCGTCGGAGCCTGCGCGAGCGGGCGGAGGCGCTGCCGGTGCCCGCGCCGCGCCTCGTGGAAGACGGCGGGAAGAATACCGACTGGTTGGTCTGTACGACGGCGGCGAGGAGCTGACCCCGCGCGAGCGATCGGGCCGAGCT
>Ga0247763_1000942_pt1 | contig 17383 bp, 6 predicted proteins | sample UWRJL141409B4_FD_179926 | JGI IMG/M metagenome (GOLD analysis project Ga0247763, IMG submission 179926) | Plant litter microbial communities from Arlington Agricultural Research Station in Wisconsin, United States - UWRJ-L141-409B-4 | ecosystem: Environmental > Terrestrial > Plant litter >...
GCTGAGGGTGTCGCCTGCGATCCCGAACCACGGATCGATTTCACGAGCCAACCAGCGGAGTATCGCCCCGCGTCCGATCTGTCTTCGGGCGCCGCGCCGCGCCGCCTGCGCGGAACGTTCGCGTTCGCGGCGCTACACACTGGACAGATCTCGGTCATCGACGTGGAAGACCTGGACGCGGCCTGCCGGCGCCCCGTGAGCACGAACGCAGGGCCCCTCGAGAACCTGAACGGCTGCAGCAACGACGACCCGGACCTGTCGGAAGGCTACCGCGTGGGTAACCTGGCGACCGTGACGAACGAGATCAGCTGCAACGTCGTCACCCCCCATCGCGCCCGCTCGCGCGGATACTTCCTCAACGAAGGCGGGCAGCGGTCGGCGGGGTTGCTTGCGTTCCCGTCCCTCACGCTCGACAACGGTCGCTCGGTCACCACCGACCAGACCGATGAAGGTCGTGACTATCCCAAGCTGCTCGCGGCCCGCCACGTCGCCGGCGAGCAGGAGACCCTCGCCGTGGGCCCCTTGGTCTACCGCACCGATGATCCCAACAGCCTGCTCGACGTCGACCCAGGTCGCGCGGAGCGCAGCAGCCTTCTGCTCTCGTTCGAGGAGCCGCGCGCGTACATCCCGGGCGAAGACTTCACCGCGACCTTCGAGGGCGTCGTCAGGCCCGCGAGTGAAGCGCTGTTCACCATCGACGCGGCGACCGGGCTCGGCAAGCTCAACGAGGGGCTCAACGCCTCGCTGTGCTCCTCGGGCGTGCAAGACGTCGACCTCACCACCGAGGTCGGCCGCGACATGGGCGTGGCGCCCGAAGATCTCCCGGCGTTCGCTCGCCGCCACGCCGACTACGTGCAGATCGTCGGCGACCTGCCGGAGGAGGATGATCCGCACTGGCGCGGCGCTGGCGCGACCTGTGGCGCCGAGCTGTTCTTGCCTGACGGCGACACCTCGGGCGTGTCGGGCCGATTGCTCTGCGAGCAGTTCTTCCTGCCCGCGGAAGTGCAGGCCGAGCAGCGCGACTTCCGCATCGTACAGGCGAGCGAAGACTCCCTCCTGCTCGAGCCACGCATCTCGCGGTCGCAGCCCACCGCGGACGCGCCCGTGAACGACTTCACGGAGGCGTCGTTGAAGCGCCGCCAGGAGCTCTCGGCCTTCGCCGCCTGCTGCTTCCCTGACCCGACCTTCTTCCAGATCCGCGCGGGGCGCCAGTGGGTGGTGCGCGGCGCGGCCTCGGGCTTCGCGCACGCCGTGACCACCGATCCGACCAGCCTGCGCTGCGTCGCCGACTGCAACCCCATGGCGGCATACCAGCGAGGCCGCGCGTACGAGATCTCCTGCAACGGCGATTGCGTCAACGAGCAGGGCAACCCCACCGTCGGCCCGTCCGTGCCGGGACAGGATTTCGTGTGTGGCGTCGACAGCACGGCAGACGGTATCGATCCCGGTGAGCCCGGCTCGGAGTGCGTGTATCAGAGCCTCACCACACGCTTCGCGATCTATCGCGGCCGGCTCGCGAGCGATCGCGACATGCGCTTCCGCTGGCAGTTCGCTGACGGCTTCACCCCCTTCGTGATCGGCCTCACGAGCGTCGATCGCCTGCGCTCGACCCCGCAGTCGATCGTCCCTTGGCCGGAGAACGGCCAGCTGATCCTCTCGGACGGCAGCGCGCGCGGCCTCACGTTCGTCTCGTCGCGCAACCCGGGGACGATTTCGTCGATATTCTGACCCTCCGAGGGCCCGGTGCGGGCCCCGTCACCCCTGGAGCGAGGCCTCAGCGATGGCTGTGAGCAAGACGGCTGCCAGCAAAACCCCGGTCATGCAGCAACATGCCGAGGCCAAGCTCGCCTACCCGGACGCCGTGCTGTTCTTTCGGCTCGGCGACTTCTACGAGATGTTCGGGGACGACGCCGTGCTCTGCGCACAGGCGCTCGATCTCACGCTCACGAGCCGCAACAAGGGTAAGCCGGACGAGATCCCGATGGCGGGTGTGCCCTACCACGCCGCGCACGGCTACGTCGGAAGGCTGCTCGCACAGGGGCACAAGGTCGCCATCTGCGAGCAGATGGCCGACCCCAAGCTGACCAAGGGCATCGTGCCGCGTGCCGTCGTGCGAGTGATCACCCCGGGCACCGCCACTCACGACGATCACCTCGAGGCTCGGTCCAACAACTGGCTCGCGGCGCTGGAGCTGACCGGCGCCGGCGTCGGCCTCTCGCTGTTCGATCTGTCGACGGGTGAGCTCGGGCTCGGGAGCGTGCCCAGCGTGGCGAGCGCTCTCGGTGAGCTCGCGCGCGTGCGACCGCGCGAGGTGCTGGTCGGCGGAAGCCTGCCGGAAGCGGCGCTCGGCGAGGCAGTGGCCTCGTTGCGCCAGGCGCTGTCACCCGCGCTCGTGAGCCCAGATCCCGCGCTTGCCGAGGGCGACGTCGAGCTCGCGCTGCCCGACGCAGCGGCGAGCCGAGCGCACCTCGACATCGCTCGGGCTGCAGCGGCCCGAGCCGTGCGCTTCGCGCGGGCCTGCAACCCCACGTCGAGCGTCACTCCGCAGCGGCTCGTGCGCTGGGAGCTGTCGGACACGCTCGCCATCGATCCGACGGCGCAGGCGCACCTCGAGCTGGTCGCGTCGGCCTCGGGCGACGCGCGGCTCACGTTGCTGCACGCCATCGACGCCACCTGCACCGCAGGCGGCTCGCGGCTGATGCGGCGGCGCCTCCTCGCGCCGCTCAAGGACATCGCGACGATCCGGCGCCGCCTCGACATGGTCGAGGTGTTCGTCATCCACTCTGCGCTACGCGAGCGGCTGCGTCGCGAGCTCGATAAGGTGACGGACCTCGAGCGCCTGTGCACGCGGGTGGCGGTCGGCGAGGCGACGCCCCGCGATCTGGGCAAGCTGCGGGATGGGCTCGTCGCGGCGCAGGCCGCCGTCGCGCTGCTCTCCGACATCGATGACCCCGCCCTGCGTGAGACACTGGAGACTCGGGAGCCTCCCGATACCCTACCGGAGCTCACCGATACGCTGGCGCGAGCGCTGGTCGAGCACCCACCGGCGCAAACAAAGGAAGGGGCGATCTTTCAGCCGGACTACGATGCGGCCTTGAACGAGCTCTGTTCGCTCTGCGAGAGCGGAGCGACGCACATGACCGAGCTCGAGGCGAAGCTGCGCGCCCAGGTCGACATTCCGACGCTGAAAGTGCGCTTCACGCGTGTGTTCGGCTGGTACATCGAGGTGGGCCGCTCGCACGTGCGGCGGGTGCCCGAGAGCTGGCGCCGCAAGCAGACAGTCGCCACAGGCGAGCGCTACACGCTGCCGGAGCTCGAGGAGCTGGCGGAGCGGATCGAGCACGCCGAGGAGCGCCACCGGGCGCGCGAGCGCGAGCTGCTCGCGGCCCTCGTCGAACGCATCAGCGCAGGCAGCAACCGCCTGGCGGCGCTCGCCGCTCAGCTGTCGTCGTGGGACTGCGCGTCTGCGCTGGCCGAGGTCGCGCTGCGGTACGACTACGTCCGCCCCGAGGTCGACGCGAGCGACGTGCTCCAGATCGAGGACGGCCGTCACCCCGTGGTCGAGCGCTGGGCGGCGGCGGGGCGCTTCGTCCCGAACGACGTCGACCTCACGATCGAGGGGGCGCGCCTTTGGCTCATTACCGGGCCCAACATGGCGGGCAAGAGCACCCTCCTCCGCCAGACCGCCCTGATCACCATCCTGGCCCAGATGGGCAGCTACGTGCCCGCCCGGCGCGCCCGCATCGGGCTCGTCGACCGGGTGCTGTCGCGGGTCGGGGCCAGTGACAACCTCGCCCGCGGAGAGAGCACCTTCATGGTCGAGATGCGGGAAACAGCCGAGATCCTCGCGTCAGCCAGCGAGCGGTCGCTGGTCATCCTGGACGAGATCGGGCGCGGCACGAGCACCTTCGATGGCCTCGCCATCGCATGGGCCGTGGCCGAGCACCTCGCACGCAGCGTGCGCTGCCGCACTCTGTTCGCCACGCACTACCACGAGATGACGGCGCTCGACGCCGACCCGCACATCGTCAACCACAGCGTGAGCGCGCGCGAGATCGACGGGGACATCGTTTTTTTGCACCGCCTCGTCCGCGGGCCCGCCAATCAGAGCTATGGTGTAGCCGTGGCCAAACTTGCGGGCCTCCCGAGCAGCGTTCTGGGCCGGGCGAGCGAGCTGCTCGCGACGTTCGAGGGCGAGAAGATCGAGTCGAGCGGGCCAAAGCGCTCGCGCACGCGGCGACCCTCCGACGGGCAGCTGAGCCTGTTCGCGCCCGGAGGTGACGGGGCGAGCGCGGCGCAGCGGGGGGTCACCGAGCGCATCCGGGGACTCGACGTCGATCGCATGAGCCCGCTCGAAGCGCTACGGCTTCTCGCCGAGCTGAAGGGGCAGCTCTCGGGATGAGCCCGCTATCGCCTCGGCTGCCCACGGGGGCTCCGGAGGCACGGGCGCTGACCGATGCGCTCCGGCAGCACCGGCGCTGGTTCGTGCTCACGGGCGCGGGCGTGAGCACCGGCTCGGGCATTCCCGCCTATCGCGACGAGCAGGGGGCCTGGAAGCACAAGGCCCCGATCCAGTTTCGCGACTTCGTGCAGAGCGAGGCGCTGCGGCGGCGCTACTGGGCCCGCAGCTTCGTGGGCTTCGAGCGCGTGCACGACGCCCAGCCCAACAAGGCCCACCACGCGCTCGCGCGTCTCGAGCGGCTGGGGCGAGCGCGCTTGCTCGTCACCCAGAACGTCGATGGACTGCACCAGAAAGCCGGCAGCCTGTCGGTGGTCGACCTGCATGGGCAGCTGGCGGAGGTCGAGTGCCTCGCCTGTCGCGCGCGCGCCTCTCGCGCGGAGCTGCAGGTGCGCCTGCTCGCGCTGAACCCGTGGCTCTCGGAGGCGACCTCCGCCTACGCGACGCCCGATGGCGACGCAGAGCTAGAGGCAGGCAGCCACGAAGCGCTGAGCTTGCCGAGCTGCGAGGCCTGCGGAGGCGTGCTCAAGCCCGCGGTGGTCTTCTTCGGCGAGAACGTACCCAAGGCGCGCGTCGAACAGGCGTACGCGGCCCTCGCGGAGTCCGACGCCTTGCTCGTCGTCGGCAGCTCGCTGATGGTGTTCTCGGGCTATCGCTTCGCACGCCGAGCCTCCGACCTCGGCAAGCCCGTGATCGTGCTCAACCGAGGGCTGACCCGGGCCGACACGCTCGCGGCCCTCAAGCTCCAGGGTGAGTGTGGAACACTGCTCGACGCCGCCGTGGAGGCGCTCGCGCAGACGGGCTGAAGCGCAGACGGGCCGAAGCGCGGCCCCCGTTGCGCGCCCTTGGCGTGCTCTCAGAACACGTCGACGCGCACGGGCACCACACCCTTCCCCGTCATATCGATCGCCTCTGCCGCGCGCCGCGACAGGTCGACGATGCGCCGCCGCCCGGCGAACGGTCCGCGGTCATTCACGGTGACACACACGGGCGGTGCGGCGACGTCGGTACGGGTAACGCGCAAGCGCGTGCCGAAGGGCAGCGTGCGGTGTGCTGCGCTGAAGAGGCCGGGATCGTACGGCGCGCCGCTCGCCGTGGGATTTCCCGACAAGCTGTCGTGGTAGTACGAGGCGAAGCCGCTCAGCACCTGGCGCGCGCTGCGCTGCAGATCATCATCCGAACAGCCGGCACCCGGCGCAGAGCGTGTCGATTTTGTACCAGCCCTGGGTGCGGGCTGATCGACTCGCACGCTGCGTTCACTGCCACAAGCGCTGCAGATGAGGGCAAGCCCGATCACGCACCATGAACGACGAGAGTCCTTCACCGTTTCATGCATGCCACGGATCGCGCTTCGTAGCCATCGTCCCGCTGCCAACCGCCCTTGCCGATACTTGGCGAGGCAAAAATTCCCGCGGCTGCCGAGGACCGCAGCTTGACCTCGCAGTGCGAGCCTGACACTCACTGGAGCATGTCTGTCAACGCTCCCGTGGTTGCGCTGTTCGACATGGATCGCACCCTGGTCGACACGCATACAGCGAAGCTGTACGTCCGCTTCCAGCGCGAGCTGGGTGAGATCGGCGCATTCGAGGCGATGCGCACCAGCTACTGGCTGTTCCAGTACACGATCGGGATCATCGACGCAAAGCAGGTGGCCTTGCACGTCCTCGAGGGCTATCGCGGCAAACGCGACGCCTGGTTGGTGGAGCGCTGCCAGCGCTGGTTTCAGAGCCACGTGCGAGGGTGCGTGAGCTCGATCGGGCGCGCGCGCGTGCGCGAGCATCTGCGCGCTGGGCACGCCGTCGCGATCGCGACCAGCGCGGTACGGCAGATAGCGGAGCCGCTGGCGCGCGAGCTGTCGATCCCGCACCTGGTGTGCTCGGAGCTCGAGGTACGCGACGGCGAGCTGACGGGCTCGTTCAACTGGCCGCTGTGCTACGGGCAAGGCAAGCGCGAGCGCGCCGAAGCGCTCTTGCGCTCGCTGGGGGCTCGCCTGGAGCAGACCGCCTTCTACACAGACAGCATCACCGACTTGCCGCTGCTCGAGGCGGTGGGTCACCCTATCGTGGTCAACCCCGATCTCCGGCTACGCCGCGCTGCCAAGCAACGCGGCTGGCTGATCGAGGACTGGATCGCCACGGCCGCAGCGACGGCGCCCGACACCGCGACGCAGCGCTGACGGGCGTCAGCGTGGCACCCAGGGCTGGCCGAGGCTGCGCAGAGCGCGTTCGGCTTCGGGACGGTAGGGATCGTCGCGGGCTGACAGGCGCAGATAGGCTTGCCAGTGCGGGATCGACGCCGGCACCGTCCCCATCTCGCGCGCGAGCAGGTAGTGAGCTTGCCAGAGCCACAGCGGCTGCTTCGGTCTGGCGGCGCCCGACGCCGGGCCTCGCTCGGCCTCGTTGAGAAGGTCGATCGCCCGCTTGAGGTGCGCCGCTGCCATGGCTCCGCTCCCCGACGAGCTCAGCAGCTTGCCGTAGCGAAAGTGCCAGGTCGGGTTGTCGGCGTCTTTGGCGATGGCCTCTTCCCAGAGGTCGAGCGCCTTCGGCATTCGACCGGTGTCGGCGTACGCGACAGCCAGATCGGCGAGCGCGTCGTAGCGACTCGGCTTCAGCTGTCGGGCGTGCTCTAGATCGACGATCGCGTCGCGCGCAGCGCCTTGCTTGAGCCGCAAGCGCCCCCGCAGCCAGTAGGCGTCGGCCAGGCCCTTGTCGAGCTCGATCGCCTTGTCGAGGGCTCCCTCGGCGTCACCTTGCCGGCCCATCTCGCTCGCGACCCAGCCGAGGAACTGATGGTAAACTGCGCGGCTCGGATCGAGCGTGATGGCGCGGTCGAGGCGCATCATGGCATCGGTGAATCGCTCCTGGTCGAACAGCGCTCGACCCAGGCAGTAGTTGGCCTCGGCAGAGCGCGTGCGGGCCTTGGTGGCTGCCTCGAGCAGCGGCTGTGCTGCCGCCGCCTGTCCGGCGATCACGCGCGAGCACCCGACACGAATCTGCACCTCGGGATCGTCCGGCGTCGTCTTCAGCGCCGCCTCGAACTCGGCCAGGGCCTCGGCGTTGCGGCCCGACTCCTCGAACAACCGGCCCCGCTCCACCGCCAGCCCCGGGAAATTCGCGTCCGTCTGCCCCACTGTCTGGAAGGCCGCCAGCGCCTCTGGAAAGCGCCCGAGGCGGGTCAGCGCGACGGCGCCGAGGAAGCGAGCCCGCGTGTCACCCGTGTCCAGCTCGAGCGCTTTTTGGAAGTGGTCATAGGCGCCCGAATAGTCGGCGCGGCTCATCGCGATCTCGCCGAGCGCCTTGTGCAGAGGACCGTTGGGCGGGAGCTTGCCGCGCGCCTCGTTCAGCGTTTCCTGCGCGACCGCGAGCTGGCCGAGATCCGCCTGCAGCTTCGCGAGCGACAGGTACGCCTCGACCGCGCCCGGTCGCCCCTTGCTGGCGTTGATGGATGCGCGATACGCGGCGAGCGCGGCGTCGGTGTTGCCGAGGGCCTGCTCGGACCTACCCGTCCAGTAGATCACCTCGGGGTTGCCCCCGTTCGACTCGGCGAGGTGACCCAGGACCGCCTTGGCCTCGGAGAGGTGCGCCAGCTGGGTCTGGCTCTTCGCGATGCCGATCTGGGCCTGGAGGTTCTTTGGCTCGGCCTGCGCCGCGGCCTCGAAGCGCGCCAGAGCCTCGCTGTTGCGCCCGGCGTGGTGCAACACCTCGCCGAGCCCGATCAGCGCCCGCGGCAGGGCGCGATCGACCACCAGAGCTGCCTCGAACTCCTGCTGCGCTGGTCCGGTGCGGCCTTGGCTCGCGTGTAGCTCGCCGAGCACACAGTGAGCGAGCGCGGCTTCGCCCGGGGATGCGTTCGGCAGCGCGCGCGTCACCGCCGCGACCAGCTCCTCCGTGGCCACGGGCTTGGCCGCCTTGGAGTCCGAGTCGGCGAGCTGAGCGCGCTGCACCTCGAGCAGGAGGATCGGTGCCCCGACGTGCTCGGGCTCGATCGCCAGCACCTCGCGCGCTCGCGCGGCCGACTCCAGCCGCTTGCCGAGGCCGAGCTCGGCGCGCGCCATTCCATGAGCCGCGCGCGCGCTCTTCGGCTCGCGCTCGAGCAGCTCGCCCCAGAGCTTCTCGGCCGCCGTCCAGTCTTTCTCGCGCAGCAAGATCTCTCCGATGAGCTCGCGAGCGACCGGCTCGGTGTCGAGCGCCTCGAGTCGAGACTTCGCGTCCCCAGCCCGCGCCACGGCCGCCTGCGCAGCGCGCGCGAGACGAGCGGGTGTATCATCCGTGTCGGGGTCGAGCTGATCGAGCGCGACCTTCGCGGTCGCCTCGATGTTCGGCAGCGGGCCGTAGCGCAGAGCGGCCGCATAATGCTCGAGCGCCGAGCGCGCGCTCAGTGGCCCAAAGCGCGGGGCCGATGCGCGCGCCTTCTCGAGCTCGCGGAGGGAGCCTTGAATCACCTGAAGCGTGTCGTGAGCAGCCGCCTCGCGCGCGTCGGCGACGAGCTTGCTCAGCAAGCGCTCGTGCTCGCCCCGCTTCAGCTGATCCATGACGAAGTTGATGCCAAATGGGCCGATGGCAGGCTTCAGCGCGAGGGCGCCGCCCGCGACGGTGCCCAGGGCGACGGCGACGGCAGCCACGATGCGGCGCGTCCGCGCCTTCGGCGTCTTGCGCTCGGGCCCGAGTTCGAGCGTCGAGCCCGTGGCTTCGGCGTCGGGGCTGTCGGCGTGCACTGAACCCGACGCCGCGGCTCTCCCGGGCGGCGCGCTGCCGCGCTGGGGAATCGCCTGGAACTCCATGTCGTCGGCCGTCTCGAGCGCCGAGTCGCCGGCGTCTCCACCGGCGATGTCGACCTCGCCATATCCGGCGCCGGGCGCGGCACGCCCGTCGCGCTCGTCGTCCCTCGGCGCGAACTCGTCGCCCCCCGCTCCGATCGGCGGTGCGAAGGGATCGTCGGCCTCGTGGGCGAAGCTCTCCCCTCTCGCGAAGGGATCGCCGTCGCCGGGATCGCCGAAGGCATCGAAGGCCGTGCCGGTCTCATCGAAGTCAGCGTGCTGCCCCTTCGCCATCGGCAGTGTCTCGCCCACCGTCGGCAGGTTGGCGTTGCCCCAGTGCTCGGATACCGAGGGCAAGCTCTCGCCGACCCCGGGCAGGTCGACCTCATCGAAGCCGATGCGGGCGCGCTCGGGCAAGTCGGCGGCGCGCGGCACCGGCAGGTCGACGCGACCAAAACCCGAGGCACCGGGCGCACGCGGTTGCGGAAGGCCTGCGGGCGATACGATGGGCAAACCCGATGTGAGCACGTCGGGCAAACCCGCGGCGGGCATCTCGGGCAGCCCTGCCGCGAGTACGTCGGGCAGGCCACTGCTCTGCACTTCGGGCAGGCTGGCGCCGAGAACGTCGGGCAAGCCGCTCTCGGAGAGCTGGGGCAAGCCCATCCCGTGCACCTCCGGCAAGCCCGCGGAGCTGGCGCCCGAGTAACCCCCGAGCACGTCAGGCAGGCCGCTGTCGGAGACTCGGGGCAAACCCACGCCGTGCACGGCGGGTAGGCCCGCCGCGTTCGCCTCCGCGTAGCCGCCGAGCACGTCGGGAAGCTCGGCATGCGCCTTGGTGACCTTGGGCAGTCCCGGCGCGACGACCTCGGGCAAGCCGCTCGACAGCACCTCCGGCAGCGCGACCAGGTCGGGCGTTGGCGCCCGCAAGGGGGTCACGGGCCCACCTCCGAGTACGTCGGGCAAATCGCTCGAAAACGGTGCCGGACGAGCTTTGGCGGGCGGTTGCGAGCGCCCGATCGACGGTAGCTCGATGCCCGCTGGCGCACGACCGCCCGAGGGCAGATCGGCGCTGCGCTGCGGACGCGGGGCGGCAGCCAGATCAACCTTGGTGGGCGCGCGGGAGGCCGCCGGCGGATCGACTGCCGGCAGACCGCGCCCTACCACGGGCAGACCCGGAGCCGGCTGCGCGCGAGCCACCGCCGGCAGATCGACCGCCGTCTGAGCTCGACGCGCCGCGCTCGGATCGAGCGCGGGCGGTCGACCTATCGCGGGCAGGTCGGCATCGGACAGACCTTGCGGCGCGGGTCGCCCGCGCGGCCCGCTGGGTAGGTCGAGCGACAACCCGGCGGACTCTCTCGGTGTCGGCGGAAGCGCCTCCGGCTGTGGCCCTCGCGGCATGGGCAGGCCCGCGATGGGAAGGTCGCGCGGCGCCATCGCCGGTAGATCGAGGTCGTCGAGGGGCGAGCTCTTGTGTCGAGACGGAGGGCGAGGTGCCCGATCGAGGGGTCGCGGCGGCGGCGGCGGCGCGGCGACAGCGGGCAGACCCACGTCGGCGTCCTCGGGTCGCACCGGCAGTTCTGCAGCTTCGTCGCTGGTTCCGGGCGCAGCGGCGCGGTGACGTCGAGGGGGTGGGCGCTTCTGAGGCGGCGCCACGATCGGCAGATCCTCCTGCAGATCGAGCTCGAGCGGACGACTCGGCTTCTCGGGCGCGCGGTCGCGGACCTCGTCCGCTCCGAACGCTGCGGCGATGACGGGCATCGGCAAGTCCGAGAGGTGGAGCCGCACGGTCGACTCTTTCGAATCTGCGGGCGCCTCGTTCGTGTCGTCGCTCGCGAGCGGGCCGCCGTCCGACGCCTGGATCGCGGCCGGCGTCGCGGGCGGTATCTCGCCGAGCGCGGGGACGGCCGAGCTCCTCGCGCCCCGCACCAGCTCCGGTAACGCAGCGTCGTCGAAGCCACTACCCGCCGTGAGCCCGAGTGAGCGCGCACGCGCCGGCGTTGCGGGGAGATCGAGCTCGAGCTCTTCGAGGCTCCCCGGTCCCGGTGATGACGGCAACGCGGCGGTGGGTGGGGCTGCTGCCGCGGGTGGCGGCGGCGCCGCCTGCGGCACGCCGGGCCCTTGATTCGGTCGCGGTATGCGGAACGCCTTCGGCCTGGCCGCCGCGGACGCCTCTTTCGCCAGCTGATCCATCTCGTTGGACGACACGCCGATCATCGTGCGCGCCAGGGCGTCCCGCGCTGCGGGCGGCTTGCCCAGCTTGCTCGCAGGATCGGGACCGCTGCTCGTGAAGGGTTTTGGCGGAGCGGCCGTGCGCGGTGACTCCGGCTCGGGTGCAGGCGCCTGGCTCGACGAGGCTGCCTGCGTGGGAGGTTCGACTTTGAAGGTCGTGCCGCACTTCGGGCAGCGCATCTTCAAGCCTTTCTCCGGCACGCGGCGCTCGTCCACTTGGTAGGGCGCCTGGCAGCCCAAGCATTCGACTTTGAACATTCGCCTCTCTGGGTTGGCGCAGCGACCCGCCGTGCCAGGAGTATATACGCTCGATATTGGGGCTTTCTGAGCCTTCCCGGTACACGAGTCGGTGCTCTGAACGCAGCGCGTCCTCTTCCCACACTCGCCGACAACTCGTACCTTGTGTCTGAAGGGACGCTCCGCCGCCGCCGCGCGTCAACTTCGCGGAAAAGCATTCCGATCTGGGTTACAACCCGCACGACTGTCGCTGAACCGATGCACATCTCGCTCCTGCCGCCGTCGTCACCTCCCGAGGCCCGGGTCCGCCGGGCGCTGCTCGAAGCCGATCTGGCCTGGCTGCGCGAAGAGCTCTCTGGCGCCAAGTCCCCGGAGCAGCGAGCCTCGATCTTGCACCAGCTCGGCCTGCTGGAGCTGAGCGCGGCGCGCGACACGGTCGCGGTGCGGCAGCTGCTCGCGGCCGTCAACTCCGTCGCGTTCTTCAAAGAGCCGCTGGAGCGGCTGATCGTGCTGATCGAGCGCCGTCGCTCATTCAAGAACCTGTCGACGCTCCTCGACCACCTGTGCCGCACGGCGGAGGGCGACGAAGAGCTCACCCGCTCTAGGCTCGCATCCGCTTGGTGCGCACTACAGCATGGGCGCGACGAGGTCGCGGCCCGCGCACAGATCGACGCGGCGCTCGAGGTGTCTCCTCGAGACCCTGCCGCGCTGCTCAGCCTGGAGTTGACCGCGCGTCGCGCGGGCGACGAGGCCGGCACGCGACGCGCGCTCGCGGAGCGCCTCGCGAGCGCCCGCCATCCCACGTGGGCTGCCCTGCTCGGCATCGAGCTCGCGGAACGCTTCGCCGCGGACGGCGATCACGTACGCGCCAACGCCCTGCTCGAGGCCGCGGCGGCTCGACCGACCCGCCTCGCTTTCACCGCGCTCGAGCAGCGCTTCGCGCTCGGCCGTGTCGCGGAGCGCACCGATTGGATGATCGACTCGCTCGCGCAGCGGGCCGAGCGCGTGCTCGCAGCGCTCGCGGCGCCGGAGCTCGAGCCGAGCGCCGATGTGCCCATCGCCGCTCGCAGCAGGGCCCATGCCCTCGACACGCTGCTGCTGCAGGCCCAGCTGGAGCAGGCCGCGGGCCGCGAGCGGGCCGCCGCCGACACGCTGGAGCGGGCCCTGCTGCTCGACGGCGAGCACCCGCTGCTCGCGCGTGCCCGCATCGATTCGTGCGAGCGCGCGGGACAGCACGAGCTCGCGGAGAAGCTTTTGTTGGCCGAGCTCGGTCACGAACCGACCGCGGCCGAAGCGATCGCGCTCTGGCTCGAGCTGAGCGAGTCGCGAGCCGCGAGCCACCGCCACGAGGCCGCGCTCGCCGCCTTGCAACAAGCGCTCGCGATCGATCCGCGCTGCTGGCTGGCGCGCGCACGCGAGCTCGAGTTGTCATCGCGCGACGGCGACGCGCAGGGGCGCGCCCGCTCGCTGGTGCAGGTCGCCCGCAGCCTCGCCGACGGCGCCGCTCGCGGTCGTCACTGGCTGCTCGCGGCAGACGCGCTGGCTCGCCAGACGGGGCAGCCCGACGCCGCCCGCGAGGCGATCGACCAGGCCGAGCAGAACGGCGTTCCGGTCGCGCTCGTCCGCCGCGTCGAGCGCGCGCTCGCGCACGCCACCGGCGAACGCCGCTGGTATCACGCCGCCACCGAGCGCTTACTCGGCGGCGACCTCGATGACGCCGAGCGCATCGGCCTCACGCTCGAGTCGTGGCGGCACGCCGTGCTCGGCAGCGACGACCCCGGTGCGCGTCGCTACCTAGAGCGCCTCGACGCCTCGCCTGCCTCGAGGCGCGTCGCGCGCCTGGCGCGCGCCTATGCGATCAACGACGACGAAGCTGATAGTCACGCGGCGCTCGACGCGCTCGGCGAGCTCGAGTCGAACCCCACACGCGCCGCCGCGCTCGGCTGGGCGCTCGCGCTCCGGGCGAGCACGCGCGGCGAGCGCGCGGCAGCGCTCGACGTGCTCACGCGGCTCCACGCGAGCCAGCCGGGCTGCGCCGCCGTGGCCGGGACGCTCTCCGCCTGGCTGCACCAGACCGAGCCGCTCAGGGCTGCGGCGGTGCTGCGCGCCAGCGCTGCCGCCATCGGTGACGGACCGTTCGCGGCGTCACTGCTGATCGAAGCAGGCCTCACGGGCTGGTGGGCAGGAGCACGCGACGTGGCACGCCAGGACTTTGCCGCCGCCGAGCGCCCGTCGCGCAGCAGCCGGGCCGGGGCGCTGTCGGCCTGGGCCCGGCGCGCCACCAGCGGTTTCGGCAGCGAACCCGAGTTCAGCAGCGACGCGGGTGAGCGCTTGCTCGGGTCGTTCGACCGCGCGACGCGCCCGACCGCGAGCTCGCGCGAGCTCAACGAGCTCAACACGGCACTGCGCTCCGCCCCCGACACGCTCGACGCCGACCTCGTCCTCGGCGCTCGCCTGGCGAGCCTGTTTCTCGGGCGCGCCCTCGGCGTGCGCGTCGACCCGATCGAGCTCGAGCGGGTCGCGAGCGCGAACGGCGACGCAGCCCGCCTGGTCGATACCTTTCGCTACCTGGAGTGCATGGGGCAAGCGGAGCCGTCGCCGCGCGCCCTCGAAGAATGCACGCGCCGCTGGGCAGAGGGCAACGGTGGGCTGCTGGCGGCGCTCGAGTGGACTGCCGCAGCAGCTCGCCTCGGCCAGCGCCGCACCGAATGTGCGGCGCGACGGCGCGTGAGCGAGCTCCTGCCGGGCGCGCTCGCCGAGCAGACCCGCGCGAGCGCGGCGCTCGTCGCCCATCTGACTCAGGCCGAGCCTGCCGAATTCCTGGAAGGCCGCGAGCCTTCGCAGCTGCTCACGAACCTAGAGACCTCACCGCCCGGCTGTGATCCGCGCCGACGCGCGCGCGCTCTCGAGGGGGCCGCGGAGGTGCTCGGCGCCGACGCGGAGCCCATCCTCGGTCTGCTGCGCGGATACAACCAGCTCGCCGCTGGCGACGTCGGCGGTGCCATCGGCTCGTTCCGGCGATACACCGACGCTTTCCCGGACGACCCCAGTGGCTGGGACGGCTTGCTCGGCGCCGCGCGGCGCGGCGATGACCCAGCGCTGCTCGCGGAGGCCGCCGCGAAGCTCGGCAACACCTGTCGGGATCCGGCGCACGCGGCGCGGCTGTTCGAGGAGGCCGCCGAGATCTTCTTCGACCGCCTGGGCGATGATATCGCCGGACAGGCAGCGCTCGCGCGCGCCGTCCAGCTCGACGCGAGCCGTAGCTCCAGCTTCTGGCGACTGTTTCGTTCGCTCTCGGGCAGCTCGGGGCCGGGCGAGCTGCTGGCGATGCTCGACCGGCGCGTCCCTTTCGCGACGGATCTCGCCGAGCAGATCGAGCTCAGCTGGGAGCGCGCCCGAGCCGCTCGACAGCAGGGCGACCTGGAGGCCGCGTTAACTGCCCTGGCGATCGTGATCGAGCGCGATCCGCAACACCTCGGCGCGCTGGTGCTGTTCGCCGAAATTTACGTCAGCACGCAGCGTTACTCCGAAGCGGTCGATCGCTTGGCGCAGCTCGCGGAGATCGACGATGCCCCCGCCCAGCAGCGCCTCGCGAGTGGCCTGATGGCCGCTGACCTGAGCGAGAACCAGCTCGACGCTCCCCATCGCGCGCTCGGGATCCTCGCCAGCCTCGAGGCGAATGGGCTCGGCGACATCGCCGTGCGCGAGCGGCAGGCCCGCTCGGCAGCGAGCGCGGGTGCCTGGTCCGACGCCGCGGCGCTGTTCGAGCGCCTCATGAGCGAGCGCGAACGGCCCGAAGAACGCGCGGAGGCGGCCCGGCTCGCGCTCGTCATCCATCGCGACCAGCGCCTTGATCCGGGTGCCGCAGGCCTCGCCGTGCGCAGCCTGCTCGGCCTCTTGCCAACCGACCCCGAAGCGCTCGACCTGGTCCTCTCGGGGGCGCTCGACCCTGCGCTCTCGCGAGAGCTGCTCGCCGCGGCGCGCGGCGCGCTGATCCGCTCGACGTCCCTCAACCCGACCGAGACCGATGCGATGCGACGTCTCGCGCGCGTGGCGGAGCAGCTGAACGACGCGCCGCTGCGTCAAGCGACGGTCGGCGCCCTGGTCGCCCTCGGACACGCAGAAGAAGAGAGCCGCGCCGAGCTCGTCTCGCTCGAGCGTCGCATCAGCACCATCCCCCCCCTGCCCGTGTCGAACGACGTGCTCGCAGAGCTCGCCGACCCCGAGGACACGGGACCCTTCCCGGAGCTCTTGGCCGGGGTGGCACCTTACCTGGCCGAGGCCTTCGGTCCGCCGCGTCACGCCTTCGCGCTGAACCGACGCGAGCGCATCTCGTCGCGCTCGGGCGAGCCCCTACGCGACGAGATCGCAGCGTGGGTGCACGCCTTCGCGCTGAACGACTTCGATCTGTATCTCTCGCCCGTCGCCAGCGAAAGGCTGGTGGTACTCGAGACCGAGCCACTGACCGTGATCGCCGGCGGGAGCGTCACCCCGCCGCTCGGGCCGTTCCAACGCCTGTCGCTGGCGCGCTCGCTCTACGCCGTCAAGCGCGGGCTCGGCCCCTTGATCCAGCTCGATGCGAGCGACGTGTCGGCGTTGATCGCCGCGCTCTGCCGTGTCGTGGGAGTGGAGCTCGCCGGGCCTCCCCTCGCGCGTCAGCGCGACTTCGAACGCCAGCTGTCAAACCTGCTGCCGCGCAAGGCGCGCAAACGCCTGCAAGAGCAAGCTCGCCCGGTGCGCGAAGCCCAAGCCGGGCTCGACATCTGGGTGCGCGCCGCCACCGCCAGCCTCGATCGGGTCGGCGCGGTGGCGGTCGGCGATGCTTCGGTGATCCTCGCCGACGCACCCGCACGTGATGGAACGAGCCCCGTCGAGGACGAACGCGCCCGGCGTCTCTTGAGCTTCATGCTCTCGCCGGAGTTCCAGACGCTGCGAGAGCGATTCGGAGTGAGCGTCCGATGATGACGAGCGAGATGGAGATCAACCCACCCCCGGAGTCGGGCCGCGACGAGCGCCCGGCGCCGGAGCACCTCGCGACCCTCGGATTGACCAGCGAATGGGAGCAGCGCGCCGAGTGGCTCGAGATCGAAGCAAAGGCGCAGCGCGACCCGGCCGCGCGAGCGCGCCTGCTGCTCGCAGCGAGCGAGGTGCGCGCCCTGCTCGGCGCGCGCGCCGACGCGCGCCGGCTCGCGATGCAAGCCGCCCATCACCAGCCGGCGCCCCCCTTCGCCGCGCGCCAGGCGCGCGCGCTGCACCATGCGCACGGCGACGTGAGCGCGCTGTCGCGCGCCCTCGCCGACGAGGCCCGCACGAGCGACGCCCCGGCGCTCGCTGCCCACGCGCAGATCGTCAACGCCGAGGTGCAACGCCTGTTTCAGCGCGACGCGGCGAGCTCGCGCGCCAGCCTCGATGCCGCCGAAGCAGCCGACCCCCGTGACGCTCGGGCGCCGTTCGGGCGCTTGCTGCTCGAGCTGTCGCGAGGCCAAGAGCCGCCGGTGGCTCACGTCCCCACGGGCGGAGACATGGAGTCGCTGCGGCGAGCCGTGGATGGGATCCGGCGCTTGCGCGGGGAGCTCGACGTCGCGACCGACCCAGAGCTCGCCGACGGCGTCGGGCTCGTCGAGGTGCACCGAGCGATCGGACGCGGCGATCTCGCCGGGGCCGCCGACGCGCTGGCGCCGCTCGCGACGCGTGCGGGCTTG
>Ga0247763_1000943_pt1 | contig 17378 bp, 14 predicted proteins | sample UWRJL141409B4_FD_179926 | JGI IMG/M metagenome (GOLD analysis project Ga0247763, IMG submission 179926) | Plant litter microbial communities from Arlington Agricultural Research Station in Wisconsin, United States - UWRJ-L141-409B-4 | ecosystem: Environmental > Terrestrial > Plant litter >...
AAATGCGGTACGTGGACTTGTAGCTAACAGTGGTCTTAACAACTCGTCCAGCTTCTATTACTCTACCACTAGGAAATCTTTAATAGCGCCTTCCGCGATTCGAACCAAGTGAACGTTATTAGGAGAGGAGGACCTGTTCAAAACCTTTCACCAACCACACAAATTGACCCCGAGAAGACATAGACTAGCGGCGACGTAGTTTGAAGCTACGGAAGTTGCAAGATCTGCGTATGGAATGGAGCTGGCACGGGCTAGCGGATTGTGCCTAGACGATCCAGTGAGATCGCAGGTTGAGCCGCCGCCCGGTAGAAGACACACGAGCTGTCGCCCTGTCCGTTCTATCCCTAGGTGGCCCATATCAAGACAAACAAATCGCTATCATGGATCCTCCCGCGGCCATAAGTTCCGTTCCCAGGTCACGAATTATAGCCGTTATGGGTGCTAAATTTGGCTCTGAGCGACGACGAATAGCAGACAGTCTAGTTTACGGGTTTGATGGGCGGAGTGAATGAGCTTCTCGAGTTGGAGCCAGATACCCATGTCTAAAGTTGTCGGCTCAGATGCAGGGCAGTTTATCTTGACACGATACGCCAGTCCTTGAGGGATACCCTGTTACACCGGCTGCGGCGGAATGTATATTTCGCTTTGACATTGGGTGGATTGGAAGCCCTAATTCTAATATCTGATCGCTCGGTCAAGGTCTGTATCTTGTCTCGTAAGCTGTTGGTTGTGGCCGAAATCGCGGTAGTATTTTGCCGAAAGCTGATCTGGACCCCTTTTCCAATTCCAAACGAGCAGAAGCTCATAGGGCAGTGCTTTAAGTCGTGGGGGTTCGCGCGGTGATGCATCTGGCCTGTATTCCCAAGGAATTACAGCCTGGTTGTCTGCGACGAATCTGGGCATACGAAATTTCCTTTTTCGCTCGCAATCCTGACCTGGGGTGAACTAGGGTGAGCTGTGGCTGATTTGTCCTGAGCTTTCCCTGATTCTTCCTGAGCTAGGGTGATCCCATATGTGGCCGCTGCACAGCCTCAAAGGCCCGTTTTCAGTCCCCTGGCTAAAGTTTCCTTTCGATGAAAAGTAGGTGACGGGTAATCCATAGAAATAGCTCCCAGGCACCAATTCCATTTCCTCTGACAGAGTCGCCAACGAAAGCCGCAACGTCATCCGTCTGTGCTCTTATCTAGGAGATAAGTTTTATTTTCACTACTAGGGGATATATAGGCTCTCTTAGCAGCTCATCGATTTGTTCTTGGGAGACGTTGGCTTATGATAGGCTCTTATTTTCAATATCGGGGATAGAATTCCCGCTTCTCAAAATTCCTGCCACGTCGATATTCCTGCCTCTGTCGATACGAGTACGGATAGCACGTAATTTCTTCTGGGTTAAATTCCTGCTACATTCGCAGTTATTCTGACGGCAGAAAACTTACGCCCAGCGTCAAGACCCAATTCTCGACCCCACGCCCAAATCTTGTCTTTAAGATAGTACATAATATCCTAGCTTCAAAACTGGGACGGTATGTAATGTACCAGTGCATGATATAGCGTAGTACATATTATACTAGCACTTAGAATATACAGTACATGGTATCCTAGCGCAGAGTATAGCAGTACATACCGTACCAGCTTAGAATACACCAGCGCATAGCCTTTGTCTCGGACGAAGGGCTTGTTGTCGGCCGATGTAGAGGATAATAGAAGACGCTATCTCAGGAATTAGCATGAGAAAAACTTTTGGCCGGGATGACCGAACGCACATGTTCTACTGCTCCGAGCGCCGCGTTCATATTCCAGACGTTTTCATCGACTTGGAGATACAATCCTTCCAATACCAAGTCGAGCAGGATATACGGCTCATCGAGCACCGGCTTCCAGCCCCCGGATTGGAGAAATCGCTCAAGCCTGCTTCGAACTGGCCCATCTGCACCAAAAGCAACAGAGGGTCGCGGTGTTTTTGTGAGTGGTGTGCAAAAAGAATCCGGATCGATCGCAGGCATAGTCAGCCTGTGGTATAGCCCTAGTCCTTGTCTGGCCCCCGGGGACACGACACGCGCCTTGGTGGTGCACGATTCTCGCACCCTGCCCACCCGAAGCACTCACTGCATCAAGGTCTATTCGTTTGCAGAGGAAATGAAACCATGCGCGGGATCCGCCAGGACCAGAAACATTCCCAAAGCTGTGACTGACAGACTGCAGGCGCTCCTTTGTATCATTTGTTTCTTAGTGTTGCTGTGTGGGATATTCAGCGGGGCAAAGCTGTGGTGATGGAGTCAGGTAAGCTAAACTCCCCAAAAAGAGAAAATCCAGAGGGGGCTGGGCTGGCGGGGGCTGCCCTTCCTCCCATGCATCATACAACCCTCAGCCAGTTTACCAAAAACAAAAATGCTCAGCTCTCCTCCCCCTCCCGGCTAGCGGCCGTGTAACACAGCATGATGGTGACGCCGAGACAAGCAGGGTCAGCAACGCCGCGGTCTGCAGCCTACAGCGTTTGCGGGGGTTCTGACCTATCCGAGTTCAGAAGTCAATCTGCGGCTGGCCAAATGTCTATTGTTTTTACGGGACGGGCAAATGAGGGGGGGCTCGGGAGGTGGAAGCGGGGAATAGGGAACGGGTCGGCATTGTTGGCGCTCATTGAACGTAACTAAGGTGCTCCGATTGGAAGGGCTGGGAAAGAGCTTTGGTCAGACCGGTCAGGAGATTTTGTGTCTGGTTTGTTGGGGAGGCTGTCTCCGATTTTCGTTTGTCATTGGGATTGGGATTGACTGAGGAATTGAGGGCGGGGTTTGTTTGAAGCCAGTGCTTTTCGTCGTGCGGCTAGCTTATTGAGGTACCTATTTTTTGGCGCGTTTCTAATCCCTACAAAGGACAAGCCTCTGTTTGGCATAAGATTTGTGCAGGATTTTACTTATGCTGTATTTACTGTTATTTTACCCCAAAACTGCCCTCACCAACCCCTGGTCAGCTGAACCACCCCTAGCCACCTTGCTCAGGCGCTACTCAGGCGCTGCTCAGGAAATGATCAGAGAAACCGCCATATATGGTTTAGATGAGTGGGCAGTACTCCGCAGTTCAAATGGCAACTTTTCGCGCGGTCCCAGTTTTTGAGACACAGGTGGCCTAAAAGTGGGACCCTAACCCCTTCTCGCTCCTGTTCCCTTCCCCTCTAAGGTCACATAAAACCTAGTTTAAGTCCCCTATTAGTCCCCAATTTCTTCTTCCTCATTTACAAAAGGTCGGTAAATCTCACCCGCACAGTCAATTCACCTGTGCCGAGCCAATCCACGCATACACGCGGTGCAAGAGCCTTCGAGGTACCTGACTTCCAATCGCTTCGCTTCGTTCGTCCGTCGCTGACTATTGCAGACCGAAACGACGCCTCCTATAAGAGCGCCTATTCGCAACCCCAACGACTCCGGCTTCACCACCCGGTCCGTAAATACAAAGAGCGTGACGGACGAAGAAAACTTTGAAAGGGCGAAAGAGTGACCGTGGTTCGCACGTGACAACTACCAAGCCCATCCTCCAGATCAGTGTCGACTGGACAACCAACACTTAGATAGGTGCACAGGGGGGTTACGGAGACTGGTAGTCGTTGCTGACCTCGAATTCGCGATGACAGCAATTTGTCCACGGCGGGCTGGTAAACTGTGATAAGATTTTCTCAGGCTCCCCGACATGCCGAAAACAGCCCACGTGATTAACTCGTCGCCAAGGCTGTGGCGCTGTTCATAAATGGGGTATTTTCGATTCTCGACGACATATACGTGGTCTCTCCAAGCTGCCTTGCATCCATTTGACGGCTGATGTTGTTACAAAAGTTTTATATTCAACCATGGCCTCTTATCAGTATTCGAAACTACAGAACACCGACATTCGTCTCCTCGACCTTCAGCCTGGCGAGTTCGATGATGAGCTCAGCGCCACAATTCGTCCTGTTACGCTAAGCGACTCGATCGATCAGGCTGACGATAAGCGGCTATCTCTCCAAGAGCTGAGGGGGGACACTACCGCTAGGCTGGAGCGCTGACAAAAGCCCGGACTGTTCCCTCAGGATTTGAGTCTTCCCCAAGCCGTTTTACGGCCTTCATGTCCCAAAATCACCACAGCCACTCTGGCGCGGGTGCCCCACTTCCGGCTGCACCACTTCCTTTCTCCTCCACCTTTCCATTCACATCTAGGAGAACACTATCACCCATTCTGCCCGGCGTGCCTGCATCCCACCACACATATTGGTTGCTGCTAGTTACCTCCGCCTACTGCGCTACCTTATTTAACCCGCGTCTGGATTGTGCCATGTCAACTTTATCTGCAGTACCCGGCGCTGTGAGGTCGGTCAAGCCGTTATTATTCGATACGATGGCGAACGACTCGCGGGTCTTCGGCTATGGTCCAGTACCATAATCCCGGCAGACTACCCCGTCTTCTGGGAAGCTATCCCCCCTTTTGCCTTTTACCTGGAAATCCCTATCGCTATATACCGCGAGGGTACAAAGTCGACAGATAGGGTAGATCTTGATAATTAGGTTACAATTTACCTTAATATCGAGCCTAGGACCGGGATGGTGGTGATGTTGTGGTAAGTAGGTATCGGTACCGTTATTATCGCGCGTAAAGATATAAGACCGTTTTTGCCGCAGTATCTGGAGGCGTTGCACGGCTATATAGCTATGATTCTGGACAAATTTGGAAAGGGAAAGGGTCCCTCGTCGAGATTGTACAATTGGTAGGCGTTTGAAAGATGGTGGAAGAGGTATATTGCGGCCGAAAGAGATACGTAATCAAAAGAAGGATAGGATCTAGACCCGGATAACGATTGGAAGGTAGTAAAATTGCCCTACGAGGTTTGAAGAGGTTACCTATCTATTACGTATAGAAGAAGATATATATATAGATTATTTAATTCCCGTATATATTTATCCTTACTAAGATTGCATTATTAGGATAGATGGTGTTTTCCCCCGTATCCGAGCTGAGTAAGAGCTGCGCGTTACGCAGGAACCGCGCGCGTACGGTGGCTTACGATACGGGCGCCTGGAAGGGCGTCTCAAGTCTGTACCGCGTACCGGGGGGGGACGGCGGCGAGCCCTACTGACGCCTGCGAAATGTCCTTGGTCGACACGGCGGGCAGGACGGAGACGCCGATGCTGCAGTAGTCCGTCGGGTTGTCGTTGCTGACCCAGATCGAGAGAGCCCCGTTGAGCACACTGCCTCGGCTTCGCGAAACGGCCGTCATACATCCTATATATCAAGTTAGGTTCCAAACCCGAGGCCCTAATCAGAGCGTGTACGTCTCACCTCAAAGTTGCTCGACGCGCTCCCCATCAAGGAGCAGACCGATATTCCCTTCCAGAGTGCGTGTACATAGACGACTACTAGGGCCGCAGACAACCCGTCATGCACGCATGCAGCCACGATATGCACATAGCGTACCTGATAAGAGCCGCCCAGCTCCTTGAAAGCGCGCGCTCAGCGTGGAACGACACCGTCATCGCCTTGTTCCAGCCTAACGAAGAACACACCGGTGGTGCCTGGGCCATGCTCGACGACGGGCTCTACTGACGACTCGGCATTCGCCCTGACGGGGCATTTGCACAGCACATCTCGCCAATTCCTAACGGCTCTGTCGGCGTCAGTCCTGGCCTGGTTCTAGTATCCGCCGACACTGTTCACGTCCTGTTGTTCTCTACCCAAGGGCTTGACGCAACCCATAGGTCTCGATTGATATCGTCGTCATGGCGAGCAAGATTATCCTGGCTTTCCAGGAACTCGCTCAGGAGGTTAGGAAGGACGGGCACCTGTCTATATTCACACAGTCACGCAGACGAGCCAGGAGCCGATTGGATCAGTCATGCCGGCATTGTTCTTGACGTGAAGATGTATGATCCCGCGATCCGGTCACAGTTAATAAAGGGCATTAAGAAGATTGTGAATCGATAAGTATTTAACTTAGGTGCTAGAGAAGCCCCCGAGATCGCCATAACTGTTTGAGCACCCTTAACCACGAATAATCCTAAGTTATCTGAGAAGTTGAAGGGTGTCTTTGGTGCTTTCTTTGGTTCCAAAAAGTCGTGGACAACCTGCCGCGCCATCTGTATAAAGACTTTCTCCCGCCTGTCCACCGCCGCTAACGCCCCGTACGCCTTTTGGTTCCTGGGCAAGAAGAATCCCGAGGAGGTCCATCGTGCGCGTGAGGAGGACCGCTTCCTGGGCGCGATTCCGATTAATCACTCCCCATTCAATGTACCGGTCATACATCCAACACTGGAGACGGGAATACAGACCTTGTCTCTCGCGGCGCTTTCTCTTCTGATGGGGAGCGGAGGTAGATAGAGGTCGTCCCGAAAAGCATTTATACTTAACTACCTTATAGGCAGCAACGACTTCTTCACGTTACAAAATGCCTCGAAAAAACCCACCAAGACCTCTGATGCATAACTATAATCGCTAAGCCGCCAATAGCGATGTTCCATTTGACTCTGTGGCTCATTGCACAGCTCATCCCGTCCTCCGCGCTGTCAACAGTCCCCATCGTTCGACCACAGCTTTCGTACCTCCATTTTTGGCCCGTCCTTCATTTCGAACATCACATCAGATGAAATATCCATATTCTGGAATATACGAACACGCAGGTCTGGGAAAGTGGTCATCACGTGCGACCGCAGGCAGCCGTAGCCAATTCGAAGCAAAGGACACTGCCATGACGTCAACGACAAACGACAAACAACCCTGAAAGCTCAAATCCGTCACGCGACTTCGCTATTTGTTTACCAGCAACCCCGCAAACCTGAAGCGGTTCCTTTTCCAGCGCCATTCCGCCAGTATCATCGACAAGCTGCTAGTGGAAATGGAGAACATTCAGGTCCCGCCCGGATTGCTGATTCCCTTTCTCGGTGCCATCCAGGCGTCCATCTCGGCTCTCCTGACCATCTCAATCGGGGTCGCCGCAGCACAATGGGGTCTCCTCGGCAGTCTATCGTCAAAGCAAATCTCTCGGGCCTGCATTAACATCTTCTTACCTCTCCTACTCATTTCCAACCTCGGCGGGGAGTTGCATGTGGACGCGGCGCAGCGGTACATTCCGATCATGAGTAAGCGAGGTGCCCACATCGTCACACTCGTCACATTTCTACTGAGGCATGCTGACCAAAAACAGTCTGGGCCCTATTGTGCTCTCTGCTGTCGTTTTTCATAGGGAAGATGGCCGTCCACATGTTGCATCTCCCCTTATGGACGACCACAGCTTTGGCCTTCAATAACTCTACGTCGCTGCCTTTGTTGTTGCTGCAATCCCTCAAAAAATCTGGCGTCCTCTCGAGACTGGTGGGGAACAAGGACCACCTCGACGCTATTGAACGTGCGAGGTCATACTTTCTCGTCTTTGCCGTCGTCAACAACATTCTATCCTTTAGTATGGGCACCCCCGAGCTCAAGGGGTTTTCTGAGGATGCCCCTGATGACGTCGGGGAAAGGGTGAAGCGGCTTGCTGCCGATCTAGGTGATCAGGTTGCTCAGCCCTTTCGTCAGTTGGCAGGGAGCGATGAGGAGAATCCGGGCTCTCAAGCTGAGAGTCAGCAAACCAGAGTCCCCGACGACGAAGAAGAAGCCGACGAGCGGACGTCGCTTCTGCCACATCACGCGGAGACTGTCATCCACCAAACAAAAAGACACATCACCGGCACAGGCAAGAAATTTTACCGGTCCCTCCCTGGCCCTTTGCAGACTGTCATCGACTGGGTCGCATGTTTTGTCGGCCCGCCCTCGATTGGTGCCGCCATTGGTGCCACCATCGGACTGACTCCCGCCCTACACCGTCTCTTCTTCAACGATCCCCTCGAAGGCGGCTTCTTCAACGCATGGCTGACGACCCCGATCCAAAACGCCGGAGAGCTGTTTGTCACGCTGCAGATCGTCGTTGTCGGGGTCAAACTCAGTCTCAGTCTCCGCCGCCTAAAGGAGGGCCAGGGCGGTGGTGAACTCGACTGGCGAACCGTCACTTTTGTCGCCCTGTGGAGATTGATAGCGTTGCCTGCGTAAGTCCCCAAAGGAAACTTGAACCGCAGTCCGAGATTCTGACTGAGGGCTACATCCACAGCATCAGCATTCCCGTCATCTGGGCGGTTGCATCCCGTACGAGCGCCCTCTCCGTAGACCCCATCCTCTGGTTTACCATGATGATGATGCCCGTGGGGCCGCCGGCAATGAGACTGCTTGCCATTGCAGACGTCAACCACATGGAGGAAGAGGAAAAGATGTCGATTGCCAGGTTCTTGACAGTACGATACCCCCCCTTCTTTCGTCCTTGGCGTCCAAGCTTTGCTAATCCAGATGGCCAGGTTCTCTATGCTGTTGTGCCGCTGATCACCTTGACTGTCGCCGGTGCTCTCAGAGCGTCTGAGGCTGTCTGTGCACAGGCGAACAAGTGTTCGTCTTGGGGATCGTTTCGAAGTATGTCCTAAGATTCAGGCAAAGCTAAGCAAGATCGGAGGAAGAAGGTGCTTTCAGCAGCAACTGAGGATTTTTCTTGAGGGTCAATATACGTTCAACTATAGCTATTACTGCCCAGTACCGTAGACTACAGTACAATAAGTTGGTCCTCGCAGATTGTGTTTAGTAAATGCTGTGCCACGGGAATGAAAAGCTTAAATTTGCTCGAGGTTTCGTCATTCAGGGATTTGGTATCGACCGGGCCTTCGGCGCGGAAGTGTCTTAATTTTTCGCGGAAACAACGTGGCCATCATGGTGGTCGGGCAACTCATTGTCACACCTCGAGTGGTCGAGGTCTTTATGATCCATTGGAGTAAGGTACGTACCGGCTGGGACGAAACGCCTCTGGAAGAAGCCATGTGACGCACCCTGGTTGCCGACTGCTTGCCTACCGCCTTCCCGATGACGGATTACGCCAAGGCTTTCTTGTCGTTGTGGGCCGTCTGCAACTCACCGTCCCTGTGATTTTATTTCCCTGGCTTTTCCTCAGCGACTACGATACATTACCACGCATCGCATTTGACCGCAGAGTGGAACGGCTACAGTTGCTAGCGAATTCTACCTACTCAACTTGCTCAGCATGCTTGATAGTACGTGGGCAAATGATCCAATAACACCTATGATTAGTCCCGCGGAACTTATGGTTTTATTTCGCGGCGTAAGCGTTGTGCGATAGAGTTCATCCGATGGCTCTCAAATAATACTATAGGCCGGCCTAGTAATATGTCATGGTTGAAAACGCTGACAGGTGTCAGAAACACTGCACTGCTTGATGAGAGTTGCAACGGTGATTGTATTGCTCGATCTCTCTCTGTCTCTGACTCTCTGGCTTTGCTAGAGAGCTGCATCTTTTAGATGCCTTCGTACGAACAGGTCCACGTAACCTGTGGTGGCTTTGGCTTACTGGCAACCAGGGTCGCCCTCCTTTGCCGCATCCAGAAGCACCTTCCTTCTGACAACAGGATCCTACTCATGTGCAATCTAACTATCCGCTACTTCACACCTGCCGGGAAAGTCGCCAATTCTGCCAACGGGAGGACAAGGAAGCCAAGGACGAACTCCCATTTCGCAATGGCGGAAAGCTTCGCACTGATTTTAAGTGCGACCTCTTTATTTTGTCGGAGCTGCCAAAGGATTGCTCATTAAGGTGGCTTCTTGATTCTGATTTGGGTGTTTGTGAGCTATGGGTAGCTCTCAGCGGCAAATGCTTCAATTATGTGCGCGTCAATGTTCCGGTCACTCAGTTTCGACGCCATTGCCAGCTATACCACTGTGAAGAGCTGCCAACCCGGTATCGCGAGCCATGCATACACCTACCTAACAAATGCTGTTGCAAATGCCACACCAAACATGATTGCGATAAGGAATCTTGTCCAGCGTGTAACGGGCTGTGCCGTATGACGGCTTCAGTAACCCTCGGCGCAAGTCGTCTGCCAACCCTCGGCGTGGAAGATAGGTGGGATTGACGAGTTGGCTGGCGGTCGGTCAACGTGCGTACCTTTTGGTGCAGCGGTCAGATGCGTCAATTCCCCGCATGAGTGCCTCTTGGCACCCGAACCGTTACAGGTATTGCAGCACGCAGTCCGACCGGCGCGTCGATAGGAAAAGGTCATTACAGACGTTATGTATCTTTTATAACTATATGTCATTATCTTTATATGTTTACACCAAGAGCCTCGTCTAGAGATACTTCTTTTCTTAAATCCTCTAATATAGGCAGTACTTTGTCAGAAGGAAGGTGCTTCTGGATGCGGCAAAGGAGGACGACCCTGGTTGCCAGTAAGCCAAAGCCACCACAGGTTACGTAGACGTGTTCGTACGAAGGCATCTCAAAGATACAGCTCTCTGGCAAAGCCAGAGAGCTAGAGACAGAGATCAAGCAATACAATCACAGTTGCAATCCTCATCAAGCAGTGCAGTGTTTCTGACATGGAGATCTCTCGAGATCTCTAGCGCGGAAGAAAAGCAATACGAACACACGAAGACTGTTAGGTCCTCAAATGGGGCACATTCTGACCATTTTTATATATGGGACCAATTCTGGGCCCCCTCGACTAGAGTTGAAGCATTTCGTCGGCTGCGCCGCAGCCTGCCGAATATGGTAATTAGGGTGAGCAAAGGTGAGCCAGCCTGAGCGAATCCTGAGCAGCGACTGAGTCGAGCCTGAGCCAGGGTGACCCGTGTCACGTGGGCAACGTACTGAAAAGGAAATTTTATTTACCCAGATTCGTCGCATACAACAATTTTGAAAATAGTAAAAGCAGTCGCCGTGTATGTAGCCGAACTACCGTCGGAGCTGGTATTCCTTCGAGAAGATAGATGATATCACCTTTTTGGATCGACTTCCCCGAGGCCTGTGTTGTAAAGCTGTTGTAATTCCCTGCATGCCTCGCAAATGGGGGGAGTGGCTTTACTTTCGTCCCAGTCAATTTCATCCAAGTCAATTTCTCCGCCAGCCATACAGAGTTGGGTCCTCGGCAATCATACTTCGGCTGGTCGAATACTGCCGCCTTTGTTACTGCACAGGTTGCGCCAGCTCCGAGGCAGATCGGGTTAAGCAATCGAATCATGTCAAACTCATAACGAATTCCTGAGACTCGACCTCGCCCCCCAGGGTCAGCTTCGCATGTCTAAACGGGATAGAAACCAAGGAAACGTAAAGCAGTAAAGGACACCATAGCTTGTTCATTTGGAGACTTTATGCTCGCAGAAGCGCGCAGCGGCTTGGTAGTCTTTGCAAAAAGCATTAACCTTGGTCCTCCCTTTGCTGGCCTTGGCGCTCGACAGAACGAGGACTAGCCACAGGACTCAACAAACCGTTGTTTACCCGACTAGGTACCTAGCTATACCAAAAAACTAGGAGAAGCAAACCGAGTCCGGCAAAAATGACAAACCAAACCATCAACGTCCGGAAAAAGATGCGCTTGGATAACTCGGCTACCGCATCGGCATCGTTTGCTCTAGGAAAGGGGCAATCAGGTACTGGACGACGGAGAATCTGACACAACGGCACCCATCCATCCTTAAGCTCGATCATGTGAAATTTTCCCGGTGGTGTATGGTTTTTGACCCATTCGTTATGCAAAGTAAGAGTATCTGAATGTAAAACTGCAGCATTAGCCAACTAGGTACTTATTCACATGACATATATATGAACTGAACAGAACCAAGTGATGTGGGTGGTGATTTACCGGGAGTCAGAATGGGGGAAAGACGTTGAGAGTCACTAGTATCGCGGCGGTTAGCGGGAATATAATAATGGCCTTGTACAAGAAGCCGTGGTAAAAAGGGTAGGTAGACTTACGCGGTATAGAAGCAGGAGATCAGATGAGTGAACCATCGCCATCCAGGCATTGGTGCCAAGAAATAAGAGAGCCATGGGGGCACCGCATCTTTGACCACGCCGATACTCTTAAACCAATCGTGCTTGTCACGATTGACCACAATAACCTCAGCGTCTGGATAGAGCTCTTGAAGCTCAGGGATGAGGCAGTTTCCGGGCACATCGGTGATGGCGACAAATCCAGCTGTCGCCTCCCTCAGCAATTTCAGCGTCAATTCTTTGTTCCCTTCAAATTTGGCCTTGAACACGCTTGCCCACAAGCGCTGGTAAGCTTCAAGCGGGGTTTTTTGGTCTCGAATTAGTTTTGCTTCTCCTTTCAGGTTTCGGAGAGAAGTAGTAGGCAGCATACATACAATCTTCTCGGCCCAGCATCTGGGTTCCGCCATGCATTACGGGGCCGTCCAGCAATTTCTCAAGCGCCAAGGACATGGAAAGTGTTCCGGTCCGAGAATACCCGGCGCCAATTACTTGTAGACGGCGACTGCGGTCTACAGGGACCGACGCTACTCCGCCCATGGTGTGCGTATTTGTCCTGTGAATAAGTTTTGTCGCAGCTTACCAGTGAGCTAAAAAGCGGAACGTTGAATAAGTAGGAATTACTTTTTATCTTAACAGACATGATCAGTTTCATCGGGAGGGGGGGGACATGACCTGAAACACGGAGGACCGAGCAATCCCAAGTGGTCCGTGCTGGGGTCGGCCCTTGGATGCACCCACCATTCACAAAATCATTCACTTGATTGGATACCTAGGTACCAAGGTAGAGATCGATGAGTAGGTTACTACATGAGTTCTTGGGATGTAGATAAACATTGGAGTAGAGTTTACATTTCGGAGAGAAAGGACTAGGATCTTGTTTATTCTACACTTAGTTTTGCCAATTTAAGATGTGAAAACAAATTTTAATTTCACTATTAAAATATATTACGTATGAGGAATTATAGGTAGCAATACTATGAAACAAATATTTATCCCAAGTAATCACTCAAAGCACCTATGTACCATAGCATGTACTTGGCTAGCCAAGTTCCATGAACTCAACTCTCACATATCCAGTCACTTACTGGAATCCAAGCGCCATCCAATAAAAAGAGAACTCAACTTAGAGAAGAGAACTCAGCTCGGGAAATGGTCGCCCTCTTACTTTCCCTCGTTTTCGCCCTCGGCCTCAGGGGAAGGCTCAGGGGAAGGCTCAGGCTCCTTGTACAACTATCGCTCCCGCTCATCGCAAGGTGAGCACTTGACATGGCCAAGATTGCGCTCAACTTTCTCCACCTTGGGGCATTTCGTACAATCGTCGCATTTCCCCTCGTTTTGGAAACGCGCCGGATAGTCATCTTTTTAGGGTTAAAGATGGGAAACTAAGGTATATTCACACTATGACGTATTATACGGTTAAACCAAACTATAGGTTTACTATGCCGGGGGGAGGGGGAAGGGTAAGGGGAATAGGAGGCGTTGAGAAAAAGATAAAAGGATTTATTTTTTCAGCTTAATATAATATTTATTATCTTCATATAACTACTATAAGTGGAGATAAGTTATATTAGTGTTATATTCTTACCCCGCGTTTAACCCTACTCCTATCCTGTACCTCCGTATCCAAAACTTTAGTAAAGCTATATTACAATCCCTTAATATACGACTTATTGACATAAGGGGTAACTCGCTCCAGGTAGTAGTATTTCACCACCTTAAAACCGACAACTACCTATACCCATAGTCACTTGACTCTTCATCACGTTTAATCAATCCAGATCAGCCCCGGCTCAGCTTCGGCTAGTATCTAACAGCACAGCCAAGACAGCTTTGGATGAAGGGCAGTTTGAAGGACATTTGCATCCAGCGTTCGAGACGTGGAGCACACCCACGTCAACCAATTCTCTAGAATCTAATAGTCTATAGGTACCTTGAAAGACTGGTTACAGAGAACACGAAGATTACTCCAACTCCACAATCCGGCTCTGCGATTCCGCATCACCATCTCCCGCCTCGGTACCGTTCGTGTATCCACTCCCTCCACCTAACATGGGATGCCCCGCTGGCGGCTCAAGTTTCTGAACCGGCTCCAGGGCACGCACATCCTTTGTCAGCACAGCAGGCAGATTCGCCTGCAGCGCCCGCGCCTTGTCGTCCCCGCCCAACTTGACCCACCTCTCCGCCGTCTTGTTGAGCACAAGCGTGATCTTGCCCTCGTCAGTTGATGGTAGGACGCGCACGCTGCGGGCGTCGAGATCGCCCCATCGCGGCAGGTTGGTGAGCACCTGGGATACGACAGCCCCATCGGGCGATACCGAGATGGAGCGGATGCTTGATAACCCAGGGCGGCCACTGCCGCTTGACATGCGATCGCGATAAGCGTTGAAGGCATTCTCGTTCATCTCCTCAAGCCATGCGGCGAAGCGGATCTGTGTAGCCATGGTTCGGGGAGGTAGAGCGACTTGCTGGCTGGTGGCTACGAGGGCGCCGGCTGAGGTAGACGTGGTAGTATGTCGGTCATTGGGCCTGAAGACGGTGTCGTTGCGCGAGGCAGCTTCGTAAATGTTTGTTCCGGGAAGGTTGATGACGGTGGGTATTGATGAGGCCGCGCTGGCAATGCCAATCTGGGTGCCACAATCCGAGAAGTGGACTGTGGAGTGGCCGGATGCACCGACTTCGTGCTTTGGGTAGTAAAATGCGGAGAACTGGTCGTCTGTCGTGATCAAGGTAACTGGGAAGAGGCAAACAGTTAGCCGCTTGCCTGAAACCATGCATTCGGTGGCCTTACCCTTCTCCAAGTTAAACGTGAAGATGTATGAGTGCCCCTCGTCGGCTAGACAGGCAGCTAGCGGTAACCTGGGATGGAATGCTAACCGGCCCTCGCGGATGGTCGCCAGGTGCAGCTCAATAGGGGGCAAAAGGTGGATTTTGGTGGTTGGATGGTGGGGCGTGAGCCAGTAAAGGCACGTAGTCGAAGGTTCATATGCTCGAAAGTACCCATGGCCAGTGAATGCGAGAAATCGGTTATCGGGGCTGAGAAAGAAGGCGTAACGATAGAGAGAATGGTATGCCGCTTTGAGCGCGCCCCAAGTCCGCCCGGTCGGGCATTGATCGGTCGTGCAGTTGTTGTCACCCCAGTGCTCAGAACTGGGAATGGGAACCGTAATCCTCAAGAAGCCCGAGTCCACCGCACCGTCCGAAACCCCTTCTTTATGCATGAGGAAAAGGGTGCGCAGTACGACCAGCGCACTCAGGTCAGCGCCAATGATCATGGGAAATTGGATCATCCACCCTTTCGGCCTTTGCTCGGAGCCGTCCGCAAGCAGGTTTTTGCAGAGAGATTGGCAAAGTTGCCGCCTCACCTCATTCTCGCTCAAAGTGATGCTGAATTGGTGTACCAGGGATGGAGACGTCGAAGCCGTCCACACTTCAAACTTGGCCAGCCAACCCGAGCACACGGACTTACCGAGATCATTGATGTGGTTCTTGGGGACGAACTGTTCATCTTGGATCAAAGCTTGGAACTCCCTACGAAACCCGATAAGTTGAAATGTTAGGAACAACGTCAACTTGGACATACCTCGATGGCCAAATGCTCAAAACCCCCACCTTGGTGCCGTCGAGCGACACTCTGGAGATGGTCTTTAGCGGAGCAGCGGCTGTTGATGCGCGCTGGGGCTTCTCCGGGCGCAATGTCGACAAGTGTGCCTCGTTCGTTCGCCAAAGGAATTTGCTCGGCGTGTAAGCCGTCAGATCTCCCCACACTAGATGGGGCTTCTTCGGCAAGATCTGTCCCCAGACATTGTGGATACTCTCCAAATCGGCCGCAAGCTCTGAGATCATCTGTGCGTGCTCCTCAAGGTCGTGATGCTCGATACCGGAGCATGTTCTTGAGACATAGGCACTCCACTCGCGGAGCTTCGCGACTGGTGGCGCTTCAAGTCCGAATAGGTAAAGTAGTTCGAGCCAAGACGTCAGAGATGGCTGGCTGGCCACGAGGCGGCTGATGACGGAAACGACCTCGCGGATCCGCCTCGTCTTGTTATTTGATAACTCCTGCAGCATCTCTGTGATGGAGGAGAGATGATGGGTCCAGTTTAGCGAGCAATACCGAATCAAGGAGAGTCTCCCGGCGACGATCTCGGCTACAGAATCCCGTGAGGAGGTTCTCGGTAGCGCGGCTAGAACCGGCTGTACAAGGTCTTGGAAGGTCATGTAGTCGATACAGCACCGTAATATTTCCATATGACCGTCAAACTCAACCGGTATAAGCGGAGTGCCCGTCGTCAGGTGCGTAGGATCTCCCGTGGCGCCCCAAGACTTCCCGCAGTCTCGTAGGAAATCCCGAATCGACAGATGCACGAATTGGCAGACCCTAGTCGGCGACAGAGCTACCAGACCGTGGCAAGTCAGGACAAGAGTATGATCAAAATTGGGGTACTTTGAGGAGACCGAGGAAGACCCATTCGATGTGACAGCTTCGTGGAGTTCATCCACGGTGAGCTCACTCCTGCAGTACAAGAGCCAGCTGAAGATCCGGGTGGCGAGTTTGCGAACCGAGATGCTGGAGCTCTGCAGAGCGCTGATTATTCTTTGATACATTTCATCGAGACGCTCCGGCCTAGTGACTGTTTGTATAGTCTCCAATCTCTCGTGCGGAGTGAGAGCTGGGGATTGGAGGTAGTTGAGCATGAGCTTTGCCCACAGAAACATGCCGTCGGACCCGTTGAGGAGTTGTTCGACAAATAAGCTCCCGTCTTTATGTGGCGCGAATAAGCCCTCGTCTGCCATTCGCTGAAGGCGCCGATTGAGAAAGCGTCGGATGTCGGGACCGACAAATTCCTTGTCCATGTTCACACAGTTGGACTGCGGCACGTTCTGCAGCAGGAATTGGACAGTAGGTCGGCTGAAGAAGAGAAATCGGACGTTGGATCCAGAACTGGCGTGCAGTAGTTGGGACAGAAACCCATCTGGATCCTCGCACTCGTCTAGACCATCCAGGAGAATGTATGTTTCACCCAGATGATGGAGACATACTCGGAGAAGAATGAGCATCTCCAGCATGGATGCAGTGAGCTGACCGTCAGCCTCGTCAATGGAAGCAAAAGAGAAGACATCGAGAATTGAGGTGTCCCAACGTCGTTGCTGCAGAATCTGGGCGAGAATCGACTGGACGGCGAACAGCGACTTATCGGCGAATTTGTTCCGGCTGAAGAAGTGGTAACATAATGTCGGCTGTTCACCGTCAGTTGTCAAGGGCAGGCTCCGTAATTCTCTGACAGCGGAGCCGGCAAGTGTTGTCTTTCCGGATCCGATGGGCCCTGGCTATGGGTTAATCATAGGAATCGACGTGCTCTGTCAGAACGCATTGTTACACACCTTTAACCCAAAGCATCGGAGACATATCAACACCTTTGCCAGCCCGGTGGGGACTGTCCCTGCTCGACCTCCATCGAATGAACTCGGGACGCTCAAAAAGCCAAAAGGCTGTCCCGTCCTCACAGCAAAGCTGGGCTTCTTCCAGAGGCTCCATGAAGTTGGGTGGGTTAAGCCATTCCTTGAGGCGGAC
>Ga0247763_1000944_pt1 | contig 17373 bp, 4 predicted proteins | sample UWRJL141409B4_FD_179926 | JGI IMG/M metagenome (GOLD analysis project Ga0247763, IMG submission 179926) | Plant litter microbial communities from Arlington Agricultural Research Station in Wisconsin, United States - UWRJ-L141-409B-4 | ecosystem: Environmental > Terrestrial > Plant litter >...
ACATCAATCCTTTGGCTGAGTATGTGTCTTCAGTTCTGGCAAGCTTGAAGGAGTTAAGCATGGCGTGTCAAAGGTGGTTGCCTCGCATTAGCGCTATATATTCGGGACAGCAATAATTTGTACTCTAATACCAAGCTGAATACATGGTCCAGTGGGGGCGGCGCTGGGGCATGTGCATCCCATGTTGCCTATGTGAGATGCCCAACCCTTCACGCTGGATGCTAGTTGGAATACCTGTTTTGCCCTTTTTTGTAGTGTTCTATCTACCTAACGCCGTTACGCCGGACCATGAAACGAGATGAGTTGTCACAGAATGCGGATATAACCTCCCAGGGACCAAATCCCGTCCTAAAGCTTCATCGCTGTGGGGATTATTGTAGTGTCCGTCACGATGGCTCAGCCCCACCACTCCCTCTGTTTGTCAGGAATCATACAGGTCAAACTTACGACCTGAGCAAGCCAGAGAAACAAGTATCGTGTATCGTGCAAGTATTGTTGACGCTCGAATTAGCTCAGTCGGTATCCATCTCGTCTTCGTCGTCGAAGCCGTCGTCCTCGTCGTGCAGACCGCCACCAAAGCCCCCTGACTCGGTGATCTCCTCCACTCCACCGTCCGTCCGTACCCTGAGTTTGCGTGTCTCTCCGCCGAATGCCTTGGTCTTCTTGCTCGCCCGCACTTCCTCGAGGGCTTCGCGCTCCAATTCCTCCACATCGACACCTTGTTCGGCGGCCAGCTCCGCGAGGCGGCGCTTCTCGCTGCCGCGCAGACGGGGCAACAGGTGTTCGTTTTCGGCGACCAATTTGCGCGCAACTGCGACCTCGCGAGCCCGCTTTCCTGCCATGCGCTTCTTGTAAAACACACGCTCGCGCCGCGCCCGGATCTCACTGATGCGCTCCATGGCCTTGACAGTCTTGGCCATGAGCTCGCGGTCGTAGCGTATGGGAACGTTGCGGCGCGCGGCAAACTGCAGAGTGCTGTCCACGACCAATTCTTTACCGGCATTCTTGCGGTATGCCTTTGTCCACTTGAGTTTCCGGGGATTGCGCTTCATCTTGAAATTCTTGTGGCATTTTGACCTGCAGAAGCGGAAAGATTTGCCTGGAAAGGGGGTGAATCAAGATATTAGTTGAGGGTCTTTCTTTTTTCTTCTGCTAACAAGAGAGGGAAACCAGGAGCACACTTACCATCATTCCGCATAAATGTGATACCTTTACTAGGCCATGATGGCCTTCCGCAGAAAAAACAAGGATCGACGCGCACCATCTTGCCTGGTCGTCGAGAACTTGCTTCACCTGGATTGCGATTCTACACTGGAGAATTTCCAGAAAAAATTGGCTGGCGGTGGATGGAAATGTGGGGAGGGGCTTATCGATTCCTTATCGGATCGTGAAGAGCCAGGGTTAGGGTTGACTACTGCATTCTGGCGATGTTCATGGAATGGCTCTGGAAAACAATCTCGGACTGGACAGGATAATGAGGGCGTCAAATGAGATCAAGACGATCTGATATCCCTTCATTGGCTTGCGTCCAATACATGGTATTCATCAATGGCGAATCCTGCGCGATGGACTCCATCTGCTCGGCAAAGAAGCCAAAGAGACAACCGATCCCACATACTAACATCCCAGTTGCTCCCACAGAGCATCTTTCATGAAAATTAAATGTCAGGTCTTACCAAATTTGTGTTTCTCCCTCCAACATCTGAAGTCAAACGCACAAGCTAAGCTGTGAAGCTAGCTGACAGCTCGGTGGAGTTATCGCGGCTAGGGGTCCACAGCAACGATCAGCCCCATCCCTTCGGGTCCATTTCAGACATGACAGGCCTGCCAAGACTGCACTTGGGAGCGAAGCTCACCAAAGACTCCACCACCTCAAGACCTTATTTGAACAATCAGTACTAATCCGACAGGGCACAAAACATCTGGTGTGGCAAAGAGCTGTGATGCTCACCACCGAGAGAGCACACTTAGCGGTCTGGCGTTTTGAATCCGGCACCAAGACTGGTGCCAACGCTGTGCTAAAAACGACCTGGCCAGTGCGCCACCGTTTCCCCTCACTTACCATTCATTTGTCAGTTCAGGCTCGGCCAGGCCCAAGAATTGGCAGCGGACGTGGCAGGCTTTAGATCCGTGACACTCGAACACTTCCTCATCGGCAGCGTCTCTGCCTCTCCATGCCCAGCCAAAGGGCTCCCGGAGAAATTCTGGGGGCGACAACACGGCGGCGATTGACTCTCAAAGTCTACTTCGCACGAGTCAAAGGCAGCCGTCACGAGGGCACTCCCTCCATCCCCCTTGTCTCTCCATCCGTGCTGAGATTAGACGCGGGGGTGGAGTCCGGGGAAAGTGGAGGCTGTGCCTGGTCGGCCCACTGTCCTTTGCCGTTCTGTCGCAAGCGTCCGCTCTCCCTTGCTACCCGTCCAAGTGGTGGCAGTGAGGAGCAAAACAACATGAGCGGAGCGATCTCAACGATGGTATATCTCGAGAGAAGTTTGGGGGAATTGGGCAGACACAGCGGGCAATTGCGGCCACTCCCCGCATTTCCCCTCGCGAGGTGGTTCGATGACAAGTCCCAGTGTGAGACGCCGCGGGCTGACAGGCTGGGGTCATTTGTGAACGCAGACTGACGTCCTCCCCTGCAGTGTGATTGGCGCTGGCACATTGCTGCGACAGCTTACCCCGCTTTCCACCAGGCACACCTAGCTGGCTGGCTCGCCAGTCGCTCCTTCTCTGGGACGGGGCGCTCTCCTGCGGGCAGTTGCCCTCCCCTTCTTGTCCCAGAGGCTGATCTGCTCGGTTGCCCAGTACAGCCATAAAGAGGCCTTCCCGTCCCTCCTCTTCGCACTTCCCCTCACACACCCGTCTCCTGTGCTACACTTTCTCCAACTTTCATCTGTTCTCTGTTCGATTGCATCAAGGTTCGCCCACGATAGACTAGACGTCTTCATCATTATCGCTCGCCCCTCTCCTGTCATAGAACATCACTGAGTATTACAACACTCTGACGTTGCGGTACATCCACCTTCCCTACCTACATGTCAAATACTGCAGATTTCCTTGTGCAGGCATATCAAACTCTGGCACTAACATCATCTTCAAACAGAAAACACCTTCCTCCCACCAAAACTCGACTATTAATTCGCAACCATGCCCGTTCGTATTCCTGCCGCTACCCGGGGTGAGGTGTTCTGCTTTGGTGCTGCTGGTGTCGGTGCCTTTGCACCCTTCTACCTAATGGCTCCCGGTGCCGAAGCCAGACTCTCTCGCCAGACTGCCAAGTGGGCACCGAGGTGGGAGCGCAACATTACATTCTTCAAGAGCCCCGTCGAGCGAGGCATCCAGCGGGTGACGCCACCCGTGGCGAGGACCGTTCAGAGAGTTGAGCACAGACTCCCCCTGGAGAAGATGGCCCAAAAGACCGACAGAGGCATCAAGAAGAGCATCGACAAGATGACTCCCAAACATCACTGAGTGAAGGATTGGCTCAGGCCCGGGGAGGCAGATTGGAAAATAATCATCAACAGAGGGGCAAGATCCCTCGACACAACACATAAACACATGTACATATCATTCCATTGCATAAGGGAGTTGACGGACGACCGGAGAGTTCAAGGATGTCATGTCTCGTTGCAAGCATGGAAAGCATGGTCTTCCTCGGCTGGTAGTAGTAATCGGCCGAGTGTTGGCCAGTTACAACAAACAATAGATTCTTCAAGAACATTCCCTCGTCCCTATTCTGCTACCTTGAGATTGACTATTACGGTGACCGCTTCGGACTCCCCATTCCCGCCCTAGTCTTTCTCATGGAACACCATGCTTCGCTGCAGACATGTCCCGCACATTACATGCCACTTAGCTCGGTGCCAGTCAAAGCTGTCTTATGCACGTACCTGTAGCCACATATGAGGCGATATGGGTGTGGGATCTCCGTTGTATTTAACAAGAAAGACATGTATGTCCCACTCCAAGAATACGAGAAGAACATGCTGGGCTTTTCCAAGAAAAGAGCTACAGCTCCATACCATTGATGGATGTGTCTGTCTACTTTTATGACAGTGATGCTTCCCAGCACGGGTAGCTATCTGCTCCGAAGAACGCAACCGCATCCCGGGGTGAGTGGACTAGAACGGAAGCATTGCAACTTTTTTGACGGTCTTGGGGCCGGTGTGCGCCATCCTCGTTATATTTGATGGCGAAGAGGACGAGATTACGCCATCCCGGTGAGGAACAAGACAGCAGGACTAGACTATATCCATGTAGGTAGGTATGTACCTTGATGCCTTCATGTTTCGAGTTCACCTCGGCTGGGGGCGGGTTGAACTTAGATGTTGTGCTTCATGTTTAGATACAACGGTCTAGTTCATCTCGCGATTGAGCAGAGTGCGTCTTTCAAAATGTTGATAATTCCGTCTGGTAGAAGCCTCTTGTGTAGAATACAGTTACATAGAAGTCGAACTTATCGTCGGTGGCCATTGAATGGCAAGGCTGGCGAGACCCCAATGTGGACGCAGATGCACGGGAGGCATCTGTACTTGGTTTAAACAATCTTAGGGAGTCTTACGTGATGTCTGACGTAGTATTTATCTACGTTGCTGGCAGACACTATGGAAACCAGAAATGTATATACGAGTTACGGGCAGGTTTGGCGCTTCTTTTTGTCTTCTCCTCTTTCTTTCTTTCTTTTTGTATGTTTTATGTTTGGAACAGCAGAAACCTGCATGCATTGCGTGTGTTATAGCCCATCTTATGTATCAATACACTTCGCAGGGTTGATGTGGTGACTGGGCGCCCACCCCCTAGCAAGAAGATGGTAGAAAGATGGCAGAAAGCTGCTCTGTTTATTCTCGTATCCTATGTTACCTCACGTCCGGCAGGACAGGTTAGGGGGCACTTTATCATCCGCGATCCTTCTAAAGTCTGTCTCATAACGGTCGCTTCATCTCGAGTCTTTTATCTAATGGTGTACTCCCTCTATCTGCGTGTGCTGCTGGTATATTTGCGGACATCTCTCAGATCATCCCTTGAAGATGTGCTAGATTCGGAGTTGCACTAAGAGTGTGCCTGTAATTTGATGAAACTGGTGACTTACTAGCTAAAGGTACAATCTATGCTATCTATGCCAGTAACTGTGGCTGTCTACGAGTTGGTAGGACTGGAACCAGATGTTGACGGAAAATAATACACCAACCCAGGATGCACATATAAATGACTTGGATTTTCTGGTCGCGATCATCACAGAAGTGAGGCGCAGAGGAACGCGAGAACAAATTACGAGCAAAAAGAACGCTCCCGTTAGTAATTCGCAGATGTGTCCCCTTCGCTTTGGGTAGCATCCATACAAATGCATCGGATTCCGGGTCAGGGTGTCTCAGTGGTGGAAGGAAGCCTTGAAAATCTCGCCCAGGGTTGTGGGATCGCAGTTCTCCGCCCCCGCATCGACAGGGATTCAAGAAAAGTGGCGTTTTTGGTGCATCTCTCGGCCAATCGATCGCCTCCTGACGTCAACTCCCTGGCTACAGAAACACAAATCCAGATCAGGAGATGATGATGGCTTCAAGATCACGCTCGCTCTACTAGGCGTCGAGTGTGACGGCAACCCAAAGAAAACCAGATTCCATCAGGTAATCAGGGGGCTTCTAGCCTTCCAACGGAAACAAAATGGGAACAACGGGTCCATCGCCGAGACCTTGGCTGGGTCCGCCGGCACGAGGTAGCGAATTTTGCCGACCTTTCCGGTGCACTAACAAATGATGCAGACGGTTTGCAGGTCAGAGATGGCTACTGGTCACAAGTGGCAGTCTCGGCTGCGCTGCGCCGGGTCTACTCCACCCATTGCGACGCGCTGCAGAACAGGTCTCAACTCTGCGAAGACTTGATAGCAAGTCCAAATCACAACTTTTGCTTGACCCCCAGGGCCCCAAGCAGCGAACAGAACACAGAGATGGCGTTGAGCAGAGGATGTTCGTGGCTTCGGCTACCCCGTCCCAAGGTGAGCACTTCGGTCTCTTGATCCCCGCCCTCGTGGAGGGCAACCGCTAACGTCTAAAGTCCTTCCTCGGGCTCATGTCGCTGCAAACGGGCGCCGAGGTGATTGCACTCGCACTCGTTTTCAACAAGGCTACGGGAATTTATGGCTTCCTCACTCTTTTTACCGGTTTTGTGCCTTCGGCATTGCAAGCAACGTCGTACACACTCTCAGTCCTCATCATTGGCGCCCTTGCCTACCTCATCCCACACGTCCGCCAGCAGAGCCCTCTCCAGAACCTAGCGCTGGCGTATCTTTACGTCATCGACACCGTCTTCAACATTGCCTACACAAGTGCGTTTGCGACGATATGGTACCTCTCCGGGTTCAAGACCTTGTCCTTTCCCGCCGCGACAGCAGACGCCGCATCACCAAGTACCCGGGATGTGGACCAAGAAGTCATCAGCGGCAGTCCAGATACGGCAGCGAGCATGGTGCTTGTTGTGGCGTTTACATCGGCCCGCATCTACTTCAGCTTGGTTGTCATGGCTTATGCGCGCGCCGTTCTTCAACGGCATGGCGGAGAGGAGCACGGGGATGCCGTCGATGACCCAATCTCCAAGGACGAATCGCCAAATCCCTTTGCGGTTGGTTCTTCTCTCGGCGATGGATGGAAGGGCAAGGCAGGCAGGGCAATGGTTGGGCTTGGTCGTGGATACTGGCTTGGGGGAAGGAAAGAGGACGAGGAGTGGGCGAGAGACGTTGGTGCCAAGTTCGGGAGGAGAGGCTGAAGAAAATGCCCCCGGGTTCTCCGTGCAGGAGACAGCGTCACGATAACATCAGACGGGCTGCGATTTTATGGTGATATGTACATGATACGAACGATACCATCTATGCATATACTACAGGGCCTAATAGATGTAGAGAATACTGGGTTCGGTGATAGACTGGTGATGAAGGAATGCAGGAACTGGACCAACGGCTTTCCGTAGCCGGGATGTTGCCGGTTCCTTCGGGGATTTCTCGCACATCATCTGGAGTACAAAATTGCTCATAGAGACATGTGGCGTCGGGAGCGTAAGCGTGGGACGGCTCGTGGACCAGCAGGTGGTGGCATCGTTTGCCTAGAGGGAATGCGAGGGACTAACAGCTCTGGGTTGATGTTGACCGCCAACACTGTTAACCCCACCCGCTCTTTGGTTGGGGGGATGACAAAGAGCCATTGAAAATCCCACGGTCACAATTCGCTGGGGCGGCTTTGGGTCGCTGGCAAAAACCTGGGTGAGACTTCGCTAGGGCGATGGCGTGATCGGCCTCTGGCTCTTTTTTACCAAGAGAAATGGACGGCCATGCGGGGCTCGCGCTGCGACTTGGCTCGATTTATCCTCCGCGGCGACCCCCATATTAGGTCCCTGCTGGAGAAAAAAAAAGATATTGTATCGGAGATGCCGCTTATTCTCTCTCTCTGACGTCTTTCTACCTTTCCATCTCTTCTTCCCAACGCAGCAGTGATGGCAGGAGAATCGAATGCCCGGGTCAGCACGCCTGAAGAGGCCGGTAAGTAATTCCCCGCCACCCTTGCCCCCCCGACACCGGCTGCCCCGCCGATCCGGAGCAGTTCGCCGTGAGTGCGCTCCAATTGGGAGCTGCGCATCTCCAATTGCGATTGTGACCGATGATTGATTGATCGAGGCTGACAATTGGCTGCTCGCCATCTGCAGTTGCGAGGATTGCATATCTCGCAAGCGATGTGATTGTCTCGATACAGCCGTCACTGGCCTCAGATTCCGAGTTCTCGACACATCTCAAGCGTTTTGTGGCCCGCAATCAGTCCGGCCTTGTCGCAAAATCCAGCAATGCTGTGCCCGAGATCCTGTCGGTCCGCCACAACACAGATCCCCTGCTCTCCGTCTTCACCCCTATTCGATCTGGCCGTCTCGTCTCGGTCACGACCACTTCCTCAATCCTTCTCCCATCGATTGCCCATCTCTACAAGCTTGCGACCTTCCCCGTTGTGCTCCATGTTGCCCTTTCCCCCAAGAACTCGCCCGATTACTCAGCCATCACTTCGATCCGCAATTCGGGATGGACCTTTTTGCAGTCGCAATCGCTGCAAGAGGCGCAGGACATGGCCCTGACAGCCCATGCCTTGGCGATCCGCTCTGGCAAGGGTGTGATCCATTTCTTCGATGCGAGCGCTTCTTCGGGAAGCGCGCCGATTGCCCCCGAGGAGGAGGCTGTTGTCCGTGAGATCCTTAACCTGGACTCGGTGCGTCGGTTCCAGTCTGCGCCTTTGTCTGGCTCCAGCATCTACGCTGATGACGGACGGGTCGCATTGGTCGCCGACCAGCCCGAACGCCTTGCCAACGGCACCACACAGACAGGCAGCCTTGTTGCCAACGATAGCGATGTTGCCAGCTTGGCTGGAGCATCACACATCTCCTCAAAATCCAGCCAACTGAGCGGGACGAGCTCGCCATCTAGCGTGTCGGCGGCGACGACCATTGAACCAGCCGCTCCCGTTGTTACGTCAGAAGATATCTACAAGTACGTGACCTCCATCTGGACACGGCTAGGGGAGCTGGCGGGCAGGCAATACAATGCCTTTGAGTGGAGTGGCCCCGTCAAGGCAGAGAACGCCATATTCGTGTTCGGCGCCGATGCCTCGCTCTTTACCAGTCTCGTTAAGAACGCGGGCTCAAGCGACAGCTTCACAAATGCCGGAGTCATTACCGCCCGCCTCTACAGGCCATGGCTCGGCGCGAAGCTGCTGGGTGCCATCCCGAAGTCGGTCAAGAGAGTCGCCGTTCTCGAGCAGGTCCTGAGGAAAACCACCAAATGGGGACCTCTCCTAATTGATGTTTTGACCTCGGTCAAGAGCAGCGCAGGTGGAGTCCAGCACATTGTCGGATACCAGCTGGGCTATATTTCACAGGCCAATGCTCGCCAGGCCCTTGAAGAGGTGTTCGAGAATTTGACATCTGAGAAACCTGTGCAGAACTTGGATATCGGCGAGCGGCAACAACCCAAGCAACAGGCTGAATATGGCCTCGAGAAGCCAAAGCTGGAAACTGCCTATGCCAAAATCCTGGACCAGTTGTTCGGAAGCCGTGTTTACATTGCCAACTCCCTCGACAAGGAGAACGCCGGTGTTTCCGAGACCATCTCAGCGAGCCCAGAGTACGGGTTTGGTGCGCTGCTCGCGAGGAAAGAGCGCAGGCAGAAGTTTGTCGCCGAAGCCAAGGAGGCAGCTTCTAAGGGCTTCTTTCTGACTGAGGCGCCCAAGCGAGCCCTAACGAACTGGATCTCCAGTGCAGGTGATGCCAAGAGGGCCGATGAGGCGGCCGGAAAGGCAATCTTGACGCTCAGCCTTGAGAACTCTAGGCTCTCCCGTGCATTGCTCGAGAACAAGCACTTCTTCAGAAAAGAATCACTCTGGCTTGTTGGTTCTGATGCCTGGGCGTACGACCTCGGAAACTCGGGTGTTCATCACGTCTTGGCCTCTGGTGAGAACGTGAATCTGCTGATCATCGATTCGACTCCTTATTCCGAGCGTGCAGCGGCCGACGCTAACCGCAGGAAGAAGGACATTGGCCTGTATGCCATGAACTTTGGCAACGCCTACGTTGCTTCGACTGCTGTGTATAGCTCATACACCCAGGTTCTCCAGGCTCTAGATGAAGCTGACAAGTTCAATGGCCCCTCGATTGTCCTTGCCTACCTTCCCTACTTCGGAGAGCACGACTCTCCATTGACAGTTCTGCAGGAGACCAAACAGGCTGTGGACATTGGGTACTGGCCACTGTACCGGTGGAATCCCGAGAATGAACACAAGGGTCTGCCCAACTTCTCGCTGGATTCCGAGCACATCAAGAAGGAGCTCAAGGCCTTCCTTGAAAGGGACAACCAGCTCACGCAAATGACACGAAAGGAGCCACAGTTTGGCGCGGTCTTGTCCGAAGACTTCGGCAGTGAGATTCGGGCACAGCAGAAGCGGAAAGCGAAAGATGCCTACAACCAGCTTTTGGAGGGTCTCTTCGGTGCTCCGCTGACCATCCTATTCGCCTCTGACAACGGAAATGCCCAATCCCTGGCAAAGAGGTTGGGCACCCGCGGCCGGGCGCGTGGGCTGAAGACGACAGTCATGGCGATGGAAGACTACCCGGTGGAGGATCTGCCGACTGAGGAGAACATCGTCTTCATCACATCGACGGCCGGACAAGGCGAGTTCCCCCAGAACGGCAAGCCTTTCTGGGATGCCATCAAGGACAGCACCGAGTTCGATCTCAACACCGTCCGCTACTCTGTCATGTCTTTGGGCGACAGCCACTACTGGCCGAGAAAGGAGGACAAGATCTACTACAACAAGCCTGGAAAGGATCTGGACCGCGTCTTGTCCAACTTTGGTGCGAAGAGGCTGGCCGACATTGGACTTGGCGACGACCAAGATCCAGATGGATACCAGACTGGCTACCAAGAATGGGAGCCCAAGCTTTGGGAGGCGCTCGGCGTAGCCAACGTTGAGGGTCTCCCGGAGGAGCCGCCGCCGATCACCAATGAGGACATCAAGCTGGCGTCTAACTACTTGCGTGGTACCATTGTTGAAGGCCTCAGGGATACCTCAACTGGTGCCATCTCTGCAGCTGACTCGCAGTTGACCAAGTTCCACGGCACATACATGCAGGATGACAGAGACATCAGAGATGAGCGCAAGGCCCAGGGTCTGGAGCCGGCGTACTCATTCATGATTCGCTGCCGACTGCCTGGTGGTGTCGCTACGCCGAAGCAGTGGCTTCAGATGGATGAGATAGCGTCGACACTTGGAAACGAGACGATGAAGCTCACGACACGGCAGACTTTCCAGTTCCATGGTGTCATCAAGAGCAAGCTCAAGCCGGCCATGCAGGCTATCAACCGGGCTCTGATGACTACCATTGCCGCCTGCGGTGACATCAACCGTAACGTCATGTGCAGCCCGTTGCCAGCGCAGTCTCAGTATCACCGCGAGGTGTATGCCTGCTCCCAGAAGATCAGCGATCACCTGTTGCCATCGACTACGGCATATCACGAGATCTGGCTGACGGACGATGACGATAAGAAGACGCAGGTTGCTGGTGATGCCGTTCAGGATTTCGAGCCTCTGTACGGCCCCACATATCTGCCGCGAAAGTTCAAGATCTCGATCGCCATTCCTCCCCACAATGATGTCGACGTGTATGCCCACGACATTGGCCTGATTGCCATCAAGGGAGCAGATGGGAATTTGGAGGGCTTCAACTTGCTGGCCGGTGGCGGTATGGGTGCGACGCACAATAACAAGAAGACGTACCCGCAGGTCGGTAAGATGTTCGGTTTCGTCAAGACGGCCGATGTGCACATTGCCTGCGAGAAGGTGATGCTGGTGCAGAGGGACCATGGCGATCGCAAGAACCGAAAGCACGCCAGACTCAAGTACACGATCGACGACATGGGTCTTGAGGTATACAGGTCAAAGGTGGAGGAGCTTTGGGGCCAGAAGTTTGAGGCGCCGCGGCCGTTCCACTTTGACAGCAACATTGACACGTATGGCTGGACCAAGGACGAGACAGGCCTCAACCACTTCACCTTCTTCATCGAGAACGGCCGCATTGAGGACACGGCCGATTTCCAGATGAAGACAGGCCTACGGGAGATTGCCAAGGTGCACAAGGGTGAGTTCCGGCTGTCGCCGAACCAGCATCTCATCCTCAGCAACGTGGCGGATGAAGATCTCCCGACGCTCAAGAAAATGATGGCGCAGTACAAGTTAGACAACATCCAGTTTTCTGGGCTGCGCCTCAGCTCGTCAGCGTGCGTGGCGTTCCCGACTTGCGGTCTTGCCATGGCGGAAAGTGAGCGGTACCTCCCTGTTCTCATCTCCAAGCTCGAGACGTGCCTTGAGGAGAACGGCCTGCGACAAGACAGCATTGTTATGCGCATGACGGGATGTCCCAACGGCTGCGCGCGGCCTTGGCTTGCAGAGGTTGCCTTTGTCGGCAAGGCATTCGGGGCGTACAACATGTACTTGGGCGGTGGCTATCACGGCCAGCGCCTGAACAAGCTGTACCGGGCCAGCATCATGGAGGAGGAGATTTTGGGCATTATGAAGTCGCTGCTCAAGCGGTACGCCTTGGAACGCGAGGAGGGCGAGCGATTTGGCGACTGGACAATCCGGGCGGGCATCATCAAGGCCACGACCGAGGGACGGGACTTCCACGAGGGGGTAAGTGACACGGCGCGTCTTTGACTTGAGGGTGAATGCTAACAGTGAACCAGGTTGCCGAGGAAGAGTCAGACGAGGAGTGAACGATTGTCACACAGGAGCATGTATATCAGCTGGAGTGAGCGGACGGCAGACATTGAGCATTGCACATATTTCGGCGTCAAAAATACCTTGATTGCATATAGTATAGCCACGCCAGCAGTTGATGGCACCAGTTCCCTTGTTTTAATTGATTGCTATTTTCGTATTTTGGGGTATCCCTTCAGTGTTTGTGGGAATGCTGTGGATGGCGGGGAGTTGAGCGTAAGTAGATGGCACTAAAAAATTCCAGCTTTTGCTAAAGATCCACAATCCATTCGTCAGCGGCGGAGAATTTGTTGAAGCAGGTCGCGAGCAAATAAATTGCATTGTTTGGCGGGTGATCCGCGAGCCGCATGTGACTGGTTCCGACCTGGGGTGTGTTTCGCGCCCTGATCCCGTCAGCAACGGCGCATCGGTTGCCCTGGCGACGCGGCGGAGAGGCCAAACACGGGACGAGGAGCTACCCCTCCAACACTTTCCCACGCCGAATGCACACCATCGCAGCTCGTGGCAATTGGATTTACTTACTCTTTCCACATTTTGCCGGATAGCTCGTTTAGATTTTGCGACGAGGAAAACGAAGCATTATCTCATCTTTGCCGCTCCAGTCCGGCCTACGCCGTCTAAAAAACTAAAAATCACCTAACAAATTTCAGACTCGAGACGAGAAATTCCACAGCTCGCAACATTGTCTCAGCAAACACCGACGCTAGGCGTCACCACAACATAGTTAACACAGGTCAACAATGGACGGGCCAGGAACACCGTCTTCTCGACCGCCCGAGTACATGCTCCCTGCGTATGACGACGTCGACGTAGACCATGCGACTCGGATAGGATCGGGAAGCCATCACGGTGGTTCTGGAGTGCGTTTGTTGACGTCGATGGAAGATCCGCTCTCTTCCGATCCCCGACCGTATGTCCAAGCTATTATTTCTGATGACGTTTCTATTGTCCCTGCCCCCCTCAAGATCGAGAAAGACAAGGTCGAGGTGCCTCCGCAGTTCATGCCTCCGCAAGTCATGGCGACGCCCCAATTTCTGGGTGCTCTCCGACGCCAGGAGGAGGGCCAAGGTAGTCTGTACATGGCCGCTGCTCCCTACCCAATGAGCCCGCGCTGCAGACCGCTTCCTGTGCTCAAACATTCCCCTGCGACAGTCAAGGTGAAGTGGAAAACCAAGACGAGAGAAGAAGAAGAAGAGGTGGTGGATGTGAATGATGAGGATGTCGAGGCTCGCGCAGTTGCGCAGAGTCTCCCGGTGATCCCGAAAGGACCTTCTCCAAGGCGAGAGTCGCTGCAAAGGGATCGCGCATCAAGAATTAGCATGAGCTCACACAACTACACAAACAGAAGCAGGCTGCGACGACACTACGAACCCTCGATCGATTCCCGACACTCATCCATCCTTGACCCTCCCACCATGCACCCTCCCGAGCAATCCTCGTACGTCTCGTACGCATCCGACTCGCCAAGTCGCCCGTGGACACCCTCGGGCGTTTCTGGCATCTCACACACATCCGATTACGTTCGCCCCCCACCGGTTTCCACACGATACGAGCCGGCCGACATCAACGGCAGCCCAAGACCAGGGACACCGGCCTCAACATATGGCGGCAGTCCTCGGCGTCCCCTGCCACCAGCACCCCTGTTCTCGGGCCTTTCCGGGTCCGCACGCCAGTCAACCCACTCGTTCGCCGACGACGTCACGGTTAGCATCCCACTGACGGACGATCACGAATATGACCATGACCGCGATTACAACCGGGATCCCGACGATGTGTTTGGACCTGAGTCGGATGTGGGCGACTCGAGGATACACGGAGACCATGTGTACAGCCGGGACTCGCAAACCACGCTAAGCGAGGACTACACGGATATCTCGGCCGAGAAGTTTGAGCGATATGGGCCCGCACCCGAAGGTAAACACGAGCGGCGTGGTGTGCGGGCGCCGCAGATGAGCAGGAAAGAGGTGCAGCTTATCAACGGCGAGCTTGTGCTAGAATGCAAGATCCCAACCATTCTCTACAGCTTCCTGCCACGGCGTGATGAGATTGAGTTCACACACATGCGGTACACGGCCGTCACCTGCGACCCAGATGACTTTGTCGATCGCGGCTACAAGCTCAGGCAGAACATTGGACGCACAACGCGCGAGACAGAACTCTTCATCTGCGTCACCATGTACAATGAGGACGAGTATGGCTTCACGCGCACCATGCACGCCATCATGAAGAACATTAGCCATTTCTGCAGCCGCAACAAGAGTCGCACCTGGGGCGAGTTGGGCTGGCAAAAGATTGTTGTCTGCATTGTGTCCGACGGCCGCGAGAAGATTCACCCACGCACCCTCGACGCCCTGGCGGCCATGGGCGTGTACCAGCACGGCATCGCCAAGAACTACGTCAACCAGAAGACGTGTCTCTCTCCAGACACGATGGTCCGCACCACCAATGGTGACAAGCCCATCCGAGACATCGCTGTAGGAGACCAGCTCTTCGACCACGAGGACCGACCCGTCCAGTGCCTAGCTGCTGAGGCTATTCAGACCTCCCGCATGATGAAGGTTACCTACACCGGGTACAACAGCGTCAGCAAGTCGTCCTTCACCTGTACGCCGGACCATATCATGACCCTGGTGGCTTATGGTGTCAAGCCCTTCAGGCATTCGAACAGCAACCGTGTTACGTGGTGGACTCGTTGCGATCGAACCGAGCTTGAGGCCGATGCGGTTGAGATCAAGTGGGATGCAGCCATGCATGATCTGTATACCGAGTACCGTGAGCAGCTGGGTCGCCGTCCAACTGATGGTGAGGTCCGCAAGTACCTGACGGCCATCACGTCCACGAGAGTTGTCCCCGATTCTGAAGATGATGACTCTCAGAGGGTTAAAGAGACATATCAGAGTCCTGTTCTCAACAAGCTGCTGGCCAAGCTCAAGGCTATGGACGTGGACGTCGACGATGAGGATGAATCGGTAGTGTTGATGCTGCTACAGCAGCACATGGAAGACTATCTTGAGCACATGGAGGACTATCTTGAGCACATGATACCTGAGCCAGAGGATATCGCTGACGAGGACAATGACGACTTGATCATCGATCTTGATGCCAACCGGAAGAGAAAGATTGGCACTATCAGCACACTGTCTTCCCGCGTCTCGGACAAGACTTTCCGCCAGTCTCCTTTCAAGTCGTCTCCTGTTAACAGCCAACAGCAGTCTCAAAACGAGGCCTCACAGTCGACCGTGTCGACGTACGCGTCTGTACTCACTGAGGACGACCACAGGGAGATGTTCGCCCCTGTCCGGAACAAGCTCGCAGTGCGTGATCCGAAGTGCAAGTGTCAGAATCTGTCCTGCAAGGGCCTTCGGAGGGTGTCGACTGTCTTCCAAACCTCAGAGCAAGCCGACCTCGCTCTTGAGCTGCTATCAGGAGATCGCTACCGTGTGGTTGACCCCTGCGCCGTCCAGGACATGGAGGTGTTCACGATGACGCTGGAGGAGTATCAGGCAACCTGCACGGCTCCGATGACGCAGCATATGAGCAAGCTAAGACTATATCGGTCACCCCTGAGGTTCCAGCCGTATCAGGGTCCAGTGTCACCTGTCCCAATAGACCCATTTTGGTTTGGTTTCTGGCTTGGTGATGGCACTAAGAACGACAGTGAGATTACCAGCACGGATCCGGAGGTCGAAGTCTACACGCAGGCACTCGTCGACCGCCTGAACCGTGATAGTATCCCTCCTGGAAAAGCGCCTCTCAAAGTATCCAAGTACAAGATTGATATCGGCACAAAACACGTCTACAAGGGAGAAGAAATCAAGGCAACAAAGGTCGCTCATCGTTTGCGTGTTATGAGCACTGTAAGCAACCTTGGCAAGACACACTGGAACCCTGTTCACGACGGCCTCAGAGAACTCGGCCTGCTGGGAGACAAGAGCGGTGGCATCCCCGACTGCTACATGAACGCCGACGAGAATACGCGCCTGGCTGTTCTCGCAGGCCTCATCGAATCCGACGGATGGCTTTCTCACGGTCTCAACTGTTACGGCTTTGGCCAGTTCACCTACGAGCACAAGAAGCTTGTTGAGGATGCCCGCAAGTTAGCCCTCTCCTGCGGGATCCAGTGTAACCCTATCATCGAACGGAAGAATGGTAAGGACCGCCCTGAGCCTGGCTGGTTCTTTTATATGGGCAGAGGGGTGGAGAAGTTCCAGCATCACCTCCTCCTCCCTCGAAAGCGCATGACGATCCCGTTCACCACGTCTAAGAACAGGGACGTACGGCCCTTCGACGTCGAGGACGCCGGCGAAGGCGAGTTCCGCCTCATCGAGGTCTCGGGAGAGCTCTTCCAGCTTGCAGATCGCACCGTGGTTCATAATTGCACGGCCCACGTTTACGAGTACACAACGCAGGTGTCGCTCGACTCGGACCTCAAGTTCAAGGGCGCCGAAAAGGGCATTGTGCCCTGTCAGATGATCTTTTGTCTGAAGGAAAAGAACCAGAAGAAGCTCAACTCGCATCGTTGGTTCTTCAACGCCTTTGGCAAAGCCCTGAATCCGAATGTCTGCATTCTCCTCGATGTCGGTACCCGTCCGGGGGGCAACTCGCTGTATCATCTTTGGAAGGCCTTTGATACCGACTCCAACGTTGCTGGCGCATGTGGAGAGATCAAAGCCATGAAAGGAACCTGGGGAGTAAACCTGCTCAATCCGCTGGTGGCTTCGCAGAATTTCGAATACAAAATGTCCAACATCCTCGACAAGCCGCTCGAGAGTGTCTTTGGGTACATTACCGTGCTACCTGGTGCTCTCAGCGCCTACCGCTACCACGCCCTGCAAAATGACGAGACGGGCCATGGTCCGCTCAGTCAGTACTTCAAGGGGGAGACTCTGCACGGGCAACATGCCGATGTTTTCACCGCGAACATGTACTTGGCTGAAGATCGTATTCTGTGCTGGGAGTTGGTGGCGAAAAGAAATGAGAGATGGGTGTTGAAATATGTCAAGGGCTGTACGGGTGAGACGGATGTTCCTGGTAGGTTTTTTTTCTTTCTTTCCCCTTCCCTTTCCCTTCTTCTTTTCTT